>Ga0209899_1000075_pt1 | contig 17241 bp, 12 predicted proteins | sample GWRWS1_0_10_FD_187228 | JGI IMG/M metagenome (GOLD analysis project Ga0209899, IMG submission 187228) | Riverbed sediment microbial communities from areas with vegetation nearby in Columbia River, Washington, USA - GW-RW S1_0_10 (SPAdes)... | ecosystem: Environmental > Aquatic > Freshwater >...
GCGAAGGCAAAGGGTGCGCGGTTTCTCCTTGCCAGTACTTCAGAAGTCTATGGCGACCCGCTAGTCAACCCACAGCCCGAGTCGTATTGGGGCAATGTGAATCCGATGAGCCCCCGCGGGGTGTACGATGAAGCGAAACGCTTTGCGGAGGCCATGACAATGGCTTATCATCGGTACCACGGGTTGGACACGAGAATCGTGCGGATCTTTAATACGTTCGGTCCCCGCATGAGACCACGCGATGGCCGGGTGGTCTCGAATTTTATTGTCCAGGCGCTTCAGGGAAAACCGCTCACAGTCTTCGGTGACGGGTCACAAACGCGGAGTTTCTGTCATGTGGATGATCTCGTTAGCGGCATCATGGCTTTGTTGCTGATCAAGTCGGACAAGACCGTGACCGAGAGAACGGATCGAGCAGGATTCCTGGTGCGCCGGCGCGAGACGGTGTCCGACAGTGTGCACGATCCGGTCAATATTGGAAATCCCCATGAATTGACGGTCGGAGAAATTGCCAAACTGATCCTCAAATTGAGCGGGTCTGGAAGTCCGATCGAGTATCAGCCGCTGCCCGCTGACGACCCCAGAGTACGTCGCCCCGATATACGACGAGCCAAGGCCTTGCTCGACTGGGCGCCAAAGGTCGAACTGGAAGACGGATTGCGAAAGACAATTGAGTATTTTCGACAGTTGGTGTGAGTAGAATTTGCACGCCTGCCCGTTTATGGATGGGGTCACTTATGGCTAACCGATCTTTGGGCAAGCGGTGAATCCAAAGAGTGCCAGATCGGAAAGTAGACCCTTGCTCCTCGCCAATCCCGAGGTGGCCGTTCTTTCCCCTTGAGTGTAGAGCAGAATCTAGGCACAGTTGCAAGTTGGCGAATCCTGCCAGATGAAGTTAGGTAAGTAGCCTCAGTTTTCATGCCGTGTTGTTTCACTTCTGACATGGCCTGTCGTCTACGATTGCGAACGAGTCAGAAAAGGAAAGGATAGCAGGACGTGTGTGGCATTGCCGTGATGCTCGGGCTCGACGGAAAGCCAGCTGAAAGGCTGGTTGTCGAGCGCATGACTGAGAGCCTTCTCCATCGAGGGCCGGATGAAGGAGGCATGTATATTGAGGGTTCTGTCGGTCTCGGTTTTAGAAGATTGTCTATTCTAGACCTCTCAGACGCAGCTCATCAACCGATGGTCAGCGAGGACGGGGGATACGTTTTAGTCTTCAATGGGGAAATTTTCAACTACATTGAACTTCGCGAAGAACTTCGAGCTCTTGGTCACCGCTTTAGATCCAGCGGTGACAGCGAGGTCTTATTGAACGCCTATCGGGAATGGGGGCCGGACTGCCTGCCGAAGTTAAATGGCATGTGGGCTTTCGTGATTTATGACCGAAAGCGAGGTCGACTGTTCGGCTCTCGTGATCGCTTTGGTGTCAAGCCTTTGTTCTGCTATCGCGCTAAGGACCATATCCTCTTTGCTTCAGAAATCAAAGCAATTCGAGCCTCCAGTCTTTATCGCGGAGAAGTGAATTGGAAGATTGCGGCCAGATTCCTCCTGCAAGGTCAGCTCGGTGACAGTGACGAGAGTTTTTATCTAGCCATTGAACAAATTCCTCCGGGCTCCGCATTCGAAGTCGATTTAGAAGGTCACTGGCGTCAATGGCAGTACTGGTCGCTGAGCCAGCTTCCTTCTATTGAAGTCAAGGATCCAGCCCAAGCATTTGCCGAAATCTTCGAAGACTCGGTCAGACTCCGGATGCGCAGCGATGTGCCGGTTGGCGTCTGTCTATCGGGTGGGTTGGACTCAACATCAATCATTTGTGCGGCAGGACGTCAGAAAGGAAGTGCTCCAGCCAGCTCAACCGAACCGCTTCTGGCGTTCTGCTACATGGCCAAGGAATATGATGAATCGCTCTACATCGCAGATACTTTGGCCATGACACAGGCTGAACTGAGAGAACTCCAAACGAGTCCTCTTGGACTTTGGAGCAACTTGAGCACTATCCTTTGGTACCAGGATGAGCCGGTCCATACAATGACTGCCTTGGTAGGATTCGAGTTGATGAAGTTGGTGGCGGCAAACGGCATTCGCGTCGTGCTCAATGGTCAGGGAGCAGATGAAACCATAGGTGGGTATTTCAGTTACTTCCTCGATTATTGGCAGACGCTTCTCCGGAGGTGTCGCGTAGGAGAGGCCTGCCGCGCAGTAAACTCCTACGTATCGGCTCACGGCGGTAACCCACGAGAGCTGCTTATGAGCGCAGTGCTCAGGCTGCTTGCATGGGAACTGCAGCGTGTGGCTGCCTATCGACAGTTCGCTCGCTGGAGGCGTCACGTACAGGCACAAAGGAACTCCTGGTTCACTCAAGCTCTCACACAACATTTCCCACTCGAACAGTTAGCCGCAGCAGACGGAAAATTCAATGGGACTCTCGCACAATCAGTGGTCTCTTCCCCCCTACCTCTATACCTCAGGATTGAAGATCGCAACTCAATGGCCCATTCGGTTGAGGCACGGCTGCCCTTTCTCGACTATCGCTTGGTGTCTCTGCTCTTCAATATCCCTGTGGAATGGAAGTTGCGCGGTCCATGGAACAAGTTCGTACTTAGGGAAGCGATGCGTGAGCGAATCCCGGAGTCGGTGCGAACACGCGTTGACAAGATGGGTTTCCCAACCCCAGGGCAGAAATGGTTCGCTCATGACCTCTATGAACCTATGCAGGACCTTCTGGCGAGCCAGGCGGTGCGAGAACGGGGCATCTACAATGTCAGCGCCATCATGGAGGATCTCCAACGACATCGAAGCGGCCGGGCCGATTTCGCGCACCGGTTGTTCAGTGTGGCTCAGTTTGAGGTATGGACCAGCTTGTTCAACAGTGATCCGATACACCGTTGAAGAAAATGATCCGCAGACTCGCACGACTTGGAGGCATGGTGCCTCTGGTGTCCATGGATAAGGGTGGCACACTCCCTACGAGTATGCTCCAGCAGTGTGGATATCGATCGGGGAATCTCTCATGAAAATAGTCAACATCGTTGGTGCTCGACCCAACTTCATGAAGATTGCGCCATTGATGAAGGAGATGCGAAAGCATGCCGGAATTGACGCTGTGCTGGTTCACACTGGTCAGCACTATGATGTGAGCATGGCAGGGCAGTTCTTTGAGGATTTGCAGATACCGCTACCTCATGTATCGCTAGAAGTGGGATCCGGATCGCACGCCTATCAGACCGGCGAAGTGATGAAACGTCTCGAGCCGATTTTGGAACGCGAACGTCCCGACGTGGTCGTAGTCGTAGGCGACGTCAACTCGACCCTCGCAGCAGCGTTGACCGCTGCCAAACTTCAGATCCGGGTAGCGCACATTGAAGCCGGCTTGAGGAGTTTCGACCGGTCGATGCCGGAGGAAATTAACCGACTGCTCACCGATGCGATCTCCGACTACCTCTTCGTTACCGAAGAGAGTGGCAAGCGGAACCTTTTAGCTGAAGGAGTGAGCGAGGATAAGATTTTTTTTGTCGGCAATGTCATGATCGATTCTCTCGAAACTTCCCGTCGTTTGTGGGCACGCTCGACGATCCTCGAACATCTGGGGTTGAAGAAGGGTCAATATGGCGTGGTGACACTCCATCGTCCTTCGAACGTCGATGATCTCCCAATCCTCAAAGGACTGATCAGAGCACTCGCGGATGTGGCACGGCAGCACCCTATTGTGTTCCCTGTTCACCCTCGAACCCGGACATCTCTTGAAACGATCCCAGAGTTCCGGTCAGTCATGTACTTTGGTGATGGACCTACACCCAGCAGAGGGATCCATTGCATGGATCCAATCGGATATCTTGACTTCATGTCGCTGGTCGCGAATGCACGGCTTGTTCTCACCGACTCAGGCGGGATTCAGGAGGAAACGACGGTTCTTGGCATTCCGTGTCTCACGTTGCGAGAAAATACCGAACGACCGGTCACGGTTACACATGGAACCAATCGCATCGTGGGATCATCACCGGCACGAATCACGGCTGAAGTTGCACAGGTACTGAAGGCGCCTTTGCCGGCACCCATTCCCCCGCCGCTCTGGGATGGTCAAGCCTCGCAGCGAATCGTGGCTGTTCTGTTGGAACATATCAGGGATCGAAACAGATCTCCCAGATCGGCAACACATGGAGCACCTAACCTTCCTCGGCCTTGAGAGCTGTTACGACATGAAACAAGCGTATATTCACGATCCTGAGTTTCTGGTTTCTAGCTGTCTAAGATTGATTGACGGGAGGCGAAACGTACAGTGACCAGACAAGATTTCTTTGAGTTACTCTGCTGTCCGGCATGCAAAGGGAATCTTCAGCTGGGCACTAACTATACGGAACTGTATTGTGGCCTGTGCGCGTTTACGTTTCCGATTGTTGACGGTATTCCAGTGTTATTCCCCTGCAACGTAGCAGTGGAGATGAAACAGCTGTTTGCACGGTATTGGGACTCAGAAGAGAAAGCCAATCTCTATGATACCCACGTTGAGGGCGGGGACAGTATCTTCGGAGTGTATAACCATCGATCGGAAATGTTTGGCCTTAGTATGTATTATGAACAGGATAAGTCAGACCTCGTACTGGATGCTGGATGTGGGAACGGGCGTTTCTTAGAAACTTTGCCGCGAGACTCAGTCTCAATTGGCGTCGATGCTTCCCTGAACTTGCTGAGAATTGCGCAGAAGAAAAGGAGAGGCCATTTTCATGTGTGTTGCGAATTAGAGCATCTGCCGTTTAGAGAAGGGACATTTGGCACAGTCATAAGCTGTCGGGTTCTTCAACACCTTAAGCAACAGAAAGAAGCAGTCCAAGAGCTATGTCGCGTCACAAGAATTCAAGGTAACGTGATTTTGGAGTTGTATAACACATGGAATCCGAAGACGCTTTACAAAAATATCCGAATGTCAAACTCTAGAAAATTGCTCAACTTCCCGTTCAGGATGCTGTTTCGCTCCATGTCTCCATTCGATGCGTGGGGATTGAGCTACGACAACTATAACAGTTGGTTTGAAGTAGAGCGATGGCTTGTCAAGAATAATATGCACGGCATCCAAGGAAGAGGGGTGGGTTTTGGCTACCATAAGTATCTGTTTGCCCCATTTTATATCGACGCTGTACTTGCTAAGCAATGTCCTGAGCTTCTCCGTTCCTATTACGCCAAGTGCTTTTCCGTTGAAAAGGCTATCGGCCACTATATTCCGTTTCGGTATTTCATGGAGAAGTTTGTCATTAAGGCCACCAAGAATGCTCCTGAATTGAACCGAGGGTTAGGTCGCCGGATCGCCGAAAGAATCGACGATTATGTGAAGTACTCATCGCTGTGGAATTGGGAGGCACTAAAAGAAACAAGAAGGGAGAAGCAAGGTCGGGACGTCATCGTCAAGGATAATCGGTTTCACATTACGGAAGCAGTTGAGTGGCTAAAGCGCGCACAGGATGCGACACAAGACAGGGGAGTGCCGCGGGGATTCAGCGTAAGGTGGAATCCCTTCTTCCGCGCCCGAGGTTGGCAGCCGTCGTATCCAGAAACAACTGGATATATTATCCCGACGTTGTTCGACTGTGCGACCTACCTTGCAGATAATAGCTTGCGGACCAGAGCAATCGAAATGGCGGATTGGGAGATTGATGTGCAAATGGAGAATGGAGCTGTCATGGGTGGCACGATCGACAGCATTCCATCTCCGGCGGTGTTTAATACAGGACAAGTCATTTTTGGTTGGCTGCGGGCTTATGAAGAGACGAATCAACACAAATACCTGGTTGCATGCGAACGTGCGGGTCAATTCTTAATGAGTGTGCAGAACGACGATGGCAACTGGTACAAAGGCAATTCGCGCTTCGCGAATGCGAAAACCACGACTTACAATTCAAGAGTCGGATGGGCGCTGATTTTGTTGGCGCAAAGATTAAACGCATCACGGTTCGTGATCGCCGGCGAAAAGAATATTGAATACACGCTTCGCCAGCAAAACCCCAATGGATGGTTTCGAAACAACTGCTTGTCCAACCCTGAGGCAGCGTTGTTGCACACAATTTGTTATGCAATCGAAGGTATTTGGGGAGCGTCAGAAGCCCTGCGTAACGACCGGTATTACGAAATGGCTAAGCTGCCAGCAGACCATCTCCTCCTTTGTCTCTCAGACGATGGACGGTTGCCGGGTCGCCTGGACTCGTCATGGAAGGGAGTAGTAGATTGGGATTGCTTAACAGGAAATGCACAACTGGCACTTATTTGGCTCAATCTGTATAGACGAACTGGCGATTCAACATATCTGGTTGCCGCTCGGAAACTTCTACGCTTCCTGAAGTCGGCACAGAACTGCGTGGCAAAGAATCCAGGGTTAAGAGGAGGTGTCAAAGGCTCATTTCCCTTCGACGGGGCGTATGGACGGTACGAGATCCTCAATTGGGCCACAAAATTTTATGTCGACGCCATGCTGCTAGACGAACAGTGCGCATAGGGCGGTCTGTAATGATACCGTGTTCTCCATCGCACGACAGACTGGACTCGAATGGGTCCAGGTTCGCGGTTAGGAGGGTCCTGAACCAGTGAAGAAGGTTCTAATCGTTGCATACTATTTTCCTCCTGTAGTGGCGAGTGGTTCTATGCGGATTCTTGGTTTTTGCCGCTACCTTGCGCAATATGGATGGAGACCGTTTGTGCTTACAACTGATGCAAATTCTGTCTATCCATCCGTTGGAATCGATAAGGAACTTTTTGCCGGACTTCCTAATTCCGTACAAGTCGAAGTTGTGCCTTACACTGATCCGCGGCTTCGCTTAATCGCCCTACGTGATCGGATTCGGAACATACTTTCCGCTAGTTTTAGCGCCGAGGCTCGTGGACGGCAAAAGACTCCTTTACAAACTGAAAGAACAACATCGAGGATGCGATGGATATCTGAAATTAAACGCTTGCTCCTGTGTTGGGCTTTGTCGTTTCCGGATCCGCAGTGCTATTGGTTCAGACCAGCAGCAAAACGGCTTTCATGGATTGAAAAGGACAAAATCCCTGACGTCGTCCTTGCGACTGGCCCGCCGTGGACTGGGCTGCTCATAGGGAAAGCTCTTGCCGAGCGATTTAGAGTTCCGTTTGTTGCAGACTTCAGGGATCCCTGGATTAGCAAGCATTATAATTCATTCCTTCCACCACTGTTAGTTCGTAAAGCAGGAGAACTAGAAAGGTCAGTCTGCGCAGCAGCAGCGTGTGTAATCGCCAATACAGAAGAACTGCGCGAGTTGTTTTGTGAGCGGTATCCCGACTTTCGGGATAAATTCGTATCGATCCCAAATGGATTCGATCGAAGACTATTGAGCACGACGGGCATTGAGTGTAACGATCTCAACGGGTCGGATAAGCTTCACATGAATGGACGGATGCTGGAATTATGGCACTTCGGGACTCTCTATTCTAAAAGAAATCCCTTGCCTCTGTTCCAGGCGGTTTCAGAGTTACTTGGACAAGGCCAGATTCGTCCTGACCAGCTTCGGATACGTCTTGTGGGGGGATGGGATATCGCGGATGAGCACTGCGAGAAATTAGCGCTGGAACTCGAAAACCAGGGAATCGTTCGGCGTGAGGGGCCTGTCCCTCACCAGGTTTGTCTGGAGCAGATGGCACGAGCACAAACCTTGCTTGTCCTTCAGCCCAACTTTCCACTTCAGGTACCAGCAAAAATCTATGAGTATATAGCGACTGCCCGTCCATTAATTGTGTTGGGAGGTGAAGGAGCTACCGCAAGGTTAGTCAATGAGCATCATTTAGGAATTACCTGCCCAAATACAACGGCTGACATTAGAAGGCTCATTTATCAGCTTGTCACAGGTCAGCTTACGCTCAATCCTCCTCAAGTAGCGCAGACGAATCGGTTCGACTACCGTATTTTAGCGGGCGATCTTGCCCAGGTTCTCGAAGACGTCTGCACGAGGCATTCGAACTGATACTCAATGAGTACAGGGCAATTGGGTAGCGATGTCTCTCACCGTCATCGAGCAACACAGCGGATTTGAAGCATCAGCCTGGGACCGTTATATCCTCGACCATCCCGGGGCCAGTGGCTATCATCTGTTGGCTTGGCGGGCGATTTTACAACAGGTCTTCGGGCACCGCACCGTGTATTTAATGGTGAGAGCCGACCTCGGGGAGGTCAAAGGGGTCTTGCCGCTGGTTCTGCTTGCCAGTCGACTATTTGGACGGTTCATGGTCTCGCTGCCGTTTTTCAATTACGGGGGAGTGATAGCAGACAGTAAAGAAGCCGAGGACTTACTCCTTGATTCAGCTGTCAAGCTGGCAAGGGAAGTGAAGGCAACGCACATTGAGCTTCGCCATCAAGAGGCGCGTGCGATCGGGTGGTCTTGCAGTCCTCGCAAAGTCTCCATGCGATTGGAACTGCCCAGTCAGTTTGAGGGCCTCTGGACGGGGTTCCCTTCTAAACTTCGCAGCCAAGTTCGCCGGGCTCAAAAAGTAGGGATGACGGTTCGGTTTGGGGGGAGAGAGCATCTGGAAGAGTTTTACACAGTGTTCTCACGCGGCATGCGCGATTTAGGAACTCCTGTCTATGGAAAGAACTTCTTCGAAGCTATCTTACAAACCTTTCCCAAGGAGTCCCGAATCTGCCTGCTCTCCTCGAAAGGTGTCACCTTGGCTGCAGGCTTTTTGTACGGGTTTCGCAACACTCTGGAAATTCCATGGGCCTCTTCCGATAGACGATATAACCACTTAGCCCCGAACATGCTCCTTTACAATTCAGTCCTGGAATATGCTTGTCAGGAGGGATTCCAGCTCTTTGATTTTGGTCGATCGACCCCCGGCAGTGGGACGTACCGGTTCAAAGAGCAGTGGGGGGCTCGGCCAGTTCCGCTTCACTGGTATTATTGGTTACGTGACGGCGACGAACCTCCTCAGTTGAATCCACAAAACCCTAGGTACAGCCTTGCCATCAAAGTTTGGCAGAAGTTGCCTCTTGCATTGACAACACTGGTAGGGCCCCACATCGTGAAGTATCTTCCATGAGAATCCAGCGCACACTGGCTCCAACAGCAGCCCCACTCGCTGTGCATGACTTGCTGCACGGTCTTGCCGGTATCTTTCTGGGCGAGAAACAATTAATGAAGCTGGAAGGGGAGATTCAGGATTATTTCCGTGTCAAACACGTCTTCCTCGTCTCTTCTGGAAAGGCGGCTTTGACCCTTATTTTAGTCGCTCTTAAGTCTTTGTCTTCCAGACAACACGTTGTGATTCCGGCCTATACCTGTTTTTCCGTTCCTTCTGCAATTGTCAAAGCCGGACTGAATGTATCCCTGTGCGATGTAGATCCGCAGTCGCTCGATTTCAATTTTGACTGCCTACAATCGTTAATTGATGCGAACCCCCTCTGTGTGATCCCCACCCATCTGCTCGGGCTCCCTTCCAACGTGGATCGCGTCAAGGGCCTCTGCCAAGACAAAGGCGTGTTTGTGGTCGAAGACGTCGCTCAGGCAATGGGAGTGAAGCACGGGGGTCGGTTTCTCGGCACCCGAGGAGACGTTGCCTTCTTTAGCCTCGGCCGGGGCAAGAACATCACGTGTGGCTCCGGCGGGATCATTGTGACCAACTGCGACTTAATCGCGCAGGCTCTCAGAAAGGAATATCAACGACTCACTCCCGAACCGACGTTAGGAATCATCCGAAATTTCTGCGAGGTCCTAGCCTTGTGCCTGCTGATCGATCCTCGACTCTACTGGCTGCCCGCCGGGCTCCCTTTCCTCCGATTGGGAGAGACGAAGTTCTACCATGACTTTCCCATTCATCGAATGGATGGGGTCCGAGCAAGCCTTCTCTCGCGCTGGAAAGACCGACTGCTGGAGTCGAACGCTTCTCATTCCAAAGTGGCTGCTGACTTCCATGACCGCCTCCCTCGAGGCTGTCAGGTCGTCGCCCCTGTACTCGAGGCGAAGGTCCTCTACAACCGGATGCCTGTGATGATGAGGAGCAAGAGAGACAAAGACGAACTGGTCGCAGCGTCAAAGGCGAACGGGTTAGGGATCAGTCCGCTGTATCCATCGGCCATTCCAGACATCGAAGAACTGAAAGGTAGCTTCATGAAGGGGCGATTCCCAGCAGCAGAACAGGTGGTGAACTGCCTCGTCACTTTGCCAATTCATCAGTTTGTCCGACCTAAAGATGTAGAAAGAATCTGCTGTCTCGTTGGACAGTTACACGAGGCCGCTGAGAAGGCTGGAATGAGTTCAGACAGTCGCAGTCTTGCTAGCAAGAGTGCCTCGGTTCAAGTCTAAGAAGCCAATCGTTGCCGCACAAGCACAAAGAACCAATACTCCGAATATGAAAAGCAAGATCAAACAGTTGGCTAGCAAGACGCTGTTCCAGACTCATCTGTACCGTTGGTTTCTGACCAACACCGCGGTTGTCGTCGCCTTTCACCGAGTCTCAAACCCAGCCCAAGATGGTCTGACCTGCGATGTAGAAATGTTCAAACGGTACTGTGAGTTCTTTGCTCGGTACTTCCGCGTAGTATCATTGAGCAATCTCATTGACAAATTGGAAGAGGGCGTGCCATTGAAACGTGAACTTGTGATTACCTTTGACGATGGATACCAGGATAACTATCTCAATGCTGCTCCTATACTAAACTCCATGGGGTTATCTGCGACTTTTTTCATTGTCACAGGATCCGTAGGGACCGATGTAATTCCCTGGTGGGACAACAAACGGTCCCTCCACCACCCTTGGATGACTTGGGACCAAGTCGTGGACTTGCATCGCCAGGGATTCCAGATCGGAGCCCACACCCGTACGCATGTAAACCTTGGAGTAATATCCAGAGAAAAGGCTTGGGAGGAAATTCATGGCTCACGTATGGATTTGGAAGAAAAACTCTCAGCACCGATTGACCTTTTCGCTTATCCTTACGGAAGAGAGCGTGAGATAACAGAGGGGAATCGGGACCTGGTAAAGAGAGCAGGATTCCGTTGTTGTTGTTCTTGTTTTGGAGGAATTAACCAAAAGGGAAACAATCCCTTTTCTCTTCGGAGAATTCCCATAGGAGCTTATTATCAGTCCCCGTATAATTTCGCCTTTGATCTAGCCTTCGATCGCACAGAAATGTCGTATTGAACAAAACAGACAGGAACTACAACCCTATATTTGACTTACACACCCTGCGACAGATGAAACACTATCAGTAACTTGATTAGGATGTGGAAGATCCGAAAAGCCATTGGAGAAGAGGCAAAGGAAATCATTAAACTCTACAACCTTGCCTATGATAAACCAAAAACGGAGGAAGACTATGAATGGCTTTATGACAGGAATCCGAGCGGGGCGAGCTACGTCTGGCTTGCAATTGATGAGGATAATGGTCTCACAGTTAGCGCTCGTCCTGTCTTTCCGTGGAGAATGAAGATTCTCGACAATGAGCTCATTGCCACTCAAGCGGGCGATGCCTTAACCCATCCCAATTATCGTCGCCGTGGAATCTTCACAGCACTGGTTGAAGCGGCATGGTCTGAGTTGCGAGAACGAGGAATCCCACTTACGTATAGCTTTCCCATCGAAGCTGCCCTATCCATTCATCGCAAGGCAGGGGTCCGATCTGATGGGTATACCGGGTGCCACGAAGTCGGGTTCTTACGTCGAATGGTTAAGCCGCTCCAGGTTCAAGAGCTTCTGGTTTACAGGTATGGGAGCAACCTGTCGTGGAAATACCTGGGTCGAGGTATTGACATTATGATGAGACTTCTCACCGAGCGTGCGGCTTGGAGCCGGTCACGAAGGCTAATCATTAAGAAAGTTCTCTACTTTGATCAGCGCTTTGATGCCCTTTGGAAACGCGCCTCAAAGCATTATAAGGTGATCGCTGTCAGGGACAGCAAATTTTTAAACTGGCGGTATATTGATACCCCCAAGAAGCGGCACACCGTCATATCAGCCGAAGCAGGAGAAGATGTCCTCGGTTTTGCCGTCATCGAGATAGCACAACTCGGGCACGGATTGAAGGAAGCGTACCTTGTAGAGGTTTTTCCAATTGACGATTCAAAAGTCGTTAACGCACTGCTTAGTTCAGTCATGCAGTATTGCCGTGAGCTAAACTTTTCAAAAATCATTGCCGGGGCGCTCGAAGGGAGTGACTATGCCAAGATTTTATTAAGGGCTGGATTTATATCGCGCCAGGACCGCCTTCCTCTTGTTATCCACATACATTCCGAGATGCCTTTTGCTCAAATTCTGCTCGACAGCAAGAACTGGTTTATAACCTGGGGCGATTTGGATATCGAGGGTATCAGTGGTTGAGATTGATAATTCAGGCACGCCGCTTTGAAGATCGCCTATTATCCAGCCCATCGGCTTTGATCTAGCCTTCCGTCATACAGAAACGAGATATTGAAGAGATTGGCAGTCCACTCCGTCGGTTCTTTTCATCCTTTGATCACGAATATTCGCAATTATCGTCCAGGAGATGAGGAACTCCTCGTTGCGCTGTGGAATCTTGCTTATGCTGATTATGCAGGATATGTGAAAAGAACGGCCGCACACTGGCGCTGGTGTATCCTCGAAAGACCGGGCATTGATACGGCGGATATCATCATCCTTGAAAAGGGTGGAGATGTTCTTGGCTATGGGATACTCGGCCTGAACGGGACGGTTTTGGAGTTAGCCGTCGATCCACGGCTCTCTGCCGGAAGACGAGAGAAAGTGGCAGAGCGTGTGAACAATGCTCTTGAGGAGCGGAGCCGGACACGGGGTGATGAGATGATTTCGTTTGAAGTGCCTCAAATAGACGAAGCCATTTGTCGAGCACTTCGCCGTGCTGGCTACCGGGAGGAGACCAGCGAATCACTCAATATGGCAATTATCGATCCTGTCGGGCTTATCAGGAAAATTCTCGCTCATCGAGGAACGCGGATAAGTCCCGGATGGAGTCCCTCATTTCTCCTTGAAGTCATGCCTGGCCATTATCGTTTCTGTCCTTATCGTCGTGTGCATATTCAAAATGGAAGTCCAGTAGCTGTGACGGCGGATCCGATCAACGCAATGGCAGATTACATTGTCGGAATCGCTCTCTCCACACTGGCGGATCTGATCTTCAGGCGGACTACCTTCGAGAGCGCCCTTAAGGCCGGGAGAATTACTGTTCAACCGATATCAGGCTTACAAGACGTCGCCACATTGATAAATCTGCTCATCATTGATAAGCCGTGGTATACCCCTCACGCCGATGGCCGGTAGTAACATGAACGAGGCAGTCAATGCCTCTTCCCAGGCAGGCCGGGAGGCCGGGAAAGTCGAACTCCGCGAATACGCTTCTGGCGATGAGAAAAAGATCGTCCAGATTTTGTCCAGAAGTCATGCAAATGGCTGGGGGGATGAGAAGTTTTGGCGATGGAAACACGTGTGCCGATCTGGCTTCGTGAAAGAGGACGTGGTGGTAGCCTCTGTGAACAATGAGATGGTAGGTTGCTTCCATGGGGCGGTTCTCCCTCTCACGCTGGAGGCCGGGCTTGAAGTCCCCATGAATTTCGAGGGTGACTTCGCCGTTCTCCCAGAATATCGAAAGCTCGGTATTCCTGATCAAGCGCATGACCTCATCTCTCACCGCCTCTTGGAACGAGGAGTGATGCTTCGGGGCGGATTTACATCAAAGGAACTGAACGAGCGTTTCTATCATAAACGCTTCGGATATATCTTCGTTCCCACGGTTACCACTCAGTTCCGAAAGATTCTCGGCTTGGGGTTGCTCCAACAGAAAGTCGAAGCATATGGCAAGAGGCTGCTTGCACATTCGAGGGTTCGCCAAGCTCTCAACCGCCAACCACTCATGCTCAACCTACGGCTCGAGAATTTTCCGCCTTGCCACATTGAGGCGACAGAGCAGTTCATTCGCCTTCGGGAAGGTTCTTCTCTGACATCCGACTTGGACGTCCGCCTGCCGTATGGGACGTTGGGCGCGCTGGTTCAGGATGAAGTAACGCTTGCGAGATCAATCATCCTCAACTTTTTGATCGGGCGGCTGCGCATCCGCGGACTTCTTCGGAAAGGTCCCCGCTTGCTCATATCGCTCTGTCTCGGTGCAATGAGCCGCCAGAGTTCTTGATTTGCCAACTTACCTTAGGTCCAGCCCTTACTTGGTCTCAGCCAGTTTGAAACCGAAGTACGGAGTATTCGTTCAATGAAGTCCCAATCCTCTTCTGAATCGATGCTCTGTTCAACACCTGCATCCTGGCTGGAGAAGAAGGCTGCGCAACAACCTGTCTATCCTAACCAGAAAACACTGAACGACGTTGTAAGCCGCTTGTCGAAGCTTCCACCGCTTGTGACGAGTTGGGAAATCGAGACCCTTAAGGCCCAGCTCGCCGAAGCAACCCGTGGAGAGCGATTTCTGCTCCAGGGCGGCGACTGCGCAGAAAGCTTCGACGAATGCGAGTCCAACGCCATAGTCAACAAACTCAAGATCCTGCTTCAGATGAGCCTGATTCTCGAGCACGGAAGCAAGAAGCGGGTAATCCGTGTGGGACGCTTTGCTGGGCAGTATGCGAAGGCGCGGTCGGCTGAAAACGAGACTAGGGATGGCGTCACACTGCCAAGCTACCGTGGCGACATGATCAACCGTCCAGGCTTCACCGAGGCTGACCGAACTCCTGACCCGGTGTTGCTGCTGCGGGCGTACGAACGGGCCGCCCTGACCCTGAACTTCATCCGTTCCCTCACGACCGGAGGTTTTGCCGACCTGCACCATCCGGAAAACTGGGACCTCGGCTTCATCGCTCATTCTCCGCTGGCGGACGAGTGGCAGCGCATGATCAACTCGATCGGGGAGTCGATTCGTTTCATGGAGGCGCTCAACAGCACCACCATCGCAGAATTCGGCCGTGTGGACTTCTTTACTAGCCATGAGGGATTGCACCTGTTCTATGAGCAGGCTCAGACCCGTCAAGTGCCACGGCGACCAGGCTGGTATAATTTGTCCACTCACTTTCCCTGGATTGGAGACCGAACTCGCACGATCGGCGGGGCCCATATCGAGTATATCCGAGGGATCGCAAACCCGATCGGGGTAAAAATCGGACCGTCTATCACCCCCAATGAGCTCATCGAACTGATCGACATCATCAACCCTCACAATGAACCTGGCAGGCTAACTCTCATTCATCGGTTTGGCTACGACAAGATTGAACAATGCCTCCCACCCTTAATCGAAGCGGTCCAACGATCCGGCAAGATCGTCCTATGGTGTTGCGACCCAATGCACGGCAATACGGAATTAACGATCGACAGTGTCAAGACACGAAATTTCAATCACATCTTGTCTGAACTTGAGCAGGCCTTTGAGATCCACTCTCGAACCAAGTCCTATCTCGGCGGAGTGCATTTTGAACTAACCGGCGAGGACGTGACGGAATGCATCGGCGGCGCTCGCGGATTGAGTGAAGCCGACCTGCACCGAACCTACAAGACGCTCTGTGATCCGAGGCTCAATTACGAGCAATCCCTTGAAATGGCGATGTTGATCGCCAGACGTATGGCTAAATTGGCTCACCAGTAGGGGAGCGACAAGAACCTCCGAACGTCGCATTCAGATTTGCCACATCGGACCGAAGACTGAGGGACTCGATAAACAGCCTAGACAGAGCACGAGGAGGGACTGCCCATGTCCGCAATCCGTGATCAATGGTTGGACACGGTACTCAAGTACAAATTCAATCCAGACAAACCTGGCAGTGACAAATTCTGGGCTCCTGGATTAGAGCAAATTTCCAGGGAACAGCTTAAAGAGATCCAGAGCGAAAAGCTGGCAGCCGCTTTTCACTACTTGTACGAGCACAGTGCGTATTATCGGGATAAATTCATGAAAGCCAAACTCAAACCAGGAGATGTGAAGTCTGTCGATGACCTTTGGAAAATACCGATCACAACCAAGCAGGAATGGATCAAGGACCAATCTGAGAACCCTCCCTGGGGGACCTTTTCCCCGATAACTCACGAGAGATGGACCACCGAGGGTTGGATGATGTTTACAACGTCCGGTACCACTACCGATCTCCCCCGCGTCTTCCGTCATACCCTGCATGATAAAGACATCTGGGCATGGTTGGGAGCTCGTGCCTACTGGGCCATGGGTGTTAGACCTGGTGATGTTGTCATGAACTGCTTTGGATATGGCCCATCAGTCGCGTTTTGGTGCCTCCATTACGGGATGCATCTCCTCGGCTGTCCCGTGATTCCTGGCGGCGGAATGAATACCCAACGAAGGGCCCTGTTCATCAAGACCTATGAACCGACGGTATTGGCATGTACCCCTTCCTATGCCCTCTATCTGGGACGCACCATGGAAGAGTCTGGTTATTCACCAGAAGAAAGCTCCATACGCCTCCTCATTACTGCGGGAGAACCAGGCCCATGCGTTCCGTCGACGAAAAGGCGTATCGAGGAGCTGTGGGGTGCGAAATTGCATGATGATTTTGGGTGCACCGAAGTCGCCATGACCCCATTCGGGTACACCTGCGAGTTTGAAGTCAATCAGACCGAGCGTCCCGTGAACACACATCTGATGGAAGACGCGTACATCCCTGAAATTCTGAATCCAGAGACTCTCGAGCCTGTGAAAGAAGGAGAGGAGGGCACTCTGGTCGTCAGCAATCTCTTTTCAGAAGCCCAGCCAATCCTGCGATATATGATGGGGGATTGGACAGCCCTCACCACCGAGCCGTGCTCCTGCGGGCGAAGCCATGCGCGGGCTATAGGAGGACTGCGAGGACGCTCTGACGGCATGATCAAAATTAGGGGCCTCGCGTTTTTCCCAAGCACGATCGAGGACGGCATTCGCAAGCACCCGGATCTCGGTGATGAGTTCCAAGTCGAGATTGCTCGGATCGATGATATGGACAGGGTCAAAATCACTGTAGAACCCAACTCCGCCATTCCGAAGGACTCGTACATCGTGCCGCGTGAAAGGCTTCAAAAGGAACTCCAAGGCGCGCTGGGAATCGACGTACAAATCGAACTGGTGCCTTATGGATCATTGCCCAGAACTTCGTTCAAGAGTAAGCGTGTCATCGATATGAGAGAGAGTCCGTTCCGCGGTGACAGACAGCCACAGAAAGATGAGGAAGAGCAGACCGTGTAGGCATTTGGATCTGTCTCTCGCAGGGCGATCCAGCATTCACCACTCCAAACGACTTTTCGGCATCAATTGATCATACATCGGAGCGACGAGTCCGTGGGGAT
>Ga0209899_1000077_pt1 | contig 17087 bp, 23 predicted proteins | sample GWRWS1_0_10_FD_187228 | JGI IMG/M metagenome (GOLD analysis project Ga0209899, IMG submission 187228) | Riverbed sediment microbial communities from areas with vegetation nearby in Columbia River, Washington, USA - GW-RW S1_0_10 (SPAdes)... | ecosystem: Environmental > Aquatic > Freshwater >...
ACAATATGTATTGATGGAACAGAGCCGGATATCACTTCAGGAGGTCAGTGACGCGGGGATGCTCCGTCAGTTGGGCACGTGCCTGGCGTCATGTATAAGAGGTAATTGCCCATTCCATGCTGGACGCGAGGATCGTGCAACGGATGGTGATAGACCATGACCATCTCATAGTCGTCTTTCATGCTCACTGAGAACCCTCTGGCATCCTTGAAGACCTGATGAGGCTGAAAAGCCAAGAACCGGCCGTCCTGCTCCACGTCAGGAACGGTACGCAGCAGCGTTTGTTGGGACGACTTGTTCTCGAGCGCGATCAAGAGCAACTCGTCGTGTCCGTGTGGATAGGCGAACTTCACGCATCCGTCCATCCGGAATTTCAGCGGCGCTGACAGGACGTGCACGCCGGGTTTGATTTCTATCCCTTCATCGGTCTGATCCTTGGCCCGTTGCCCGAACTTGCTGTAACAGACGATGTTGACCCCCACCTGATAGACCTCCATTTCCTTGATTGGGATTCCCTCCGGAGCCATCTCCATCGTGAAGGTGGCCATCACGTCTTTGGTGGGCGGGGCCTTATGGTAAAACGCGACCACGGACATTAGCTTTTGCCCCTTTGCGAGTTTGACCCCGTAGCCATCAGGAAAACGAGCCTCAGTCATCTCTAGGCCTGCTCCGCTGAAGAAGAGAGGTTCTCCAGGACAGGAGACGCTATCCTTGTCGGTGTTGAGCATGAGGATATGATGCAGGTACTGTTGCGGCAACGGCTTCCCATCTTTCGTGAACACGGCTGATTTGAAGCCGACGAGGTACATGTCCCTGGGCAGTTGGAAGACGTGTTTGGGCATGCTGGCAGCCAACTCGCCGTCGTGCGCGGATGGCAGGTCAATGGGTCCGAACGTCAACGTGACGATATTGTCTTTAATGGTGACTGAGGTGGTGGTCTGGTTCTTCAAGGTCGGAACCGTGTGATCATGGCTATGGTCGTCTGCCGAGAAGGCTGACGTCACAGAAGCAAGAACCAAGGCTGTGGCCACTACAGAGCGCTTCATATTTCCCATGACGAGTAGTTTGCCCAACGTCTTGACCAATCGCGCGAGGCTTTTTCTCTTGGAAGTCAGTCTGTCAGCGTATGGCGGCCGATGTCGGGGGCGGGGTCATCCGCTTCCAGACATAGGTGCCACCATGCTCGCGTGGTGGGATGTTGTTTCTCTGCCCAACCCGCGTGTACCACCAAATCCCTTCTGCCGATGTACCGTCCTCGGACAATAAGACTTCGAACCCACCTTCCCTGTCGTTTCCAGTCTGACGCCAGGTTCCCTGCCATTTCCGATCGGCAAATCCGGTCGTCGTCAACGTACCCCCCTGATGTGTATAGAGCCCGTTGCCTGAGCGGTCCAGCGTGGCTTTATAGGATTTATCCTCCTCCTGGATCTCCCATTCTCCGCTCAGGTCAGGAGTCGCCGGTTTCTGATCGGTGCCAGCCACTGTCAGGGTGGACGAGGACGGAAATTGACTCGTGGGAGATGAGCTAAGTTCTCTACTGCGAGAGGACTCGTGCCAAGAGGTCAGAACCCAGCCAACGTCTCGGCGCTCCAGAACTCCGGTCTCGCGCAAAGACAGGACAGTTCGCCGTTGATTGGTGCCTTGTCCCGCATAGCGGATATAGTCCAGTTCCATAGCGAACCAGGCAGCCTCGCCGCGAGTCCAGACTTTTAATTCGATGATCGGGATCTCCAACCGCGCGACCGACTCAAACTCCTCCTGCATGTCTCGGGCGAATTCGTCCCATCCCACATATTTTCGTCCGCCGATCGTATAGCTGACGATGTCCCCGTCGTGGGCCATCAGCCTCGAGATGGTGGCAAGATCCTTTTCGGCATTGGCCTGCACCAGCGCGCGAACCACGGATTCCGGGCTGGTTGTCTCGGCGGCGATCCCAACTGATGCGAAAAAAGAGGAAAGGAGAAGGAGGACGATCCAGAGCCCGACACAGAGAATGCGCATTAAGCCCATGCAGAGATTCCTCGTAGGGGTGGTATCACGCCGAGCGCGTGAGCTCGAGGCAGTGTGGGTTTGATTTGAGATCAGGCTACACGGCGCCCCTCCGCTTGTCAAACAGTTTTTCCTGCGTCGGCCTGTCAGGCCGACGCAGCACAGACCACGACAGTTACGTTGTCCTCTCCGCCGCGCCGATTGGCTTCCTCAATGAGCGAACGACAGGCGACTTCTGGTGACCTGCCTGCGTGAATGAGCGTGTCAGCAATCTGGCCGTCATCCAGCATCTTGGTCAGTCCATCCGTGCAGAGTAGGATCAGATCGTCTGGTTGAAACCGGTGGGTCGAGGTGTCGGGCTCGACGGTTTCCCCGATGCCCAGCGCGCGGGTCAGGACATGGCGCAACGGGTGCGTGGCAGCTTCCTGCGGTGCGAGCAGCCCACTCCGCACATGTTCTTCTACCAAAGAGTGGTCCTGCGTTAACTGGATCAAGGTTTGCGCGCGGAGCAGGTAGGCTCGGCTGTCGCCAACGTGAGCGAGACTCAGGCATGGGAGAGATCCGGACGGGAGGCCGAGCACGACGACGGTCGTGCCCATGCCGCTCAGGTGCGGATGCGCGAACGCGTGTTTGCGGATTGTTTGATGTGCCGCTTCAATGAGCTGGGACAACGAGGTCTCAGTCTGGGCCGGTCCAGCCTGATACAAGCTGCCTGTGCCGGCGTGTCTTCTGACCTGCTCCGTGATGGACTCCACCGCCAGCCGACTGGCCACGTCCCCTCCCGCATGCCCTCCCATGCCGTCGGCCACAATCCAGAGGCTGACATCATTCAAAACAGCAAACGCGTCCTGGTTGGAAGGCCTGACCAGTCCAATGTCCGTGAGTCCCGTTCCTTGCCAGGCAAAACTCTGAGGTGCCATGCTGCGTGCCATGGTTGAGGACTGTGCGCTCCTACCCCCACGGTCCGTATCGTGCAGCCAGCCCGCTGCACACCAACTCTGCAAGCGGCTCCAGATTGCGCGTGTCGGCCTCGTTATACCGGAGTAAGCGGTCAAGCGCAGCCGTTTCTCCATCGCTCCAGGCGTGCCACAGCCTGACCGCGTCCCAACCGTCCAGGCCTTGAAGGTCAGCTGCCCTCTGAATGCCCATACGTCCCTCGATGTGTTTCAGGCCTCCGTCGAGACCAAGACGGCGTGAGGCAAAGCAGAGATCCAGGTGGGGGTGATCCAGGACGACGCCAGGAAATGTTGCGCGCAGGTACGGTAGATCAAACCGGCTTCCGAAGAAGGTGACGAGGAGATCGTAGTGGGACAGCTCCAGGTTAAGCCGGTGTTCGGTGAGCGACTTCCCTTGCACGAGACTGGTCATATGTCCATCGGCATAGAGTCCGACGACTGTGACTGCGCCAGCGGTGGGAGGACCGCCGGTGGTCTCAATGTCCAGATAGACGGCTCGTGATCGGAAGGTGTCGAACAGACGCCAATGGTCACGTGGCTTGAGGCACTTCGAGAAGTATCGAGAATGTCCAGCCTGGAGATGGGCCACAGCCGAGGAAATGGTAACATCATACAGACTCTTCCGCTCCGGTGAGAGGCCTGGAATCGAGCGGCGGGCGAGGAAAGTCTGCCAATCCCTTACGCCGCTGTGCCAGAGTCGGCGTTCCGTTTCCTCACCGACGCCCTTGAGCAAGACGAAGGTAGATTGAATCATGATTGCCGTGAGTCTGGAGGCGTCATGGTTGGATTCTAGCCTTGATTTCAGGAGGGAAACAAGATACAGTCCGCCGGGAGTACGCGGTCACCTGCTTGCGGGGCATTGAGCGCCCGCGCAAAGCAGACATCGTAGGAAGGGGACGCAGGATTCGGGACCGATCGGTGTAATGGGAGAGGGAGCGAGGCGGATCAAAATTACGGCGGGGTCCGTGAGTCTTGAAGCCGAACTGAAGACCAGCAAGACCGCTGAGGCCATTTATGCAGCGCTCCCCATTGAAACTGCCTTCAGCACGTGGGGCGAGGAGTTCTATTTCAAGATTTCCGGCGTGAAAGACCATCGCGAGACCGCCACCACGCAGGTCAAGGTGGGCGATTTGGCCTTTTGGGGCGCGGGTGAAGTGCTGGCCATCTTCTTCGGACGGACGCCGATGAGCATGGGCCAGGATCCGGTCCCGGTCGACCGGGTCAATGTGGTGGGCCGTATTCTCGGAGACGCCACCTTATTGAGACAGGCCATGGCAGCGACGAAGATTAAAGTTGAAAAGGTCTGACAAGGATCAGTAATGCCTGATGAAGCTCTCGAGAGAACGGATCAGCCACATGACCGAGTCGCTCGTGTCCCGCCTCCAAGATGAGGGCTATGCCGAGTTGGTGGGGGAGAAAACCACACTCATCGAGGCGTTGGATCGCACGATTACCGACGAGCTGCTCGTCGAGGATCGGCTGAACGCCGAGGTCCGTGAGCTGATGAAAAGGTACGCAACTGAAATTGAACAGGGACAGGTCGACTATCAGAAGATGTTTACGATGATCAAGAACAAGTTGGTCAAGGAGCGGGGCTTGATCCTGTAATACGTGTTGCTAAGCGAAGACAAGGTCAGCCACCTCTCGCATCTCATTCTGGACTGCTTCAAGCGAACCCCAGCGGTTCGCCTCAAAGGCGATGAAGCCCGCGCGTTGCGCGAGATTAAACGGGTGCTTGCGTCAGACCTGGCTCAGGAAGCAGAGGTGGACCGTACTGTGCGCGCGCGATTGGCTTCGTATTCGCGTCCGATCGTTGAGGGGAGCCAGGAATGGGAGGTCATGTACCGGAAGGCGTTGGAAGAGGAGTTTCGTAAACGAAGGAAGCCGTGAGGGAAATATGAGAATCATCAGCCTGATCGTGACCAGTCTCGTGGTGGTTGTGCTGCCCGCCTGCTCGAGTACCGAGAAGCCGAAACCTCGCGTGCCCTTGCCGGTCAGTTCAAGCGTCCCGCCGGCGGTGGTCACTGCCACGCAACAGGGCACGCGCGCGTATGAGGGCGGGCAGTATCAGGAGGCCAAAACCCAGTTTGAGCTGGCCGTGGCCGGCGCGCCAAATTCCGCGGAGGCGCATTACGACCTGGGACTGGCCTTATTCGCACTCGGGGAGGTTGAACAGGCCCGAGAGCAGTTTATGGAGGCAGCCAACTTGGCGCCAGGCAACAAGGTCATCTGGGACTCGCCAGCCTTGCGTCCATTCGGATCGCCGGACTCTCCGATCCCGAAGAAGAAGAAGGAAGACCAATACTCCACTTCGCGGCCGACGTTTGGGGGCATGGGACAACGGTAACGCTAATCCCGCGTCCGCGTGTCCTCCAGCTCGATCGAATTGTTCTGCATCGAACCGTCCAAACCATCCGGCAAGCGACGGAGAGCCTTCACCTCCCGAACCATATGGAACCCAGGAGATGGCAGCAGAGCTGAACGTGGGGAAGAAGGTTCCCGACTTTTCGCTTCCGAACGAAACGGGGAAAATGGTAAGCCTCAAGAACCTCCGAGGCAAGCAGGTGGTGCTCTACTTTTATCCCAAAGATGATACACCTGGTTGCACCAAAGAAGCCTGTGGGTTCAGAGACTCGATCACGCCGATTCTGAAGACGGGGTCCGTAGTGTTGGGCGTCAGCCTGGATGGGCAAGAGTCTCATCGGAAATTTGTCGCAAAGCACGATTTGCCGTTTTCGCTGCTGAGCGATGAGGATGCCACCGTGTCGAAGACCTACGGGGTCTATACACAAAAGAACATGTACGGGAAAAAGTACTGGGGGATCGAACGCAGCACGTTCGTGATCGGCCCTGACGGGATCATGAAAGCGATCTTCCGCAAGGTGAAGGTCGACGGGCACGTGAACGAAGTCCTGACGGTCCTCAAGACATGAGGTGCCAGGGTGAGGCGTGAGGTGATAGGGGAGGGAACGAGGGCGATGGCGTCTCTGGTTGCTCTTCTCGATCACCCCTTACGCCAAAGAGAATGGACAACCGCGAGAAAACCTGGCACGGTGTGCGGGCTGCCTCGCTCTCGATCGTGGCAGGGGTCGGGCATTTGTATCTCGGGGAGAAGCGGGGATACGTCATCATTGCGTTTGGAGCTATTCTGTTCTTGACTTCTCGGCTGTTCTGGCAACCGGCGGAACTCCTGTATCTTAGCCTGGGGATCTTTTCCGCCGTTGATGCTTTTGCCATCGCCAAGCGCGGGTACGGCCTCATGTAGCTGAGCGGAACGGGTCCCTCTGGGGTCGTTCCTTTCTCGCCCCTTCTCCCGCTCGAGGGCGGGCTCTCGACTCGGTACTCCTGACTGTCCTCCACGCAGAGGTGTGGTGGTGGGGAAACGATCCGCAGGTAGGTCGCGTCGAAGGGGCATCCCGCGCAACACCGCCTCCAAAGTCCCGCGCATCAAAACCGTCCCCCCTGGTCCTAAAGCGAGGGCCTGGGTCGCTCGCGACGAGCAGGTCCTTTCGCCGTCCGCGACACGAATCTACCCTCTGGTCATCGAGCAGGCTCGCGGGGCGATGGTGGAGGATGTGGATGGCAATTGCTACCTGGACTTCACGGCCGGCATCGCGGTGGTGGCGACGGGACATGCGCATCCGAAGGTGGTCCAAGCGATCCAGCGACAGGCTGCGCGCTTTATCCACATGGCCGGGACTGATTTCTATTATCCAGCTCAGGTCAAGCTGGCTGAAGCGTTGAATCGGATTACGCCGGGGAAGGGGACCAAGCGCACGTTCTTCAGCAACTCCGGCACAGAAGCGATGGAGGCGGCCTTCAAGCTAGCTCGCTACCGGACCCGCCGTCCGCTCACCATTGCATTTCAGGGAGCCTTCCACGGACGGACGATGGGATCCCTCTCACTGACGGGGAGCAAAGCGGTTCAGCGTCGCCATTTCTCACCGTTGGTGCCAGGGGTTACCCACGTGCCCTACGCCTATTGCTATCGCTGTCCCTATGGCCTGACCCACCCTTCCTGCAAGATGCACTGTGTGAACGTGATCCGAGACGTCTATCTGAAAAGCGTGATGCCACCGGAGGATGTCGCGGCGATCGTCGTGGAGCCGATCCAGGGGGAGGGAGGGGTCGTCGTGCCGCCCCCTGAGTTCCACCCCATGCTGGCTGAACTGGCGCGGGAGTTCGGCATGTTGTACGTCGTGGACGAGGTGCAATCGGGAATGGGCCGCACGGGGAAGATGTTTGCGGTCGAGCACTGGGGTGTAGAGCCGGATATCCTGGCGATTGGAAAAGGCATTGCATCCGGGTTACCGATGGGAGCGACCGTCGCGTCGGCAGAGGTGATGAACTGGAAGGCCGGCGCGCATGCCAATACGTTCGGCGGAAACCCGGTGGCCTGTGAAGCGGCGCTGGTGACCATCGAGCTGCTGGAGCGGAAATTGATCGCCAACGCTGCGACGGTCGGCAGGTATCTGCTAAAAGGACTCGAGCAGTTGAAAGCCCGTCACCGGTTGATCGGCGATGTCCGTGGGAAAGGACTGCTGATCGGAGTGGAATGTGTGCGGGATCGTGAGACAAAAGAAATGGCGATTCAGGAACGGAACGACATCATTCAGCGCTGCTTTCGCAAAGGCTTGCTGCTGCTCGGGTGCGGTCAGAACGTGATCAGGATCGTGCCGCCTCTCATGATCACCCAGCGTGAAGCCGATGTGGCGCTGGAGATCTTGGATTCCGTGTTCACGGATGTGGAGAGCAGCTGACAAGGTATGGTGGAGATCGGTGGGCTCCGGGAACGCAGCCGGGCGACTGGGGCTGACCCTGCTGCTGATTGGTGCGCTAGAGGCAGCGCCGGCGGCCAGCGCGGCGGACAAGATCACCGGGACCCTGGTCGTACGAGACGCCCTGACCACACCCGGACGTCCAGTCATGATTCAGGCGCGGTTGGCGCAGGACCGTCTCCTGCAGCAGGCCGGCATCGGAGGCGAACAGCTCGAATTTTCGGTGTCGGGGAAAAGGGTCGGGACCACCATGACGGGGGGCGACGGCCGAGCGTTCCTGGAGTATACGCCCCGGATGCGAGGCAATCAGGTCATCACGGCCAGGCTTGTCCCGAACAAACGGGTCGAGAGTCCTGAGGCCACCGCCACCCTTGCTTGCTGGGAGCGGCGCCGCCCCATCCTGTTGGTGGAAGCGGCAGCCCTCGTAGAGGCGCCCAGCGCCCCATCGGTCCCGTTTCCTTCCTTGCCCCTGGAGATCACTCATCCTGCAGGTCTCACTCCGGCCCCTGATGCGGCTGAAGAGCTGAAACGGCTCGCCGAGTTTTTCTACAATGTGATCTATCTCTCCTCATCCGAACGTCAGGGGATCGGCAAGGGGGAGGACCTACGGGAATGGCTCAGACAGCACCGATTTCCGACCGGGTTGACGCTCACGATCAATCCGGGCGAGACAGCCTTGTCGGGGAAGATCGAAGAGATGAGAGCTGAGGGCTGGGACAATCTGAAGGCCGGCATCGGGAGAACGCGCGAGTTTGCCCAGGCCCTCGCGGCTCATCGGATGGCGGTAGTCATCATTCCGGCATCCTCGCGGGATGAAGAGGTGCCGAAAAAGGCCTTCCTAGCCAAAGACTGGAAGGAAGTGAGGAAGAAGCTGCAGGGTTGAAAGAGTCGCTTGAAGCCAATTCCGACGACCACCGTGCCGGTCGTTGCGCCCGAGGGTACCGTCGCGATGATCGAATAGGTCGTGGAGGAGACGACGGTTGCAGCGGTGCTGTTGAAGGTCACCGTATTGTCCGTTGGCGTGGCGCTAAATCCGTACCCTTGGATCTTGACCTGACTGCCGATCGCTCCTTTTCCGGGGAGCAAGGCATAGATGCCGATCCCGCTGCCGCCTGGCGCATAGCGATCGATACTGAGCAAGTTGCCGACGGCGTCATAGTTGTAAATCGCCGTGTTGCCGGCCTCATCCACCACCGTCGTCAGGCGGCCGAGATCGTCATAGGCATACTGCGCCACACCAGCGAGAAGCGGACTCGACGAAAAGACCATCCACGCCGCCAGGAAACACGGCAGCAGCTGGATGATCTCTCGTATGAACCCACGTCGCGTCATCGTGACTCAGTTCTGGCCCGATTCAGATAGTGCGATATGTTTGTTCTTGACATGAGAAAACCAGCCTGTCCCTTTCTTCTTCTCACCTTCATTCCTAATCACCGAACGAACACATACCATTCCTTCTCTCCAGAAACCGGGAAATACTTAGCTTTATCTCCGGCAGGGAAAGGTGGGACAGAATCATAACTAGTGTAACCGGCATCTGCGGCAAGAACTCCACCGGAATCCATAACGACCCAAAGAGTATCCTGGTCCAACACGTGAACACTATCACCCTTGATTTGATGAACTATTTCCTTAACTCTGCCTACTTTAGATTGGTTTTCACTCGAGATGCGATCCATGGGTATCTTCTGTCCCTCGCCAGTGAAAAGAAGATCCGTCTCATCACCCATCCGCGTTACGTATCCTCTAATTCCAGAGGAAGTCTTCAAACTCAACATCAGCACCTTCAACTCATTTAGCTGAAGTTTATGTTTGGAAAAGTCTTGTAATAATGATTCCACTCCTTTTCCACATCCCACCAGCAAAGAGAATAATCCGATCACTAGTATAGTGATCGGACTAGCGATTTCGGCATTGACACCGTTCTTTCCAATAGCCACTTTCATAGTCCTTAATCCCTTCATTAATCCATGCCTGGTCGAACGGATCATCCCCATAGGGTGGGAAGAGATACGGCCGCCCATTTCTTGGATCATATCTGTCCGGCTTAATGTAGCCCTCCAAAACCTGCACGAATCCCGCCGCTCTTCTAATAGTATCAGGAGAAAACCCCTGGGCTCGTGCAGTTATGGCGTAGTGATAGTTACCAAAATCTTCAAACTTCGGGGCTATGTCCTTGTAATCCCAAAGACCATGTTTTCTGACTCTATTAATCCAAAACAGAGTAGGCATTTGATCTGCTTCTCGAAGATTCTTGCAAATATCAACGATAGCTGGGATGTGGCGTGGAGGTTTCAGCCCAAGGGGATCCGTCAAATTGACGGGATCGTTTAAAACATACGCATATAAATTCCCCATTTCGGAATCAGGCCTCAGCGGGTCTTCCCCAACAAATCTATCCAGTTTTGCCGAAAAGTATCTCGTCCTGTAATAATAGAGCCCAGTTCCATCATTCTCTCGTCCCGTGTATTGGAATGAATTTGCCGAGGTCCCAGTGACGGTCGTCTTCCCAAATGGTTCGTACGTGTAGGCGGTCTGTGACGCTCCTGCACTGTCGGTCAAGACCAGCGTGCTCCCCAAGGCATCAGTCTGGTAGAATTCATCGCTCGTCCCTTTACGAATAAAGGGCTCATCAATTGCAAGACTCCGCACGTAGCTCGCTGTGACCGAGCTGCCACTCAGTTCTGCTAGAACATCGCTCCCGTCATACCAATAGCCCGTGGTTGCGCTATTGACCGTCTTAGTTGTGCGTCGTCCCAACCCGTCATAGCCAAAGCTCGCCGTGAGACTTGGCCCGCTGATCGCGGTCAACTGATTGCGTGCATTCCAGGTGTAGGTCGTCGTTCCTGATCCGTCTGTAAATGACGTCAGGTTCCCGTTGTTGTCGTACACGAGGTTCGTGGTCGCGCTATTGAAACGGATTTGTTCATTGGCAGCATCGTACTAAGTCTGTGTGAGCGCCGTCGACCTAGTCATGTTGCAGTTCCTCGCTCCGAAACTACCACTCAAAGCAGGAGATGCTCCCATACCGTTGCCCTAAATACAATCACCGGACACGAAACAGTCATCCCAATCCCTGTACACAGGTGGCGGATCTTTTCTGCCTCCCAGTGGCAAGAGGGGGGTCACAAGGCCTCCCCCAGATTCCAACCAGAGCACCCTTTGTATTTTTGGGACAGTTCCTTTAAGATACTGCCAGGGGTTGCCATGCTGATGTGAGTGGCTAAGAGGCTCCCGGCCGATGCGGGCCAAGACCACGTTCCTCTGCCAAGCGTGCGGGCATCAGTCGCCTCGGTGGCTCGGGCGGTGCCCGGATTGTGGACGCTGGAATAGCATGAAGGAGGAGCGTCTGGCCGTAGCCGGCCAGGGGCGGCGGGCGGTCCTACCGGACGCTTCCTCCAAGCCGACGCCGATTGATGCCATTGAGATCGTAGGGGAGCATCGCCTTCGGACCGGAATCGGGGAGTTCGACCGGGTGCTGGGTGGCGGCGTCATCCCCGGGTCGGTCGTGTTGATCGGTGGCGATCCTGGTATCGGGAAGACCACCCTCCTGCTGCAAGCCCTGCCACGGTTCGTCTCGAAAGGAGAGCGGGTTCTCTACGTGTCCGGCGAGGAGTCTCCCCGGCAAATGAAGATGCGGGGAGAACGGTTGGGTATCCACAGTTCCTCCCTCTATCTGCTCGCTGAAACCTCACTGGAAGAAATCCTCAAGGCTGTCCAGGACCTGCAACCAGCCGCGATCGTCGTGGACTCGATCCAAACGGTCTATACGGACCAGATCACCTCGGCGCCCGGCAGCATTAGCCAGGTGCAGGAGGTGTCCGCCCAGCTGATGTGGTTTGCCAAGCGCAGCGGGGTGCCGGTGTTTATCATCGGCCATGTCACGAAGGAAGGGGCCATCGCCGGTCCCCGCCTGCTGGAGCATATCGTGGATACGGTGCTGTACTTCGAAGGGGACAAGGGCCACACCTACCGGATCCTGCGTGCGGTGAAGAACCGGTTCGGCTCCACGAACGAGATCGGCGTGTTTGAGATGAAAGACACGGGTCTGGAAGAGGTCGGGAATCCCTCGGAGCTGTTTCTAGCCGAGCGTCCTCAACACAGCACTGGCTCGGTGGTGGTCTCGAGTCTGGAGGGATCCAGGCCTATTCTGGTCGAACTGCAAGCCCTTGTCTCGCCCACCGGATATGCCATGCCGAAGCGGATGGCCAACGGCGTGGAAATCAATCGGGTCTCCCTGCTGCTGGCCGTCATGGAAAAGCGTCTGGGGTTGCACTTGGCCGGGCAAGATGTCTATGTCAATGTGGTGGGGGGGATGCAGATTGATGAGCCGGCGATCGATCTGGGGATTGTCTTGGCTGTGACCTCGAGTTTGCGGGAATCTCCGATCGATCACGCGACGGTTGTGTTGGGCGAGCTGGGGTTGGGTGGCGAGGTTCGAGCCGTCAGCCAGGCGGAGCTCCGTATCCGTGAGGCGGCGAAAATGGGGTTCAAACGCTGTCTCCTGCCTGAGCGGAACCTGGCCAAGCTTGATCCGGTGGAGGGGATAGAACTGGTGGGGGTGCATGAAGTCGGTGAGGCGTTGGATGCAGCCTTGGTCTGAAGTAAAAAGTAAAAAGTTAAAAGTAAAAAGCGAAGGCATCCACATTTTTGCCTTTTGCGTTTTTACTTTTTACTTGGCAGCCTTGCCAGGCTGCACAACATGGCCCTGGCGATCAGAGCCTCCGCTACGAGAGGCGACCGCCGGGCAGTTGACCGACCTGCTGCGGGAACGGGAGGCTGCGATTCAGACCATGAAGGGGCTCTTCAGGGCTCAGATCAAAGGGCCGGGGATTCCGTTTGCGCAGCGTCTCGAAGGCGTGATGTTTTACCGCCGTCCGAATGCCCTCCGGCTGCAGGGATTCGACCAATTGGGCGGTGAACTATTTGAGTTCGTCTTGGGCGAGGACCTCTACCGGCTCCGTCTTCCCTCGATGGGGCGGGTCTACGCCGGACGGCCAGCGGAGTTGGAACGAATGGGAGAGATGGGCCGACCGTTCCAACTCAGTATCTGGGCGATGAGCGGGGCGGTTGGGACTGCTCCGGTGTCGAATGGTGAGCGAGTCAGGCTCTCGGAAGACGGGGATCGGTACCGACTGGATGTCCTTGCCCCGAAGGAGAACGGGTCATCAGAAACAGCTCGGCCTGTTCGCCGCATTTGGTTCGAGCGCCACTCTCTTCAGGTGGTCCAGGAGGACCGGCTCACTGTCACGGGAGATGTGGAAGCAACGATCTCCTTTGAGGACTTTCGCCCGGTCGGTGCCTCTCAGCCAGGCGGCACTCTGACGGCAGACGCCAGCGGGTTGGCCGGCCCGATGCTGAAGCCGTTCAAGATCACGACGCGTGATGGGCAGGGACGGGGAACACTCCAATTGACGTTTCACGAGCTTGTTCCCAACCCGACGCTTCGACCCGAAGAACTAGGGAGCGTCCGCGCAAACAGCGACTATTCTGCATTCATCACCATCGGGAAATTGGGGTGAGCAGAGTGAAGCTCCTGGCGGTTGAAACAGCAACCCAGCATCAGAGCGTGGCGGTCCTTGACGATCAGACAATCATGGCGCGCGCTGACCAGGATGCCGGGGGCGCGCATGCCAAGTGGCTGGTCCCCACGATCGATCGCGTCCTGGCGTCAGGAGGGCTGACACTGTCTGACCTGGACGGGCTGGCCGTGTCCATCGGCCCCGGTTCATTCACCGGCCTGCGCGTCGGGCTGGCGACGATGATGGGTTTGCGATTGGTCACCGGATTGCCGCTGGCAGCGGTGCCCACGTTGGAGGCCATGGCGTGGAATCTGCGCTCCGCAGACCGGCCCTTGTGCCCAATCCTGAAGAGTCGGAGAGGCGAGGTGTACTGGGCGCTGTACCAGTGGAACAGCGCCGGGGTACTGAGCTGCATCATGGATGAGCAGGTCGGTCCCCTGGAGGTAGCGGTTCGGTCGATCAACGGTCCTACGCTGGTTTTCGGAGAGGGATGGCAGGCCTATCGGGATGACATCCAACGGTTGCTGGGCGCCAGGGCCTGTGAGGCATCTGAAGCTCCGGCGGACACCATGGCGACCTCGGCGGTGAGCGTTGGCCTGGCTGGCCTGGAACGTCTCGCGCGCGGAGAGGTGGCCGGCCGGGGGCTGTCACCTCGGTATGTCCAGCGGGCAGAAGCGGAACTCAATTGGGAGCGACCTGCGGCTGGCCTTCCAAAAGTCGGGAAAGGGCCACGCTCACGGAAGCGGCGAGAAGCAATAATTCTGTAAGCATGAACACACAACCGACCAGTCGCGTTCTTATCGAGAGAGCGACGCCTCAGGACTTGGAACGTCTCCTCCGCATCGAGCAGGACTCCTTCTCAGCTCCGTGGACCCGCAAGATGTTGGAGGTTGAGTTGAACGGGAACCCGTTCAGCCACCTGTTCAAGGCCCGCTCGATCTGCGATGGCCATGCGTCAGGCGATGTCGTCGGGTATGTGTGTTTCTGGGTGGTCTTCGACGAGGTGCGTGTGATGAATCTGGCGGTCGAGCCATCGGCGCGCCGTCAAGGTATCGCCGGTGACCTGGTCCGGTCTATGCTGACCCTTGGTCAAGCGCATGGCGCTGTCCGAGCGATTCTTGAGGTTCGCGCCTCGAATCTCGCGGCCCGTGGTCTGTACGAGCAGATGGGGTTTCGCCAGACCGCAACACGGACCAGGTACTACACCGATCCGACCGAGGACGCTATTCTGATGGAGATGAACCCGTTAGTGATCGCACGTGGTGAACCATGACGAGCTTCGAGCTAGTCGCTATTCACAGGAGGTGGAGCATGCTGACGGACAGTGGAATTGTTGATCGGTTGCGTGCATCCAACGCTGAATTCCGGGAGCTGGAAGAGTCCCACCACAAGCTTGATGCCGAATTGGGGGAACTTCAGAGGCGGCACTTCCTGACGCCCCAAGAGGAACTCATGAAGAAACAGATTCAGAAAGAAAAGCTGGCGAAGAAAGACAAGATGGCCGAACTGATCCGGTTGTACCGGGACAAGTAGGCGCACTCCGCCAGGCGTTGAACGAACCGGCTTCCGCACGCCAGGCGAAGGCCCTGGCATGTCTGGGAGCCCTCACCAAGGATTATCTCCATGGCTGCGGTCCTTGCTCCGCTTACCGCCCATATTGCTTCGATCAAGCGACGTCTACTGGTGATCACCGGCGCAGTCGCAGTCTCGTTCGTCTTAACCTTTGCCTATGCAGCGGAACTGATCGCGTGGCTCAAGCGGCCCTTCGCTGACGATTTGATCTTTTATGGTCCGACGGAGGCGCTGTTCGCCTCGATCAAGGTTTCCTTTCTGGCAGGGGTCGTGCTGAGCCTGCCGGTGATCTTCTACCAGTCTTGGAAGTTCATTGAGCCGGCGCTCCTTCCTCGCGAGCAGCGCTGGGCGATTCCGTTGTTTGGCCTGGCCGCCGGACTGTTTGCGCTGGGCATGGTCTTCTGCAACCTGGTGATCCTGCCGCTGGTCATTCAGTTTTTTGTCAGCTTCGGCATGGACCGGGACCTGACACCGCAACTAGCGGTCGGCACCTACATTGACTTCAATGTGAAGTTCCTGGTGGTCTTCGGGTTTGCCTTCGAGTTGCCGATGGCGCTCACGCTCTTGTCCAGAGTCGGGGTCGTCTCCCCAGAGATCCTCGGCCACTATCGCAAGCACGCCGTGATGGCGGCGCTCATCCTTTCGGCAATCGTCACGCCGGATGCGACCTTGTTTACGATGCTCCTGATGGCAGTGCCGCTGATGGTGTTGTACGAGCTAGGGATTCTGGGGGCCCGGTGGTTTGGTCGGCGGCCATCGGCGGGCAAGCCGAACATGGCGGTCAATCGCGAGATGCCGGTAGGACCGGCCGGCCAACGGGTGCGATGATAAGCTCGCGCAGACGGCGCTCTCTGAGAGTTGCAGTCGTGCAGGCAGGCTTGATGGCAGGTGTCAGCGCCTGTCTTGGAATCAGCTTCACTGACGCCCAGGATCGCGCGCGCGACATCGCACAAGGGCCCGCGACGGAACGCCCTCGGCAGGGGCATGGGCCTTCGTCCAGCGAGCCCGCCATCCAACCGGTGCCCAGCATTCAAGCGCTGACGGTGGCGGGGAAGCAGACCGTCTTCGCTGGCTCCTTTGGTCTGGGGGTCTTTCGAAGCGATGATCGCGGAGGGTCTTGGAGCCCTGCCAACACCGGTCTAACCGATCCATTTGTGCTGTGCCTGGCGACGGCGAAGGATGGCACCGTCTATGCCGGTACGTTCAGGGCCGGTGTGTTTCGCTCCCAGGATGGCGGGAAGAGCTGGCACGCGACCAATGCCGGCCTGAAGCGTCTCGAGATCAAGACTCTGCTCATTGAGGGCGGCGTGATCTACGCCGGGACCGGTGACGGGGTATACCGTCTTTCCGGAACCGACCACCGGTGGACAGTGGTCACCAAGGGACTCGATGAGACGCTGGTGCATGCCCTTGTGAGAGGGGCTGATGGGACACTGTTTGCCGGCACGTCCGGCAAGGGGGTGATGCGTTACAAGGCAACCGGCTCTGAATGGAAACGGCTGTCTCACGGGCTGGTGGACCATGAAGGGCTGGGAGAGAATTTCATCCGCGTGCTGGCGGTGGACAACGAACAGGGGCTCTATGCCGGAACGTTCGACGGCGGGGTATTCAGAAGCGGGGACGGCGGACAGACGTGGCGGCCCATCAGTCGCGCGTTGCCGAACGACTCGATCCGCAGCATCGTCACCAGCGAGAAAGGGCTCTTTGTGGCGACCGGCCGGGGAGTCTTCAAGAGCCTGAACCAGGGACGTCAATGGACCGCGTTGAATCACGGGCTGACGGAACTTTCGGTCCAAGTGTTGATCGCTTCTGGAAACGGGTCCCTCTATGCGGGAACCAGTGCCGGGGTATTCAGAAGTGATGACGACGGCATGAACTGGGTGGCGATCAGCGAGGGCTTGCAAGGAGTCAGTGAGTCCCCATTCAAGTAACTCTCTTTCGGAAGGATGAATCATGAGCGACATCAGTCCTGAGACGCGCGCGACAATCAAAGTTGCCAACAAAGGGGAGCCGGTGGGGGAGATCGTGCTCAGGTTCTTTCAGGATGTGGCTCCCAATCACGTGAAGAATTTCATCAAGCTGGCCCAGGAGAAGTTTTATGACGGGACCACCTTTCACCGCGTGATTCCGGGGTTCATGATCCAGGGCGGTGATCCGAACAGCAAGAGCCAGGACCGCTCGTCACACGGCATGGGGGGCCCAGGCCATCGAGTGAAGGCTGAGTTCAACAGTAAGCCCCACAAACGCGGGATCCTGTCGATGGCTCGTTC
>Ga0209899_1000078_pt1 | contig 16855 bp, 13 predicted proteins | sample GWRWS1_0_10_FD_187228 | JGI IMG/M metagenome (GOLD analysis project Ga0209899, IMG submission 187228) | Riverbed sediment microbial communities from areas with vegetation nearby in Columbia River, Washington, USA - GW-RW S1_0_10 (SPAdes)... | ecosystem: Environmental > Aquatic > Freshwater >...
GATAAAACCTAAGAATGTGACTAAAAGGATAAACCCATAAAAGAGAGTCATGTGGGGAGTAGTAGAAGCTATAGACCAAAGAAAAATGGATGAAATAATGTATCTCCAATCTTTAGGATTCTTAAAAGAGAAAAAAATTGAGATAAAAAATAAAGGTAAAATTGAGTAACCTATCCAGAGATACCAATGATGAATCCTATTAAAGGACCAAACATTATATGCGTAAAAGAAACTGCCCATCAATGCAGATAATTTTAATGTGATCTTGTACTGAGTAAACTTGTCCTTAAAAAAGAACAGGAAGGAAAAATAAAAGGTAAATGAAGATAGGACAAAACCTAATAGAACCATCGATTTCGTTGCCAATTCTGAATTTATACCAATAAACCCTAACAGGTACCATGACCCAATAATGGCAAACCTCGGTAGAAATTCAAGGCCATCTATACTACCTTTTTCGAGCCAAAGCCATAGTTCATTAGACGCATAATCTGGAGTATCCAGGTACGGAAAGTCTCCTGTGATTGAAATTCCAGGTTCTGCTAAAGGTTGGATGATAAAGAGAAGTGGAATTAATAATAAAAGGTAAAAGTGTCTGTCTAGGAGTTTCTTGACATTCGATTGTAAAAACATCATCATAGAACTTTGCCTAAGACCAGACACGAATTTTCACTAGTTCAGGCTTGTGATATCCTCAGACAAATAAAGAGTTTTGTCCTGTTAATGAAGACATAACCTTTTTCGACTCTTTGAGGTCTAGTATGTCAAAATTCATTAATGAAGATGCACTGAGCTATTGATGGTGAATTTCAATGACATGAATGTGTCCTCTCTAATCAGTGCAAAATATATGATAGCTTAAAATATTCAGTCTAGAGATTTACTCACGTGGTGATTTACCTTTAGAATTTGTTTAGTATCTTCATACCCTCCGGTCAAGGGAGGAGAGTCTACATATGCTAGGGATTTTGTATCCGCTTTAGAGAGGTATTTTCCTAACGAAATTACAGAAATTCATGTTCTAACTCATGTGGAGGGCAGAGAATCAAGTTATTTTGAAAAAAAAGGCAAAGTTCAAGTCTTCAGGCTATTCGATTCACTGAGGTTTAGTAGAAACTTTGCCTTTGTCAAGATATTCCTGAAAATTATTAACATTCACCCAGATTTGGTCCATTTGCAATATTCCACTATACCTAATGGTCGGTATGGTGGACTTCTCGGTGAATCACTTTTCATTTTGTTTTTACTTTTAAAGATAGTGCGCATTCCTTTGTACATTACCTTTCACAGTTTGTGGCTTCCGGATCAGGCAGAAGAGAGAATATATGAAAAAACTAGAAAAAAGTTCTTATCCAAGCTAGCAAAATGGTATCTTAAGATTTTCACATATATTTTTTCACGATTTCCGCAAAAATTATTCCTCCTTGTGAATATTAGAGGTTCTAGACTTACTCAAGAATTTTGTCGAGCATATAATATTCCTCATTCTAACGTTAAAGAAGAAATCCATGGAGCATGGGTGGAAAAAACACCTTCAGGGTCAGAGATAAAAAAATCAAACAGAATGATATGCTTAGGGGTTATGAATCCTTCTAAAGGATATGAATTTACAATAAAGGCGATGAAGCAGGTTCTGAAAAAATTTCCAGAGTCATCACTAATAATCGCCGGAAGTGCACCACCGACCAATTATGACGAAGGAAGAACGTATATTGAAACATTACGTAACATCGTTAAAGAATATCGACTTTCCAACTCAGTGTTTATAGAAGACAGATACCTTTCAGATGATGAATTTAATGAATATTTGAGGACTTCAGCCATAGTACTGCTCTCTTATTCAAGAACAGTTGGGGGAAGCGGGATAATGCATAAGGCCATGAGCTATAAGATTCCGATTATTGCTACGGGATCAGGACTTCATTTTGAGGAGCTTTCTGAATTCATCTCGATCGTTCCACCTAGGAATGTCGATGCTTTGGCTAGTGAAATAATCAAGATTCTTGGTTCCGAGAAATATCGTACAACTCTTGTCAAAAACTACGAAAGATATATCTCAGAAAAAGATTGGTCGGTAGTTACGAAGGATATTTTTAACGAATATATCAAGAAAGCAAATCTCATGGCTTAAAATTACATAAAATATTAATATCCTGTTGTTAGTATCAAGAAAAAATACTAGATCAATTCATCCCTTTATGCGTTACCTCAGGGGTATTACAAAGTTATTTGCAGTTTAAAACTAACACGAGTTCATTTTCCAACATTTATATTGAGCTCCAATTTCAAAAATTTTGATTATCTCAAAAAACTAGTATAAATATATATAACAACTAACTTTATCTTCTAAAATCCTTAACATGTCGTTATTGCATGTATTTTTTATTTCCCCTGCAATAATATTTTGTATTGGTTTTTTGCTCCTCCCTGCAAATATAGGAACAGCCAAAGTCATCGGAGGGACTTTACAAAATGATAATTTAACTGGAACAATGGAAGACGATCGTATGGATGGAGGACGGGGAAATGATACTTTATCAGGAAGCGGCGGAAACGACCTGATTAGCGGAGGCAGCGGAAATGATAATCTGACTGGTTTAGATGGCGATGATTACATTATTGGGGGACTCAATAATGATACAATATATGGCAATACTGGTGATGATCAGATCGAAGGCAATACCGGAAGTGATCGAATAATGGGCAATACAGGTGACGATTCCCTATTTGGCGGACTTGCAAGCGATATTTTATTAGGTGGGGAAGGCAACGATAATCTTTTTGGAGGTCCATATAATGATACTTTGTCCGGGGGTAATGGCATAGACTACTTTGATTGTGGCATTGGCAAGGATAAAATATTAGATTTCAATTTATTAGATGGTGACAGCAGATCCGATAACTGTGAAAATGAGAAATAATATGTGATATACGCATAAAATACCCTGTAGAAAAGTTATCTATTTTCCCAGACTCGCGCAGCAGGAAAAAAATGAAGCTATAAATGTTTGCATTGATACCTTAGCGGAAACTGTATATGATTTAGTATAGATTCCCCATTTATGTGGATAGATTCAGTATTGATATTTGATATCTAATATAACTAATCTTTTAAATTGGCACTAATTATTGTCATCATTCTTTACGTTCTTATCCATACATAAAAATTGAAATGCTATTATTAATTACGACAAATCTTACACATTGATTTTTGCGGGAATACGTTGATACCGTTTCAAGAATATCAAATGCACACTTGCTTTTTGAGTTACATGATATGACACTGGTAGTTTTTACAGATCTATTGATTAACGATATTAACTACATGATTAAATATCGGATCACCTTCAAACTCATTTTTTCTTAAATTACTTATCTGACAAGCGATCTCAAATTATCATTCACATTAGATCATCCAACAAACAATAATTAAACTCGAATTCTATATTATCATGTTTAGAAGAGTCAATGAGGATCCTATGGTTTAATTGGAGAGACATCAAGCATCCAGAGGCTGGTGGTGCGGAGGTTCTTACTCATGAAGTGATGCGACGATTAGCACAACGTGGTTACGAGATGACTTTATTTTGCCCAAAGGTTAAAGGAAGGCCATCTGAAGAAAGAATTGATGGAGTGAATATCGTAAGAGATGGAGGAAAATACTCAGTTTACGCTCGAGGCCGGTCATACTTTAAAAGGAGTAGAGATAAATACAATCTAATAATAGACGAAGTAAACCCACGACCTTTCCTAAATCCAAGAATACTAAATGGAAAACCTGCATTGGTGTTATTTCACCAGATGATTCGGGAGGAATGGTTCTATGAAATGCCCTTTCCGCTTAGCTATTTCTGTAGTTTTTACGAGAATAGGTGGTTAACGCCGTATCGACAAACTCCCACACTCACTGTTTCTGCTTCATCAAAGCATGATTTAGAAGGGATTGGTTTCAAAAAAGTCAAAGTCATACCGATGGGAATTAGCACAGAACCACTGAACCAAGTTGTACTAAAGGAGTATTGTCCCACTGTCGCCTTTATTGGCAGGTTAAAGAGACACAAGCTACCCGACCATGCGATCAAAGCGTTCCTTATTATTAAAAACGTTATCCCTACTGCTAAAATGTGGATGATAGGAAGCGGATACATGCTGAACGAACTTGTGCATTTAGACACCAAGGATGTCACATTCTTTCGACACGTGGAGGATGGAGTAAAATATGATCTGCTTTCAAGAGCGCATTTAGTCTTAATGCCATCAATAAGAGAAGGGTGGGGTCTAGTTGTAATCGAGTCGAATTCTATGGGAACACCTGTTATAGCTTATGATGTGAATGGCCTTAGAGACTCAGTTTTAGATGGGAGAAACGGAATACTTGTTAATGACAATACTCCTGAAGCCCTTGCGAAATCTGCGTTAGAATTGTTAACAGATAAGGAAATCCTGCATAGATACTCTGCCAATGCTTTAGAATATTCTAGACAATTTAGTTGGGATAAAACTGCAGATTATTTCGCTACACAAATAGACTATATGATATGAAGCTTGAGTACTTGGATACTGTATTACTTACAGAAAGGTCTTTGAATAGATACGACTATGTATACTTTATTAGTTGACAAATGGAAAAGCTTGGCGTTATACTTTTAGTTTATATTTTTGGTAATGAATTTCAAAAGCATAATGACAATTATTTGAAGCTTGTTTTTTTATTGGATTATTTTTTGACTTGCAGACTGGGTTGCCTACTTAAAAGTTCTCTGACGGTGAAGATGACAGCATCTTTGCTTTTATATTTAGGATGCCACCCGATATCCTTCAACTTTGAGCAATCCAGAAAATACTCTCTAACATCACCAATCCATCCTCTTCCATTATATTCATCAATGTACCTTTTCTGAACTCCACCAAAATCAAGTTCCTGTATTACTATATCAGCAATCTCTGATACTGTAATTGTATCATCTGATCCTAAGTTGAAGATATCAAAGGTTCTGTCTTCTAGTATCGCCAGTAATTGCATTAATCCTTCGACACAATCATTTATGTACAAATACGACTTGTTTTGCATACCGTTCCCCAAGATCTCTAGATAGTCGTGATTGGAGGATAATTTGGTAATAAAATCATGTATTACTCCATGCGTTCCTAGCCCAATTATATTTGCCAATCTTACTATTATAGAGGACATATCAAACATATGACAATAACCTGAGATCAATGCTTCGCATGCAAGTTTTGTAGCACCATATAATGATATTGGTTTGAGCTGTGAACAGTTTTCAGATATGGGCATTTTATCAACTTCCCCGTATACTGTTGATGTTGATGTAAAAATCATTTTCTTACAATGGTGACTTTTTCTCATGGCTTCAAGCAAATTGTATGTTGTAAGTAAATTTTGTTCATAATCTATTTGGGTATTAGTTGAACCTAATGGTACACTTGAACTGGCGGCTAGATGAAAAACTGTATCACAAGTATTAACGATTTTATCAAGAGTGCGAGTATCAAGAATATCGGATTCGACAAAGTCAAAATTAGATCTTCCAAGCCAATTTGAGATATTTTCCCTCTTTCCTGTAGATAAATTATCAAATACTATAATTTGATCATAATCTTTTGAACGAATGAGAGTCTTTATGACATGGCTACCAATAAACCCTGCACCACCAGTCACTAGAAGTTTGCTCATTTTTATGCTACACATAGTACTGTGATGGCCATATAAAATTTAGTCCTGAACTTGGAAATAAGAATCAAGATCAGACATATTCTTATTATCAATCGTCAGATTGAAGTTAAATCTACGGATCGAAAGTAAGTAGGCTAGACGTGAATAAGTTGAGAAACTAACGTATCCTGGTTTCTATAAAATGCCGCATAGATGTATGGGAGGTATTACATTAAGAACCAATGCGGACCCTAAATATCAATTAACAATCTAAATGGTTGTTCTATGCTACACTAATGCAATTACTAATGTTCATCTTATGTTTTATCTCATTTTCTAATGCACGCTTTTTATCCAAATATTTTGATTGTGTTCTCTTTATTTCTTTACTTAGGGATAATAGATTAAAAAGGATTCGTCCAAAAATGCTTCCTTTCTTTTGAGGATAAGTCTTTTTACCTTGTTTCCATAATAAGTGGAATCGGTACCAAATTGAAAAAATATCGATGCCCATCGCGCTTATTTCCTCTACGATAGATATTTTTGAGTTCTTCCCATCTGTCCAATTAACTGGAACTTCTTTTACCGTTAAACCTTGAGAAAAAGCGGTAACTATCATATCTGTATCAAAAGCGAAATCCATAACTATGGTATCGTCAAAAAGTTTTGAAACTAAATCTTTTCTGAATAATTTAAGTCCACATTGTGCATCACGTATTGACACTCTGAATAATCTTCTGAACAATGCTGAATACGAATAAGAAAGAAGTGATCTGTAAAGGCGTCTTTTTACTGGTAGTAAGTCATCTCTTAAAATTCTTGAGCCTATGATTATATCGTAATTGTTAATATATTCAAACAGCCTCACAAGCTCAGGTGGGCCTGCTGCGAGATCAACATCCATATATGCCAGATACTTCTTCGTCGAAAGTGGTACAGTTGACATTATAGCACCCCCCTTTCCGGCACATGTTTGAATGTTTAGGGCTTTTATACGACTATCTGATAAGCTAAACTCATTAATTATTGAGGCCGTATTATCGGTGCTGTTATCTTGTGCAAAAATTATCTCAAAATCCCATTCCTTTTTCTCGCAATAGGAAATCAGGCGTTCTTTGCACCGCATAACTCTCTTTTCCTCATTATGCAAGGGTATAATGATAGAAATACTAGTAGCGCTTTGACTTAGTGACATTGAGATACAGTAAATGGAGAATGATTTAAAGATTTTCCAAATAACTATCATCTCGATTCATTAAGGAATTCTAACATCAATAAGAATAATTAAGATTTTAAATCAAATGCCCTGCCGTCTTAAGTCATAAAATGCTATGTGATATTTGTTATTGTCTCTGGCGAGGAATTTGATACATTTTTTTTGAACCTTTTTCTGGCATTATTTACGATTATTAAAACCCTTGGCTAAAATCAGTGTATAGACATGTCATATCTCGAGTGATTATTGATATAAATTGGTCAAGCTTTTACAAATAATCTAGCTTTTTTGTAATTGCTTTGTTGGATTAATCAGCTAATTTCTTCGTTTGCTTATTTTAAATATTGATCCATTTGATAAATTTTCTTCATCATTTGATGAATGAGAAAGGATGTATAGATTGCCATCTGGGCCTACTTCTATATCGGTAATGCCACCAAAGCCTTCTCCGAATACAATATCTGGAAGTTCCTTGTATGTGTCTGCTATTTTATCTTTGAGTTTACCATGAAGATCTAATTCGGTCCTGTTTTCAATCAAATCAAAATGGTAGAGATAGCCATTCCTATAATCTCCCACGAATAAATCATTTTTAAAATCCTCTCCAAATTTATTAGAATTAAAGAACTTGAGTGCTGATGGTGCTACGGTCTCATTCCATATAAACTCAGGTGGGCTGTACCTTCCTTTACCGTCAAAATCGACTAGCTTTCCTCCTTCGGTTTGATTAAAAATTCCAACCCTGTGCTTAGTTTCGTTTATTTCCCAAATTCCTTGAACTTGCCGCCACCCGCTATTAAAACCTGGTTCAACTAGGTTAACTTCATCGCAACAATCCCTGCCATTTTCAGTATCCCATAAATTACCAGTTACAGGATCAAAATCCATACCAAAGCTATTTCTTATTCCATATGCGTAGTACTTGTTTAGAGGATCTTTACCGCCCAGGTTATTATCGTCTTGAATGGCCATGCCATCTTGAGTAATTCTGGTGATAGTGCTTGTTCCGACAGGATCTCCTCCAGATAATACATTTTGGGCTTTATTGAAATGACCACCATCACCCATTACAAGGTAGACATATTGGTCCGGACCAACAAGTACGGCACCTCCGGTATGATCAGCTCCTGTTTTTACAGGTACGTCTAGTAGTAGTTTTGGATCCATGAGTTTGTTATTCTTTAGTTCGTACCTATAAAGTCTATTACCAAGTAGACCTTCACCTTGAAGATCCTCACCATCTTTTAAATTAGTTTCAATATAGTATAAAAAAACATGTACACTTGGCTCAATTCCATCTTTAGTTGCATTCTTTGAAATAGCAATTCCAAGCATACCTCTATACTGCTTGTTTGCTACGTTAATATCCAATAGTGGTTCATCATCCATATTACCATTTACTATCCGTCTTACGGTACCATTATTTTTCTCTAATACTAGTATATCATCTGGTCCTAAGAATGCCATGCTTGTAGGAATGTTTATTCCTTTGAAGACCAATTCTACCACTAAGTTAGGGTCTTTAATTACAGGTTGTGCATCCACTCCTAAATCATTACCACTTATGATAATGACGACCAAGGCTAGAATTGCAAGTATGAGGCCTTCAGGAATTGATCTTGCCGTAAAACTATCAAATGAAAACATAATAATGCAAAAAGTATGTTGAAACTACTTTAATTATGTTTTTCGATTGATGTCTAGATCCACTCCCAAAATTGCATACAGAACACGATCTGAATCGCTTAATATCACTTTAGTTATATACAATAATTTGCAAGCATTATTTCTATAAAATCTTGTTTTCCAAAGTCATTTACAGATTATTCGGAAAAGCATGATTTTAATTACAGTAAAAGAAATAGGAATAGAAGCTTTGGCTTCTTTAAGAATATTATCTATTTTTCTCATTTTTGCAATTTTGCTGTTAAATTTTATACCTACTGCCTACCACATCACTAGTGCTCAGACTCCCGAAGAAAATATTGTCCCAGAGCCACTTATTATGGATCCCAATTTAACGGCTGAGGTTTTCCTTACAGGACTTAAATTCCCAACAAGCATGGCATTCTTAGGACCAGATGATATACTAGTATTAGAGAAAAATAATGGTACTGTGAAAAGAATTGTAAATGGTCAAATGCTAGAAAATCCTGTGCTTGATGTAGATGTCGCAAACAAGTGGACAAGAGGGATGTTAGGAATTGCTGTAGCAAAAAATTCTACTTCTGATGCAACCTACGTGTTCTTGTACTACACTGAATCTGGGGGAGGAAAAGATGGCGATGATGAATGTCCCAATCGCCGATGTGTACCAGAAAATGAACCCCTCGGTAATCGTCTTTACAGATATGAACTAAAAGACAATAAACTAATAAATCCAAAACTATTGCTAGATCTTCCAGCTGGACCTGCTCCAAATCATAATGGTGGCGTTGTAGTAGCGGGACCGGATAAGAACGTATATCTTGTAATGGGGGATCTTACGGTTCCCAGGACCATTATGTCAAACAATAAAACAGGATTACCGGCTGATGGAACGGCTGGAATACTTCGTGTTACTAATGATGGAAAAGTAGTTGGAAATGGAATCCTCAGTAATACTTATCCATTGAACTTATATTATGCCTACGGATTAAGAAATAGTTTTGGTATGGATTTTGATCCTGTAACTGGTAATTTATGGGATACCGAAAATGGACCAGCTTACGGTGATGAGATCAATCTTGTTAAACCTGGATTTAACAGCGGCTGGATGCATGTGCAGGGCATCTGGAAACCAAAAGATGCTGTTGATAAAGACAAACTTACTGCTGGAGATATTGTGTTAAATCCTAATGGTTTATTAGACTTTGACAGAAAAGGGAAATATAGTGCTCCAGCGCTTACATGGAAACAAACACCTTCTCCAACTGCTCTAAAGTTCTTCAATTCAGATAAATTTGGAGCAAATTACAAGAACGATATGTTCGTAGCAGATACGTCTGGAAAAATTTACCGTTTTGAACTAAATGAAAATAGAACACGTCTTGTTCTTGGAGGATCACTTAGTGATAATGTCGCAGATGGTACAGGAGTGAAACTACAAGATATGATATTTGGGAAAGATTTTGATGCAATCAGTGATCTTGAGGTCGGACCTGATCACAACTTGTATGTAGTTTCATATCCTACTGGAACTATATTTAAGATAGTCCCCTCAGCGGTAACGTAATATTTAGATTGAATTAAGCCGCACGCCCATTTCAAGTATAGACTTATAGATAATCGCACGAGTTTTCATAAAATATTAGACCTAGGAATTAAACGTGATGTTAAATTCATTGTCTTAAACTAGAATTGAGGGAAGAGAAGATAATAACAACTACTTTTAGGTCAAGTGCAAACAAGCCATTAAGTCTTAACATTGTAACTACTATCATTAAATCCAAAAAACCTCATATGAAATTTTCTATGTGTAAAAAGCTTCATGGATCTTTAAAAAAATCGCTGATTTGGTGAATTTTTTATTGGGAGCATTGATCTAAACAAATGACATAATCGCAATTTTTGCCATTATTAATTTGGTTGCAGTACTCCAAAATATTCCTGTGTGCCATATACTATAATAATCTGAAAAGTAAGGACTATTAATTTACATTAAATCTTTCGTGGTCATGTTAAATTAACTATTGTTCAATTCAATTATGGCTCATAGTGTCATTAGCTAATAGTGATTTCACCTTCTGATGTGAATTGAGACTATCAACAACATAGAAATTACCTGAAGAATCGACATCTATTCCGTGTGGATCAATTGTTGGACCTTCCGTTGAGTTATCAGACGTCCAAATTTTTATAAAGTTACCATCACTGTCAAACTGCTGAATGCGATGGTTGCCCCTATCCACTAAGTAAACTTTATCGCTAGAATCAATAGCTATCCCATATGGTGTCTTAAATTGGCCTTCTTCTTTTCCTTTAGAACCCCAACTTTTTATGAATTCTCCATCTTTTGTAAACTTGTTTATTTTAAAGTTATTCTGGTCAACTACGTACATATTACCATGGGAATCCAGTTCAATATCATGTAAATGTTGAAATTGACCTGTCCCATCGCCCCTCGACCCCCACTTTGTAATTAATTTCCCATCGGGAGTAAACTTTTTGATAATTCCTTCTTGCTCAGTTATCAATAGATTTCTTGAAGAATCAACTACTATTCCCCAAGGATGGATTATCTGATTGTCACCCGGTTTCTTGGAGCCCCAACTTTTTATGAATTCTCCATCATCTGTAAATTTGTCAATACTGTAATGCCCTAACCTTGCAACATAAACATTTCCAGAGGGATCAACAGCAAGACTTTCTACCGTTCCACATTTTGTAACGTTACTGGCTTCCAAAAGCCAACTAGTTATGAACTTACCATCGTTTGTAAACTTCTGGACATTGCAATTTTTTTGATCTGTTACATACACATTATCTGAAGAATCAACAGTAAGACCATGTGGATGTAGAAATTCCCCCTCGCCCGATCCCTCAGATCCCCAGCCTTTAATGAATTTACCATCCTTATCAAATTTGAGTACAGCAAAATTGCTTTGGTTCGATGGAATATTCTTAATTTGAGTGCTAGTGTCGTTGACAGAAGTAAGTCCACCGCCCACAGGTAAACCGATAAAAATAAGACTGGATATTACACCGAACCCCAGCAAACCAATCGATTTGGTATGATTATGCATTACCATAGTCAAATATTGGATAACAACTTTATAACCGTATAGATAGATTAAGAATGGTTCGTAACTGCCGGTGACAGGTTGGGTCAACCATTCAGTAATTATCCTAATATTCTGCAATATTGTTCTCTATTTGATAATGATCGAATTTTTGATATCAACTTCAATTCAGTGACTTGATGAGTTTCTATTGGGTGGAGTTAATCTTAGGAACAATTCTAAATATTGTTTTATCCGATAAAACGTAAAGATAACCATCAGGACCAACTTGTAGATCTGTGATTCCGCCAAAGCCTTTTGCAAAGATTACGTCTTCAAGCTCTTCAGGTTTATTTGCTATCTCATCTTTCAAGAGGCCATCCAGTAATATTTCCTTTCTATCTCCTTTCAAATCAAAATGGTATATATTTCCATGATTCCAATCAGCTACAAACATATCATTCTTATAAGATAGTCCAAATTTATCTGAATTGAAAAATTTTAGAGCAGTAGGTCCTACAGTAGTAGTCCAGACGAATTCAGGATCACTGTATTTTCCTTTCCCATTAAAATCAACTAGGTTAAGAAGCTCTTCAGATTGATTAGACATCCCATCAACGATATCACTACCACTATTAAATCCAGGTTCAACAAGATTGATCTCATCACCGTAATCTGGTCCATTTTCGGTATCCCATAAATTACCAGTTACAGGATCAAAATCCATACCAAAACTGTTTCTTAATCCGTAGGCATAATATAAATTTAATGGATAGCTATCTCCTAGTATTCCTTGCCCTACTGTTCTACCTTCTTGGGTTACTCTGAGTATACCTGCTCTTCCATCTGGTTCCTTACCATCCTTGTAATTTTGAGCTTTAGTTTTTTCATCAAATTTCCCTCCATCCAGATCACCCATCACAACATATACTGAGTTATCTGGTCCAATGGTTACTTCTCCTCCATGATGTTTTTCAGATAAGTGCTTGTTTAGTTCAAGGGCGCCTATATCTATAAGAAGTTTAGGATGAACAAGTTTATTGTCTACTAGCTCGTATCTGTAAAGACGATCGCCCTCTCGATCGTAGCCTAGTGTAATATTGACCTGCTCTGCCTCTTTTTGATCATCAACATCGGTGCCATATTTTGACGGAGCTTCATTAAAGAACAAGAAAACATAGGTCGAGCCGTTTTGGCTACGCGCTGTATCAATTCCTATCAGACCATCTTGATGGTATGAATTCACATCTATCAATGGTTCTTCCAACATCTGACCATTTACGATACGTTTTACCTGGCCACTACCTTTTTCGAGGACCAATATGTCTTGGCCTAGAAAAGCCATGTTTGTAGAACCGTTTATCCCTTTAAAGACAGTCTCAAATTTTAGACTGGGGTCAATCACAGTAGGAGCATTAGGCTTAGGATTTGTTTTGTTGTTGTCAATATCGCTCCGAGCCTGAATGAAATGGCTATTAAAAAAAGCGCTTGTTATCCAAATCGAAAAAGTCAATAAAATTACAGGAAGAATCAGATTTGAGAGTCTCAAAGTCAACTAGTGAAAAATGTGTGGCCTTTTTATTTGTATTGGACAAATCACCAGTTTTATAAAATATAAATCTAAAAGTTAGAAGCTGATAATTTCAATTTAGTTGCAATTCTAAATTTTAAGTTTGGGATATTTATCTTTGATTTAAAAAACATTCATGAAAAAAAAAGAAAATGAGGCATTGAAGAAACCGGAATGTATCAATAATCATTTCAATATTTGCCATCGGAAGTGATATTTCTAAGCTATTATGTATTTTTACTAATCCTGAAAATGGCTCCCACTCGTAAATGCTGGTTATCTACGTCCATGAATGAGAGAGAACATACAAATTACCGTCAGATCCTACTTCGATATCTGTAACGCTAAGAGGTGCTTCGGCAAAAATGACTCCTTCCATCTCTTCTCTGATATCTGAAATTTATGAGTTAGATTTCCATTAAGCAATAGCTGCCTTCTGTCATTAATCAGGTCAAAATGATAGATACTCTGATCGTTTACATTCCTAATAAAAATATCGTTCTCATATTGCTCACCTAATTTATCAGAGTTTAAGAATCTCAGTGCGGATGGTCCTCCCGAATGATTCCAGGTAAATTCAGCAGAGCTGTATATACCTTTTCCATTAAAGGTAACCAATTTGTCTTCACCGTCGCTATCTGAAGTTTTCTGAAATACATGTTGTTTCATTCTTGACTCAGTTAGCTGCCAAACTCCTTGCACTTTATCCCCATCCACTGTTAAAGCCAGGGTTAACCAGATTAATTTCATCACAGCAATCATTACCATTTTCTTTATCCCATAGATTACCTGTTACAGGATCACAATCCATACCAAAGCTATTTCTTATTCCATAGGCATAGTAGCGGTTGAGTGTGGATCTCATACTCTACTAATACAAATATCAATATTAAAAAATAGATAATAATATTATAATAGATAGTACTCACAACAACAAAAAGAAGGTTCCTCTTTATGTATTCATTTATGAGGATATATCGCGAGGACATATTCTATCTGCAGGGCAGGATCATTAACTGAGGGATCAGCTTCAGCTGCTAATTGTGGATAAATATATGTCATGATCACGATGAAAGTTAGAACTACCAGTAAAGAAATTTGGGGAACCGACAATAGGTTAGCTCTAGGATCAGTTGTCATCCGAGAATCATTTGGAAAGACCTTATTCAAATTTTATCTTATTATTAAATGACTATTACTCAATTAGATTGTCATCTTTTGTTGCTTTAACAAATTAGACCCCACTGTTAGCAGTATTAATTCGCGATAAGATAAAATTTGTTGCTCTCTAATGCGTTCCTTTGAACAATTCTTAAAAGCTAGATCTACAAGTTATACTTAGTAGAAACAGAATAGCATGAACTAATTTTTGTTAAATTGCACCAGTTTTTGAACCAGAATTAATATTACTTTACATGAGCCCCTTTTTAGCACAGTAAGATATAATATAAAGTAATTAACAGATAATTTTGTGAATCTGGATAAAAGAAATATATCGTTGACTGATATATTATTTATTTATCTATATTGGAGCTGCTTATTCAAACTTAAACTAATCATAAGTTTTATTAAGGTTTGTAAGCTCTTCAGGAATCACTTAAGCGTTACTATAAATATAATCAAGAAAAGGTATCCAATTCGAGGAATATTGAAAAATGGTAACGTCGTAGTTTTGAATAATGAATCTGAACTCTCATTTTATCTTAATCGGTCTAAAGAATTTGTATATAATTTTGCAAACGACACAATTTCATTATCAAAATATTCTTTCAATGATAAAACTAATATCACAATCCACGGCGGCATATCCAATGGCGAGTTCATAAATATTTTTATGAATAATTTTTACAAATCTGTCCCAGTAGAAAACAAGGTAGTTATAGATGTTGGTGCAAATATTGGTGACTCCGCCATATATTTTGTATTACGTGGTGCCAAGAAAGTGATTTGCGTCGAGCCTTTTCCCAGAAATTACGAGCTTGCAAAAAAGAATATAGAATTTAATAATCTTTCAAGTAAGATAAGCGTAATCCTAGCCGGTTGCTCCGACAGGAACGGGAAAATAAAGATTGATCCTGATTATAAAAGTACAGATTCTAGCATTTTAAGTCATTTCAAGGTCGGTATTGAAGTACCTCTTATGACTCTGGAAAATATTTTAAATGAGAACAATCTTCGTAACGATAATTCACTTATCTTGAAAATAGATTGTGAAGGATGTGAATATCGATCCATTCTCTTGGCTGACGGAGCGATTCTACGCAGATTCACTCACATGGTAATCGAGTATCATCATGGATACAAGAACTTAAAGAAAAAATTGCAAGATAGTAATTTTAAAGTTTCAGTGACTAGGCCAAGAACTTTTTCGTTCACATCTGATTTGATCAAACAAAAACTCGACTATACAGTAGGTCTAATATTTGCAAAAAGAGATTTATCAAAAATAAAAGATAATTAGCATTTAGTTCTAGATCTCAAAAATATCCAATAACTCCGGATTTGGCTGTGGAATTGGGTGTGGAATTGGTTGTGGAGCAGTGCCATTTCCCACTTTCAAAGCACCCTCAAACGTCTCCAAAAAGATAACATCATCCTGAGCTTGAATGAAATGGTAATTGTGGTGTCCATATGCTACGTAAATCAGGAATAGCATTAATGAAACAAGGAGGATGATATTAGCGAGTGCCAATGTAATCAGGCATGACATCTAGGTATTTTTATTTATATCTATTGACTTTTGATGGATTTAATTTGTCACATAATCTTCTGTAGGCATTTACAAGACTATCCATATTTCCCTTATAGTAGTCATTAGAATAACAATTTGTCTTCACAAGAATGATCAAACACTAACCAACATTGAAAACTGTAGAGAATAAACTAAAAACAGATCAGCCACCAAATAATTAGGAAGGAAGGTTTCTCCAAAGTCATTATCTTAATAACATCCATTGTCTTGATTTATCACATGGTTTTTCAGCGACTGGTAGGTCCCTATGGAAAGATGCCCGTTTTGATACGTGATGATGACATAAATTTTTTTACAAAAACAAACATGATTGAATCTATCTATTCAGATGCATGGAAAGAAGGCTTTAAAGTAAGTTTGGCAGTTGTTCCCTTTCAAAGAGCCATAAACGATATTTGTGTGCCTCCTAATGTACGAGCCATGGATTCTTATTTTTCTGTTGCAGAAAATAAACCACTGGTAGATTATCTCAAGGATAAAATACAAATTGGAACAATTGAGATTCTCCAACATGGTTTTTCTCATTATATTGGGAATGATGGTCGTGGTGAGTATGGCAAGGATTTAGACAAAATGGAGGAGATTGAACTTGGTAGAAATATGCTAAGACAAGCATTCGAAGTGAATCCAAGGTTTTTTGTTCCCCCCGGAGAGGATATTTCTAAGAAGAACTTAACGACATTGAGTGAATTAGGATTTGTCCCTATTCATAGACAGACATTTTTTGATAGTTTTATGAGAAATTCGTTTGTACCGTCTTATCTTAAGGATGTTGCAACCAGAACGCTTGTCAAATATAAAAATAAAAGTATAAATGGAAATTGGGTTATCCAATTGGTTAAACCTGTTATTATCTCTGTTAGAGAACATTCGATTTCATGGTCGTTAGCATCTATAAAATCAGCAAATTTATCATCTGTTGATTCCTTGGTTAGATTGTCAA
>Ga0209899_1000079_pt1 | contig 16817 bp, 15 predicted proteins | sample GWRWS1_0_10_FD_187228 | JGI IMG/M metagenome (GOLD analysis project Ga0209899, IMG submission 187228) | Riverbed sediment microbial communities from areas with vegetation nearby in Columbia River, Washington, USA - GW-RW S1_0_10 (SPAdes)... | ecosystem: Environmental > Aquatic > Freshwater >...
TCCTTCGTGCGCTTGAGCTCGATCCACGTCTCGATCAAATCCCGCGTAAACACGCCCCCCTCCAGAAGAAACTCGTGGTCTCGTTCCAGCGCGTTAAGCGCCTCGTCGAGCGTTCCCGGCAGCTGCTTGATCTTTGCCGCTTCAGAGGCTTCGAGGTCATAGAGATCAACGTCCATTGGTTCCCCGGGATCGATCTTGTTCTTGATGCCATCGATGCCCGCCAGCAGCATCCCCGCGAACGCCAGGTAGGGGTTGGCGCTGGGATCCGGCGGCCGGTACTCAATGCGCTTGGATCGCGGACTCGTGGAGTACACTGGGATGCGCACGGCGGCAGAGCGGTTCCGCTTGGAGTACACCAGGTTCACCGGCGCTTCGAACCCCGGCACGAGGCGGCGATACGAGTTGGTCGTCGGCGCGCAAAACGCCATGAGCGCGGGCGAGTGGGCAAGCAACCCTCCGATGTAGTACAGCCCCGTCTTACTCACCTGCGCGTAGCCGTCGGGATCGTGGAACACGTTGGTGCCATCCTTCCACAAGCTCTGATGGCAGTGCATCCCCGATCCGTTGTCGCCGAAGAGCGGCTTGGGCATAAACGTAACCGTCTTGAAGTGCTCACGTGCGTACATTTTCACGAGATACTTGTACGCCATCATCTGGTCGCCCATATCGGTGAGCGACGTGAAGCGCAAATCGATCTCGCATTGGCCCGCGGACGCGACCTCGTGATGGTGCACCTCTACTTCCAGGCCCGCTTCCTGCATCTTCAGCACGAGGCCGGAGCGGAAGTCCTGCAGGCTGTCGGCCGGCGGCACAGGGAAGTAGCCCTCTTTGTGGCGCGGTTTGTGGCCGAGGTTGGGTTTCTCATCGCGGCCGCTGTTCCAGATGCCCTCGGCGGCGTCCACGCTGTAGAACGCGGCGTGCGGGCTCTGGTCGTAGCGCACATCGTCGAACACGAAGAACTCGGCTTCCGGTCCCCAGTAGCTAGTGGTGGCGATGCCGGTCTTCACCAGGTACGCTTCGGCTTTCTGCGCCACAAAGCGGGGGTCGCGGGTGTACCGCTCGCGCGTCACCGGATCGACGACGTCGCAGATCAGCAGCAGTGTCGGGATCCGGAGCAGCGGGTCGATGCGGGCGGTATTAGCATCCGGAACGAGGAGCATGTCGGATTCGTCGATGCGCTGGAACCCGCGGATGCTGCTACCGTCGAAGCCGATCCCATCGACGAAGATGCTCTCCTCGAGTTCCTTCACCGGAGAGGAGAAATGCTGCCAGGTGCCCACGAGATCGGCAAAACGGTAATCCACCATCTTGATCTCCTGGCGCCGGCAGAGCTCGATCACCTCTGCCGGGGTGGTGCGTGTCTCGGACAAACCATTGCGAACCCTTGTGCTCACTCGCTTCCTCCTCAACGCTGAGATGCACTCGTCTCTGACGTCAGACCCAACCGGTATGCCATCTCGCCGTGTTGCGTGAAGTCCAGGCCTAGGACTTCTTCACGCTCAGGCACGCGGATTCCAATCGTCAGGTCGAGCAGCTTGAGGATGAGCCACGTCATGCCTCCCGCATAGGCAAACGTGGTCACCACCGCAATCGCCTGATAAGCAAGCTGCACAGGATTCCCGGCGAGCAGGCCGTTGGCGCCGGCGGAATTCACCGCGGTCGTTGCGAAGATCCCCGTCGCCAGCGCGCCCCACAGACCTCCGATGCCGTGCACGCCGAAGACATCGAGCGCGTCATCGACGCGCAGCCGCTTCTTGGTCAGGTGCACAGCGGCGTAACACAGCGCGCCCGCGACCAGGCCAATCATCAATGCCCCTGAGACCGTGACGTAGCCGGCAGCGGGAGTCACCGCGACGAGCCCCGCTACGCTGCCCGTGCACAGTCCGACCAGGCCGGGGCGGCCCTGATGTCTCCATCCGATGATCATCCAAGTCAGCCCAGCCATGGCCGCAGCCGAGTTCGTCGCCACAAACGCCGAGGCCGCCAGCGCTCCCGAAGTCAATGCGCTCCCCGCGTTGAACCCAAACCAACCGAACCACAGCAGCGCTGCGCCCAGCGCGGTGATGGTCAGGTTGTGCCCTTCCAGCGGGCCGTTATCAGCGGACTTGATCCGCGGCCCGAGCACCAGGGCCGCGACCAGGGCGGAGACGCCCGATGAAATGTGCACGACGGTGCCGCCGGCGAAATCCAACGCCCCGAGTGTTCGCAGCCACCCTCCTGCACCCCACACCCAGTGCGCGATCGGATCGTAGACGAGGGTGGCCCAAAGCAGGCTGAAGAGCGCAAAGGCTGTGAATCGCTTGCGCTCGGCGAAGGCGCCGGTGATCAGGGCGGGCGTGATGATCGCGAACATCATCTGAAACGCCATGAACGCGAGATGGGGAACGGTGGCGGCGTAATCCTTGTTGGGTTCGCCGCCCACGCCGAGCAGCGCAAACCATTCCAACCCTCCGATCAATCCGGCGCGATCCGGCCCGAACGCGAGGCTGTAGCCCCACAACACCCACTGCACGCTGATCAACGCCAGGATGAAGAAACTCTGCATCAGCGTCGAGACGACGTTCTTGCCGCGGACGAGGCCCCCGTAGAAGAGCGCCAGTCCTGGGGTCATCAGCATCACGAGGAGCGTCGAGGTCAACAGCCACGCCGTATCTCCGGCATTGATCGAGCCCGCCATCATCTCACCGCCCATGTATAAATAGAAACGGCGCCCTCGCAAGGAGGGCGCCGTGGCCCACAGTACTACCTGTGCTATTGGCGAGCACTATAGCAAAGCGTCCCAGGAGCCGTCAAGAGGAAGTTGCTGCTGCGTTAGTGAAGGCCAACGTTGCCCATGGCGAACTACAAATATCTCATTATCGGCGGCGGGATGGCCGGAGACGCCGCCCTCAAGGGAATCCGGGAAGTTGATGCCACCGCGACCGCTGGACTGATCGGCGCTGAGTCACAACCACCCTATGACCGCCCGCCGCTCACCAAGGGGCTGTGGAAGGGCGACCCCGAGGAGAAAATCTGGCGACAGACCGATAGCCTCGGAGCCGACCTCTATCTGGGCCGGCGGGCCGAGCAGCTCGACACGCGGAACCGTCGGGTAACGGATGACCGCGGGACCTCGTACGGCTACGAGAAGCTGCTGCTCGCGACCGGCGGGACGCCCAAGCGCCTGCCCGGCGATCCAGAAGGGGTTCTCTACTATCGAACGTACCGCGACTACCGCACCCTGCGCGAGCGCGCAGAGGACGGAGAGCGCTTTGCGGTAGTGGGGGGCGGCTTTATCGGTTCCGAGATCGCCGCGGCCCTGGCTATGAACGGCAAGCACGTCACCATGATCCTCCGTGGCGACGGTGTGGGCGCCAAGATGTTCCCGGCGGGGCTCGTCAAATTCCTCAACAGATACTACGCGGAGAAGGGCGTCGACGTGCAGACCCTTGACGAAGTGGCCGCCGTCTCACGGAAGGGAGCAAAGTACAGCATCACCACAAAGAAAGGACGCAGCGTGGACGTGGATGGAATCGTCGCGGGCGTCGGTATCGCGCCCAACACGACGCTGGCGGAACAGGCGGGGCTCAAGGTGGAAGACGGCATTGTCGTCGATGAGTTCCTGCGCACGAGCAGGCCTGAGATCTACGCTGCGGGCGATGTGGCGAACTTCTACAACCCGGCGCTCGGTGCGCGCCTGCGCGTCGAGCACGAGGACAACGCAAACGACATGGGCAAGGCCGCAGGCAAGAACATGGCCGGCGAGGCCGAGCCCTACCACCATCTACCCTTCTTCTATTCCGACCTGTTCGACCTCGGCTATGAGGCTGTGGGCGACGTGAACGCAAAACTCCAGGTGGTTGAGGACTGGAAGGAACCGTATAATGAAGGGGTCGTCTACTATCTCAAGGACGGGCGCGTCAAAGGTGTCCTGCTCTGGAACGTCTGGGAACAGGTCAACAACGCCCGGAAACTCATCGTCGAGAAAGGTCCCTTCAAGCTTGAGGATCTGAAGGGCCGTCTCCCATCCTGACCCCGTTTTAGACGGTCTCCAGAAATTCTCGCAGCGCTTTGGTGAATCGCTCCGGTTGCTCGATACCGGTCATGTGTCCGGCGCCCGGGATAATGACCAACTGCGAACCGGAGATCGCTTCATGCATTTTCTTCGCGCTATCCGGGGGCGTCGCTTTATCGTCCTCGCCCACGACAATCAGCGTCCGCATTTTCAATCGGCCCAGCAGCGGCGTCGAATCAGGTCGCTCCGCGATCGCCTTCAAGCCTCCGGTCAGCGATTCTGCGCGCTCCTCCTCCATCATCTGTCGGACCTGGGCCACGACGTCCGGGCGCGACTCAACGGTTTTCGGCGAGAGGACAAGCTTCGCGAAATCATTCAGGAACCCGTCCGGTCCTTCTGACTTGATCCGATCGATGCCGGCATAGCGCCGCTGCTTCGCCTCCGGCGCGTCGGCCTCCGCGCGCGTATCGAGCAGCATCAAGGCATGCACCCGGTCCGCGTGCTCCGCCAGGTAGCGAAATGCCACGTAGCCTCCCATCGAGAACCCTCCAAGCACGAACGGCTCCAGTTCCAGGTGCTCCACGACCGCCTCGACGTCGCCAGCCAGCTGCTCGACCGTCGACGGCACGCCGCCGGAATCCCCAAACCCCCGGAAATCGGGCGTGATCACGCGATGTGATGGTGCCAGAGCGGCGATTTGCCGGTTCCACATCCGCCCGGAGAATGGAAACCCGTGCAGGAGCACAACCGGCAACCCTTCGCCTTCGTCTTTGTAACTGATCTCAACCCCATCTCGGACGATCTTCATCGGCTGATCCCTCCCTGTCTGTTTGGTTCGCCATCGGTGCTCACAAACCGTGCGTATTGCTCAATCGCGCGATGCCTGTCCTGGCTAAAGAACTCCAGACACTTCGTGACCACCCATGGAACGCTCAGCGTACCAAGGTACACGCGATGGCTGCTCCAAGGATACTCCTCTGCCTTGGTGACGAGCCCCGCCAGGATTGGATTGCGATGAATGTACCGTAAGACCGCGAGGAAGTATTCGTCGCTCGGACACACCTTCGACCAGAATCGTCCGCCAAATAGGTGCCCACGGTACTGGTACCGGCGGTTGACGTACTCTGCATACCGAGCAAGCAGGGACTGCATGCACTTTGAGATCGGCGTTTCGCCCGCTTCCAGAAGGAGATGCAGGTGATTAGTCATTAGGCAATAGGCATGAACCCTTACTGAACCGACTGCCGCATAACGTTCCAGCTGACTTAAGAATGACTCAAAGTCTCGCTGGTTGAGGTAAAGCGGGAAACCGCGATTCCCCCTGGCCGCCACATGAACGAACGCTTGGACTATGAGCCCGCGAGGCCGTCTGGGCATTATCCCACCCCGTCGGCTCCGAGCGTAGCAGCGGCTCACGCGCTGCACTATGACCCAAGTGAGCTAAAGGAGGGGACAGACCCCTCCTGCAGGAGGGGTCTGTCCCCTCCTGCTAAGTTGAGTTGCCTCTGCCATCACGCCGGTTGTACCTGGGACGTGCAGCTTGGGCAACGGGTCGCCTTGATGGGGATCAACGATGCGCAGTACGGGCACTCCCGGGTCGTCGGCGACTCGCGTCGCATACGGTTGATCTGTCTGACGACAAGAAAGATCACGAAGGCAACAACGATGAAGTCAAGGATCGTGTTGAAGAAAATGCCATAGTTGATCGTGGGGGCACCCGCCACCTTCGCGGCCTGCAGCGTCGGGTACCGCTGCCCGTTCAGGCTGATGAACAGGTTGGCGAAGTCAACGCGACCCAGTACCAAGCCGACCGGCGGCATGAGGATGTCCGTGACGAATGAGGTGACGATCCTTCCAAATGCTATCCCCAGGATGAGGGCGACTGCGAGATCGACCACATTCCCGCGCTTCACGAAGTCCCTGAACTCTCGCAGCATGTTCTGTCCCTCCTTTCTTCATTAATGTCGCGTGTTCTATATACCCCCTCACGCATCTACGGCAACAGCCTGCCTCTCTTCCAGGTCTGACGTACAATGTGGTGGATGTCCGCGCCCGCCAGAGTCCTCATCCTCGGGGGTGGGTTCGGTGGACTGTACACCGCGCTCGTGGCCTCGCGCCTGCTGCATACCCGCGCCGAGATCACCGTCATCGATCGCAACGACTATTTTCTCTACACGCCCCTCCTCTTTCAAGTCGCCGGCGGCTCGCTGCAGGCCCGCCACGTGGCGCGGTCGTTGCGCCACCTGCTGCCTCGCTCTGCTCGCATCATCCACGCCGACGTCACGGCAATCGACCTCGACGCGAAGCAGGTCACTACCGGCAGCGGATCATTCAGCTACGACTTCCTCGTCCTCGCACTAGGCGGAGTGCCCAACTTCTATGGGATGGCCTCCGCCGAGCAGCATGCGCTGCGCTTTAAGTGGCTGCCCGACGTCTTCCGCCTGCGTACGCATATCGAGCAGCGGTTTGCCGAGGCGGCAGCGGAGCCGCGCCGCGCGCGAGATGTGTTGAGAACTGTCATCACCGGCGCCGGATGCACCGGGGTTGAGCTCGTGGCCGAGCTGCACGACTGGATGCACGGTCCTCTATTGCGGCACCATCCCTCCGTCCCTCGCGATGCGCCATCGCTCGTCCTGGCAGAAGCCCTCGATCACCTGCTGTGCCCGATGGATCCGAACCTCATGCGGAAAGCGGTGCGGAAACTCCTCGACCGGCACATCGATCTCAAGTTGGAACGATTCGTGACTGAGGTCGGCCCCGAGTGGCTGAAACTGCGCGGACCGGCGGGTGATGAACAGGTGCCGTGCGGGACCGTGGTATGGGCCGCGGGCATCAAACCCTCGCCGCTGGTCGCCGATCTTCCGCTGCCGCATGGTCCCGGCGAGCGAATCGATGTCACCCCGTCGCTGCAGGTCGTGGGGCATCCTGAAGTTCTCGCATTAGGAGATCTCGCGGCGTGTCCTGATCCCGTTGGCGGCATCCTTCCTCAAACGGCGCAGGTGGCGGTGCAGCAGGGTCCGGCCGCGGCGCGAACGTTGCACGCGCTCATCACCGGAGAGATTCCGCAGGCGTTCCGTTACCGGCGAAAAGGCGAAGTTGTCTGGCTAGGCCGCACAGGCGCGCTCGCCGAGGCGTTCGGGCTGCACTTCACGGGATTACCGGCGTGGCTCCTGTCGCGCACCGTGCACCTCGCACGCGTGCCGGACTGGGGTGACCGCGTCGCGATCGCGCTGCAGTGGGCGAAGGCGCTGATTGCGTCCGAACGACGCTGACAAATGATCAGCGCCAGAAAAGCTGCGAAACGAGCCCCATGAGCCCAAGGAGGAATGTCATCGCCAACGCGTAGGGCACGGTGACACGCATGACACGGCCCTCCTGCCCGGCGAGTCCGGTCGTCACCGTCGCGAGTACGACCTTCGCCGGCGCGACCATCGACCCGAGCGCTCCGCCCGCAGTCTGAAGCGCGGCCATGAGGACCGGATCCATCGTCAGCAGGTTGGCCGCATCCCGCTGCAGGGCGCCAAACAGCACGTTCGAGTTCGTATTGCTGCCCGTGATAACCGTCCCGAGCAAACCCAGAAATGGCGACAGCAATGGGAAGAGCGCACCGACTGTCCCCGTCAGTCCCTGGGCCAGCAGGAACGTCATACCGCTGTATGTCATCACCATCGCGACGCCGACGAGCGACAAAATTGTCACCGTGGTCGGCACGCCCTGTTCGATCACGCCCGTTCGGATCAATCTCCAGTTTGCCCGCCTGCGTCCGACCGCGGAAAACAGGATGACCGAAATGATCGTCGTGTAGATGAGCAGCGCGCCCGGATGTCCGAACACCGGCAGCGCAAACGATGCGGCCCCGGTGGTCCAGCCTACATTTGTAGACGTCGATGGGAACTCAAACGCGATGATGGCCCGCTCCAGCACCCGATTGAGCGGCGCAACCACGCTGGCCGCGCCGACAACGACGATCAGCACATAATAAGGAAGGAACGCGACTCGGAACGGCATCTCGGGTTGCGCCGGCGGCGCCGGACGCGGCGGCTCGCGGCGGCCTTCCGGCGGCGGCCATTCGGGGAGCAACCCCATGTATCCCGCGCGCCGGCGCGCGAGACGCGCCATCCCCATGCTGACCGCGAGCCCAACCATCCCCGCGCCAAACGACGCAATAATCCAGTGCTGTGTCAGCGCCAGCACAAACTGCGTGCCTCCCATCGATAGCCCGAGCGCCAGGATCGCCCCAAATGCGCGCCTGAATGGTCGCCATCCGGCGTGCACGTGGGCCACCGCGAATCCCGACGCCACCGCCGCGAGGCCAAGGAGCCCAGCGATCCAGACGCCGAGCATCTCCGGTGGAAGCGCCGTGACCGCGCGCAGCGCTTGAAACGACGATGCCATGTCGCCCATCGTCACCGCCCAGGCGTGTCCGACCAGTGGCACTGCGGCCGCTTCGAGCGGTGCGAAACCGAGCCCGATAAGCAGCGGCGCCGTCACGGCCACCGGGACCCCGAATCCTGCGACGCCTTGAAGAAATGAGCTGAATGCGAACCCGATAATGAGCAGTTGCAGGACGTGATCTTCTGTGAGATGCGCGACAGCGTCGCCGATGCTGCGGATCGCGCCGCTCGATTCGGCAAACTGATACAGCAGCAGCGCGGCCCAAATGATGTAGAGAACGTTGAGGCTGAGCACAGCGGCTCGATACAGCGCGACGCCGACCACATTCGTCGGAGTGGCGAACACAGCGATGGCGAGCGCGATCGCAGTGCCAAGTCCGGCCAGGCCTGCCGTCGCGCCTCGCCATCCAAGTCGCAGCAAACCTACGAGCAGCACGGCGAGCGGCAGTGCAGCCACGGCGACCCGCCAGGCCTCAGCAGGCATGTGCTATTCGACGAACTGGGCTTCTCGCAGCGCCACGCGTCCTTGTCGCACCGCCTGGAAGAATGCGGGATCCTCTTTGAGCGCGAGGCGCCGCGGCCGTGGAAGCTCGATGCGCACTTCACGCACGATGCTCGAGCCGGTCCGAGAAAACACTCCGCGACTCATCACGATCACCCGATCCGAGAGGAACACCGCTTCCTCGATCGAGTGGGTCACGAACAAGATGGTCAGGCGCCGCTCCTCGTATAGCCGCAGCAGTTCGATGTTCATGCGGTCGCGGGTGATCTCGTCCAGAGCTCCGAATGGCTCGTCGAGCAACAGCACCTGGGGATTGAGGGTTAGCGCCCGCGCGATGGCGACTCGCTGTTGCATGCCTCCCGATAGCTTGTCGGGATAGTATCGCGCGAAGTGCTCGAGTTCCACGGTCCGCAGAAGCTGCCGCACGCTGTCTTGATAGCGTGCGCGGCGCGGCGGCCACCACCACCAACCAGGATCTCGCAGGCGCAGCGGCAGCAGCACATTGTCCTCTGCGGTCAGCCACTCGAATAGAATCGGCTGCTGGAAGATGACGCCGGACAGCCCTTCGCGGATCGACTCTGCCGGCCTTCGTCCACAGACGCTGATGCGCCCTTCAGTCGGATCGCGGATGCCGGCCAGTAGGAACAGGACCGTGGTCTTCCCGCAACCCGACGGTCCGATGACAGACACAAACTCTCCTTGGCCGACTGTTAGGCTGAAGTTGGTCACGACGTCGAGGATGCGCTCTGGGCCTCGCCGGCCGAGCAGGCCGGGCTCGGCCGCGACATCATAAGCCTTGGAGATGTGGTCCATCTCCACGATAGCGGCCATCAGATCACCGACATCAAATTCGGAGTGAAATCGGGGGAGGCCGGGTGGCGCCTCCCCCGGGGACCTGCTAAGGCTTCACACCGCTGGCGAACTTCGTGGAGAAGGCAGCTCGAATGTTGGGTGCGGTTTTGTAGAAGCCGGCGCGTCTCAGGTCTTGCGCGAGTTGCGTCCAGGCGGCCGGATCGACGTAGCCCAGGCCGTTCTTTCTCGTCTGAGGCGTCACCATGATCGAATGCAGGAAGTTCATTCCCGCGATCTCATGCGCCTTGTCGAGGTTTTTGTTGTACTTCAGCAGGATGTCCGCCGCTTCGGTTCGATTGGCGAACGCGTATTGAAATCCGCGGTAGTGACCGGTGACAAACTGCCGGACGGCCTCCGGATACTGCCTGATGATGTCCTCGGTGGTGAAGACGACGTTCTCAGGCCACTTCATTTTGAAGTCGTCCGTGTACGAGTATACGTAGTACCGCTGTTTCACGGCTTTCTTGGCGACGAGCACCTCGTTATAGCCCATCGCGTGCGCAAACTGATACTGCTTCTGCATCCACGCGCCGATCGTGGCGGGATCGCCCTGCTGGTTCACGACCTTGATGCGCTGGGACCAGTCTGATCCAATCATCGACTTGATCTGCTTGTCGTAGCCGATCCACGTCGCCACCGTCCCACGGACATCGCGCGGTGATTTGAGCGGGACCCAGGAGAGCAGGTGGATGGCCGACTTCTGGAAGTCGTGCCCCACGACGACGAGCGGAAGCCGCTGCTTCTCGCGCGCTTCGAGGATGTTGTAAGGATAGTCCACCCCGAAGACGATCTCCCCGGCGCGCGCCTTCGCCATCACGCGGTCGATGGGCGACAGACCAGGTCCACCGCCCACAACGCTCACCTGCAGGTTACCAAAGAACCCCTTCTCGACGGCGACGGGGTCGCCCATCGACTCGTTGTGAATGAACCAGGCCTCGATGATCGAGGCCTTTTGACCTTGGGCGACGACCGCGGGCGTCCAGGCCAGCGCCACGGCCAACCCCAGGATCAGGATTCGGTACAGATTCCGCATCGCTCCACCCCCTATGTGATTAACTGCCTCGCTACGCCCTCTCCCGTGCCATGCTGACGTGCCACGGCAGCAAGATCCGCTCTGCCACCGTCACGATGCCGAGCAACACCCATCCGATGAGCGTACAGAACACCGCCGCGAGGAAGACCCGCACCGTATTCCCGACGTAACGGGAATCCAGAATCATGTAGCCCAAACCTTCGAACGCGCCGAAGAGCTCGCCGACGATCGCGCCGTTGACCGCCGCCATCACACCTCCTTTCAGGCTCGTGAAGATGATGGGCAGCGCCGAGGGGATCTTCAGCAGCAGCATGCGCTGGAGCCAACTGGCGTTGTACACGTCCATGAGGTATTCGCGCATCGGATCGACGGAAATGAATTCCTTGTGTGTGTGGTACAGCACAGCGAAGAAAGTGTAGAGTCCCGCGATGATGATTTTGCTCGTGATCCCCAGCCCAAACCACACGACCACCAGCGACGCGAGTGCAACAAACGGAGTGCTGTTGAGGGTTACGATGATACGGTATAAGAAATCCTCCACCGGCCTCGGCAGCCACACAAACAACATGGCACCGAGGAGTGCGGCGGCCGCACCCAAGACAAACCCCAGCACCGTCTCCTGCATAGTGATTCGCGCGTAGGCGAGCACGAGCCCGTAGTCTTCTCCCAGCGCACGGAGGATCTGCGACGGGGCCGGGAGGAGGTAGGGCTGGTCATATAGCCGCGACCCGACCTCCCACACGGCGACCAGGAAAATCGCGAAGACTGTCCAGGATCCGAGATCCGCAAACGGGCTGCGCCGTATCGCCCGCGCCGTCGCCATCAGACGAGGAACCTGACCTGTTCCTCGCGTCCGTTCCATTGAACGCGTGAATTCGCAGGGTCAGTTTCGGCCACGACGCGCCCGCGCGAGATCACCCACCGGCGCGCGGCCAGCGTTCGCACGGCATCGACCGGAGTCGGCGCGTCGAACACCACCAGGTCGGCCTGTTTCCCCTCCTCGAGCCCATAGTGCTCGGCTCCGAAGCATGCGGCCGCCCGGGTCGTCACCAGGTCGAGCATCGTCTCCAGCTCGTCCCGGCCCGACATCTGGCCATAGTGCACCATGACGAAGCATGCCTGCAGCGGATCCCCTGTGCCCAGGGGATACCAGGGGTCCATCATTGAGTCCTGGCCGATGCACACGTTGATGCCGCTGGCCAGCAGTTCCTTGACGCGCGTGAACCCGCGGCGAATGGGGTATCCGTCGAAGCGACCCTGCAACACGGAGTTATCCAGCGGGTTGGTGACGAAGTGGACGCCGGCGTTGCGGATCCACCGGATGAGACGATAGGCGTACGCATTGTTGTATGAGTGCATCGCGGTCGTGTGGCTGGCCGTGACTCGTCCCTGCAACCCCAGCCGGATCGTCTCGGCGGCCACCAGCTCCAGGAACCGGCTCTGATCGTCATCCGTCTCGTCGCAATGGAGATCGGCCTGCCTGTCGTACTCCGCCGCCAGCCGCAACGCCGTCCGCACGTCCCGCTCACCATACTCTCGCGTCCACTCGTAATGGGGAATCCCCCCCACCACATCTGCGCCCATCTCGAGCGCCCGTACCATGAGCTCCTCGCCGTTAGGAAACGAGTAGATCCCCTGTTGGGGAAACGCCACGATCTGCAGCGTGATGAGATCGCGCACTTCATCACGGATTTCCAGCAGGGCCTGTAGCGCGGTCAGTTTTGGATCGCACACATCCACGTGTGTGCGCACGTACGTGACGCCATGGGCCAACAGCCACTTCAACGCAGTGGTGGCACGGTGCCTGACGTCCTCGTGGGTGAGCGTGCGGACGCGCTCGCTCCAAATCTCGATGCCTTCAAAGAGCGACCCCGTGCGATTGTGGCGCGGCTGGCCGACCGTGAGAGCAGCATCGAGGTGAATATGCGTCTCGACCAGCGCGGGTGTCACGAGGCTACCGGCCGCATCGATCTCGACCTGTCCGCGTTCTTTGATGGAAGGGGTGATCGACGCGACCTGCGTCCCGCGGATACCAATGTCGTGAGGGCCTTCCTTGCCGGCGATGGTGGCTTTGCGGATGACGAGATCCATTGACTACGGTTCTCTCAGGTGTGAATGAAAGTGTTCCAGGATCCGCAGGCGCAGCGACTCAACGTCCAGACCTTCTTCCAGCTCATCCCGCGACATCGTAAACGGAACGTCGAGCTCCCACGATCCAGTAAGCGAAGCGCGAATTGTTTGCGCGTCTTCGGTGAGTTCCACTGACGCTCCAGGCGCGACCTCCGCTGCGATGGCCAGGACTTCCTCCTGGATTCGCTCAATCCCAAGGAGGTTGTGCATTACCTCGAGGGCACGGTCGCGGACGTCATCGACGCTCCGCCCCCGAACGGGATTGCGGGTCAGCAGCCGGCCGGTTCGCGACTCTTTGACGTAGGCATTAAAGCGGCGGTCGCCGTCCGGTCCTTCGATCGTCATCGAGTACAGCCTTCCGAAGACCGTATGCTCTTCCGTTTGGGTTGGAGGCATGGTTACGAATCGACCGTTGTCTCTAGGCGTTCGGCGGCCTCGTCTTTTACGGACTGCAGCAGACGCCTCATGCTATCAACACTGAAGCGGTACCACTCCTTGAACTCAGCGGCCATGGGGTGAAAGCGCTCGAGGTCAGCCGCTCCACCTTCGGGGCGCACGCGCCAGGACACGCGGGTGGCCGTTCCATCCGCTACCGGCGAGAGTTCGGTTGTGAACTGCAGGGTGCCGAATGGGCCTTTCGCACGGTGGCTGAAGTATCGAAAGGGCTTCCAATCCAGAACTTCTTCTTCAACGAGGGAATCGCCGTGTACGCAGTGGTTTGTCGTCCCCACTCCGCGGGCGCCGGCGTACGTGACCTCCTCGACCCGTAGGGTATCCGGCTGCCACTGCATCCGCCGCTGGGGCGCCGTGAGAAAGTGCCAGACGATCGCCGGGGGAGCAGGCATGTCCGCCTCCATCATCGTCACGCCCTCGCCCGGCGCGATGTATACAGTGCGGCGCTCTTGCTCCACCTTCCATTGCGCTTCCAGATCCAGAACGTGGCTCCGAACCTCGCCCACGTCCTCGTATGTCTCGACGTGCGGGACCATGCCAAGCGGTCCAGGGTTCAGCCCGAACCGCGCCGCGCACGCTTCGCTGATCATCGCGTATCCTCGAATCCCAGTGCGCTGGGTGAAGGAGCTCTTCAACATGCGATGGACGAGAATGACGTCGCGCCCGATAAGCTCGCGGCTGCCGGCTACCTCGTGGATGGCGAATTGACCGTGATGCACCAGGAACTTGAGGTTTAGTTGTGGGATCAGGCGGCAAGCATTGCATCGGCAAGTGGTATGGCGCTCAATCACTTGCAGCCGCCTGGCAAACGCTGAGTAAGAGGACGCAATCATCGCCATGAGGGTCGAACCGTCGGCTTCTCCCTCGTGCTCATAGCAGAAGACCGCGTCGCCCTCGAGCTTGGCCAAGTGCAGGAGGCCGCGCATCTGCGCGACCAGGACATTCATCAGGTCGGCAAGCACGTCCTGAGAATGCTCGAGCTCTACGCCGGCTAGATATTTCGTGTAGCCGGTGATGTCACCGAGCGCCAGACACCCCTGCTGAGTATTCGCCATAGGTATCCGAACAGTGGCGCGTCAGACTTCCACGGACTGCGCAATTCGCCCTCTACGGTGGCGTTGTGTAGAATGGTCACTGTGAATCCTCCTGTCATCGGTATCACCATCGGCGATCCCGCCGGCATCGGTCCTGAAATTGTCGTCCGCGCGTTGGCACATGAAACCATTCCGGCGTCGGTATCTCCCGTCGTCATCGGCGACCGCTGGGTGCTCGAGCGCGCGATGGATGCGACGGGCATCCGGCTCGAGTTCGGCTCGAGCGGCCAACCGCGATTGATCGATCTCGCGAACGTGGATCATCGCCTGCAGTGGGGGAAGATTCAGGCCACGGCCGGAGCCGCGGCCGCTCAGTTCATCGAGCGCGCCGTCCAGAAGGCACTGGCCGGACGCCTGGACGCCATGGCCACAGCGCCCATCAATAAGGAAGCGTTGTGGCGAGCCGGGTACCGCCACCTCGGGCATACCGAGATGTTGGCGGATCTGACGCATTCAGACGATCCTCTCACAATGTTCCAGGTCAGAGGACTGCGCATTTTCTTTCTCACCCGTCACCTTTCGCTGCGCGAAGCGCTGGATCAGATCACGCGCGAGCGTATCACCTCGATGCTCCCCCGGATCGACAACGAGTTGAAACGGCTGGGAGTGGCACGGCCGAGGATTGCGGTGGCTGCGCTCAACCCACACGCAGGGGAAGGCGGAGCGCTGGGTCGCGAGGACCAGGACGAAATTGCGCCGGCCGTCGAGGATGCCCGGGCACGCGGCATCCAGGTCCAGGGACCTGTTCCCGCGGACTCCGTATTCGCGCAGGCGCTCGAGGGCCGTTACGATGCGGTGGTGTCTCTCTACCACGATCAAGGGCACATCGCGGCGAAGACGCTGGATTTTCACGGCGCCGTGAGCGTGACGCTCGGCCTGCCTTTCATCCGCACTTCGGTCGATCACGGCACGGCGTTTGACATCGCAGGGAGGGGAATCGCAAAGGCCGACAGCATGATCGCCGCAATCCTGGCCGCCGGCGACCTCGTGCGCAAAGTAACAATTATCGGGAAAGCCAGCACGTAGTCACAACGCATGCGCAGGGTTCACCTCGCCATGTTGGCCCTGGTGACTGTCTGGGGCTTCAACTTCGCGCTCGTCAAGGCAACCTTCGATGAACTGCCGCCGCTCGTCTTCAACGGACTCCGCTTCGCAATTGCCAGCGTCCTCTTGCTCCTGGCCCTGAGACGCATCGAGCCCAATCGGATACAAGACTGGTCGAAGACCATGAGCGAGCCCGCCGCACGCGGGCGAGTCGAATGGTGGAAGCTATTTGTGCTCGGCTTCATCGGGAACAGCGCGTACCAACTCTTCTTCATCCTCGGGCTGGCGCGAACAACGGCGGGCAACTCGTCGATCATCCTCGCGACGACGCCAATCTTCATCGCGCTGTTAGGGGTTGCGCTCGGGATTGAGCGCCCGACGACAAGGACATGGGGCGGCATCGTCCTCGCGTTTGCGGGGATACTGCTGCTGGTCGGCGGGAAGGGCCAGATCAGCCTCGGCAGCCGCACCATCGCCGGCGACATCTTGATCATCCTGTGCACTATCTGCTGGTCTGTCTACACCGTGTTCTCGCGGCCACTGCTCAAAGAGTTGTCTCCGCTGAGACTGACGGCAGTCACCATGGGGTTGGGCACACCGGCACTCATCCTGGCGGCCGTTCCACAGATGATCCGGCTGAACTGGGCGGAGGTCAGCTGGCAATCGTGGGCCGCGGTCTTCTTCTCTGCCTCGCTGGCCGTCGCGCTGGGGTATGTCATCTGGTACACGTCGGTGCAAATCATCGGCAACACTCGCACCGCCGTGTATTCAAACCTGATTCCGGTCGTTGCACTGATCTCCGCCTGGCTGCTCCTTGGAGAGAGTATCTCTGCAATTCAAGGTGTCGGCGGCGCCATCGCTCTCGCCGGTGTCTCGCTCGCCCGCTCTTCTTCCCTGCCGCCTGCCGAGTAAAGCGCAGACAGGTAGGGCAATTCCTCAGTAAGATGAAGAGACGCACAAGCGCATGGATCGTCGCGGCGCTGATGACGGTGCTCGTCGCCGCCTCAGTACACGCCGCCTCGGCATGGTTGCAATATATCCATCCTCGGCTCGGCTTTTCGCTCACGTATCCCGCGGGATGGATCGTCGGGCCCAAGACGTCTGGGATCGAGGTGATGGTACTCAGTCCTTCTCCGGTCAGCCCAGGCGGCGTCCGGCTGAACGTCAATGTTGTCTCTGAAAACCTGCCACCAGGCGTCACGATTGAACAGTACGTAGAGGCCAACGAGTCGCAACTGCGCCTGCTTTTCCATGGATACAAGCGCCTGCGAACCGACCGCACAAAGGTGGGCGAGTATGTGGCGTGGTTGCGCTACTTCAC
>Ga0209899_1000081_pt1 | contig 16743 bp, 15 predicted proteins | sample GWRWS1_0_10_FD_187228 | JGI IMG/M metagenome (GOLD analysis project Ga0209899, IMG submission 187228) | Riverbed sediment microbial communities from areas with vegetation nearby in Columbia River, Washington, USA - GW-RW S1_0_10 (SPAdes)... | ecosystem: Environmental > Aquatic > Freshwater >...
AAGTGCTCGAGGGGGCGCCCGGGCCACAGCGCGACGTCGTGGTCCTGAACGCCGGCGCGGCCCTCGAGGTGGCGGGCCGAGCGGCGAGCCTTGAGGAGGGTCTGCTCCTTGCGGCCGAGTCCATTGACTCGGGTGAAGCGGCCAGATCGCTGGAACGATGGATCGAGGTTTCGGAGCGGGTCGCCGGATGAAGCCGCCCGTGGGTGACCCGGTAGCATCGCCGCGATGATCCTGTCGGACGTCGACATCCGCAAGGAGATCGAGGCCGGTCGCATCGTGATCGACCCGTTCGACGAGGCCTGCATCCAGCCCTCGTCGATCGACGTCCACGTCGACACCCAGTTCCGGGTGTTCGCCAGCTCGCGCTACCCCTATATCGACGTCAAGAAGGAGATGCCGGATCTCACCGAGGTCGTCGAGGTGGGCGGCGGCGAGCCGTTCATCCTGCACCCCGGAGAGTTCGTGCTCGGCTCGACGAGCGAGCGGGTGTCGCTCCCGGACGACATGGTGGCCCGGCTCGAGGGGAAGTCGTCCCTCGGCCGGCTCGGCCTGCTCATCCATTCCACGGCGGGGTACGTGGATCCCGGATGGGACGGATACCTGACGCTCGAGCTGTCGAACGTGGCGAACCTTCCGATCACGATCTACCCGGGGATGAAGATCGGACAGATCTCGTTCTTCCGCCTCACCACGCCGGCCGAGCGGCCGTACGGCTCACGGCAGACCAGGAGCAAATACCAAGGCCAACGGGGTCCAACCGCCAGCCGGTTCTTCGAGGAGTTCCGCGACCCCCGGCCGTAACGAACCGGGTCAGCGTGACCGGGTCAGTCCGTCTGGGGGTCGCCGGCGAGGCCCAATCGGGCCACCGCCACCTCGGCCGCCGCGGCGACCTCGGGTACCGAGTCCTGAAGGACGGTCCGAGCGATGGCCTCGGCCGCCTGGGGGTCGCCGAGCTTCTCGAGGAGCTGCGTCGAGCGGATCCGGATCCGCTCGTCCGGGTCGGAGAGGACTTCGACCAGTGCGTGGACGGCCCCTGGCCCGCCGATCGCCCCGATGGCCTCGACGGCTCGCAGGCGGGCGTCGGCCTCCATCGAGCCGAGCCGGCCGACCAGCTCGCCCAGCCCCACGATGTTCCGGAGCAGGTCGCCGACGACCGGGCCGACCTCCGGAGCCCCGTGCAGCAGCACGTCGATCAGGAGCTCGACCGAGGAAGGTCCGATCTTCACCAGGACCTCGGTGGCGGCGGCGCGCAGACCGGGAGCGGCCAGGACTCCGGCCAGGCGCTTGGCCACCGCGGGGGAGCTCCACTGCGTGAGCACCTCGCTGGCCACTCGCTGCACCCCGGGCTCCGGATCCTGGAGGGCGGACACGAGGAACCCCAGGACCGCCTCGTTGTCGATGACCCCCAAGGCCTTGACCGCGCCGATCCGGACGTCCAGATCGGGGTCGGCCAGGGCCCTGCCCAGGCCGGGGACGGCCGACGGGTCTCGCAGCCGCGCCAGGGACGCGGCGGCGGCGGAGCGAACGACCGCGACGGAATCCTGGAGCGCCTGGATGGCGGTCTCGACGCAGGATGGCGTCTTGCCCCATCCCGCGAGCTGTACGGCCAGCACGCGCTCCTCGTGATCGGGGGAGCGAGCGTGCTGGAGGGCAAGGTCCTGGAGAGTCGCCGGGTTGGTTTGCGAGAAGACCGAGCCGAGCTCGACCTGCTCCTCCGGCCGGCAATGGCGCATGGTCGACCACACGAACTCGATGTCGGTGTCGGGCCTCGAGGCGAGCTGGGTCATCGCGGCTCGCCGGACCTGTTCATCGACATCCGAGAGGGCTTGGAGGAGGAAGGCGTCGGCGTCGGGGCCCAGTCCGCCCGTGAGCTCTTCCAGGGCCGTGACCCGCACGAGGGGATCGGGATCGCCAAGAGCCCTGGTGACCGCCGAGGACGCCCCTCCGTCGACTCGGCCGATGAGCTGAACCGCCGCCGCCCGCAGCTCCGGGGATTGATCGGTCTCCAGCACGAACCTTGCAACGTCGGTCGAGCTGGGGTCGGAGCCCTCCCCGAGCACCTCGAGGACGGCCATCCGGACCGCGGTCGAGGGATCGTCTAGGTGAGCTCGGAGGTACGGGAGCATCCCGTCCCCGCCGGCCCGCCACAGCAACCGAATGGCCTCCGGCTTGCGCGCCTCGTCCACGTGTCCGAGGAGCGCCACGAGGTCGGCCAGCCTGAGGGCGCCCAGGGCATCGACCATGGTCTCGCGAGCCTCTGGGCTCAACTCGATGGCGCGGTTGAGGACGTCCAGGGCGACCTCGAACAGCCGCAGCACGGCCACGGTGTCGGCGGCTGCGGAAGCCGTCTCCGCGTCGCCCGCCCGCAGGGCCTCCCGGGCCCATCCGATGAGCGTGCCCCGGTCCGCGGCGCTCATGCCGGACAGCGCGACGTGCGCGACCGCCTGATCGGGGTCGCGAAGGGAGCGTGCGAGCGACGTGAGCCGCTGTGCCTCAGCCGGATCCGGCGGGGCGACGGGGGACGGCGCGCGCATGCCGCCCGCCTCGCCCTCGGCGCGAGCCAGGGCGTCGGCGGCCGCCGTTGCCAATGCCTTGATCTCGTCGGTGGGATCCGAGACGAGCGCCGACAACGCCCGCCGGACCTCGGGGGCGTCGCTCCCGGCCAGAAGACGAACCGCTCCAAGTCGACGGGCATCCGGATGGGACAGGGCGCCAACGAGCCGTGAGACGCCGACGGCCCGCGCGAGCTCGGTGAATGGTTCGCGCTCAACCTCGCCGGGCGGGGGATCCATCTCGCCCACCGAAGCGAGCAGGGGGTCGAACTCCGCCTCGCCGAGGATCGGCGTGGAGGCGATGAGCCCGGGCATCACCCACATGACCGTGGCCTGGGTGAGCGGCCACCTCCGTGAGCCCACCAACGGAGCGAGGAGGGCCAGGTCGCGGGAGCCACGCCCCGCGGCGAGACGGACCGCGACCGCCCGGACCTCGTCGGCCGGGTCCTGAAGGGCCTGCTTGACGATGGCGTCGTCGACCCGATCGGCCCGGCTCATCAGGGCTTCCAGCGCGAGCCGGCGGAGATCCTGGTCCGGATCGAGGATCTGTGCAGCGATCTGCTCGATCTCGCTTTCGGAGGGTGCGCGGGTGGCGATCTCCTCCAGGGCCACGCGGCGCTCGCGAGGGTCGCGCGCGGTGAGCGACGGGCCCGGGGCCGGCGGAGGGGGTTCGGGGAGCCGCCTGGGGCCCGAGGCGGCAAGGGGGGCCTCAACCTCGGCCGAGACTTCCGCCGCCGTGGCCTCGGGCGCCGAGCCTTCCGGCTGCGGGACATCGAGTCTGGGGACCTCGACCCCTGAGACGTCCGCCGCCCGGACTCCTGCCGCGTTCGCGGCGTCATCGTCGGGCGACCGGACATCGGCGCGCTCCGAGGGAGCCTCCGCCTCCGCGGTCGCCTGCTCCTCGACCTCGGGAATGAAGGGCGCCGCCTCGCCGACCTCAGCGGCAGGCTCCTGCGCGACCGCAGTGGCGGCAGGCTCTAGCGCGTCCGGCGCCGGCGCCCGAACGTGGGCGTCGGGGATCTCGGGGGCGTCCGCCGCCGGAGCCTCCCGGTCCATGCCGTCGGGGACTTCGGGGGCCTCGGCCGCCGGCGTCTCCTCTTCGACGGGGAGCGCCAGCTCCTCCGCCAACTCCTCCGAAGGAGGCGTCTCCTCGTCCGCACGAGGTGCCGTCACCTCTGCGGGAGCAGCCTCGGCCTCCAACGCCTCCTGTTCCTTGGCCTCGACCACCTCGGAGGCCTCCGCCGCCGGCGCCTCCTGCTCCCTGACCTCGGCGACTTCGGGCGCCTCAGCCGCCGGCGCCTCATCGACGACAGGTGCCTCGACTTCTGGGGGGGCAGCCTCGGCCTTCGGTGTCTCGAGCTCCCCGACGTCGGGGATCTGGGCCGTCTCCCCCGTCTCCACCACGGCCGCGACGCGTTCCGGCTGTTCGGCGGTCCCCTCGATCGCCTCCTGGGCGGGTTGCTCCGCGGCCTCCTCGGCGGTGACGGTGGGTTCTTCGGCAGCCGGCTTCGCCTCCGCCTCGGCCGTCGGCTCCTCGGGTGCTGCGGCTTCCCGGGCCTTCTCTTCCTCGTCCTCCTCGGCGAGCTGTGCCTGGCGTTCGGCGAGCGCCTTCAGGCTCCGGTACCAGTCCTCCTCATAGGCCTGGACACGGTCGGATGCGCCGGTTTCATCCGGGCGATCGGAGGATCCGTCGCGGTTCTCGCTCCTGTCCCCACCCCGTTGACCACGGCGGCCGCCGAGAAGACCCTGCTTCTTCTCCATCACCCGCTTCCTCCGGTGGTCACGACCCGCTGGCGTGAGCCGTCGGCCCGCCCAACCCCCGGGCGGGAGTACTGCTCGGGACACGGCGTCCCATGCCTCGAGCCCGCCCGGCAGAGGCGGACCGTCTCACTGTCGGTCACAGCGGCTTGCCGGCGTTGCTGGGCTCGGTGTCCGCGTAGTCCATCGCGTTCAATGTGGGACCGATGCCCATCGCCACTGCGGCCATGGCGGCCTGGGTCCGGTTGCTCACCCCGAGCTTCCGGAAGATGGCCGCGAGGTGCGCCTTCACCGTCTTCTCCGACAGGAAGAGCACCCGCGAGATGTCTCGGTTGCTCCTGCCCTCCACGAGGAGGGCCAGGATGTCGGTCTCGCGCTGTGTCAGGCTCGCCGCGGGACGGCGGTGGGTCTCGCCCCCCTCGTTCCCGGTGGACTCCATGGCGTCGAACAGGTTCTGGATGACCCGGGGCGAGAGGACGTTGCCGCCTCCGGAAAGCGCGACCTTGATGGCCTGCTCCAGGTCTTCGGGCGTCGCGTCCTTCAACAGGTATCCGGCCGCGCCCTCGGCCAGCGCTCGACGGACGTAGTGGGCATGGTCGAACGTGGTGAGCACGATGACCGGAACCTTCGGCCACGTGGTCCGCAGGTCGTGGAGGAGGTCCAGGCCGTTGGTGTTCGGCATCCGAACGTCGACCAGGGCGATGTCGACGGGGTCCGTCTCCATCACCTGCATCGCCTCGCCGGCCCCGCCCGCTTCCACGACATCCGCATCGCTGAAGCACTCGCGCACGACGTGAGCCATGCCGCGGCGCACCAGCGCGTGATCGTCGACGATCATGATCCTCACGTCTCGTCTCCTTCGTCTCCAACGGGCAGCCTCGCCACCACCCGAGTCCCACGTCCAGGCGACGACTCGATGTCGAGCGTGCCGCGGACCTCCTCGACGCGTCGTCGCATCATCTCCAGGCCCAGGTGCCCGTCGTGCGGGCCCGACTCTGAGGGTCCGAAGCCGCGGCCTCGATCCTCCACCTGAACCTCCACGCTTCGAGGGGTCGCTTGGACCTTCACCGCAACGTCCGTCGATGCCGAGTGCTTCGCGGCGTTCGCGACGCTCTCCCTGATCACGGAGGAGGCCGCCTCCAGGACCGGCCGGGGAACGGCATCGGTGTCACCCTCGACCGACCACGAGGCCGGGAGCCGCCACCGTTCCAGCACTTCCTGGACCAGGTTTTCCAGTGATTCCTCACCGATGGGCTCCTCCCGCGAGAGGAAGGCCAGCATGCCTCGAATCTCGTCCAGGGCTCGCCTGAGATCCACGGCCGAACGGGCCAACGCTTCTGCGGCGGTGGACGGCTCGAGGTCGACCCGTCTGGCCATCCACTCCAGCTCGAGCACCGCAGCCGTCACGACCTGGGTGAGGCCGTCGTGGATGGCGTACGCCCACCGGGTGCGCTCCAGGACCAGGCGGTCCTCCGGCGCGGCTCCCTCGGGAGCGAGGTCCTCGGTCCGGCCCGCCGCACCGGCGAGGGACGAGAGCATCGCCCGCAGGGCCGAGACCGAGCGGACCGACGATCTCGGTGTGAGGCGGGCGAACACCACGTCGTCTCCCCGGGGACATGCGATCCAGCCTTCGGCCCGCCCTTCGAGCGCGTCCGCGATGTCGAGAGGGAGGGGGCCCGATCCCGGCGCCACCCACCACGAAACCCGGCGCCTGCCGGCCTCGGTGCGCATCACGCCCACCGCATCGAGATCCAGGTACTCGGCGAGGCGCCGGCATTCGGCGGTCTCGTCGGTCCTGTGGTCGACCGCTGCGTCCACCCGGTTCCCTTCTGCCGGCACGGCTCGAAAGCCGTACCTCCTGCCTCTCGCATTCGTCGTCGCCCGGAGGGCTCTCGGGGTCGGCCGTTCGACCGCCCAATGCCCGTTCGGTCTAGTTCTTCCTTCGGATGGTTCGGGGGTGCGCTTGAACGGGCAGGTACGAGTGGGCTCGCGAGTCGGTCTCGGCGTGGCGGGATGCCTTCTTCGAGCGGGCGTACCGCGAGACCGGGGGGGCTACTTCGAACGCACTAGGACTCCGGTTCGCCCACCGCTCGGGCCAGGACCTGGGCCACGTCCTCGACCCGCACGCCGTCGCCGCGGGTTCGGCCGCCGTCGTCCAGCATCACCAGGCAGTACGGGCAGGCGACGCCCACGGTGTCCGCGCCCGTCGATGCGGCTTCGTCCATCCGCTCTTCGTTGATGCGCTTTCCGATCCGCTCCTCCATCCACATCCGGGCTCCCCCGGCCCCGCAGCAGAGGCCGCGGTGCCCGTGGCGGGGCATCTCGACCGTGGACAGGCCGGGCACGGCGTCCAGGACGCGTCGCGGCTCGGCATAGACGTCGTTGTGGCGACCTAGGTAGCAGGGATCGTGATAAGTGAGGAGGCCCTTCACCTCCCTGGTCGGCTCGAGCCGTCCCTCATCGACCAGCCGGGCCAAGAGCTGCGTGTGGTGGATGACCTCGAACCGACCCCCGTAGTCGGGGTACTCGTTCCGCAAAGCGTTGAAGCAGTGGGGGCAGTTCGCGACGACCGTGGTGACGCCCGCGTCGGTGAGCGTCGTGACGTTCCGCTCGGCGAGGTTCTGGAACAGATACTCGTTGCCGATCCGCCGAGCCGGGTCCCCGGTGCAGAGCTCCCGGGGCCCGAGGATGGCGAAGGACAGGCGGGCCCGCTGGAGGAGCCCGGCCAGGCTCCGGGAGACCTCCTTGGCCCGGTCGTCGAAGGACCCTGCGCAGCCCACCCAGTACAGGATCTCCGGGGCCTTCTCCTCCTCCCCGAGCACGCTCACCCCCAGGCCCTCGGCCCACGCGGCTCGCTCCGACTGGGGCTGGCCCCACGGGTTGCTCGAGCTCTCGAGGTTCCGAAGCAGCGCTCCGGCCTCCGGCGGGAACCGCGACTCGCCCATCACGAGGTACCGGCGCATGTCGACGATGTGGTCGATGTGCTCGATATCGACGGGGCATTCCTGCATGCAGGCGCCGCACGTTGTGCAGGCCCACAGCACCTCGTCGTCCACGACGGCGGGGACGAGCGGCACGGGCTCTGCCGGCGACCCGGCGCGCTCCGCATCTAGGATCTTCGGCCCCTGCTCGAACAGGTGGTCCCGGAGGTTCATCACCAGGAGCTTGGGGGAGAGCGGCTTGCCCGTGTTCCACGCGGGGCATGCGCTCTGGCACCGCCCGCACTCCGTGCACGCGTAGAGGTCGAGCACCTCTTTCCACGTGAGGTCCTCCACGGCGGCGGCCCCCAGATGCACGTCATCGGACTCGGGGTTCTCCAGGTCGATCCGGAGCGGCGTCAGGTGCCCACGAGGCCTGGTGTCGGCGAAGAACACGTTGATGGCGCTCGTCACGATGTGCAGGTGCTTCGAGTACGGGATGTAGACCAGGAACCCCAGGATCAGCAGGAGGTGGAACCAAAGGAAGGACCGCTCGTACAGACCGAGCACGCCGGGACTCATGGGCTCGAAGACCGTGGAGAGCGCGGTCGAGACCGGCGTCCACGTCGGCGGCGCCTCGGCCAGGCCGTGGGCGATCCGGACCGCGTTCAGCCCGAAGAGCGTGAGGATGATTCCGAAGATCCACACCAGGATGAGGTCCGCCTCCTGCATGTGGCTGCCCACGAACCGCTCCGGGCGCTGGACCTTGCGGATGGCGAAGGCCATGAGCACGCCGGCCACCACGAGGACCCCGAACAGGTCCTGGAGCAGTCCCAGCCCGCCGGCGTGCCCGATCAGGGGGATGGCGAAGGTCCGGTCCACCGCCTGGCCCATGGCCTCGACGATGGTGGTGAGCAGGACTAGGAACCCCCAGAAGATGAAGGCGTGCATGGCCCCCGGGACGAGGCGCTGCAGCAGCTTCCTTTGGCCCAGCACCACCGTGACCTCGCGCCGCACGCGGACCGAAACGTCCCGGGTACGGTCCACCGGCCGGCCGAGGCGAACCAGCCGGTACAGGAGCCGGGCGCGGAGGGCGAACAGGCCTCCCGCCAACGCGACCAGCACGAGGATGGCGATGAGGCCGGCTGCGGAGGGGCGGCTCACCTCGAGGGCGGGCCGGGCAAGCTCACGGATCACGCTGGGGGAAGTGTATGGGTGGGCGCAGATCCCGGGCAAGAAGCAGGCGGCAAGGCCAGGAGGGAGGGTCGCGCCGACGCTCCCTCGTAGCCATGCGGGCGATGCGATGTCTACGACCCGGAGCCCGACGGCCGACCGGTGGGGGTCGGAGTCCGCGATTCGGGGACCCGGACCAGGGGTTCCTTCTCCAAGCGCTTCAGCGCGTTTTGAGAGCGCCTACGGCTGCCGGGAGGTTGGCGCGGCCATGTTTGGGTACTTGACACTGAGGGACTCAAGTTCTATGGTTCACACAGACTGAGGAAATCCCAAAGAAGCCCGAAAGGAAGGACTGGGCCATGCCACGAGCTGTTGGAATCGACCTCGGGACCACCAACTCCGTCGTCTCCGTGCTGGAGGCCGGCGAGCCGGTGGTCGTTCCGAACGCGGAGGGCTTCCGTACCACCCCGTCGGTGGTGGGGTTCTCCAAGAACGGCGAGATCACCGTGGGAGAGGTGGCCAAGCGACAGGCCATCACCAACCCGGACCGGACGGTCCGCTCCGTCAAGCGGGAGATGGGCCGGAAGGACTGGCACATCGAGGTGGACGGGAAGCAATGGACCCCCCAGGAGATCTCGGCCCAGATCCTGATGAAGCTGAAGCGGGACGCCGAGGCCTACCTGGGCGACACGGTGATCCAAGCCGTCATCACCGTCCCCGCGTACTTCGACGACGCGCAGCGCCAGGCCACCAAGGAGGCCGGCCAGATCGCCGGCCTGGAGGTCCTGCGGATCATCAACGAGCCGACGGCGGCGTCGCTGGCGTACGGATTGGACAAGCAGCACGACCAGACCATCCTCGTCTTCGACCTGGGCGGCGGGACCTTCGACGTCTCGCTCCTCGAGATCGGTGAGGGGGTCTTCGAGGTCAAGGCCACCCACGGTGACACGCACCTGGGGGGCGACGACTGGGATCAGCGGGTCATCGACTGGATGGTGAAGGGGTTCAAGAACGCGCATGGCGTCGACCTGTCCCAGGACCGGATGGCCCTCCAGCGGCTGAAGGAGGCGGCGGAGAAGGCCAAGATCGAGCTCTCGCAGGTCGCCGAAACCACCATCAGCCTCCCGTTCGTGACGGCCACCGCCGAAGGCCCCCTGCACCTCGAGATGAAGCTCACCCGCTCCGAGTTCGAGCGGATGACGGAGGACCTGGCGGATCGATGCACAGGTCCCTTCGAGCAGGCCGTGAAGGACTGGGGCAAGGACGTCTCGGCCATCGACCACGTGATCCTGGTCGGCGGCGCGACCCGCATGCCGATGATCCAGGAGCTCGTCCGTAAGGTCACCGGGGGCAAGGAGCCCCACAAGGGCGTGAACCCCGACGAGGTGGTGGCGGTCGGCGCGGCCATCCAGGCGGGCGTCCTGAAGGGTGACGTGAAGGACATCCTGCTCCTCGACGTGACCCCGCTCACGCTCGGCGTCGAGACCAAGGGCGGGATCTTCACGCGGCTGATCGAGCGCAACACCACGATCCCCACGCGCAAGAGCGAGATCTTCACCACGGCCGACGACAACCAGACAACGGTCGAGATCCACGTCCTCCAGGGCGAGGCGGAGACCGCGTTCTCGCCGGGTGTGCGCTCGCTCGGGAAGTTCCACCTGATGGGGATCCCGCCGGCGCCTCGCGGTATGCCCCAGATCGAGGTCGCGTTCGACATCGACGCGAACGGCATCGTGAACGTCTCGGCCAAGGACCTCGCCACCGGCAAGGAGCAGCAGATGACGATCACCGGCGGCACGGCCCTGTCCAAGGACGACATCGACAAGATGGTCAAGGACGCAGAGAAGTTCGCTGCCGAGGACCACAAGCGGCGAGAGGCGGCGGAGGCAAGGAACGCCGCCGACCAGCTGACCTATCAGATCGACAAGGCCGTGGCCGAGTGGGGCGACAAGGTGCCCGCCGGCGACCGGCAAGAGCTCGCGAAGGCCAACGACGAGCTGAAAGAGGTGCTGAAGGGCGAGGACGTCGAGAAGATCCGTTCTGCCACCGAGGCCACGATGCAAGTGTTCCAGCGCGTCGGTGAGGCCATGTATCAGCACGCCCAGGCCGAGGCCGCGTCGCAGCAGGCCGCGGCCGGGGGCACGCCCGAAGGCGGCGAGGGTGACGTGGTCGAGGGCGAGATCGTGGATGAAGGAAGTGGTTCATAGATGTCGATGCTCGAGAGGTGGGACCCGTTCAGGGACCTCATGTCCATCCAGAACGAGCTGAACAGTCTGTTCGGTCGGACGTACGGGGGCGGCGATCTTGGGACCGGCTCGGCCGGGACCTGGGTGCCGGCGCTCGACGTCTACGAAACGACGGACAGGTTTGTGGTCACGTTGGACCTCCCGGGGGTTGAGCCGGCCGACGTGGACGTGTGCGTGGAGGACTCGATGCTCACCATCAGGGGTGAGCGCGAGTTCTTCTACAAGGACGCCGCGGAGGACTCGTTCCAGCGGATCGAGCGGCGATACGGGTCCTTCTCCAGGACGCTCCCTCTGCCGGGAACCGCCGACACCGCGAACGTCGAGGCCAGGTTCGAGAAGGGCGTCCTAACGATCGAGGTGCCGAAGCGTGAGGAGGCCAAGCCCAGGAAGATCACGGTCAAGGCGACATGATGGGCGAAAAGGACACGAGCGGCGAGGGACAGGCGGAGCGACCGAAGGTCAAGGTCACCGACCGCCGGCGCCTTCGGGAGGGCGGGACCGCCCCGGCTGGAGGCGGGGCCGCCCCCCCGGACGCGACCACCGCCGAGCCGCACGCCCCTCGAGAGACCGCCGAGGAGGAGCTGGCGGCGGCCCGGCGCGAGGCGGCGGACTACCGCGATCATCTCATGCGCCTCCAGGCGGAGTTCGACAACTACCGCAAGCGCGTGCTGAAGGAGCAAACCCGGGCCGTCGAGCTCGCCGCGGAGCCCCTGATCCGACAGCTGCTCGAGGTGCTCGACGAGTTCGAGCTGGCATTGATGGCCGCGGAGCGGAAGCCCGACTTCGAGAAGTTCCTCCACGGCGTGGAGCTCGTGTATGCGAAGCTCGTCGACACGCTGAAGGCTGAGGGCCTGGAGCGGGTCGACGCGCAGGGCAGGCCGTTCGACCCCACGCTGCACGAGGCGCTGATGGGATCGGGGGCCGGCGATGGCGAGCCGGTCGTGGCCGACGTGCTGCGGCAGGGATACACGCTGAAGGGCCGGGTGCTCCGCCCGGCGGGCGTGCGCGTCACGCACGAGCGCTGAGGGGTCGCCGATGAACGGCGACGTCCGGCGTGAGTGGTTCAAGAAGGACTACTACCAGGTCCTCGGCGTGGCCAAGAACGCCTCTCAGTCGGAGATCAAGAAGGCCTACCGCAAGCTCGCGCAGAAGTACCACCCGGACGCCAATTCCGGCGACAAGGGGGCGGAGGAGCGGTTCAAGGAGATCTCGGCCGCGTACGACGTGGTCGGCGACGAGGCCAAGCGCAAGCAGTACGACGAGGTCCGCGACATGGCCGCGTCGGGCGTCGGCGCCGGGGGTTTCCCCGGAGCGGGGGGTCCCGGCGGCCGGGTGCGGTTCGAGGACATGGGGTTCGGGGACGTCGGCGACCTCGGGGACCTGTTCAGCGTGTTCACCGGGCGGGGTGGAGGAAGGGGCAGGCAACCGGTCCGAGGAGCCGACCTCGAGACCGAGGTCCGGGTGTCGTTCGACGACGCCATGCGGGGGACCACGGTGCCGGTCCGGATCCAGGGTCCAGCGCCGTGCCCGACGTGCGGGGGCTCCGGCGCGGAGCGGGGGACGACGCCCATCACGTGCCCCCAGTGCGGGGGGCTGGGGTCGGTCAGCGTGAACCAGGGCTTCTTCCAGATGTCGCAGACATGCCCGCGGTGCCGAGGAGCAGGCCGCATCGTGGAGCACCCCTGCCCAACGTGCCGCGGATCCGGCAGCGTCCGGACCACGCGGAACTATCAGGTCAAGGTTCCCGCCGGCGTGAAGGACGGTGCCCGGATCCGGTTGGCCGGCCGGGGCGAGCCCGGGCCGGCCGGGGGCGCGCCCGGCGATCTGTTCGTGGTGGTGCGCGTGTCGCCGCACAAGATGTTCGGGCGGAAGGGCAACGACCTCACCCTGGAGCTCCCGGTCACGTTCGCGGAGGCGGCCCTGGGCGGAAACGTCCGCGTCCCGACGCTGAACGGGGTGGTGACCTTGAAGATCCCCGCCGGCACCCAGTCCGGCCGGACGTTCCGGGTTCGGGGCAAGGGCGCGCCCAGGAAGAGCGGGCACGGCGACCTGCTGGTCACCGTGAGGGTGGAGGTTCCGAAGCGACTCTCCCGCGAGGAGAAGCAGCTGCTGAAGCAGCTCCAGGAACTAGAGCACGAGTCCCCACGCAGGGGACTCGGGCTCGACGAAGAGGGAGGCGGACATGACTGACGGGACGAGGCGGGCGGATCGAACCGGGAGGACCGAGGGGACCCAGGAGCGGGCAGTCTACATCATCAGCGTGGCCGCCGAGCTCGCCGGGGTGCACCCTCAGACCCTTCGCATCTACGAGCGGAGGGGGCTGCTCCGGCCGAAGCGGACATCGGGGAACACGCGCCGGTACTCCGAACGCGACATCGGCCGTCTCCACACTATCCTCGAGCTGACGCAACGGCAGGGGGTCAACCTGGCCGGCGTGAAGTTGATCATGGAGCTCCAGAACGAGGTCGAGGAGCTGCGCCGCCACGCGGCGGCGCTCGAGGTGGAGTTACGGCGGGTCCGGCGGGCCCACCCCGTCCCGCTCGGCCCCTCCTCGGCGGCCGTGGAGATCGTCCCGCTCCGCACGGTGGTCTCGTTCCCGTGGCAGTCGAGGTAGTGGGCTCGTAAAGCAGCTCCGCCCGGGTCCCGATATTCGGCTCATGAGAGGGTGGGGGCTGGTCTTCGGGCTGCTCGTCGGGGTGGCGCTCGTGGCGGTGGTCCTCGAGGCGCTTCCGCCTTTCGTCGTCGTGACGCTCGCGATCCTGGGCATCGTCCTTGGGTTGCGTCGCTACCGAGTCGGCCGGAGGGTCGAGAAGGAGAGGGCCGAGGCCAACGCGCTCGGCCTCCAGCGATCACCCGACGACCGGTTCGGGTTGGGCGGGCTGCCCTTCCAGCTCCTGGACCGTGGAGGAGCAGAGGCCTCCGTTGAGAACGTGATGTGGGGGACCTGGCGGGCTTTCGACGTCAGGCTGTTCGAATTCCGGTATCGATCGGCGGAGGACGCACCAGGTGAGGCGCGACGGTTCGTGTGCGCCGTGATCTCGATCGAGGCGAACTGTCCGCCGGTCGTGATCGAGCCCAAGACCTTCTTCACCCCGGCCGCCGATCTCGGGCCGCTCGATCCACTCGACCCCGCCCCCGAAGGATTCGAAGGGGCGTACGACGTGCGGACGACCGACCGAGCCTTCGCCGATGCCCTCCTCCAAGAGGATCTGCGGCGATGGATCATCGAAACCGAAGACGACGTGGCGTTCGAGGTGAGCAGTCGGATGCTGCTGTGCTACACGCCGCTCCGAAGACGGGACACGTTCGCACTCCTGGAGGTGGCCACGGGGTTCGGGCAGCGCATCCCGGCAGAGGTCCGTACCCGCCGACCGGGTTGAGGACCCGGCCGCAGGGCCGGTAGGGTTGCGGGGTGGCGGACCGATCGGGTGAGACCAGGCTGCTTCGCCGGAGCCGGACCGACAAGGTCATCGGCGGCGTGTGTGGCGGACTCGGTCGATACCTCGGCGTCGATCCGCTCCTCCTCCGGATCGCCTTCGTCGTGCTGGCCGTCGCCGGTGGGAGCGGGATCCTGCTCTACATCGTGGCCTGGATCCTGATCCCGGAAGAGGCGGAGGGCGATCAGCTCGTCGGTACGCCACCTTCCAGCGGGGACACTTCCCGGCTGGTCTTCGGAGGCGCGCTTATCGCGATCGGCGTCATCCTGTTGCTCGGTCTGAGTCTCCCCAGGATCGGGAAGTACCTCTGGCCGCTCGCGCTTATCGCCGTGGGCGTGGCCGTCATCGTCCAGGCCTCATCGAGACGGTGAGCGACCTCCCCGAGCCGCCACCGCCACCTCCAGCGCCGGCGTCCCCGGGATTCCAGACGGGGCGCTTCCTGCTCGGCGTGGTCATCGTGGCGGCTGGCGTGGCGGCTCTGCTCCAGACCCTGGACGTCACCCCCGTGCCGTGGAAGTCGGTGCTGCCAGGCGCGCTGATCGCGGTGGGCCTGGGACTGGTGGTCGCCGGCACCCGGTCGGAGCAGGGCCAGGGCGGCCTGATCGCCGTGGGGATCGTTCTCACCGTGGTGCTCGCCGGGGCCACTGCAGTCGACATCCCGTTCGAGGGCGGGGTTGGGCAGCGGGTCGAACGGCCCACGACGCTCGCGGATCTGGAGGACGAGTATCGTCTGGCCGTGGGGGAGCTGACGGTTGACCTCACCGGCCTGGACCTTCTGCACCGCACGGTCCTCGCCGCCCACCCGCTAAAGACCATCCGGGCCCGGGTGGGGATCGGGCAGCTCGTCGTCATCGTGCCCTCGGACGAGCCCGCGCGCGTGGAGGGCCGCGCGGGTATCGGTGAGGTCTCGATCTTCGGTGAGAGCGAAGAGGGGCTCGGCGTCCGAAACGAGTACGTCCCGGCGGAACCGAGCGTCACGTTCTCTCTGGACCTCTTGGTGGGGATCGGAGAGGTGGTCGTGCAGAGTGGCTGACGGCGGGACGAACCGGTCGGCCGTGATCTTCGGGATCTTCTTCATCGTGGCCGGCGTGGCCTTCCTCCTGGACCGGCTGGAGGTATGGGACCTCCGCGCCCGGTACCTGTTCCCCCTGGTGCTGATCGTCCTGGGGGTTGCCATCCTCTTGGGGCGGCGGAGCTCGGCCCCAGGGGACGGCGGCTAGCAGCATCCTTGCTTCACCCCCGGGCGGGGTGGTCCGATACCCGGGACATGGAGTTCCTGCCCATCCTGCCCATCGTGGCGTTCGTGGTGGTCGTGGCCCTCGTCGCCTACCTGTCCTACTACTTCAAGCAGCGGCGCCGGCAAGAGCTGGCCATGGCTGCCACCCAGCTCGGCCTGGACTATTCGCCGGAGGACACCGTTGGGTGCCTGGGCTTCCCCTTCGCGCTGCTGGAGGAGGGGGATGGCCGCGGCACCGAGAACGTCATGTGGGGAACGTGGCAGGGCATCCCGGTCACGGGGTTCGACTACTGGTACTACGAGGAGTCCACCGACTCGAACGGGCATCGGACCAAGACCTACCACCGGTTCTCGTGCGCGGTCACCGAGATCCCGGCGTCGTGCCGGCATCTCACGCTGGACCGGGAGGACCTGTTCACGCGACTCGCCGACCACGTCGGTCTGCGCGACATCGAGTTCGAATCCGACGAGTTCAACAGCAGGTTCAACGTGAAGTGCGCGGACCGGAAGTTCGCCAACGACCTCATCGACCCCCGGATGATGAAGTGGCTGCTCGGCGTGGACGGGGCCTTCCGGTTCGAGGTGAGCGACCAGTGGGTGCTGTGCTTCTGCAAGCGGCTCCGCCCCTCCGAGCTCGTGCCTTTGATCGGGAACATGAAGCAGTTCGTGGACCACGTCCCTCGCGTCGTGTTCGAGCTGTACGGAGCGGGTGCGGCCCGGTAGGCTGTTGCCGACCGTTCGTCGAAAGGGATCACCGTGACCTGGCTCTGGATCGTCCTCGGCGTGGTGGCGCTCCTCGTCATCCTCGGCATCGTCTCCTACAACCGGTTCGTCTCCCAACGACAGCTCATCCGGGACTCCTGGGCGAACATCGACACGGAGCTCCGCCGGCGATACGACCTCATCCCCAACCTCGTGGAGACGGTCAGGGGCTACGCGGCGCACGAGCGTCAGGTGTTCGAGAACGTGACCAGGGCCCGGGCCGCGGCCGCGGCGGCTACCGGATCCCCGGCCGAACAGGCCGCTGCCGAGGGCCCGTTCGTGGCGGCCCTCCGCCAGCTGTTCGCCGTCGTCGAGAACTACCCCGAGCTGAAGGCGAACCAGAACTTCCTGGCACTCCAGGCCGAGCTGTCGAACACGGAGGACCGGCTCCAGACCGCCCGGCGCTTCTACAACGCGAACGTCCGCGACTACAACCGGCGGGTCCAGTCGTTCCCGTCCAACACGATGGCCCGGGCTTTCAACTTCGAGGAGGAGGAGTTCTTCGAGATCCCGGACGCCATCCGGGAGGCCGGCCCGCCGCAGGTGAGCTTCGCGCCGGGCGCGCCGTCGGTGTCGTTCGGCGCGCCGGGCGGGAGCCCGGCTCCCGGGGGCACACGAGCCTCGGGTGGCGCACCGGCCCCCGGCCCGCCCGCGCCGCCC
>Ga0209899_1000084_pt1 | contig 16664 bp, 9 predicted proteins | sample GWRWS1_0_10_FD_187228 | JGI IMG/M metagenome (GOLD analysis project Ga0209899, IMG submission 187228) | Riverbed sediment microbial communities from areas with vegetation nearby in Columbia River, Washington, USA - GW-RW S1_0_10 (SPAdes)... | ecosystem: Environmental > Aquatic > Freshwater >...
GTCATGGTCTATCACCATCCGTTGCACGATCCTCGCGTCCACCATGGAATGGGCAATTACCTCTTATACATGACGCCAGGCACGTGCCCAACTGACGGAGCATCCCCGCGTCACTGACCTCCTGAAGTGATATCCGGCCCTGTTCCAGCAATACATATTGTGCGTCACGGGACCATCCTCTCTCTCCAAAATATTATCCTGAACACCACAAGACACTGCCTTTGCCTTGGCGGTCTCAGACGATATAAGCCACAGCAGCAGCATTCCATCTTCAGCGGCTCCCACCCCTGCGCTCACATGAGCCGGTCGAACCATCCACCACTACATATAGATAGTTTTCAAGAAAAACCTTATAATGCGCACCACATATTTGAATGAGGCAAGGTGCTCTCCGAAGGTTCAGACTGCGGGCCGCTCACCCTTTCTTGAGGACCTCTCCTTAAGAAAAGAGGAGGCCTGGAAGCAGTCGAAACGGAGTCACCACCCTAGCCCTTACCCCTACGAAAGTTGGGCTGCCCCCTCATGCAACGGATTGCCAAAGGCCGGGGGCAACATGCTATTCAAAGTATCGCCCAAAGAGGGCTTTGCGCCAGTGTGCCCTGTTGAAGCCGAGCACGACTGATCAGTGCGCACGAGCGTTGATCGTGGTTTGTGGATCCTACGTGTGGGCTGACATTCAAGACCCTCCTCTTCTAGTATGGACAGCGATGCACGGCCGTTCGTATGCCGTCGCTATCAGTACATTCTGGCCGTTATGAGGACCTGATGCCGCAGACCGACCCGGTCACTTTGCTGCTTGTGAACGAGCAGGCCGAGGAGATCAAACTGGTCACGATCAGCATGCGAGGGTTCTACCCCGGTTGTCGGGTGGAAGCGGTCTATTCTGCAGAGGAAGCGTTGGAGTGGGCATCCAAACAGGATTGGCACGTCATTCTGCTGGACGAGCACCTGTCGCCCCGCAGCGGGCTAGACATTCTCCCAGAACTCAGACAGCGGGCCCCGAACGCCGCGGTCATCGTGCAGACCGAGCAGACCGATGCCACGACAGCCGTCCAGGCGATGCGCGCCGGCGCAGACTACTACCTGTTTAAGAAATCACCAGCCTTTCTGACAGAGTTGATGATCGTCACTCGCGAGATCCTCGAAAAACGAGAGCTGCGCACGCGGCTGGATCTGACCCTTGAGCGTTATCTCCGTCTGATTGAGACCATGACGGATATGGTCTATGAGCTGGACACTGAAGGACGGTTCGTACACGTCAGTCCGGCCTTTGCCACCCTACTTGGATACAGCCCCCAGGAATTGATCGGTAGTCACTATTCGAAGCTCGTTCACTCGGATGCGGCGCGGATACCCGAACGACGATTCAACGAACGGCGCACGGGCGTGAGAGCCACTCGCAACCTTCAACTCCGACTGGTGACCAAGACCGGGACTGTGACACAGACACGCATCACGGAAATCGAACTCGCTGCCACGGGACTCTACAATCGCCAGCGGCAGTTCCTTGGAACGGTGGGAGTCATCCGGGACATCAACAAGCACAAGCAGGAAGAAGCACGGATTCAGCACCTCGAGGAGCAACTGCGCCAGACCGACCGGCTGATGGAATTGGGACGATCCGTTGCCAAGGTGGCGCACGAGCTCAGCAGCCCGCTCACCGGCATCCTGGATGATACCGAGCGGTTGTTGAAGAAGGTCCAGGATCTGCAGCTTGAAGACCAGCTTGAGGTGGTCGCGTCGCAGGCCTCCCGGGCGGTACAGATGGGGAAAGCCCTGGTTGCCTATACCGAGCCTCAGCGACCGGTACGCCTTCCTGTGTCGATCAGTCGCGTCATCGAGGATGTCCTCTCCCTTGCGGGCACCGATCTACGGGTGCACTCCATCCAGGTTGAATCGCACCTGGCCCAGACGCTGCCTGAGATCCTCGGGGACGCCGGCCAACTTCAGCAGGTATTCCTGAGTCTGATCACTCAGAGCGGGCGTGCACTGCAGGAGGCTAGCCAAGGAGGCCGCCTGCTCGTGACCACGCGGATGGTCGGAGCCGTGGAAATCCCTTCTCTCTCGGCATCGCTACCAGCTCCTGCCCCCACTTCCTATGTGGAGGTTGCGATCACGCCCGAAGGCCAGGGGATGGCCGATCGCGGGAAAAAAGGCGTTCGCGAACCAGGGTTCGAGTGGACGGCCGCTTCCCGGATCATTCAGGAACATGGTGGAGTCATCGAGGCGGACACTCCTCCTTCCGGTGGAACTCGCGTACGAGTCTGGCTGCCGGCCATCGAGACGCATCAGCCACCGCACGTCGGTCCTGTCGCGGATGCAGAGGAGTCTGAGGGGCAGCCGACTTCGCCTTCTCACGAGCCAAGCACCACAGCTTTGCTGGAGAAGGAAGAAGTACTCCCTTATGCAGAGCGACGCCATTCGTCTCGAATCGACGTGCGGATGGAGACCCGTCTGGTCCTGAAAGAAACAACTTGGGAAGGAACCACGCTGAACATCAGCCTGAGCGGAGCCTATATCGTTTCCGGAGGAATGATGCTTGCCACTGAGAACCAACCGATCCGGATTGGCCTCGTCAGCGATGTGGGAGTGTTAGAGCTGCCAGCCACACTCCGGGGCATCCGGGAGGTAACCGACCAGCGCGTTGAGGGCTCCGCAAAACCCGCATTGGGCCTGGCCGTCGAGTTTGGGGAGCTCGGGACCGACGAGAGACTCATCCTTGCATCTCTCCTCGATGGACTTCAGGAGCGGTCAATTTCAGTCAAGCTCACAGTTCTCCTAATCCCCCAAGAGACCGGAGACCTTCTGCTGGAAGTCAGTCCGACAGAGACCGGCGCCGCCCAGCGAACGGCTTTGCCGCCAAGTTATTCCGAGGAAGATGACAGCGTTCCTCCCGAATACCGGCTGACAGTTCGAGTGAATCTGTCCCTCCCAGTCCATGTCGAAGCTCGCGGCCCTTCTTCGAAGACTCGGCACTATGCTGCGGTCACGGTCAACCTCAGTATTGGCGGCGCATGTCTGCGGCTCTGCGCGCATCGAGACCTGCTTGGTCATCATCTTCTTCTGCGCCTGCCTCCTTCCGATACATTCACAAATCAGCCGACAGACGCCTCAGCCGGCACGCTCGAATGTACCGTGACCGGAGAGGTCGTCTGGATTGCTCCCGACACGACCGTTCCAGAAGAATCGAGGGCAGACGATTCAGACAGCCCTCTGCTCGTAGGCCTTCGACTTTTGCATATCAACGACGAGGCTGAACGAGTTCTCGAACAACTGGTCGCACGGTTTCTGACCTCTCCCCTGCGAAGTGAGGAGAGGGGGGAAACAACCAGACTGGTAAGCATGTTGATAGAGTGCCGCAATGAGAGAGGTCAGCGCATTGCCGTGTACCACGATCACCCAAAGGAAGGGCTGTCTCCGGGTTCCCCCCTTGTGATCATCTCACCCGGCTACGGCGAAACAAAGAAGGAGTACATCGCGCTAGCCTACTATCTTGCCAGCAACGGCTTCCACGTCCTCCGCTACGACCACACCGATCATGTCGGCGAAAGCGAGGGGGATATCGTCCGCACAACGTTGACTGGAATGAAACAGGATCTCAGTGCCCTCCTGGACTTCGCTGAGCGCACCTGGCCAGCCAACCCAGTTGCACTGGTCACCACAAGTCTGGCCGGCCGTGTCGCACTAAAGATGGTCGCCCAGCATAAGAGAGTTAGGCTCTTGGTTCTGATGAATGGCATCGTCGATGTTCGAGCCACGTTGCAGGCCGTTCACCAAGAAGACCTCATCGGTGCCTACCTGCAAGGTGTCCGGCGAGGCGTGATCAATGTATTGGGATTCAATGTCGATGCAGATCGTTGGTTGGGAGACGCCATTAACGGAGGGTACGCCGACCTTAAGACAACGATGAAGGACGCCGAGCTGATCTGCACTCCTGTCATTCTGTTCACTGCGGAGCACGACGCGTGGGTTTGCTATGAGTCGGTGAAAGAGCTGCAGGTCGGCCTCAGCTTGAATTTGCGGCATTTATACCTGGTTCCGGAGGCCCTTCATCGTCTCCATGAGAATCCCAGAAAGGCTCGAGCGGTCTTCCGCCAAATTCTTGCCTGCTGCCTGGAAGAGTTCTATCCACTCGCTCCCAGGGGAGACATGCACCAGCCCTCGCCGCGTGAGATCGGTCTTGAGAGTAGATTGGAACGTGAGCGAGCCAGAGCTCAGCATCGGATGGCGAAAACTGAATCTATCGAGTTTTGGCAAGACTACCTCAGCGGCTTTCACTACATCGCCAACGTCTCCGACTTTTGGCACCTTCTTGACCATACCTACCGTCTGGTGGGAACGTTGGAGCGCGGAGAGCGAGTCTTGGATGCCGGTTGCGGGAATGGCAATTTTGGTATCTTTCTCTTGTTGAACCAAGCCTATCGCCAGAGAAACACTCCCAGAATCAAGTTTGAACCACCGTATTACGTCGGAATCGATTTTGTGCCAAGCGCCGTCGCCCAGACCCGGATCAACTTAACGAACGTGTCTCACGAGCTTCAAAGCAAGTTCCCCGGTGCTGTCATAGGGCAGCCGTCTATGAGATCCTCGCTCAGCCTTGCGGATCTCAACGTGCCTCTTCCGTTCCGGGACAATCAATTCGATCGTATCGTCTGCAATCTGGTCATCGGCTACCTACAAGATCCGCTCTTCACGCTGCGCGAGCTCATGCGGGTTCTTTCACCAAGCGGAAGGCTGGTCGTGACAAACCTGAAGCCACAGGCAGACCTTTCCCAGATTTTTCGCAACTTCATTCAGTTTGCGAGAGCGCCGGAGGAGGTGGAACAAGGAAGGCAACTATTAAGCAATTCGGGCAAGATTAAGCAGGGGGAAAGCAACGGGATCTTTCGCTTCTTCGAAAGGCAAGAACTCGCTATGCTGTTGACAGCAAGCGGAATGAATCGACCTCGAATTTATTCCACATTCGCGAACCAGGCGTACATCGTCGTGGCTGAAAAGCCTGATTCTAGTGGCTGGAATGGCCGGCACGGTGTATAATCCTGCCCGCGTGACTAGGCCTATCTCCTTGGCCCTCTGACACAAGCATGACCTATTACGCTTTTAGCGGGCTTCTCAATTTGATTGCCTGCGCCACCCTAGGAGTTTTTGTCTATTCGCGTGCCCCGAACGATCCACGGCATCGCACGTATGGGCTGTACTGTCTCAGCATCTGTGTCTGGAGTTTCTTCTATTTCGGATGGCAGCTCACGGAATCACGGGATCTGGCGTTGGTGTTCGTGCGTCTACTTATGGCAGGCGCCATCTTGATCCCGATCTTTTATTTACATAACACATTGACCATTCTGAACCTTGTTGATGGGCACCGGCCTCTGCTTCGAGGCGGTTATCTACTAAGTGGGATATTTCTTGTCTGTAATTTCACTCCGTTGTTTGTCGCGGATCTCCAGCCCGAGATGTCCTTCCGATATTGGCCCAAACCGGGTCCTGTTTTTCACGTTTTTCTCGCCTGGTTTGTCGCGTATTCGGGGTATGCGACCTATCTCATCGCCGTCGCTTGGAGAGAAGCAAAGGGGCTTCGGCGTACTCAATACTTGTACCTGATGATCGGATCGCTGGTCGGATATGGCGGCGGAGCTACCAATTTTCCTCTCTGGTACGGCATTCAGATCCCACCCAATGGAACAATCCTTGTATCCGTTTACAGTGCAATCGTGGCGTATACCATCATCAGGTATAGGCTACTAGACTTCAGCGTCATCGTGCAAAAAGGACTGCTGTACCTGCTCCTGCTGTTCACCCTCGCCGCTATGCCGTCGATCTTGCTTGGACCAGCCCAAAGATTGTATTTCGGCGAGATCAGCTACCCCTTCTCGATCCTGCTGTTTTCATTGTTCGTGCTGATCGCGATCGGAGGCTACCGCCTCAGAGAGAGGGCCGAGGTGGCCATCGCGCGCACGTTGTTCAGACAGCGCTACGACAGGTATGAAACGCTGTCGGCGTTTTCAAAGTCGCTGGTCACAATCCTTGACCTTCGATCACTCACTGACGAAATCGTCCGGACTCTGGTTAAGGTCATGTCCATACAAACAGCATCTTTGTTTTTACTCAATCAGGAAAAGAACGTTTTCTTCCTTTATTCCTCCCATTGCCTCGACCGCGACCGCCTAGAGTCAGTCAAGTTCGCGACTGAGGACGCGTTGCCGCACCATTTGGCCTACTTCCACCGCATTCTTGTACGCGAGGAGTTGGAGCATGCTTCCAATCAAGATGGCAAGCGGCCTGTTTTGGATTCTCTCCAGATGATAGAGTCCGAAGTTTGTATTCCGCTCGTCAACAAGGATCGTCTCATCGGATTCTGCAACTTGGGGCCTCGTTCCGACCACCAGATGTGCTCGGAAGAGGACCTGAACCTCTTGACCACACTTGGACAGAATGCGGCAATTGCGATCGATAATGCGTTACTCTATGAAGACCTCAAGCGATCCCAGATTCTGATGCAGCGTACCGACCGGCTTCGTTCCCTGGAAACCATCGCGGGAGGCTTCGCCCACGAGATTCGTAACCCGATGACATCCATCAAAACGTTCATCCAGCTTGCTCCCGAGCGAAAGGATGACCCGGAATTTATCAGTGAGTTTAGTAAGGTTGTGAATGATGATGTGGACCGGATCGAGCGGCTCATACAGGAGATCCTCGACTATTCGCGATATATGGACCCAAAGCTCACAGAGGAGAATCTCAACGACATCGTGTCATCGTGTCTCTATTTCGTGGCCGTAAAAGCCGATGGTACGTCGATCGCTATTGAAAAGGACCTGGCGAGCGATCTACCTCGGATGATGCTGGACCGTCAGCAAATCAAACAAGTGCTTCTGAACCTGCTGCTGAACGCTATGGATGCGATGGCCGAGACAGGCGGTCGTCTCACGGTCAGGACTCACCGGCTTCTAAAACCTTCCGGCGACGAATGGGTTCAGATCGAGGTTGCCGACACCGGCTCCGGCATTTCGGAGGCCAATCTTAAACATATCTTCGACCCTTTCTATACCACCAAACACGAGAGCGGAGAGCATGAAGGCACAGGACTCGGGCTGACGATTGTCCACCAAATTGTCCAGGAACACCGCGGCTCGATTCAGGTCGACAGCGTCGTTGCCCGCGGAACCACCTTCTTCGTCAACCTACCGGTCAGCCCGGTACAAACACATCTCTCAACGGTACGGGAGGAACATGAAGAAACGGGTCCTCTTGGTCGATGATGAACCAGGAATTCGCGCCACACTGAAGGCGGTCCTCGAACCGATCTACGAAGTAACCTGCGCCGCAGACGCCCGGTCAGGCCTGGACCTGTTCCGACAGGAGGCTCCGAACCTGGTCATCCTGGACGTGATCCTGCCTGGCACGGATGGATTGTCGGTCCTGCAAACAATCCGGTCGGAGGATCGGAGCATGCCCGTGATCATGCTGACGGGCACCAAAACGGTCAAAACGGCCGTTGACGCCATGAAAATGGGAGCGGCCGACTATCTGACCAAACCGTTTGACGTCGAGGAGCTGCGACTGATCGTCGCCAAAGCCCTGGACACTCATGACCTCGAACGGGAGGTCCGCTATCTTCGCGCCCAAGTGGTCAATCGGTATTCATTCCACAACCTCGTCGGAAAGAGCCCCTGCATGCAAGAGATCTACTCGAAAATCGAGCAGGTCGCGGACAGCCGAACGACCGTCCTGATCACCGGCGAGAGCGGAACCGGCAAGGAACTGGTCGCACGCGCGATCCACTACAACAGCCCCCGCCGAGATCGCCCGTTTATCCCTCTTAACTGCGCGGCGTTACCGGAAACACTGATCGAAAGCGAACTGTTCGGACATGAAAAAGGTTCCTTTACGGACGCCTCCGCACGCCGGGTCGGGCAGTTCGAGCTTGCGCACAGCGGCAGTCTCTTCCTCGACGAGATCGGAGATCTGAGCCCCACCACCCAGGCAAAACTGCTCCGGGTCCTGCAGGAACGCGAGTTCACGCGGATCGGTGGCACCCAACCGATCAAAGTGGACGTCAGAATCATTGCCGCGACGAACCAAAATGTGGAGGATCTCGTCCGGCAGGGGCGGTTTCGGGAAGACCTCTATTATCGGGTCAACGTGATCGCCCTCTACCTTCCTGTCCTGCGTGACCGGGCGCAAGATATCCCACTCCTTGCCAAACATTTTCTGGCCAAGCGGATCGAAGAGGAAAAACGCCCCCCGCAGGAATTCTCCAAGGAGGCGCTCGAGCTTCTTACGAGGTATTCCTGGCCAGGAAACGTTCGGGAACTCGAAAACGTGGTCGAGCAGGCAATTGTCTGGTCTCAAGGAACCACGATCACCCCCGAGCATCTTCCCGCTGTCTTTCGAACGGATACACGCTCCTCCTCGCTGCGCGAAGACACCCTTTCAGGCCGGCTCTCTCTCGAAAAAGCGGTCATGGAGTTTGAGAAAGAGATTATCCTGGATACGCTCAAGCGAACAAACTACGTCCAGACCCACGCCGCAGCTGCCCTGGGAATCAGCCGCCGGATGCTCAAATACAGGATGGATACCTTGGGAATCAGCCGACCCGACGCTCAAGCTGTCAATGACCAGACACAAATGTTTCAAGAATGACACAGAAGCTATCATTTTTGTGCACGTTCCGGTGTGTTAAGCCGGGGAATGGGTTCGAGGCCAGCCCCTCGAAGATTCGAGGCGTCCCGCCTATAATTCTGAATGACTCTGAGACCTTGGACTGACTCGCCTCGTTGAGAGCCTGATGCGATGAGACTTCTATGGCATTGTATTTGCTTGACAAACGAGCAGGGCTGAAGTAGAAGGCTACCTATGAGTCAAACCCCGATGATCATTCCCAGCTCTCCCAAGCCTACCATTCTCATTGTTGAAGACGAGGCCGGCCCTCGTGATGCGCTGAAGGTCATTCTTCGTCCGTTCTTCAATATCCACGTGGCCGAGAACGGCCACGTGGCGATGCGAGTGCTGAAGGAACAGTCCGTTGACTTGGTGACGCTGGATCAGAAGCTCCCCGACCGGCAGGGCCTTGATCTGTTGCAAGACATCAAACTCGAGCACGGGGATGTGGAAGTGATCATCATCACCGGATACGGAAGCCTCAAATCAGCCATGGAAGGGATTCGACATGGGGCGGCTGGCTACCTGCTTAAACCGTTCAACGTCACGGAGCTGATTTCGCTGATCAATCAAACGTTGGAGAAAAAGCAACGTCTTGACTACCTGCGGGGATTCCTGACACACCCAGGAGAACTTGTGGCAGCCGAGCGTGAGAGTGAGCAAGCCTGGAAACGACTCAGTGAGCAATACTCTTCGCTGATGAAGGCGAAACAGGAGTCCGACCATCGGTTCGGTGAATCCGCCGGCTTGATCCCTCTCCTCTCGGACATGTTAGAGGCGAAAGACCGGCAGCTCTTCAATCATTCCAGTCGCGTCAGTTTCTATTCAACTCTGCTGGCCAATCGCTTGAACCTGAGCTTGTCAGAACAGAAATCCCTCGCGCTTGGCGCGTTCCTCCATGATATCGGCAAAATTGCGATCGAGGGCCAACTTCCTTCCAAAACCGAGGGGCACGAGACCGCAGAGCAGGACCTGCTCAATCGCCATCCCGAAATCGGGGCCCGGATGATTCTCCCGCTTGGCCTTCCCGCTGAGGTGGGCCAGATCATTTCCTACCACCACGAGCGTTATGACGGATCCGGTTACCCATACGGGTTACAGGGCGAGGGAATTCCCCTCCTCGCCCGCATCGTCTCCATTGCCCAGACATTCGATCACTTGACCACAGACCCTCACACGCCGCAAGTCTTACCGATCGAGGCAGCCATTCAGCAGATCACCCTCCAGGCGGAGACCCGCTTTGATCCAATGCTCACCGATGTGTTCGCGCGCGTCATGAACGAGTGCAAAGCCTCCCTCCCGGCCTTGGCGATGTCCGCAAGGCCGATGCCCATCTCCGAACTCTGAGCAGTCTCGAGCCCATTACAAACCATTTTCACCGATCTCGGGAAGCCTCTCCAATCATCTCGGCCGCTGTCTGGCGAACGGCTTTAGTAATCGTCAGCCCTCCCAGCATCCTGGCAATTTCTTCCTGACGTCCAGCCTGATCGAGCAGTCTCACGCGGGTCACGGTTCTCTTTTGCCTGGCCGCTTTCTCAACGACGAAATGGCACTTGGCCTGAGACGCGATTTGCGGAAGGTGTGTAATACAGAAGACCTGGTGATATCCCGCCAAATCCCGGAGCCGCCGTCCCATCACCGCAGCCACCGCCCCGCCGACCCCTGAATCTACCTCATCGAAAATCAGCACAGGCACGTGATCGGCCTCAGCCAGGACGGTCTTCATGGCCAACATCACCCGGGACAGTTCTCCGCCCGAGGCCACACGGGCAAGCGGCAAGAGCGGCTCTCCCTGGTTGGCCGAGAGGAGGTACTCAACATGGTCGCGTCCCGTCGGTCCCAGCGCAGACTCGCTACCCTCCGAACGGACTTGGATCTGAAATCTGGTCTGGTCCATTCGCAGGGAGGCGAGTTCCTGCCTGACCCGGCTCTCCATGTGCCGTGCAACCCTGACGCGACTCTCGGAAAGCTGCCCGGCCAGGGCCTCTACGTGGATAGTGTGCTCAGCAACCGACTTCCGCAGCTCGGCCAGCGTCGTCTCGCATGAAACGACCTCCTCGAGTTGCCGTTTCAACTCATGAAGCCGGGAGCGCAGCGATTCTTCACTGCCTCCATACTTCTTCTTGAGCCGTTGGATTCGATCCAGCCGCTCCTCAACCTGAACCAGCCTGGCCGGGTCTTGGTCAAGGCTTTCCCTGTAATCACGGAGTCGCTGCGACAGTTCGCGCAACTGCACCGTCGCACCTTCACTGAGCGAGGACCACTCCTCCGTGTCAGCATCGATGGCTCGAATTTCCTTTAGCTGGTCACGGACCATCCCCAAGCATCCCAGCACTGAGGCATCGCCGCCATACAGCAGCTCGTAGGCGCCCTGGGCCAGCTCGCTTAGCTGATGCGCATGAGCGAGGCGGTGACGCTCGAACCCCAAGGACTCCTCTTCCCCAGGCTGCACGTTCGCTTCCTCGAGCTCGCGACACTGAAACCTCAGGAACTCCTCACGCTGGCTCCGCTCCGCCACCGTCCGCTCGGCCTCGTCCAGTTCTCGCGCCTTCACCCGCCACTGGTCATACTCCCGCGCATACTCGTCTCGTAACGCCCTCAGCTGCCCGAACGCATCCAGTGCATCGAGCTGAGCCTGCGTGGAGAGCAACGATTGCTGCTCATGCTGGCCGTGGATGTCGATCAGCGTCCCAGCCAGACTCTGGATGACATGGAGCGGCGTGAGAATCCCGTTCAGGTACAGACGATTGCGGCCAGTGCGTGACAGTACACGACGAACGATCAGCTCTGTATCGTGTGTTGCGAGCACGCCTTCGTTGCGAAGACGATCGGTCAGGGAACCGGTGGGTGGAAGGGAGAAAGCCGCATCGAGCACCGCTTCATCGGCGTCCGAACGGATCTGGTCCGCAGATGCCCGCCCTCCAACCAGCAGCGCGATGGCATCAACAAGGATGGATTTGCCGGCCCCCGTCTCACCAGTCAGGACATGGAAGCCGCGCGAAAACTCAAGACTGAGACGGTCGATGACCGCAAAGTTGGAGATGCGCAGCTCGGTGAGCATACGCGCCAGTTATGACATGGGGACGTTCACGCTGTCGCAGAAGATTGCGCAAGCAGGGAATCAATGACTTCCTTGAACTGCCGCTTGGGTCTGGCGCCAACCAGCTTTTCAACCGGCCGGCCGGCCTTGAAAAACAGGATTGTGGGAATGCTCATCACCTGATAGCGGCCCGCGATTTCAGGGTTCTCATCCGTGTTGAGCTTCATGACCAGAAGTTTACCCGCATATTCGTTCGCCAGTTCCTCGACGATCGGGGCGACCATTTGGCAAGGGCCGCACCACACAGCCCAGAAATCCACCATGACCAACCCCGGCGCCTTCATGACTTCGGTATCCCAACTCCCTTCATCCACTTTCATCGCCTGTGCTGCCACTGGATCTCCTCCTTACCCATAACCACACTCGACTCGCTCTGTCTCCGTGACGCGGCGTCATCCTATCCTACCCCGCGCGAGAGTGTCAACCTGACGTGCGCACCAGGAATCGCTGGCCACTGTCTTGTTCAGAGTCCTTGAGACCGTTCCGCTGAACCTCGGCGGACCGCACCGAGCGTCTTGAGGAACCCGATGAGATCATCCAGATCCCGGGCGGTCAGTCCAGTGCATCGGGGCATCTCAGGATGGAGGTTATTCCCGCCGGAATCGACGCCGGCTACGATAGCTGCTTTGATGGTCTCTTCGTTATAGGCCGGGCGATTGCGACCATGGTGTTCATTCCCGCGAGGGTCGGTCAAGAACGGAAAGGTAATGTCCGGGACAGGAATACCGTGCATCGTGCCGCCACGTCCGTTTGGGCCGTGACACATCGCGCAACCGACTCCTTCCATCCCATGGCTGTTCTGGACCACCCGACCTTGCACCGTGACTCCGGACATGTAAATTCGCTGCCCGTTCTCCAGATGGGACACCAGCCACAAACCAGATTCCTGTGCGCTCACTCCTATGGCTGCCGACAGAAGGATCAGAAGGCCAGCGCTCGCAAGATGCACACGCTGCCGTTCCATGGTTCACCTCCATCCGACGAGGTCCGCAGCCGCTCCCTCGTTCAGGTCCTACCAGACCCAGCCTTCCGGAACACCGGCCCACCAACTGTCAGGCCGAGCCGAGCGCCACGCTGTCTGCTGCTGCCACAGCCGGGCGACGGTTTTTTCATCCAGCTTGGCCGCCATGGCTGCACTGACGTCCGACTGTTTCTGGACCGCGCCCTGAATAATTTCCTTCGCGATCCGAGCGAGGACATCCGGCGGATCCACCAGATCTTCGACTCCCCTCGCGGCCAAGTTCAAATACAGGTGCTCCACCGCCACCCACCGATCCGTTTTCGAGAGGTGCTCTAAATAACCGTCAATGGCCTGATAGACGTAGGTAAGATAGACGTAACTTTCGGCGGAAGGAGCTTCCTCTACCTCGCGCTGACAGGCTTCCAGGGCCCTCCGGTAATCCCCGGCCGCGAGAAAAATCTTGGCTCGCTTAAGGTGATCGCGCGATTGCACGGAGGAAGCCTGGGTCGGATTCGTCGCCAGCGCCATCGGCGGACCCAGTACCAACGCGGCGAGGGCTACGGCCGCAACCCAGCGCATGAGGCAGTGGAGCGGGGCAAGACTGCTCATCGGTCACCTCCAGGAGCCAATAACATTCTCCTTCCAGACCTGGTTCGCATCGCGTCAGATCTGAACGCTTAAGAATCGCGAATCGTTGGCGATGATCAAGGCGTACCAGCACCAAGCGGTCCTTGCGGTCCAAGAGGCGTCACCGCGGGCCGCCCATAGGGACCACCTGGGGCTGCCCAGGGCAACCCTCGTTCCCCGATCAACAAGGGCTCCAGGATGGACCGGATCACCGCTGTGCCGAAGTTCTCGGTCCAACTGATGCCGGTCAAACTCACCACAAAGTTATACTGCGCTCGATCGGGGAACTGGAGATAGTACAGCCCAAGCGCCCAGCACTTGCAGGGGTTTTGGTAGAGGCCCACCAGGTCGAACTCCGGGCTCTTTCCCTCCTTGAAGTCGTAGTAGGCCTTGGCCCCCACGGTCCAGCCCAGGGGGGTCCTGAACGCCACCGAGGCAGTCGTAAAGAAAACTTCCTGCGTCGGGGCAAACACGTCGCCGAAGGAAAGCGGATTCCAGATATCGCCACGCCGCACTCGGTTCCCCTCGTTGGTGTACCGCTGTCCGACTTCCACATACCACAGGTTTTGCTGCTGGAATCGAAGGTCCGTATTAAACTGGCTGAACGTCCCTCGGTAAGGGTCAAAAAATGAGTCGATGGTGAGGTACGTCCGTACCGGGGGAAGCTGACTGGGGCGTTTCGCCCCGGTCACGTCCGTCTGACTGACGCCAGTTGGAAGCACTCCGGTCGGATTCCCTATGACCGCGCGAGTCCAGATGTTAGAAAACTTCTTGCCTTGGACGGGAACTGTAGCAGGCTGGATTGGCTGGGTTGTCGTGCCAACCGCTGGTGGAGCAAAGAAATTTGCAGCCTGATTCTGCACGCCGTCGGGGTGATAACTCTGGGCCAAGGTAAGATCCAGCCAGTTACTCGTCCCTCGGGATCCCATCTGCAACAGCCGACTTCGAACTGAGTAGGTCAGGAGGTTTTTCTTAGGCAGAAAATCCCGGTCATCAATCTGGATGATCTGTGACCCATTGGTCGGAGGAACATATTCATAGATCACATCCGGCTCGATGGTATGGAGCAGGCTGGCGCCTTCTCCGAGTTGAAATCGTCGGGACAGTCGCGAGGTGGCGTCCAGACTGGCCCAGAAGGTCTCACGGTTCACCATATCCACGGTGGAGACTCCCCTGGTGTAAAAGAGTGCGCGCGGCCGTACTTGCGGAGTGAGCGCGATGGCATGCCCGATATTCAGCGGATCTGTCGTCAGCGTGGGCATCACATCCGCACGGCTCACTGTGAATCCGTCAATCCGATAGAAATTCGCGATGGCATTCTCCATTCCCAGCAAGACAGGGCCGCCGAACGGAGCGAACCCCACCAGATTGTTCCCGATTTCCGGGAGACGCTGGAAGGTATCGTCGCCGCCGGATTGCAAGGGCTGCATGAATTGCCCCAGCAGATACAGATTCCCGCGAGTCAGTCGCTGCCGGATATCCAGGTTCGATTCGCCACTGGGAAGGGCCCGCTGGACGCCGGAATTGCTGAGCTGCTGCAGATAATCCGGGTCCGAGACAGCGAACACATTCGCCCGGATCAACAGATCGGGATTCACCTGCTGTGTGTGCGTGCCGGTCACCATACCCCGAGCACGTTTGACATCACCGCCCTGTTCAGGTCCAGAATTCTTAGGCAAGCTTGTTTGTTGAAGATAGCTCAGAGACCACTGTCCCCTGGACTTCCTGTCCAGTGCATAGCGATATTCGAAATCGCTGCCGTACCCGAGGTCACTATAGTAGAGTGGCGCAATGATGAGATCTTGGCTCGGGCTAAATGCCCAATAATAGCCTTGCCTGTACAGAGCACCGAATCGGTTATCAATCCCTACGTTGGGAACCAGAAATCCGCTCTTACGGGTGGTCTGGATGGGGTAGGAAAATGCTGGAAACGGGATCACGGGAACATCGTTGATGCAGAACCAGGTATCTTTGAGGTACACGCTTTCGCCCGCATTGAGATCCATGTCCTTAAATCGAAACCTCCACGCCGGGGTCTGCCCCTCCTTCGCGTCGCAGTTAGTAAACGTGCCCTCCTTGATCCGATAGTGGTCCTCGGAAAACCGTTGGATGAGGCGACCGGTCATCAGGCTGTTGGAGATCTTGTTGTACAGCCTGCCGTCGGTGACCACCCCTGCCTCCGTGTTGACATCCAGTGACAGTTGCTCCGACCAGAGCTCGGAGGTTCCGTCCACCAGATGCACCCGGCCGGTTGCGAGCAGGGTCCCGGGCAGCATCTGGAGCGTGACGTGGTCAGCCGTCAACTTCGTCTGACCCTGGACGATGATCACGGATCCGTCAGCCTCATAGACCTCGGATTCTTGAAGGTACTCGATGCGATCGCCCGTGATCTCAAGCGGTTGGGCGGATGCCGGCGTCGCCGTCACGACCGTTTGGGAACTGCTTTGAGCCGAGAAGGCCGGCGGAGGAGTAACTGTCAAAACGGAAAGGCAGACAAGGCAGGAAGAGCCAAGCACCGACCAGGGGCAATGACCCATGTCAACCCCTGATGGGAGACAGCCCACACCCGCGCAGGAGGGCTTTGACTTCACCCACCAGCATCAGAGACCCGGTGACGCAGATCAGATCTTCCGGAGAGGCCAACCGCCTGGCAAGCGCAAGGGCATCGGCTGGGTGCGGAGCCACATGCACGGAATTCAACCGTTCTCCGAGCGAGGAACATAGTTCCTCGACCGTCGCCGCACGAGCCATGTTGACCTGCGTCACGATCACGTCGTCAACCGTCGGCAGGATGGGCCGGAAAAATCCTTCACGGTCCTTATCGCGCATCATCCCGATGATCAACAGAGTACGCGATCCAGGATGGTCCCGGCGATAGGCCGCCAGATGCGCGGCCAGCGCCCCCGCTGCTGCTGGATTGTGCGCTCCATCTAGCAGAAGCATCGGGCGGCGCTCCACCACCTCAAGACGTCCATCCCAACAGACCGATCGAAGTCCTGCGCGGACTGACTCTTCAGACACCCGAATTCCTTTCGCCACCGCCAGCTCCAACATGGCCACTGCACAGGCAGCGTTGTCGAGCTGATGGGTACCGTCCAGGGGGCAGGACAGATTCGTGTAGGACGAGTGGAGTCCCTTGTACCGAAAGCGATCCCGGATGTCGCCATCAGCCCGAAAATCCACGTTCAACTGATAGAGCGGAGCGACCTGTTCCGAAGCGATCCGTTCGACCACCTCAGCGGCTTTAGGACATAATCGCCCCGTCACTACCGGCACCCCTCGCTTGATGATCCCGGCCTTTTCGAACGCGATTGC
>Ga0209899_1000085_pt1 | contig 16583 bp, 15 predicted proteins | sample GWRWS1_0_10_FD_187228 | JGI IMG/M metagenome (GOLD analysis project Ga0209899, IMG submission 187228) | Riverbed sediment microbial communities from areas with vegetation nearby in Columbia River, Washington, USA - GW-RW S1_0_10 (SPAdes)... | ecosystem: Environmental > Aquatic > Freshwater >...
TAAGACGATCCTGGATCTCCTCGAGCGGGAGTTCCTCATACCCCTGCTTTCGCAGTGTGTTCACAAGACTCCCAGTATTCACTTCCTGCGTATCCTGTCGGATCCGATCAAGGATGCGAGCCTTGGCCAGCCGGCTGGACGTCCTGCGGCGGCTTCCACTCCGTTTGCCCGACTTTCCGGCTCGGCGCCGGCGTGACGTTCCTCGTCGTTTCGCTTTGGTCATCTTAGCCATTTCACGACCCTCACAAAGGTCCCATACCTGGGGAACGTTGACCCGGCTGTCCCTCCTCGCGCGGGCAGGCTGCCGGAGGCATCACGCCGGGCGGCTGATCCGTCTCTCCATATATATAGCCGGCGAGGGTCTTAGCGAGATCTGAAGCCAGCTCCCGCTGCATGACCCGCATCGCTTTTGTCATGGCCTCGCGCTCGGACAGGTGCCCTTCCCTCCCCGCTTTTGAGACCGCGCCGACGACTCGCTGTGTGCCAATCTCCATAATCACGAAATCGCTGCACCAGCGGGCATACTTGAACTGCGGGTCACGGACATCCACATTCCACAACCGAACGGTTCCCTTGACCAACAGTTCCGGCGCGAGCCCCAAATCCTCTCCGCTCGGTGGAGACTGCGCCCCGACCAGACGGCCTGTCACAGGCAACCCCTCCCTGATCAACCCTTCCATGACCGAACGACGGACGGTTTCCGCTTGCTCCCCCGTGACCTGAACCCCTATGACGAGATTCGTCGCCAGGAACTGTTCGAGCTCGGCCGTCAATTCCGCCACCCGGTACGTCGGGGCGACGCCCTGCCCGCTCGGTCGGATCACACGCAGATCGGCATTATAGACTTCACGTAGGACAAGATTTTTGGCCGCGCGTTTGATGTTTCTGACCCGGGTCAGTTTATCCTGGGTCTCCCGGGATTCTCTGATCTCGGTTTCCACCATGCGGTCCAGCTCCGCGATCCGTTCCAGCAGGGCGGCTTCGGACTGAGCCCGGTTCATCCCGGCCAGGGCGTAGTGTTGACCGGTTCGTCGGTCGAACCAGGTGTCCAGGATCCCGACATTTTCTAACACCTTGTCGGTGGAGACGCGAGTGACCTGATCGAGGGTGAGTCGCCGTTCCGTGCTAGCCTTACCGCGGTTTTCGAGGACCAGATAGGATTCCCAATCCCTCGCCTGGGCGCTGATCTCGGCCTTGAAGATCTTGGCGACGGCCGCATAGGCTCGCTCAGCAGCGACCGTCCGCGAGTCAGCCTGCCCGAGGCCATGCAGGTACTGACTAGAAGGATATTGCTCGCTGGCTCCATCGATCCAGGACGGTTTCTTGCTCAGACCGAGTCCCGCGCATCCGTCGAGAACCCCGGCCATTCCCAGTACACCGACCAGGACGATCAGGAGAGACCGTTTGCGCAGCATCGGCATCTCCTCGGCTAGGGCAATACCCGCTCAATAAATAATTTGGTTTCACCGCCTTGCAGCGCGACGGTACGCATAGATTCCTGCCCGACCCCACCGCCATCGCGGCCCAGCGGGCGCACCCGAAGCTCATAGTCGCCCGGCGGTACCCATAGCCTCGCAATCTGCACTTCATCCGGGAGGGTGCGCCAGCTCCGTTTATCCGCCTCTTCTGAAGCGGCAGCCAGAGTTTTGGCCAAGGCGCCGACGAGAAGTCCCACCCATGGACCGGCATCCTTTCCTGCTGCTGCCCTCGCTCCTCGACCGGCTCCTTCAGCCAGTGAGTATTTTACTGCCGCTCGCGCCACTGCTTTGACCGCGAGACTGGCAAACCGGTCGGAGAGACTCTTCTCCGCAAGGGCGGACAGATTTTGTCCCAATTCCGTTCTGCCTCCGAAATATCCTCTTGCGCCGGACAGGCTCACCTGCTCGTAGGCCACCTGGGTTTTCTGAGGGACCAGCCTCGGGAGCGCCACGCGCACCACCCGCCCGTTGAGACCGTACAAGACACTCTCGACCGCACGACTGTCTTGATTGCTGGGGCCGACGGCTCCCTTCGTGAGGAGGACCAGTTTGAGCGCATCGAGGCTGATGGGGAGGTCGATGAACAGGTCCTCTTTGTGCGGCGCGCGCCCATTATAGCCGATGACGACGACCTGAGCGAGCTGCTGCTGGTCCGAAACGGGCTGCCAGGTGACGTCGGCGAACTCCCGCCGATAGTCCTCGTGCTCCTGGCTCAGATGCAACGCATCAGTCACCCGGAGCAAGTCTGCGCGAAGCATCGGCGGAATCGGGGTACGGGACCAGGAGCGTGCCCGGCCGTATTCGTCGTAGGCTTTCCGGTAGGCGATAAAGGCATTGTTGACATCACCCGTCACTTCATACACAAGTCCTGTGAAGTAACGGGCAAAGGCATCGTCCCGATACGCATCATTCTCCTGGGCCCGGTCGGAGAGCACGTTCAAGCGATGGTCGATTTTTCTCGCCTCCACCGCTGCGTCGTTCCACGCGCCCGTGATCGCGTAGTTGACGGCTTTGAGCACGTTGATCATCACCTGCTCATAGGCGTCGCCTTCATAGGTCAATTCTGTGTCGTTGATCAGGAAGGCCTTTGCCTCGGTGCGGAAGCGACGGGTGTATAACCGATCCACCTCTTCCTCCGCCTGCTCGAGGACCGCGGTGCTGTCTTGATACCGGCCTGCCAACTGAAGGGTCATGCCTCTGTCCATGCGGTACAACACCTGACTCTTGGTCCCGTACTCTTTTTCGGACTGCTCAAGAATCTGGTCGGCCTTCGCCGTGTCTCTGGCGCGGAGGCTATTCTCCACGAGCACATAGTGGCTGATCTTGGGTCCACACCCTTCCAGCAGCGAGAGCGTGGCGGCCACGACCAGCAGGGAGGCTGGAATGACGGCGAAGCGAGGCCCTGTCACCGAGTGCGAGAAGAATAGCGTGGAAGGATTCAACAGAATGCGTGGAGCCTAGAACAGCAGTCGTTTGCGTTCGATCACTTTCTTGATTTTCTTTTGTCCGAACCAGGACTTCACATTATTCTCCAAGTCAATCATTTCGAGATCCACTTGGTAGTAGACTGCCTTGACGCCCTCCGACTCATCCAGGATCGTGGAGATATTCCCCTTCAACATATAGTCTGCCCCGATCTCCTTCCCTGGAGCTTTCTGGGTATCCTCGAGCGCGTGCACGGCTTGTTCGCGACGTTCCTCGCGAATCTCTTCTCGCTCCCCCTTCCCGGCTACAAATGTCACCTTCTGTGAATTGGTCAGCTCGCGCGAGAGGTCTGTGACAAAGGTCTGGACGTTGATGTGTTCGTGGCTGCGGTTCAGGATCGTTCCGACAATCACCACTGGCTGTCTGCTCTTGCTCTGCGTGTAGTTCTCCAGCCAGGGACTCCCCAGCGCTTCCTTGACCATGGTCTCGGCCACCATCCTGGAATCGGTGTCGTTCCACCGCCCGCTCAGGTCTGTAACGACTCCAGTATCGACTCGGGTGACCTTGGTCTCGCTCGCGCAGCCACCGAGCAGCATGGTGCCTACCAACATAGCCATCGCGGTCCTCTGACCCCACGCGGGGCCACGAAGCAGGTCCTGCATCACCGCCTCCTTCGGGCATGGAACGCGCGCAAGGCAGCGTTCCCAGTCTCTATTTGGGGCCAGTCCGTTTGTCTTCTTCCTTTTCGAGTCGGTCGAATAGCCGCTCGGAGTTCTTCCGCACGAAATCCCGAACCTGGCTGTTCAGCTCTTTGGCCTGCAGCATGGATTCCTGCATGTCCTTGAGAGATAGTTTCGTGAGGACGTAATAGGTTCCGGTCTTGTCGTCCTTGTACCGATCCACGGGTCGAACTCCGCTTAGCGTCACGGCAGAGAAGGTCTTAATGGCTCGCTCCACGTTCTGCTCTTCGGTGTTTCTGGTGAAATCACCCGCCGTCGTGGAGGCGGCGTAATCCCGCATCAGGTACGCCGTGTAGGTCTCGAAGTTCTTGGCCAACTCAGCGCGCGCCCGGTTCTCGGCCGTATCCCAGGCTAAGGGCTCATTCTTCACCCCGACGACTGACCCGACTCCATAGAACGCCTTATCATCTTTGTTGTTCAACGCGCCGGATCCTTTCTTTACCCAATTCGGCGCTCCGCCGCAGGCGGTCAATCCCACCAGCATGGCGACAGCCAGTCCGCTACCCACGAGTCGAGTAAGAAGACCACTTCTGAAAATCATGCGTGTCCTCCTTTCTTCACAGCCGCGTGAGCGGTCACACTCCTGTTATCCGTAATTCTTCTGGTCTTTGGGGCGGGCATTCATGCCTTGGCTACCGGTCTCAGTTCACCGCGAGGGACTGTGATTTATGCTAACATGCGTCCTGGGGACTGTCAACGCAGCAGGAGCTATCCGGTTGACCGGAACCGCGCAGTTTGTGTGTGCCGGCACGAGCGGTGTTCAGGGTTGCACAACCCCGGCAGGAAGGAGGACTGGTGGCAGAAGTCAAGGTTCAAGACGGCATCATCAAAGTGATCGAACTGGACGTTCAGGACCCGAGGGCTGCGGCAGTGCTTGCAGAATATCCAGAGGTTCGGTGGGCCGAAGTCACAAGGCGCGCAATCAAGATCGGCCTGGGCTATCTCAAGGGCGGGGCCCAAGACTGATCGCTACTGCTTAGCGGCTGGCCCGGAGCCCTCAGCCTGTTGGATGTAAGTCTTTGCTTTGTCTTCGGTGCCGCCGGTTTCCAAATACCGCTGATACGCCTCAACCGCCTTCTTCTTGTCCTTGATATCTTCTGCGTACAGGTCCCCTAAAGAGAGATACACGTCACTGTACTTCGGATTCACGGCAAGGGCTTGCTGCAAGGCCTTCTCAGCCTCAGCGAATTGGCCTTTCCGCTGGAGTACGAGTCCTAACGTGTAGTGGGAATCTGGATTTGTCGGGGCGTATTTGGTCGCGAGCTGAGCAGCAGCCAACGCTTCCTCGAGATTGGACAGCCTATCCAGGTAGAGGAAGCTCTTGAGGACATAGGCGTCCCCGTAAGCGGGGCTGTACTGGATCGCCTTGTTCAGATGGTCGAGCGCGTCTTGAGCCGACTTTTGCTGTTGGAGCAGTGAAAACGCCTCTTCATATTCCTCTTTCGCCGCGGCCAACCGTTCGGCCTCGGTTTTCGGCTCTGGTCTGATCTTGAAGAGGGCTTTCTTCCCCTCTATGAGGATCGTATCGCCATCGCCGTCCAGCCGTGCGAATTGAGGATGCTGTCTATCCCCAGCCGCCTCTTTCACCTGCTGTTTCACGAATGCGCCCAGTTCGCTGGCCATCACCCATCCATTTTTGTCCGTATCGGCGGCTCCCTTCAGGCCGGACAGCAAGGCCTGCACGAACACTCCGTGTTTGTCTTTCCGCGCCAATGATTCTCCCTTGCCGGCCGCCGTCAAGACCTGGACCGCTCGCTTGTCGGTTTCCTCTTCAGGAGACAGGCGTCCTTCAAGGGATAGTTGTTGAGGAGGGGTGACCTCCCACCCAGTGAGGCCGGCATTCAGTAAAAAGAGGGTGTGTTTGGACATCACGCGCCGCGAAAATTCCTTGAGCTGGTCCAGCGTCACGGCCTTGGATACGTTGGTGACCTGCGCATCCCAGGGGACCAGATAGCCAAGCTCCTTCCCGTTCATATCGAGTGTGGTTCCGGCATGTCCTGAGAAAAACAGAACCAGCCGGTCATGCCGACCAATTCGACGAGGCAGATAATCGTTCAGGATATGGTTCAAGCGCCGGAAACTTGCGTCCTTGTCGTACAGTTCCACAACTTCGTCAAACCCGAGCTGGCGAAGCGCCTCGGCCATGGCCTTGGCGTCCGCGATGGCGCCGTTGAGTTTAGGGGCCACCAGATAGTCGTCGATGCCGACCACCACGCCCCAGGATTTGTAATACAGACCCTCAGGCCGACCGGTCTGACCAAAAGCAACCGCTGCGGACAGCAGCATCAGAGTTGCTGTCGCGACTCGGATGCCTGACCCTGTCGCCAGTCTCATGTGCGACCCACCCACTCTGTAGCGTACCTATGTTTCTGACTGCTCAGATCGAATGTCTGTGCTGCTTCCACCAAGTGGTGCATGCTACTATTCGGCTCTTTTCGCTGTCAAGAATGGTTGGTCGACGGCCGCCAGTCGGGTGTCTGCTTCCCTTCGACGCCTGAGCGCAGGCTTGCACATATCGGACAGCTTGAGCATAATGAGCGCCCAGGACGGAAACTCGCTCGGCAAGCCATTGCGAGCGATGGTTGATTGAAGGAGTGCGTATGGGACCGATGGAGGAGAAGGTCGAAAGTTTGTTTCGAGTGGATCGGGTCGTGCAGCCCACCGCCGAGACAAAGGCCGCCGCCTATATCCAGGATTACGAAGCAGCTTACAAAAAGTCCATTGCCGACCCGGAGGCCTTCTGGAGCACCGTGGCCAAAGAGTTGGAGTGGTTCACGCCTTGGCAGCGAGTCCTGGAATGGAACTATCCCTGGGCCAAGTGGTTTGTGGGCGCTACGTGCAATATTTCCTACAATTGCCTGGACCGGCAGGTGAAAACCTGGCGCAAAAACAAGGTGGCGGTCATTTGGGTAGGAGAACAGGGGGAAGAACGCATCTTCACCTACGGCGAGCTCTTTCGCCAGGTGTGCCGGTGTGCGAACGCCTTGAAGGCGCTCGGTCTGCGCAAGGGCGACCGCGTCACCATCTATCTGCCGAAGATCCCTGAGCAGATCGTGGCCATGCTGGCCTGCGCCCGACTGGGTGTCATCCACAGCGTCGTCTATTCAGGATTCAGCGCGCCCGCGTTGGAGAGCCGCATTCAGGACGCGGAATCGCGTGTGGTCATTACAGCCGATGTCGGCTACGATCGGGGCAAGGTCATCAATCTCAAGAGCGTCGTGGATCAAGCGGTCGCCAACTGTCGCTCGGTTGAGAGGGTCGTGGTGGTCAGGCGCGAGCCTTCGAGTCCAGCGCTGTCCGCCCCCAAGGAACTTGATTGGCACGACTGGCTGGACAAAGAGAAAGCGGTCTGTGCAGCCGAACCGCTGGATGCGGAAGCGCCGCTCTATATTCTCTATACCTCCGGCACGACCGGTAAACCCAAAGGCGTCGTGCACGTGCACGGCGGTTACATGGTCGGCACCTACATTACGACGAAGTATGTGTTCGATCTGAAGGAAGAAGATGTGTATTTCTGCGTGGCCGATCCCGGTTGGGTGACGGGCCATAGCTACATCGTCTACGGTCCCCTGCTGAACGGAGCTACGATCCTCACCGCCGAAGGCAAACCAGACTATCCGAATCCCGGACGATGGTGGTACCTGATCGAGCGCTATGGGGTGTCAATCTTTTACACGACACCGACCGGGATCCGGCTGCTCATGAGGTATGGGGAGGAGTGGCCGAAGAAGTATGACCTCTCCACGCTCCGTGTGCTCGGCACCGTCGGCGAGCCGATTAATCCGGAGGCCTGGGAGTGGTACCACCGTGTGACGGGCGGCACGAAGCCTATCATGGACACCTGGTGGCAGACCGAGACCGGCATGATCATGGTCACGCCCCTGCCCTGCGTCCCGCTGAAGCCGGGGTCGGCGACCCGTCCGTTTCTGGGCGTGGAGGCGGACGTGGTGGATCGAGCGGGCAACAGCCTGCCGGCCAATGCCGGCGGGTTCGCAGTTATCACAAAACCCTGGCCCGCCATGATGCGCACCATTTACAAGGATCCTGACCGGTACCTGGTCTACTGGAACACGATCCCGAACTGTTATACGGCTGGTGATGTCTGCCGAAAGGACGAAGATGGCTACCTCTGGTTCATGGGGCGGGCCGATGACGTCATCAAAGTGGCGGGCAACCGCATCGGCACCGCTGAGGTCGAGAGCGCCTTGGTGAGTCACCCCGCTGTGGCTGAAGCGGCGGTGATCGGCAAACCTCACAAGACGGCCGGCGAGGCAATCAAGGCCTTCGTGATCTTAAAGCAGGGCCAGCAGGAGAGCCACGATCTCATCAAGTCCATGAAGGACCAGGTCCTGAAGGAGTTGGGGAAGATCGCGGTGCCGCAAGAGATCGAGGTGGTGCCCTCCCTTCCCAAGACCCGGTCCGGAAAGATCATGCGCCGGGTGCTCAAGGCCAAGGAACTTGGCCAGGACCCTGGAGACATTTCCACTCTTGAAGAGTAACCCTGTGGGTGCGGGAGGGGCGCTTCCGAGTGAGGCTCCCTCCCGCTCATAATGGAGGCGATGATGCGCATCGGGACGCTGAGCCTATCAAGGGCATACCCTGTAGCCCTTCTTCTGGCTGTGCTGGTTTTCGTCAGCCCGGTTGGGGTGAACGTCACATGGTCGGCCGAGAAAGAGAAACCGGCAAAGAAGGAAAAATCGGTTCAGCCGGCGAAGAAGGGTACCCCCTCCAAGGGGGCGACCAAGGCTTCCGGAGCAGCCCCCGTAGCGAAAGCGTCCACGTGCTTCGGGGATACCCCCAAGATTGAGAGTGTGAAGCCTGATGAGGGGAAGAGCGGCGACAAGGTCACGATCAGAGGGAAGAATTTTGGCGCTCCCGGCTGTCTCTCTTCCATCTCGTTTGGCTCTGGCCTTCTAGCCAAATTTGAGCACGTGAATGAGTCAACGGTGACGGCGACGGTGCCGTCCGGCAAGAAAGGCCTCCATCTGCTCAGTGTGACCACCGCGTCGGGAGAGGATTCGAAGACGTTTTTTCTGAAGTAAGCGCGATCGGTCAGAGCAGCCCGCGCTTCTGAAGATATTCCCGGTCAATGACAGGGGCCGATTTCGGGGGAAGTTGCTCGCGCTCTTGCAGGAGCCGTTCAACGTACTTGCCGATGAGGTCCGATTCCAAGTTTACCGGATCGCCCGGATGTTTGAGACCCAGCGTCGTGATCTTCGCCGTATGCGGAATGATCGCCACAGACACAGACCGCTCACTCACCTCATTAGTCGTCAGGCTGATCCCGTCCACTGTGATCGAACCTTTGGAGACACAATAGCGGAGCACCTCCTTGGGTGCCTCGATCGTCAGCACGATCGCGTTTCCTTCCTGCCGCCGATCTCGGATTGAACCCACGCCGTCCACGTGGCCGGCGACCAGATGGCCTCCGATCCGTTCGTTGATCCTCATCGCGCGCTCCAGGTTGACGGGTCGGCCGGCTTTCAACTTTCCGAGCGTTGTGACCGAAAGCGTCTCGGGAGACACATTCACTGAAAACTCTTGATCGTCGCGCGCGACCACGGTCAGGCAGACTCCATCAACGCTCACGCTCGCGCCGACCGCTAAGTCGTCCAGGATCGTGGAAGCCAAAATAGTCAGCCTGGTCCCGCTCGGACTGTGCTCGAGCGCCTTGACGACGCCCATTTCCTCCACGATACCGGTAAACATTACTTGTCCAGCATCCGATCCTTGAAGACCCACAGGAAGACGATAATCAACACGACGACGCCGAGCGCTGCCAGCACCCCTATCACAATATCGGACGTTGCGATGTCCGGTTTCACTGGTGCCCTCTCCTGAGTTCCGCTCGGCGATCTTAGCACACCAATGCGCGCAATGCTCGCTGACGCGGGGTTAGCGTTTCACCGCGATCCAGAAGATGACCGCGGCGACCAGTTGGATCGCAGCGATCGCGGCAAAGGCTTCCTGATAGCTCAGGTGAGCGATCAGCAGACCTGCGAGCAACGGCCCACTGGCGTGGCCGATGTCGTTGATCGTCCCTTGCATCCCCATACCGGCTCCCAGCGTCTTGAGTTCTGAGAGATCGGCTACCAGGGCTGAAGTGGAGGACGTGACCACCGCTTCGCCGAATCCGAACCCGGCGGCCAGCGCCAGTAACATCGGGAAGGCGGACGTTGAGGGGATCAGCACAAAGGTCCCCGCGCAGATCAGGAGGCCGAGCAGAATGAGGGGACGACGTCCGAACCGGTCTGAGGCTCGTCCCATCACCGGTTTTGAAAGGAATGAGGTGATACCCTGAATCCCGAATAACAGGCCCACTTCGCCTGGATTCAATCCAACCGAGATTCCATAGATCGGCAGGAAGGCCATGAGCGCGCCGTTGGCGATCATCTTGGCAGCATCCGTCGCGCTGGTAACGAGTACCCGTGTATTGCCTGAGACAATGTGGACGCCTTTCCACATGTCCGCGAGAACCAGCCTCAGCCCTTTATTTCCACGTGGTGGAGGTGGATTCAGGCGAAGGCTGAAGAAAACCAGCAAGCCTAGGCAACCGAAGATCCCGCCGGTCACGAAGGTGACCGGAAACCCGGCTGTGTAGGCCAACCATCCTCCCAGAACCGGCCCCAGAAGCGCGCCCGCCTGAGTGGAGGCGGTATACCAGCCCAGCGCCGCGCCGCGTTGTGTCTGATACATTTCCGCCACGGTGGCGAGCGCAGCCGGGGCAAAGATCGCCGTGGCCAGCCCGTGCAGGAACCGCAGACCAACCAGGGTCTCGAGATCGGAGACGAAGGGATACACAAAGGGCGGAAGCCCGAACGCCAGCACGCCGACCCGCAGCAGCAGACGTCGACCATAGATATCCGACAGCGCGCCGGATGGCAGCTTGAGCAGCACACCCGTCAGGGTCGAGACGGAGACGACCAGGCCAATGCTCTCCGGACCGGCGCCTAGAGATTGGGCAAAGAGAGCCAGCACTGGCATCCGCACGAGGTTATAGCTGAGAAAACAGAAGACGCCGATCCCGCAGAGCAGGAAGAAGCTGCGTGCCTGGGTCATGGGGCCGGACGCAGTGGTTGCGATGGCAGCAGGCTCAGCGCGGCGGTCCGGGGCCCCCAGCGCTTCGAAGAGCGTCCGAAGGAATTGTGGCTCCGGAACCCCTTCATGGTTGATCCTCCACCGACAGACTCAGGAGAACCGGAAACAACATGTTGCGATCTTGACGCGTGCGCGACTCGCGCAGCAGGGTCTCCACGCTGGGAGCCACCGGTCCTTCGTAGCTCAGCCGACCATCGGTGACTACCGTGATCGGCTTGGAGAGATCGACAAGCCAATGGTTCAGGAACAGACTATAGCGTCTCACCCGCTGCGTGCGCACTTCGACTCGATTGGGCGCCGCAATTTCCGCGTCCAGTTTGGCATAGATGCGGTTGATGATGGTCTCGTCGCGGCTGTCGGTCAGGTTCTCCGACAGGGCCGCGATCCGGTCGGTGGCGTCGATGCGCACCCAGCCGAAAGGGACCAAGTGGGTCGCGTCGCGCACCACTGTCACCTTCTTGGGATAAGGTTCGCGGCGACGGCCGCCGAACCAGGCCACGAGTTCGGGGAGTTCTTCTCGTGGAAAGTAATGGCCACCAGCGACGGAGTGAACTCGATCATGCTCCCGATAGACGAACGCGTAGCCGAGCCTCGTTAATTCTTTGGCAATGGAACGGCTCAACTCAACCGGCATCACCTGATCCTTCAGACCATGGATCAGATAGATCGGCGTGTGCCGCAGGTTTTCCAGGAACGGATACAGGACCTGATCCAAGCCGCTCGCCATTGGCGAGAGCCCGGCGAACCGGGAGGCGTGATGGCTCCCGATGATCCAGGCCCCGATTCCTCCGTTCGACATGCCGGTCAGAAAAATCCGATCCGGATCGATGCGGTAGCGGGCCTGGACCGCACGAATGGTGGCGAGCACCAATTCCTCTGCCTGACGAGTCCACCAAGCACCTTCGCCGAAGGTCGGGCAAGCCAGGATATAGTCATCGCCCAACCGTGCCTGCCAGCGCTCCAGATAAGCGTCACCCGTGAACCCGGCGCCATGCAAGCAGATAACCAACGCATAGTCTTTTGTGGGACGGTACGACAGGGGAACGTACAGTCCGTACCGGTATGTGTGGTTTCTAACACGAATAGGAACCCCGGCCTGCATTCCCACTGGACGTGCGCCGTAGGGAAGTCCGGCTCTGATGATCGTCTCCACCCTTGTGGGATCTGCCTGGGGGTTCTTGAGAATTTCGCTCAGGACTTGCTTGGCATGATCTGCGTCTTCTGTCTCGAGAAATTCATGGACGAGCCGCGAGAGAGGCCGAGGGTCCGTCTCGGACGACACGGCCCCCGCGTCAGCGCAAAGGGACAGGACACAGACCGCGTAGAGGGTCAGGATTGCAGCCCCTGTGGCAAGACATCCAGAGGCGGTGAAGCAAAACGGAAGATCGTTGCTGAATGAGTAGGAGCTTCGCTTGTGCAGGGCGACGTGCACCGCAGCACCGTACCATCTTTACCGCGGGCCTGTCAAAACAGCGAGGGGCAAGGCTCAGACGCCAGCGCGATGAGGCTGCTGGCGGGAAAGCTCTGTGCGCCTCATGCTCGCTTTATGCGCCTGGCAGGCTGTCTCGTCTGCAGGGTCCCCTCCAGGAGCAGATCGCTTCCGAGCCGTCGAACGTGGATGTCTGCAATCGGTAGGGTCTCCGCCAACCGTCGAGGAGAAGGTCCACCCATGACTCCTTTCGCGTCCTGTCCACCCAAGAGCCTGGGGGCGATATAGAACAGAATCCTGTTAACCAGTCCTCCGCGCAAGGCTGCGGCATTCAGTTCACTTCCCCCCTCGATCATTGCGCTGGTGATGCCCATCTGTCCCAAGCGGGACAGACAGGCTCGTAAGGACACACGCCCGTCTTGAAGCGGAAGGACCAGCACCGTGACGCCTTGTGCCCGCAGTCGCTCAATGCGACGCTGGGGCGCCTTCACGGTGGTGGCGACGACCGTGCTGCTTCGGCCACCGGAGCGGTCACTGGCTCCGGCAGCCGGCGACAATACCTTGGCCGTCGCCGGGATACGGGCGGTACTGTCCAGGATCACGCGGAGCGGTTGGCGATCGGGACGAGCTCTGGACCGACTCGATCCGAGTCTGACCGTGAGTTGAGGATCGTCACGGAGCACTGTTCCTAGACCCACAATCACGGCGTCTATCCGCCTCCGAAGGCCATGCACATGTCGCCTGGCTGCGTCCCCGGTGATCCAACGAGACTCTCCACTTGCCGTGGCGATCTTGCCGTCCAACGTCATCGCGGCTTTCACCACCACGAACGGCCGGCCGGTGCGCATCCAGTGGCAATAGATTTCATTGAGGCGCTCCGCTTCCTCGCGAAGGCAGTCCACGGTGATCGTGACACCGGCTTGTCGAAGCTGCCGGAGGCCACGTCCGCAGACCTGAGGATTCGGGTCTCGCATCGCGACGACCACCCGTCGGATACCCGACGCGATGATGGAGGGAACGCAGGGGGAAGTGCGCTTGCGGCGATGACAGCAGGGCTCAAGCGTGACGTAGAGGGTTGCGCCCTTCGCTCGATCACCGGCCGACTGAAGCGCAAGTACTTCAGCGTGCGGGGCGCCGGCCCGCCGGTGGTACCCCTGCCCGACGATGCGGTTTCGCGCCACCACCACGGCGCCCACCATTGGGTTGGGGCTGGTAAGTCCACGCCCCTTGGCGGCCAGGCGAAGCGCCAGCGCCATATACTGGTTGTCCAGGACTCTGTCTGTCACCGGACCTGACGAGAGCGGCCTGTATGGCCTCGACGGTGAGATGTCTGTCTGCGAGAGACTGTTCGGTCGGCTGATCGTCCTGATCGCTGTTTGGATGGCTTGCCGGTAGTCTTCTGGGTGTCAGCCCCAGTCAGCGCGGCCTGCGCTGCCGCAAGTCGCGCAATCGGCACACGGTATGGCGAGCAGCTGACGTAGTCCAGGCCCAGTTGATGACAAAACTCCACGGAACTTGGGTCTCCTCCATGCTCTCCGCAGATACCGAGCTTGAGTCCAGGGCGAGCCTGCCGTCCTTCCGTGATCGCCATTCGCATCAAAGCTCCCACCCCCTCACGATCCAAGACGGCAAAGGGGTCGGCTTCGAGAATGTTCTCCGTCTTGTAGATGCCGACGAATTTGGCGGCGTCATCCCGAGAGAAGCCGAAAGTGGTCTGGGTGAGATCGTTGGTCCCGAAGGAAAAGAATTCGGCTTCCTCTGCAATGCGTTTCGCCGTCACAGCAGCTCTCGGCAGTTCGATCATCGTCCCCACGAGGTAGGAGAGTTTGGCGCCGCAACGCTTCATTGTCTCCTCCGCAACCTCTCGGATGAGATCCTTCTGCGCCTTCATTTCGGTGACCATGCCGACCAGCGGGATCATGATTTCCGGGACGATTTTCTTGCCCTCCCGAGCGACTTCGCAGGCAGCCTCGATGATCGCGCGGGCCTGCATCCGCGTGATCTCCGGCATGGTGATGCCAAGCCGGCAGCCTCGGAGTCCAAGCATCGGGTTGAATTCGTGCAGTTCTTCGACCCTCGCAAGCAGGCGTCGCTTTTCTTCGATAATCCCCGGATTCCCGCTGGTCAGCTCGAGGCGCGCAATGTCGACCATGAGGTCTTCGCGTTTGGGGAGAAATTCGTGCAGCGGAGGATCCAAGAGGCGGATCGTCACTGGAAATCCCTTCATCTCTCGATACAGTCCAATGAAGTCCTGCTTTTGCAGGGGACGCAATTGATCCAGGTAACGCTCTCGGTCTTCGCGCGTGCGAGCCAGGATCATCTGCTGCATGATCGGAATACGATCCTCAGCGAAGAACATATGCTCGGTGCGACAGAGGCCGATGCCCTCCGCCCCGAACCCTCGAGCGATTTTCGCCTGGTCCGGGATGTCGGCATTGGCCCGTACTTTCAGTCGTCGAATCTCGTCCGCCCAGGACATCAACGTGGAGAAGTACCGGTATTTCTCGGACTTGCGCGCATCCATCCTGCCCTGAACGACCTGGATGACCTCGGATTCCACCACCGGAATGTCGCCCTTGTACACATTGCCGGTCGAGCCGTTGATGGAGAGGTAATCGCCTTCTTTAAAAACCAGCGAGCCGATCCTGACGGTCGTCGCGTTTTCCACCTCCACCGCCTCGCAGCCTGCGACGCAGACCTTCCCCATTTGTCGAGCGACCACCGCCGCGTGAGAGGTCATCCCCCCTCGGGCGGTCAAGAAGCCAAGCGAGGCGTGCATCCCATGAATATCGTCCGGGCTGGTCTCCTGCCGGACAAGCACGACGCGGTCTCCCCGCGCCTGCATCTCGACCGCTCGATCGGGAGTCAACGCGATCTTCCCTGCCGCAGCGCCGGGACCAGCCGGAAGGCCCTTGCCGAGAGCCGTGCATTTGGCTTCTTCCGCGGCGTCAAAGATCGGATAGAGATATTGCGCCAGTTGATCCGGGGCGACGCGGAGCACCGCTTCTCGCTTGCTGATCAAGCCCTCCTTGACCATGTCCACCGCAATTCGTACTGCCGCGAGGCCGGTTCGTTTCCCCACCCGGGTTTGGAGCATGAACAGCTTGCCCTCTTGGATCGTGAACTCGAGGTCCAGCATGTCCCGGTAATGTCGTTCCAGCCGATGGTGCGTCGCGACCAGTTCCTTGTAGGCTCCGGGCACGGCCTCCGCGAGGGCACGCACGGGAAGCGGCGTACGAATGCCCGCGACCACGTCCTCACCTTGTGCATTCATCAGGCATTCCCCGAAGAAGGTTCGCTCACCCGTTGCCGGATCACGGGTGAACGCGACTCCCGTTCCGCTGGTTTCCCCCATATTGCCGAACACCATCGCGACCACACTAACGGCTGTTCCCCAGGCGTCTGGAATATTGTAGAGACGTCGGTACGTGACGGCACGCGCGCCGAACCATGATGAGAACACCGCCTCGATGGCCATCTTCAATTGCCCCAGCGGATCGTCAGGGAACTCCCGTCCAGTCTGTTCGCGGACGAGCGCCTTGAACCGCCCCACGAGCTCCTTGAGGGCCTTCGCGTCCAGGTGCGTATCCTGCACGACGCCGAGTTCTGCCTTCTTATGCTTCAGAATATCTTCGAAGTGTTCCCGCCCCACGCCCATGACGATGTTGCCGAACATCGTGATGAAGCGCCGATAGCTGTCCTGCGCGAACCGTTCATTCCGCGTCCTGGCCGCCAGCCCCTCGACCGTTCGTTCCGTGAGTCCGACATTGAGGACCGTGTCCATCATTCCCGGCATGGACGCTCGAGCTCCGGATCGAACCGAGACCAAGAGCGGACTTGACGGATCGCCAAAGCGGGCGCCCATGGAGCGCTCCACCTTCTTCAAACTCTCCAGCGCCTGATCCCACATGCCCCTAGGAAAGGTCCTCTTCTGGCGATAGTATCCCACGCAAGCGTCAGTGGTGATCGTGAAGCCGGGAGGCACGGAAATTTTGAGGTTGGTCATCTCCGCCAACCCGGCTCCCTTTCCACCGAGGAGGTTTTTCATCTCGCCGGACCCTTCGGCCTTCCCGTCTCCGAAGTAATAGACGTATTTATTGGTGCCCACGCCCACCCTCTCTATGATTGAGTGATGATGACACTACGTGACGGATGATATGCTGCCGCTCGAGATGCCGAGTCGCTCACGGTAGCGTGCGATCAAATACCGTTTCAGCGAGACTCCCAGTACGATCACCGCCACCACAAATGCGCCAAACAGGAAAAACCGGTAATCCACGCGTGCGCCGTGCTCGAAATACAGTTTCCCGTCGGCCCGTTGAACGACCTGGGTATCCGTTTGAAACTTGTGTGTTTCTCCTGAGGGATCAGACAGGTTGATCCACTCGGAGCAGAGCCGGATGGGCTCTTTCA
>Ga0209899_1000087_pt1 | contig 16245 bp, 14 predicted proteins | sample GWRWS1_0_10_FD_187228 | JGI IMG/M metagenome (GOLD analysis project Ga0209899, IMG submission 187228) | Riverbed sediment microbial communities from areas with vegetation nearby in Columbia River, Washington, USA - GW-RW S1_0_10 (SPAdes)... | ecosystem: Environmental > Aquatic > Freshwater >...
CGTGATGAGTCAGCGTGTGGCCGGGATTATCCTCTCCACCCACGATGAGCACGCAGCCGCGCCGCTGATCAAACGAGCCACCGCACGGGGCATCGCGGTGGTGATCGTAAACTCCGACATCGCGAACTTTCCGTCGCCGGTCCACGCCGTCGTGGGCTACAAACAGCGTAAGGGAACGCTCAAGATCGGCCAGTACGCCATCAAGATGCGCCGCGGCCAACAGACAAATGTTGGGATTCTTGAGGGTGCTCCCGGCTACCACTCTAAGGAACGCGTCGGCGGGTTCGTGGATGCGATCAAGACCGCGCCGAACTTCAAGATCGTCTCAAGCCTCAACGGGAACTGGAACGTCGACGGCGGTAACAAGGCCACGTTGGATATGCTGCAGGCGCATCCAGAAATCCAGCTGATCTTCGCCGCCAACGATTACGAGATCTTTGGCGCGTCGAAAGCCGCCTCTGCGTTGAAGAAGAGGCAAGGCCTGATCCTGCTCGGCAACGACGGTGATACGGGAGCGGGACTCGAGCCAATTGCCAACGGCGAGGTCACGGCCACGGTGAACACCACACCCTTCGAGATGGGGCGCCAGACGATGCAGGTCATGATGGACTGCCTCAACGGGAAGTACCGTGGGGGATACGTCGAGACGCCGACGGTGATCGTGGACCGCAGCAACGTGCGTCAGTTCCTCTGTCATCCGGAGCGACTCTACCCGAAGCCTGCGAAGCCTTACTCCTGCAAGTAACCCGTGACACCCGAGGGCGGCCCCAGCCAAGTTTCCGCTGAAGCGGGGCCGCCCTCTCGCCAACCCCTCTGGGAGTTGAGGGAGATCTCGAAGAGTTTCCCCGGCGTCCAAGCTCTAGACCGTGTTTCCATCGCCCTCCACTCCGGGCAGATCCATGCGCTCGTTGGAGAGAACGGAAGCGGGAAATCCACGCTGGCGAAGGTCCTCACAGGCGCCCACCAGCCGGACTCTGGGGAAATCCGCTTCGGCGGTGCGCTCGTCACTCTGCCTCACCCGACAGCTGCGCGTGCGCGCGGTGTGGCCGCGATCTATCAGGAGTTCTCGCTCGTACCCACGCTGAGCGTGGCCGAGAACATCTGCTTGGGTCATCTGCCCAGCATGGGCCCGGCGCTGCTCGTCGATTGGACCCGGATGCGCCAGCATGCCCGCAACGTGCTCGAACAACTCGGGATTCGAATCAACGTAGAAACCCCTGTCCAGGCCCTGTCAGTGGCGGAGCAGCAATTGGTGGAGATCGCGAAGGCGATCTCTGCCGACTCCCAGCTCCTTATCATGGACGAACCGACGACGGCGCTGGCCCTGGACGAGACGCAGCGTCTGCACGACCTTATCCGCCGGCTGGCTCGCCGGGGCGGCGCGATCCTATACATCTCCCACCGCCTGCACGAAATCATGGGACTCGCCGATCGGGTGACAGTTTTGAAGGATGGCCGCGTCGTCGCGACGCGCGCAAGCCGGGATATGGACCTCAATACGGTCGTGCGGCTGATGGTCGGGGCTGATATCGCGGAGCACTATCCAAAAGAGCATCACACCACCGATCGCGCGGTCCTGGAGGTACGGGATCTCAAGACCGATTGGGGCGTTGACGCTGGGAGTTTTACTCTTTTCAGCGGTGAGGTACTAGGTCTCGGAGGTGTCGTCGGCTCCGGGAGGACGGCGATCGCGCGCGCGCTCGCCGGTGTCGATCGTGTAACATCCGGCACATTCAACCTCGAGGATCGTCCGGTGAGCTTTCGCTCCCCTGCCGAAGCCATTGCCGCCGGCATCGCGCTCGTTCCGGAGAACAGAAAGTCCGACGGGCTCTTCTGGAACTTCACGGGTGTAGAGAACATCACCATCTCAGACCTGACCGCACTGCTGCGGGGACCGCTGATGAGTTTGCACCTGGAGCAGGAACTTGGTGAGAGGTATATCCAAAGGCTGCGCATCGATCCGGCGGCCCAGTGGCGACACGTGGGCTTTCTGTCCGGCGGCACGCAACAGAAGGTCATGATCGCCCGCTGGCTTTTCGCAGGGACGAAGGTCCTGATCCTCGACGAGCCGACGCAGGGGATCGACGTCGGCGCAAAAGTCGAGGTCTACCGGTTGATCAACAGCCTGACCGCGCAGGGGATGGCGGTGATTCTCATCAGTTCCGACTATCGCGAATTGCTGGCGATGAGCGACCGGGTGGCGATCATCCGCGACGGGCGGGTCGTTCGGACGGCGCCGGCGGCTGAACTCGACGAGTACGCAATTATCGCCGCAGCCCCGGCCGCCCCATCCCCGGCCGGAGGGTAAGGGATGCCGCAACGCACGTTCCGGGTGCTCGGGCCGGCGTTCATTGGGCCGCTCGCCGCCCTGCTGTTGTCCGCGCTCGTGATCAGCCTGACGACGGAGCGGTTCCTGGAGACACAAAACCTACTGAACGTTTCATTGCAGGTCAGCATCATTGCGATTATGGCTATTGGCTCCACCGCCGTTATTTTGACCGGTGGAATCGACCTCTCGCCCGGGTCGATGATGGCGCTGCTCACGATGCTGATAGCGATCTTCATCAAATGGAATCACTTTTCGCTCGGTGCTGCTGCGGGTCTGCTGGTAGTTCTGGGCTGCGCTCTGGGGGCGATCAACGGCATCATGGTGGCTTATCTCCGCATTCCGTCATTCATCGCGACCCTAGCGACGCTTAGCGCCTATAAAGGGTGGTCGTTCCTGTACAACAACGGTTCGCCAATCTTTTCAGTGTCCCAGGACCTTGAGCCCATCTTTTATGGTTCACTGTTGGGGATCCCGCTGCCGTTCTACTACGTGTTGGTCTGTTATCTCATCGCTTCTGTCTTTTTGCACCATACGATTCCCGGCCGCGAGATCTATGCCGTCGGAGGGAACGAAGCGGCAGCCCGCCTGTCCGGGATCAAAGTGCGCAAGGTTCACATGCTGGCGTACATCATCGCCGGCGGAACCGCGGGAATCGCCAGCATCGTGATGGCCGCTCGCTTGAACTCAGGATCCCCGAATTACGGCGCCGGCATGGAACTACAGGCGATCGGAGCGGCGGTCATTGGAGGCGCGAGTCTTGCCGGTGGGTATGGAAACGTCATCGCCACGTTAATTGGCGCCCTGACGATCGCGATCGTGCAGAACGGCTTGAACCTCAACGACGTTCCTACTTCGTGGCAGGGGATTACCCTCGGCATCATTATCGCGGCGGCCGTCGGTATCGACAGGTGGCGCGGTGAAGTGGGCGGGTTTTTCGCCAGGCTGCTGCCCGGCGGACGGCGCTCGAAGATCCTGCCGCCAGCCCCTTCGGAGCCCTCAATCGTGGAATCGAGACAGCCGGCCGGGGGATCCAAGCACGCAGCGGGAGATACGAAGCAACCGTAGACGCCGAGACCTGGGAGGATCGCAGGACTCATGTATGCCCATGGACGGAAGACAGGATGCCGGATTTCGTTAGACTACACGTACAAGGGAATGCGTGTGGCGTTCCTTGAGAACAAAGTGCTCCAGGTTGGAATTCTGATTGACAAGGGTGCAGATCTCTTTGAATTCACCTACAAACCCCGCGATCTCGATTTCCTGTGGCAGTCACCCATTCCACTGCGCCGACCGTTCGTGGCGACCAGCGCCCTGCCTGAAGGCGCTTTTCACGACTACTACTATGGTGGATGGCAAGAAGTGCTGCCCTCGGCAGGCTGGGCCGAGCAACCCTACCTTGGGACGTACCAAGGGTTGCACGGCGAGATATCTCTGCTACCGTTCGAAGCTCATATAAAGGAAGACTCGCCGCACCGCGTCAGCCTGCATCTGTCCACGCGCTGCTACCGGAGCCCGTTGCTGCTGGAGCGCACGATGACGCTCGACGCTGAAACTCCGGTACTGTCTATTTCAGAACGTCTGGTAAACGAATCACCGGAGGACTTTGCGGTAATGTGGGGGCATCATCCGGCGTTTGGAGAACCATTCCTCGACGATAGCTGTGTGGTCCAGACTCCTGCCAAAATGGTCCGGGTCCTCGAGTATCATCGCAATGGACTCTGGGAGCCAGGGGACGACTATCGCTTTCCTCAAGTGAAGAACCGCCGAAGCGGGGAACTGCAAGATGTGACGCGCGTGCTGCCAAAAGGAACGCGCTCCGTTGACGTCATTTCTTTTTGGGGCCTCGACGAGGGCTGGTACGGGCTCACTAATCGGCGGCAACGTGTTGGATTCGGGATGGCCTGGGACCAGCGCTTATTCCAATGCCTTTGGATGTGGCAGGTCTACGGAGGGCATAACGACTATCCGTGGTATGGCCGCACGTACAACTGCGCGCTCGAGCCATTCACGAGCTGGCCTCCGGTCGGAGTCGCTAAGGCGATCCAGAACGGTACCGCGCTGATGATGAAGCCGCACCAGGAGATTAAGACCACCCTCGCGGCTGTGGCGTATGAAGGAGAGGGCGTCTCCCGAATCAACTCGACCGGGTCAGTGCAGCAATAGCTCGGCTGCATTCGGCCCATGCGACCACTGATAAATGTCAGCGAGTTTGAGCGAGAGTAGCGCGTGTCGATGATTTTGTGCTACCGGAAGCTGTAATGGAAAAGGGCCTGACCGCTGGAAGCCAGGCCCTTTTCGCTTATCAGGGTGTGGACGGCCCTGCGCCTTACGGCGCAGTGACTGCCTTGTAGTAGTTCACCCGACCCTTCGCCACCAGCGTGCCCGACCAGGAGAACTGATCCGTGTTGTTCTCGATCTTGTTCCGCACGCAGGTATTAGTCGTGCACTGTCCTTGGGCCCAGATCAATGCCGCCAGACCGGCCACATGGGGCGCCGCCATCGATGTCCCCGACAGCGTGTCGTAACCCGGGAAGTAGCCATACCAGTAGCACAGGAAGCACCAGAGCCAATCATCCTGAATCGTAGAGAGAATCCGAACGCCCGGCGCCGCTACGTCGACCCAATCCGCCCCGCGGCTACTGAACGACGCGATATTGTCGTTCTCATCTGTCGCCGCCACCGCGATGCAGTTCGGATACGCGGCGGGATAGACTTTCGTTGTGTCGCCGCTGTTGCCGGCGGCACAGACTAGCACCGACCCTCGTTGCCAGGCCCGGTTCACCGCACGCTGGACCGTCCGCGAGGCACTACCACCGAGACTCAGGTTGATCACGTGTGCGCCATTCAGCGATGCCCAGTCGATCCCGTTGGCGACTCCGCGGGCTGTGCCACTGCCGGAGAAGTCCAGGACCTTCACACCCATCAACTGGGCCGACCAGTTTGCCCCGGCGACTCCCTTCGCATTATTCGTGCACGCGCCGATCGTACCGGCCACGTGCGTGCCGTGACCATGGTCGTCATTGCCACTCTCGCCAGAGACGAAGCTCTTGATGATGACGTTCTGGCAACCCACGATATCTTCGTGGCCGGTGTAGTCAGGGGTGGAATAGTTGAGGTCGCCGACATCGATGCCGGTATCCACCACGGCCACTTTCACCGTGCCGCTTCCTTTGACGAGGTCCCAGGCCGCATACGCTTGGATCTTCGCCCAGGCCCACTGGCTGGTACACTGGCCGTTTGAGTCCCAATAACAGACCGTGTTGTCATGGGGATCATCAGGATCCGCCAGCGCGTACAGGAAACCATTGGGTTCGGCGAACTCGACCAGCGGGTTGTGGGACAGCGCGAGGACGGTGGCTTCGACCGAGCCCGGGGGAACCTTCAAGACGAACACGTCGAGGCCCCCCACCTGACCTTCGATCCGCGCGCCGACCGACGCCGCCACAACCTGCGGCCGGACGCCGGGTCGAAATGCGACGAGTACTTCATCTGGCGTGTGCGCCGAGCGCAGTGACGGCACTTTCGGTGCCGCGGAGACATCGGGAAGCAAGAGCAAACCGGCGAGTAAGACAATAAGGATGGCCTTGCCGAAGGACTTCATCTCTCTTCCCCCCTTGAGGCAGTTTCCGGCAACGACTGATGAGAGATGTTGCTATTTCATGAATGCCCGGGAAGATGTATCTTCAGACGACAAAATCCGTCGGGGGGCAGAATACGTGATGTGCCGATCGGAGTTTGATGCGGGTTTCACGGCAGAATAACACGTTTCGGCGCCCGTTCTTCTGCAGGGACGGCGAGGCCCAAACTTTTGGCGAATCCTTGGGAAGATGCGGGTCCTACAAACGGAGTGCCGTGTTAGCCGCCCGCAGGCATCACCTGGCGAGTTCTTCGAGTTCTGCTAGAAGGTCTTGCGGTTCGAACCACTTATCCCGAGGCCGATCGTAGTAAAGTTCAACACCATTGCCGTCGGGGTCGCGCAGGTACACGGAGACCGACACGCCGTGGTCTTCAGCTTCAAGGGTGTATCTATGTTTAAGGACACGCTGTACGGCCCGGGCAAGCTCCAAACGGCCAGCGTACAGTATGGCAAAGTGATGCAAACCGGTATGTCCGGCCGGGGGCGGTGTTCCCCCTTCACTCAGCCATGTGTTCAAGCCGACATGGTGATGATAGTCTTCGCCGGCCAGAAATGCTGCCTGCAGACCAAAGTCTGGTCCGTATGCGGTGAGGTGAAGCCCAGCACATCTCGGTAAAAAGCCGCAGCCCGTTCGAGGTTGGCGACACGTAGATGGACGTGTCCGATGCGCATGGCAGGTTGAGGTTCTGACGAGCCCATTCTAGTACCTCACCCGAGATGCGGCCGGCCGCTGTTACTTCCGGAGACGTAAAGTGTGAAGATCTTGGCGCCGAATCTCTTCTGCCCTTTCCACCATGTCTCGCACATCATCCGAGACGTGGATATACCTTCCGCTCAAACTGTCTGCAACGCCCGAAGCTAGGAAGACAATGAGGTCGGCTGCACGCTCCGGTAAACTCCACTGATCTGTCGGCACGTTGCGGAAAACTGGCACGCCATCGGTCATCGTCGTGTGCACCAGGCCGGGGCTGATTGCGAAAACGCTGATCCCTAATTCTCTCACAGCCTCCGCCGTACACTCTGTGAACCGAATCAATGCAGCCTTGGAGCAGGAGTACTCGGAGTTGAGCGGTAGGGGGCGAAGGGCGGCATTGCTGCACATGTTGACGATGGTCCCTTTCTTTCCGGACACCATCGACTTCAGAGCGCGGCGAGTGTAGAGGAAGGCTCCAAAGAGGTTAACTTCCACAACATGCCGCCACGCGTCAGCGTCCACCTCCCACAAGGATGCGCCCGCTCCGGAGGTTCCCGCATTATTGACAAGCAGGTCAACCGGACCATATGTGCGTTCGGCTTCGCTGACCACTTGCTCGACGTCTGTCTCTCTTGTAACGTCGCCTGCGATAGCAAGGCCAGACCCGCCCGATTCGTCAACGAGTGTCAGAGTCTCTCTGAGTTGCTCCTCTGATCTCGCGGTGACTACTACCGAGGCTCCTGCGAGGGCGAGGCGTTTTGCGATGGCACGCCCGATGCCTCGGCCACCTCCAGTGACAATCGCCACTCGTCCCGCCAGAGCTGGCTTGGCAGCGCGCATCAGGCTGTTCATCAAACGTGAAACCTTCTTCCAGGGTTACGGGCGGAGGTTCTCCAATTCAGGGCGGCAATTCCTCTGAAAGCATGATGGGACAAGCAGGATTCTGGCGAACCGTGGATTCGCGCTTTCGCGAGCGCAACAAGCCCGGCGCCACACTGGTCGGGTCAACACTAATTGGGAGTTCGCCCCCGCCCCGGTCATGTCGTTGACTCGAACGATGCGGTGGTTGAGCCTATCCGCGATGAAGATCTGCCCGGCCCCGTTCATCGAGGATCGGGGAGGGGGGCGAGGCTCCGGGACCACGAACCAGTGAGCGTGATCACACCGGCAGAACGGATGTATTTGATCATCGCCGATATCTCTGGTTATACCGGCTATCTTGCTGGCAGCGAACTCGAGCATGCACGCGATGTGTTAGCCGACCTCCTCGAGACGGTCCTTGGGGCCACCGGTCCGGTACCACAGTTGAGCGGACTGGAAGGTGATGCGGTATTCCTCTATGCGTCGGAAGCAGATATTGATGGCTCTATGCTGCTTGACACGCTCGAAAGCTGCTACTTTGCTTTCCGCAGGCGCATCCGCTCGATCGCCCAGGCCACAACCTGCCCCTGCAACGCCTGCAGGGCGATCCGGTCTCTCGATCTGAAGTTCTGTGTCCATGCTGGCGAAGTCGTCCGACAGCGAATCGCCGGACACGAAAAACTCATGGGGAGCGATGTCATTCTCGTCCATCGCTTGTTGAAAAATTCTGTCGCCGAGACGCTCGGCCTGCACGGGTACGCCCTGTTCACGGCGTCCTGCCTTGAGCGGCTGAGGCTCGATCCCGCGGCCCTGGGGATGACCGCTCACCAAGAAACCTATGAGCATTTCGGACAGGTACCCGTCTTCGTTCATGACTTTCAAGTTCGGTGGAGCAGAGAGCAAGAGATGCATCGCGTGTTCGTCCCGCCGGGGGAAGCCGACTTCAGGATGGATTTCTCGCTTCCTGCGCCTGCCGAGCCTGTCTGGGAGTACCTCACCTCTCCAGACAAGCGGCCCTTGTGGGTGGTGGGGGTAACCGGCGCCAATCAGGAGACAGCAGGTGGTCGGCGGGGTCCCGGCACGATCATCCATTGTGTGCACGGTGAGCATTCACACCCGGAGGAAATCCTTGACTGGCGTCCGTTCCGCTCCTTCACCTGGGTGACGCCGCTCCCAGGACTTGGAGAGACGACCCTCACTTTTGATCTTGTCCCGGACGATTCGGGGACCAAAGTCCGAATAGTTTTCCGGTTAGCCTCTCCCATTCCGACCCCGGAGCGGCGCCTCGTTGCTGATCAGGTATTTGAAGATATTCGAGCCAGCTTCGACAACCTCGCTCAAATCCTCGGCCGAGAGATTGCCACCCGGAAGGAAGGACTCAACACGATCGCGGAAGCTCGTGTGAAGCTAAATGAGGTTGCGGATCGATCTCGGGGGATGCGCGAAGGCGTGAGCATCCTCCACGACGAGACCCAGGGCGCCGTTTAGGCATTCTAGACGATGGAGGAATGATGATGAGACACCGGATGCTGGCACTGTTGATTTCAATCCGTTGGCTCAAACGAATCCACTGGAGCGGGAGCGCCTACTCGGGCAAGACCTGTCAACCGCATCTGACCAGTTGATTCTTGTGAAACTGCCATTGCGAAATACAGCGACCGCATCGATGCCGACCGCGCCTGCCAGCGCTGGGTCTGCAAGAGGTATTGCAGAGCTTGAAACCGTTGCCAGGCCTCTGACTCCTGAAGAAACACTGGAGACTCACCTCGGCCATGCCTGCCCCCAACTCGCTTGGTAAATTACAGATCAATTTCCGTGCCAGGGTAACATTTGTCATTAGAAAATTACCTTCCCCCTATTGGCCTTCCATCCGAGACGCGAAGCCTGTGATCCCTCAGACCTGCCAAAACTCGCCGGTGCGAGCATCGTAGACCATGTGCGACGGTGGTTTGTCCTCGGTGCCTGGAGCCGGGTTGCGTTCCACCATCCTGATCTCGATCTTCGTGCCGGGGAAGACGGCTCTGATCTTCAGGGGCATCGCACCGATGTTGCGGTGGCCGTGAACTACCTGAGCGGGTATGAAGACCGTGCTGCCGCTGGTCGCCGTGTACTTACTGTCCCCCATGGTCACCTCGGCCGTTCCCTCAAGGACGAGCACGACCTCATCCATCGGATGCGTGTGCAGAGGGACACGGTCACCGGCGGCGACCTCCTCGAAGATGAGACAGAAGGAATCTACCCGGCCAGCCGGTCCGCCAGGATCGACCACAAGAGCCAACCGAGAGTTTGGGCGATAGTCATCGGGATCTTCCAACATCGGCTTGAGGGCGGGTTCGGCTACGATGCCCATGCGAATCACCACCCGTGCGTCAGCGCTGTCATGACTTCTGGGCGAAGGTCCTGGTCTCGTCCGTGGTGACACTCAGGAAATTCCCCAGCCCGCGTGTATCTTGTTGAATGCAGTTGAGACCTCCTTTAATACCCCTTTCGTAAATTGGAGTGTGGTTCTAGGGAGGGTGTTTGTAGTTTGTAGGGGTCAGGTCTTCACTTGCGACAAGTGAGCAAACAACGCTAGACGCATAGGATGGGGCGGGATTTTGTGCAGAAGGACCCCAAGGCCTTCTCAGGTTGCCGTCTAGAAGAGCGCGACTATTTTACAGGTGCTACGTAGCTAGATCAGCGCCTTATTCGCAAGTGAAGACCTGACCCCTTGGCGGGACTCATTTGATCTAGTCCCGGACGATTCGGGGACTAAAGTCGGTTTGGATTTTCGGTTGGCTTCTCCTATTCCGAATCCGGAGCAGCGCCGCGTAGCAGATAAGGCCTTTGAAGATATTCGCGCAAGTTTCGATAACCTTGCCCAAATTCTCGGCCGAGAGAGTGCCACTCGGAAGGAAGGACTCCATACAATCGCAGAAGCTCGAGTGAAGCTCAAGGAGGTTTGCCGATCGATCTCGACGAGCGCGCGAAGCGTGAGGATCCTCCACGACGAGGCCCGGTCGGAAGGCCTGTGAACACCAGACAGGTCAAGCATACGATCCGGAAGTGGGTGGAGACCAACATCCCAAATTGGTCTGGACTTCGGGGAGCACACCTCATCGGTGCGGTCACAACGATGCCGGACGACGCCGTGTTCCCTGTCTACAAGGATGTCGACGTTCAACTGATATTTGAGCCGGGGAGCCCGCTACTCAAACCCATCGGGCCGTTTCCGTACCACCTAGAGGTCTTTTACGAGGGCCTAAGTATCGAAGGTGGACTTAAATTGGTGCAGGACTACGAATCCCCAGAAGCCGTACTCGCCAATCCCACGATCGCCCATCACCTGACAGTAGACAGTTTGTTGTACGACCCGGGAGGTTGGTTGCACGACCTCCAAGGAGCAGTGACAAGAGAGTACCCACGCCGAAAGTGGGTGCTGGCTCGGGTTGAGTACGAGAGGAAGAAGCAGAAGGAGATCCTGGCACAGCGGCAGCTGGCTCGGGCGATGAGCGGCATAGCCGGGGAAATGGGGGTACTGGGCTATTCCTATACCTGCATCCCGGCGCTGCTCTCAGTTGTCACGCTGAGAGCTCCAACGACCGGCAGCCGCGCTACGCTGCGAGTCAGTGAAACCGTGGCTCAGTATAATCGCGCGGACCTATACGAGGAGCTTCTTGGGGTGCTCGGGGTGGGGAACGCCCGCCGCCCTGAGAAGGTAGCGCAACGCCTAAGGGAAGGGGCTGAGGCTTTCGACTTGGCCGTCGCAGTCCGGCGCTCGCCCCACCCGTTCCAGCACAAGCTGCACAAGCATCTCCGACCGTACTTCGTCGAAGCCTGCGCGAGCCTGCTGGCCGAGGGCTACCATCGCGAGGCGGCCCTGTGGCTCATGGCATTCTACATGTCATCCATTGAGGTGATTCTGGCTGATGGGCCGGACACGGAGAAACCGACATTTGCGGAGCGCCGAACGGAACTGATGCATGATCTGGGTGTGGATACGGCAGAAGCGGTGAGCGCCCGATACGAACGGGCGGACAAACTTTACAATGAATTCTTTGTGCTCGCAAGCGAGATTGCGTCGAGACATTCGGGCATTGTGAATTGAAATGAAGCGATGGCAGTTTAGTTAGGGTGTACCGATGACGCGCTCCCCGGTCTCTCGCACCATCCAGGAAGTGATGGCCCTCCTGGCTCCCATGGTTCAGTGGTTCACGCGGATCCCCGAGCTCAGGGCGACATACGGCAGCGAAATCTGCGACTTCGGGTCGGGAAACCCGCAGGAGGGTGCGATCGAGGGCTATGCGCGGGCCCTGAAGCGGTGGGCCGATCCGCAAGAGCCCGACTGGTTCGCCTACAAGGTGAGCGAGCCGAAGGCCCAGGCGGTGGTGGCGGCCTCCCTCCGCGATTACGTGGGCATCGCCTTCGAGCCGGAGGACATTGCCCTCACCAATGCCTCTATTGCCGCACTCGCGGTGACGCTTCGGACCGTGTGTGAGCCCGGAGACGAGGTCGTCATTGTGAGCCCGCCGCACTTCCTCTACGAGCCGCTGATCCGTGCGGCCAGTGCCAGCGCGGTCCGGGTGAAGGTACTGCCCGAGACCTTCGACCTCGACCTAGAGGCTGTGGCGCAGGCACTCACGCCTCGCACAAGGGCCATGATCGTCAACACGCCCCACAACCCGACCGGAAGGATCTTTCCGCCCGCGATACTTCAGCGGCTGGCCGGCCTGCTCACGGAAGCGTCGGAGCGCCACCAGCCCGTCTTCCTTCTCTCGGATGAGGCCTACAACCGGATCCTGTTCGACAACCGCCGCTTCGCCTCGCCGGCGGCACACTACCGCAGAACCTTCCTCATCTACTCGTACGGAAAGGTGTTGCTCGCTCCAATGCAGCGCATCGGGTACATCGCCATGCACCCGCAGATGCCCGAGCGCGAGGCGTTCCGCGTCGCCCTCATGGCGGGGCAGATCGCGACGGGCTACGCCTGGCCCAACGCGCTCCTTCAGCACGCGCTCCACGACCTCGACCCGCTTCGCGTGGACATCGAGCAGCTTCAGGTAAGGCGGGACCGGATGGTGGATGCCCTTCGCGAGCTCGGGTACGAGCTGCACGTGCCGGAGGCCACCTTCTACCTGATGCCTCGCTCCCCCATCACCGACGACGAAAGGTTTTGCGAGTGGCTGACGGAGGAGAAGATCATCGCCATGCCCGGGTCCTTCCTGGAGCTCCCGGGCTACTTCCGCCTCTCCCTCACGGCCACCGACAACATGATCGACCGATCCCTGCCGGGCTTCGCCCGGGCGATGAAGCGAGCGCGCGAAGTCTGAGCCCTTTCCCCACAGGTAGCATCCCGTACTTATTTGGCGAGTCAGCGCCTAGCGATCGAGCATGATCATCGTGTGGAGGCTTTCCCTGGTTGACTGAGAATCTCACCCACGCCTCGCCGTAGTCGGTTGTGTGCCAGATGTCCCCATTGCTCAACCCCGCATACACGTGTCCCGCGGTGCCCGGATCGGTAAGCAGCGCGTACGGCAGGCATCTTGAAGAATTGAGTGGGACGGCGCAACTCCGAGGAGCCCCTCGGTCAAGCTTGTCGATTGGGCGACGACTGATGGGTTTCTTATCCTTCTTCTGCTTGGCGCAGTATCTCTCAAGATAATATGATCGTCGAACACTGGCGTCGGCAGAGACAACCAGCTCCGCAGGTGGCGTGGTCGCCGATAGCGTTAGGGCTCAGGCCGTGGGAAGGTTGATTCCTCGGACGGCACATCGGTCTGCTCGTTAGCTCGAGTCAAGCCTGCGTTGGTGGTGATCCCGCGCCGCGGACCGCCGCGACGATTTCCTCTCGGGGCGGTTCTATAAGAGGGGCAGGGCGCAGGCCGACTTCTACCATACGCCGCACACGCTCCAGCACGTCTTCATTGCGACGCCAGGCGTCGGGCAGATCGAGCAGCATCCCCCGCCTCACCACTGCACGCCAGACCACAGGGTCAAAGGCGCTGGCACTCACCACCTGCTGAAACGTTATCGCTGATTTGTCAGGAGTTTCATCAGGCCGCTGCGCGGCAGCTGTCCCCGTGAATGCGCGGCGGATCTGGGCCAGGCGAGCCGCGTCTGCCATGGCCTGGTCGTCGAACCACGGCTGGATATGGGCTTCGACGTCCGCATCCATCACCAATGCCTGCGCCTTGAGGTCATCTGGGTGCTGGTCGAGCACACGGGCCAGAGCCTGCACCTGATGTAAGGCAAGCGACACGCCGCGCCCGAATGTCGGGTTCGTGGTGCACGTGGTGTCGCCGACGAGATGTAGTCCGACGGCAAGGGGCCGGCCACTGGCCACCATCCTGCGCAGTGTGTTGGGCACGCTGCCCATGGCGAAGACATCGGTGATCGGCTCGGAGCAGTCCAACCAGGGAGCCAGCCAGGGGACCAGCCGCGCCGCTGCCTCGAATGCCGGCGCAGAACGCACGGCTTTCAGGTCCGGGTCTTCGGAAAATACTGCAAGGCCATACATGATCGTATCGTTGTCGGCGAGGAAGAGAACGGCCGCGAACGTCTGGTAGCCGATGATCGAGCTAATTCCGTTGGGCAATGGAGGGCGCGGTGCGTCCTGCCGGAGCCGGGCGTGCCTCGTATAGTAGAGAACGCCGCATTCCGCGCTTTCAAGCGGCGGTGGCGCCGCACCGATGGCGGCCAGCCACTGAGCGATCTTCGACTGCCTTCCGCTTGCATCCACGGTCACATGTGCATGCATTGTGTCGGATCCCAGCTGCACGCCGCGGATGCGCGGTGGATCAGTTCCATCGGTGGCAAGTAAGCCGGTGACGGTTACTCCAGTGCGCAGTTCAATCCGTCGCTCTGCAACAGCGGCCTGGCGCAGCACCCACTCAAGTGTTGAGCGCCGAGACCCCAGTACGATAAGGTCTTCGTCTCCTGGCATTGGAGATCGATCCTCGATGGTCAGCGGCATGTGGTCGGTCCTTCGAATTTTGCGGACCCCCGCCGAGACCATCGCGTCCAGAACGTCGGGAAGTTCCTCTTTGAGGACGCGATACGCGGTGGACAGATAGGCGTGGCCTTGTACAGCGTGAGGGGCGCCAGCCCGCAGTGGGCGGGATTCGGCCTGTGCAAGCGACTCGTGGGGATCTAGTGGGTCACGCTCAAGTACGACGATGTCATGACCTCGTCGGGCTAGGAGTAGGGCCGTAGCCAGCCCCGCGACGCTCCCGCCGCATACGGCTACATGAGCCATGGTGAGCGTCAAATTTCATGCATATCAAACATCCCTCCTGCCAGAAATCAGAAGGCCTGCTCATGCTCAAAATCCCGCGACTCAGCGGCCGGGAGGAATTCGTTGTCATGGCGGTCAAGCCCGCATTCTGATAGCCACGATTTCCCTGCATGATGAAGGTCAAGAGGCGTGGGAGATCGACTAATACCCTTACTTAAGTTGGAGTGTGGTTCTAGAGGGTGGAGAAAGCCAAATTCGTTCTGAATCGGTCCCCCGATTTTTTCAACGAGACAGCTCGCCCAAACGCCGAGGCCTCTCGAATGGCAACCAAGGAAAGGGACGCCGTTTGCTGTTAGACCTGGTTCGTGCCAATTCGGGGAGAAGAAAACAGACAAAACCCACGTTTCTGTGGGTTTTTGATGGTGGGCCCTGAGGGACTGGAACCCCGCAACGCCGTCGCTCGCACTCGCCCTGACGGGCGGCTCGCTCCTCAGGGGGACCAGTCCCCCTGATCGCTCGGCCGTAAGGAGCCTTCCTTTGATATTAAGTGTTGGCCTCGCTGCCCCCTAATGCCTGAGGGAGACCTCCCTCAGACTCCCTCGGCGTCGTGGGGTTCGTACTCCAATCCACCAAAGATTCGTAGGCTCCAAACGACGGCACCCGCGACTCTTTGGTGGGCCCTGAGCGACTCGAACCCCAACCACGCCGTCGCTCCACCTGAGGGGCTTCTGCCCCTCGGTCGGAATCACTTCGCGATTCCTGTCACCCCGACTACATAGGGGAGATTCCTCCCCTATAACCCCTCGGCGTCGGGGGTTCGCTCTCCAACCCCCAGAAAAATTGCCGAGACATCGACAACAGCACTCGACGCCTCGGCAATTTTCCTGGTGGGCCCTGAGGGACTCGAACCCCCGACGCCCGGGTTAAAAGCCCGAAATGTGCTTTCCTGCCGAGTACGTCTCCCTAACCAGTGGTCGCGTCCTATATGGGTTCCGTGCGTCTCCTTTCTCGCCGCGTAACGCTGTGTTTGCTCCCTTCTTGTGGTTCCCGTTTGCTATCCGTTTGCTGACTTCGCCATGCTCGGGCGCTGCCTCGGATTGCAGCATTTGGCCGTTCGCGCTGGCCAGCTGCCTCATGTCTCTTGCGAGATGTCTAGGATTCCGCACGACAGCATTGAAAACCAGATTCTACAACGCAGAGAGGGAGCGCAAGCCGGTAACCGTACAGAATCTGCTACCGGATTGTTACCGGACGGCACGGCACAGGGCGAGCACAGGATGGTACAGGACGGCAAAGCCCAGGGTTGAAACCCGCACAGGACGGCACCGTACGGGGCGACACGGGACGGCACAGGGCGACAAACGGTGCACCAAATTTGCACGCAGGGGGTCAGGGGTTCGAATCCCCTCGTCTCCACCAGCTAGAATCCGCCCCACAAGGGTTTAGGCAGATGACCTCCTCGGCGCGGGTAATAGGAACCAGTCGTCTTGCAAATACGGAAGCGAGAAGCG
>Ga0209899_1000091_pt1 | contig 15755 bp, 10 predicted proteins | sample GWRWS1_0_10_FD_187228 | JGI IMG/M metagenome (GOLD analysis project Ga0209899, IMG submission 187228) | Riverbed sediment microbial communities from areas with vegetation nearby in Columbia River, Washington, USA - GW-RW S1_0_10 (SPAdes)... | ecosystem: Environmental > Aquatic > Freshwater >...
TCCAGGTCGAGATGGTCCACCGCACCTGGCAGGAGGGCTTCCGGGTGGTGGAGGTCCCGATCGCCTTCACCGAGCGGGCCACCGGCGTCTCCAAGATGAGCAAGCAGATCGTGGCGGAGGCGCTCTGGCGGGTCACCGTGTGGGCGCTGACCGGCGGGCGCCGCCGTACCCGCCGGCACCACCCCCTCAGCGTCGCCTCCGTCCAGCCCGACTGATGCCTTGTCGGGCCGCTACCTAGCGAAGCCGGATACGGGCGGACTCGGTGTCGTTGGGAGCACAGGTGAACGCATCGCAGGCGAAGGCGGTCGCGGTCAGGACCGCCCTGCCACGGACGAAGGTGCCAGCCAGTACCTGCACAGTCGTCTGCCAGTTCAGCGGCGTCGTGGGGCAACCGACCGCCGAGTGGAACGGGACGAGCCAGCCGCTCGCGCTGCGCTGCAGGAGCGTTCCCTGGACGACGACCTCAGAACCGGGCGGCAGCGCGCGGCTGCAGCGCAGCGTACCGCCGACGGTGATCACCCCGTCGGCGATGCGCCCCGTCGGGTCCAGGCCAAGCGTGACGGTGACCGGCTCCACCTGCACAACGCTAAAATTGATGAGGCCGCCGGGATCGGTTCCAGCCGAGGCGAGCTGGATGTAGTAGGTGGTGCCGGCCTTGGCATCCAGCGTCTGTGTCGTGGCGAAGCTGCACTGGAGGAAGCTGAGCGATCCAGGTGAGCCCGAGGCGACCGATGTGGAGACCTCCGCGGCGAACCGGGGCTCGGTGCGCAGGCCAAGCAGCATATCCGTTGTCGGCGTGATCGTGTACCAGACCGTATGGGTGTCCTCGAGCCCGCTGCAATCCAGGTCGCCGGCCGCCGCCGTCGCTTCGGATGTGTCCACCGTGTCCGCGAAGGGCGGCGCAGAGATCACAGTGGCGGCGGTGACATCGTCGTTTGCGGGCGCGGCGGCGAGCGCCGAGGCCGGCAGCAGCAGCAAGCTCGCGAACAACACAAGCACCATGCTCAGTCGTCTTCTCATGTCCTCCCCCCTTCGTCCACGTCGCGAAAGAGCGTCGGGGACACGACGGGCTAGTGGCAGCTGCCGCTGCCGGAGTCGGAGTAGGGCGTGCTGGGATCCGCGACGTAGGCCCCGGTGAAGAAGGAGCCACCGGTACCCACCACGAACTGGCGGACGCCGGCCACGTCGTCACGCTGCCCGGTCGGGGCCTGGGGCGCGAAGCGCTCGTAGGTGTGGGAGTGCCCGGCCAGGAACAGGTCGACGCCCGCGTTGTACATGTCGTCGACCAGCGGTCCGATAGCCGTGCTGCCGGAGCTGTTGGAGGCCCAGCGCGGCCGATGCCCCATCACCAGCGTGCAGGTGTTCGGGTGGGCGGCCAGGTCGCTCTCGAGCCACTGGTCCTGCGGCGATCCCGGCACGCAGCCGTTGCCGCCGTTGAGGCGGGTGCACTCGGTGTTGATGACCGCCACGTGCCAGGTCGCGACGTCGAAGCTGTAGTAGCCCTCACAATTCTGCCGGCACCCTGGCTGGCGCGGCGTGGCGGCGTCACCGAAGTAGGAGAAGTAGCCGCCCGCTCCGCTGGTGCCGTACTCGTGGTTGCCGACCGTGGGGCGGGTGATGCCCTTGACCCGACCCCATGACGGATCGTAGGAGGCCATGAAGTCGGCGAGCCTGCCGCTGTTGTACTGCGCGTCGCCGAGCATCAGCACATTGCCGGGGTTCATGCCGAGGATCAGGTCGGAGGTGGCCTTCATGTGGCAGAAGCCGGGCACACCGTCGCCGCCGTTGAAGTTCGGGTCGGTCGGACTGCAGGCGATGTCGCCCGCGGCGGCAACCACCGGATCGTCGCTCGGCGGAACAGGGTCTTGGAGGACGAGCTGTGGTGGATTGGCGCCCTCACGGCTGTCGAGCGTCTTGGAGCTGGTGCTCGTTGTCGTGAGCGCGAAGCTCACCGGTCCGTTGCCCTGGACCTGTGCGGTAACGTCGACCGAGAACCACGTATTTGCGGAGATCGACCCTGATGCACCAATGGTGGCGCCGAGCGCCGGTCGGTTGTTGTAGGTGATTGTCGTCTCACCCCAGGAGGTGTCGCTCACGGCCGCCACCGTGATCCCAGTGGTGCTGCTCGAGCGGGTGAAGACCCTCAGTGTGGCCCTGGCCGAGGGCGCTGGCAGGCCCTGCACGTCGAATCTGAGGTAGCCGACCCGGACCGGCGAGTTGTCGACAAGCAGGGTCGTTGCGGTGCCGAAGTTCGTGCCCGACTGATCCGACTGCACGTAGGCATCGGCAACCGGAACGAGGGTGGCGGCACCAAAGGCTGGTTGACTCTGACCGGTGAGCATGGCAACCAGAAGCGCGAACACCGCCAAGGAGGCGGCTGGCCTACGACGCATTGAGCCCTCCCGGTTGCTGCTGGCAGCCGAGCAGCTGGCTATCGAGGTGCGGGTTCTGTGGCTGTGCCCCTCTCTTACGGCCCAGAAGTCCTCGAAGCTCGCGCTCCACTCATCGTCGCGCGGATGACGATGGCGACGCCTGCCGCAGAAGATGTTAACCAGCCCATCGGGTCAGGTCATCAGGCAATGTGACCAGATCACCAACAACCTGACCACAGCACCTTCGGACGTCGGCCGATCGGGTGGGTTGACGGGACCCAGGTCCTTCGCGATGCTACCGACGGTGACCGTGGATTCTCACCGATCGCGGTTCGTGACGAGGGGGGAGGTCGCGGCCAACCCGTTGACTGGCCGAGCGGTGGTACCTGTCCTCCGCGAGTCTTGATCACCACCATCACCTGACCAACCTCCTAGGTGGTTTTCATTGCTGCTTCGCCGCATGTTGCGAGACGTTCCTGTCCTGCGGGCGCTCGGCATCCGGCGTGCCAGTTTCTTGCTCGGCTTCTTGGCCGTCGTGATCGCGATACTGACCCTCTCCCCGAACTATCTCGGCTTCAGAGAGCCTCGCCAGGCCACGGCGAAACAGCCTCCACAGCTGGACGTCGCCGTTGACGTCACATCGGTGATCATGCGTGCCGCGGTGTATGACGAATCCGACGGCACGATCAAGTCCACGAACATCGCGAGCTCGGCAATCGAAGTCGTTGTCAAGAATGCCAGCCCTTCAACGGCACTCATCACCCGCGCCAACTTCCTGTTCCGTCGAATAGAGAAGCTGGAGCGCTGTACAAGAGTCGCGGGGCCCGTCCTGGTATCGGCCCCATACGATGTGAAGGTGCCCACCCAGCCTTTCAGGGCCGAGCCGCCCTTCGTGATTGAAAAGAACATAGGGCATGAGCTCAAGGGTGGGGCGCACGAGCGGTTGACATTCACGATTGGGACTGAGAGCACGCCAGACGGTTGGCCTTCGCTCTACCAGGTTGACATATCTCTGAGCCTTGACGCGAGGAGCTCCATCTTCGCTGCGACAGTGTTCTTGATGGAGCCAGCAGACTACGATTGGATATTCCGCTCGGAGTCACACGGGCAGACGCTCAACAAGGACTGTGTCGAGAGGAACGTCGAATCCCTTCAGGATTTTGTTCAGGCTCGGGGAATTCATTCCCAGGCGCTCTTGTCGTTCTCCGGGAAGCTCCAGCGGCGTCTCGCAGCGGAGCGCTAGTTGTACTCCAGCCGTAGTCGGCGTCGCCACACCGACCAGCGCAACCCGGTAGTCGCAGGCGACCGCCAGCACGTAGCCGTTCTGGCGGGCTTCCAGCTCGGCGCGCAGCCCGGGGTTGGCGCCGTAGACCTCGTCACCGGCGACCCAGGCCGCCGGGACCCCGGCGTCCAGCGCGCGGGTGATCATGGCTGTGGCCAGCTCCGACTTGGTCGCAAACCCCGACCTCGTCAGGGACGCAGGCGGCCCGGCAGCGCGTCGGGATCGTCCGTCCAGAACCGGGCAGGTAGGCGCGGAGTCATCGCGGACCGTATCTTCATCCCACACCAGCGAGAGTGCGAAATCCGAGGTAAACTACGGAAACATCGCCATAAGCTAGCGATTCTTGGGGGGCCCGGTCCGCGTTGAGGAAGCTGCGCAGCAAGTCCGGATTACGCGCGCACGAATCGAGTGGTTGGCTAGCTCACGACCCTTCAGGCTGGCCCACAGCCCCGCCGCCCAGGCGTCCAGGTCGCTGATGTGATGGGCGCCAAGGTGGTCCCGGCTCACCGTCACTGGCTGGTGGCCAAGCCCATCCAGCACCCGGACCGCCACCTGCTCGGTGTCGCCATCCTTGGGCCGAGACGCCAACCGCCCACCCATCGAGCGCTGCGTGCCACGCCGGTCGCGATGGCGCAGCAGCAGCGCGTGCTCCCGGTGGCATTGCAACCATTCCAGATCTCCCGAGTGTCGCAACTACCGCGAAGCTGCTCCTTAGACCGCTTATAGCTAAGGGGGGGACTATGTCAAGAAGGACAATGGCCCAACATCGCCGTAGATCCTACCGACGACTCTTGGCCGGGATCATCACGCTTGGATTGCTGGGCCTGGCGCAGTTGGAGTTTGGCCCGGTATCCGTCGCTACCGCAGCCACTGCGGCCACACAGACGCTCACGGTGTCCGGAGACAGCTATGTGCGGTCAGACGAGCCGACCGGCAACTTTGGGACCGCGCAGACGCTGAACAACCAGTCTGGCACGCCGGAGCAGAGGGCGTACCTGAAGTTCAACGTGCCTGGTGTGACCGGGATTACCAAGGTGACGTTCCGAGCCTTCACGCTGATGAGCAGCGGCAGCGGCTACGAGCTGCACTCGGTGGCGGACAACTCCTGGACCGAGGGCGGGCTGAACTACAACAACCGGCCGGCGGTGGGGCCGACGATCGGCAGGGCCAAGAACTTCAAGGCCAACACCTGGACGAGCGTCGATGTGACGTCGGTGGTGACGGGCAGCGGCACGTTCAGCTTCGAGATGAACGCCACCTCCAGCAGCCTCAAGCTGTACTCGAGCCGGGAAGCGGGTGCCAATGCGCCGCAGTTGGTGATCGAGTCGTCCACGCCACCGGGACCGCCTGCCGCGATCGCGCCCGTGAGTGGCACGACACCCCAGACTGCCGCAGTCAATACCGCGTTCGCCACCAGTCTGGCCGCCAGGGTGACGGATGCGGTCGGCCAGGCGGTGTCGGGCGCCAGTGTGACCTTCACAGCGCCGGCGAGCGGAGCGAGCGGCACGTTTGCCGGCGGAGGCACCACGGCCTCTGTCACGACGGGCGTTGATGGTGTGGCAACGGCCCCGCAGTTCACCGCCAACGGTACAGCCGGCTCGTACACCGCGACCGCGGCGGTGGCCGGTGTGACCCCCGCAACGTTCAATCTCACGAACACAACCGCCCCGAGCAGCCTGCCGATCACCACCAGCCAGGACAGTTATGTGCAGGCGGACCAGCCGGGCACCAACTTCGGGACCGCCACGGTCTTGAAGAATGTTACCTCGCCCGACACCCGTGCCTATCTGAAATTCAACGTACCGGACGTGAGCGGGACGATCACCAGGGTGACCTTCCGAGCCTTCACGCTGACGAGCAGCGGCAGCGGCTACGAGTTGCACTCGGTGGCGGACAACTCCTGGACCGAGGGCGGGCTGAACTACAACAACCGGCCGGCGGTGGGGCCGACCATTGGCAGCGCCAGGAACTTCTCGGCCAACACCTGGACGAGCGTCGATGTGACATCGGTGGTGAGGAACAGCGGCACGTTCAGCTTCGAGATGAACGCCACCTCCGGCAACCTCAAGCAGTACTCGAGCCGGGAGGGTGCCAACCCGGCGCAGCTGGTCGTGGAGTTCACGCCGACGAGTCCGCCTACCGCGCTGGCGGTGGCGGCGGGGAACGGCCAGTCTGCAGCGACCGGCACGGCGTTCGCGGTCGCGCTCGCGGCCAGGGCCACCGACGCCGGTGGCAACCCGGTGAGCGGCGTGACCGTGACGTTTGCAGCTCCGACGAGCGGGGCGAGCGGCACGTTTGCTGGCACCGGTGCAACGGTCGATGCCACCACCGGTGCAAACGGTATCGCCACCGCCCCGACCTTCACTGCGAACAGCATCACCGGTTCCTACCAGGTGTCAGCGACGACACCGGGAGTACCCGCGCCGGCCAGCTTTGATCTGACCAATACGGTGGCGACGGCTCCGACCGCCGTCGACGTCGCCGATGCGTACGTGCGGTCAGACGTGCCGGCCGGCAATTTCGGGAGTGACACCATCCTGATCGGCCGTACCAGCCCGCAGATCGACAGTTACATCAAGTTTGACGTCACGGGTCTCTCCGACGCGCCCGGCAAGGCGACGCTTCGGCTCTGGGTGGAGACCACCGGCACCACCAGTTACCGGGTGTACCAGGTCGTGGACACGAGTTGGACGGAGAGCGGGATCACGTTCAACAACAGGCCGGCATTTGGCTTCCTGCTCGGCTCGAACGCTCCGACAACCGCCGGGACCTGGATGGACTTGGAGGTGACGGGGGCTGTCGACGGCAACGGCCTGGTGAGCTTCGGCCTGGCGAGCGGCAGCACGGCGGGCAAGAACTTCGGCAGCAAGGAGGACGCCGCCCACGCGCCGCAGCTCTTGCTCGAGCCGCAGCCGCCGGCCAGTGGCGATCCGGTCGTCGGAGCGGTCGGCGACATCGCCTGCGACCCGGTAGATCCGAATTGGAACAATAATTTGGGCCAAAACGGCTTCTGCCACCACATGGCCACGTCGGACCTGGCGCTGGCGCTCAACCCGCTGTGGATGCTGACGCTCGGAGATCATCAATACAATGGCGGGACCCCGAGCCAGTTCGCCGCCTCGTATGACCCGACCTGGGGCCGCCTCAAGGCAATCACCAGGCCGGTGCTCGGCAACCACGAGTTCGGCACCTCGGGCGCGAGCGGCTATTTCAACTACTTCGGTGACGCGGCAACGCCGCTGCAGCCAGGGTGCCGCTCGAACTGCGACGCCTGGTACAGTTTCGACGTGGGGGCCTGGCACATTGTGGCATTGAATACCGAGTGCGACCGCAACAGCGGCAACTGCAACGCCGGCTCGGCGCAGGAGACGTGGCTGAGGAGCGACCTACAGAACCACCAGAACGCTTGCACGCTGGTCTACACACACCACCCCAAGTGGAGTTCCAACAGCTTCGCCGAGCCTGGCATCGATGCGCTGGTCCAGACCATGTACGACAACAATGTCGACCTGATGCTCGTCGGCCATTCGCATACCTACGAGCGGTTCGCGCCTCAGAACCCGCAGGGCGCGCGAGATGACGCCAGAGGCATCACCGAGATTGTCAGCGGCAACGGCGGGCGAGACTTCAGCGGATTCTCCACCCCTTCGGCGAACAGCCTCGCCCGCAACAACAACACCTACGGCATCCTGAAGCTGACGCTCCACGCGACGAGCGCGGACTTCCGGTTCCTGCCCGACCAGACGAGCGGTCTGTTTGTTGACACCGGCACGGTCAACTGTCACTGAGCAGAAAGAAGGGAAGCGGTCCGGCTGATTCCCCCTGAGAAGTCGGGGCCAGCGTTGCCGTGAGCTGTGCGAACGCCGGTGGGCGCGTGCTGGGTGGGTCCGTAGTTTGACGTAGATCCCGACGAAACCCAGCAGCGTGGGGATGGGATACCGCCCGGTCTGCCAGGATGCGACTGTTCCTCTCGACCGGGGCGCCACCAGGCAGTGGAATCAGGCGCCGAGATAGCGCGACACGAAGAACCCGAAGCTCTGCGAGACCGAGGTCGTACCGGCCACCACCAGCCGGCCATCGGCCTGAAGCTCCAGCCCACCCACTTCGTCGGTCGACGGTGAGACCGGGGTGATCACAACCCCGTTGACGCCGAAGCCGCGATCAAGCCGGCCGTCCGAGCGATACCGTGTCAGACCGACGTCCGAAGCTCCCGGGCCGGATGTGTCGCCCGCGGCGACGATGCGACCGTCGGCCTGCACCACGACGCCGCGGATGCCTTCGCTGAGATCGGCACCCAGGTCGGTACGGACCCTGCCCTTGCGGCCGAACCGCCGGTCCAAGGTGCCATTGGAGGTGTAGCGCGCGAGGCCGAAGTCGCAGACCTCATCGGAATTGCCGGGGAACTCACAACTCTGGCCGCCGGTCACGATGCGGCCGCCAGTGTCGACGGCCAGATCGCGGATCTCGTCGAAGTAGCCGACGAAATCGGTGGTTACCAGGCCGTCGTCGCTGAATGTCAGGTCCAGGGAACCGTCAGCGAGGTAGCGAGCGACGGCGAAGTCGACACTGACGACACCGGCGACGCCGGCGCCCGCGGCCACAATCCGGCCATCCGCCTGCACCTGTACCGCTTGCGCGACGTCGTGGCCGTTGTCGGCGCCTGCCAGGAAATCGGTCACGACCCGCCCGTCGCCATCGAACGAGCTGTCCAGGGCGCCCACACTCGTCAACCGCACCAGTGCGAAATCGGAGACGCAGCAGCCACCACCGACAGGATGCGAGACCCACCCCGCCAGCACGACCCTGCCGTCCGGCTGCAGCGCGACCGCTCGGGCGGACGCCTCGTCGCCGAAGTCGACCAGCGCCATGCCGTCACCCTCGAAGCTCGTGTCGAGTAGGCCGTCGCTGTTGTAGCGCGCAACCGCCATGTCGGAGCCATTGGCGTCCGAGCTGTTGCCCGCCACCACGACCCTGCCGTCCGGCTGTACGGCGACCGCCAACGCCTCATCAAAGCGGCCGCCGAAATCGGTGCGCACCCTGCCGTCGGTGCCGAACGTCGGGTCGAGCGCTCCGCTGGCGTCGTACCGTGTTAGCGCAAAGTCCGAGATGATCGAGTTGTTGGTGTGCGCGAACCCGGCCGCGACGATGCGACCATCGGCCTGGACGGCCACGGCGCGAGCACCCGAATAGCTGGACGGGAACTCGGTCACCACCGTACCGCCCGCGCCAAAGGATGGGTCGAGTTGGCCTGGTGCCGCAGCCGACGGGACGGCTGAAGCGACCATCAATGCCGCCGCCAGCACAAGCGTGCGCACGATGCGCAGCTTCACCCGCGGAACTCTCATCTCGTCTCCTTGCTACGCCTCGGACGACGACCGGACTTCGCCCTAGCGGCGCTTACGGTCATCGTCATCTCCGGCGTGCCGGTCTGGGGGACTACCAAGAGCGTCGTGACGAGGGCGACGATCGTCTTCACGGCCCTCCTCCCGAACGGGGCGTTGGTTCAGTCGTCGGTGCTCAGCCCCTGATACGCGGAGCGCCTGGGCAAGGCAAGCCAAAGCTGTACCAGTTCTCTCTCGGGCAAAGGCCGTAGGGGATGACTGTGGATGACCAGGAAGACTGGACCTGGCGTGTCATGCGGTACGGGCATCAACTACCGCCCGATAATGCGCATAGGTCTGGCATAGGCCAATACCATTGTCTTAAGCGGCGAAGGACGGCGCTGACCAGCGAGAACGCCGTGTGCGCTCGCCGCCGCCCAGCCCTGCCTGGGTCCGGTCATCCGGTCATCCCGCCTGGCGCAGCTCCAGCCCGCGGAGGACGTCCAGCACCTGACTGCGCGGCAGGTGGCGGCTTTGGACGAAGAGGTTGTCGCATGGCGGCTGGTGGCCCGCGGCCTCGACCTCGGCGACCAGCATGTCCGGGATGGCCGTGGTGCGGTGCAGGACGAAGTCCCGCCCGCCGACCCGGACGTCGCGGGCGCTGAAGTCGAGGTCGTCGAGCGCGTCCAGCAGGTCGACGCCGGAGTAGGTCTTGAGCTGCCGGCGCCGATCCACGGTCGAGTAGGTGATGACGTAGCCCATGTGGTTGCCGTACAGCGCCTGCACCACCGAGTCCGTCTTGGTGAGCCCGGGCGGCATGGTGGCCAGCACGATGTCGGGACAGCGCATGAACGCCGCGGGGCGCGTCGACGCCGGCGGGATCGGTCCGGTCGCCGGCGCGCAGGCGGCCAGCAGCGCCCCGACCGCCACGACCGTGGCGGCGGCGCGCAGGAGGGGCCACCGGTGGGCGAGGGCCCACCGGTGGCCCGCCCGAGGCGGGCTACTGGAAGATCGTGCCCGTCCCGAGATCGCGGAAGGCCCCCGTGAGGTTGCCGGGATTCGTGAAGTTGTTGCCCGGGCCGACGACGGTGCGGTTGCAGAGCGAGCTGCCGATGTTGAGCCCGTACTTCTGCGTCTTCGGCGACTGGTTGTCGTTCGCCGAGTTGTTCGACACGACGTTGTCGTCGCAGGTGATCGAGTCGCTCGACGAGACGCGGATGCCATCACGTCCTGGGGTCACGTCGGCGCTGTTGGTGATCGTGTTGCCGGTGATCTGGTTGCGGTCGCTGCTGCCCACGTTGACGCCGTCCTGACCGGCCTCGTCGATCACGTTGTTCCTGATGATGTTGTCATTGGACTTCTTGTTCGGCTGGGCGGCGGTGGTCGACGACTTGACAAGCTGGATGCCGTGCAAGCCGGTGTTGGTGATCGTGCAGCCCTCGACCACGTTGTTGCTGGAGGCGAGGAACTCGATGCCGTCGCCGGGTACCCCGTCGATCACGCAGTCGCGCACCGTGTTCTCCACCGAGGTCCAGTTGCTGTTCTTGCCGTCGAACACGATCGCGCGGCCCCGCGACGCCGTGATCTTGACCCGCTCGACCAGCACCCTGTTGCCCTTGTCGAAGTCCAGGGCGTCGCTGGTGGAGCGGGGAGTCCCGCTGGCCGAGACGGTCAGGTCGCTGACGGTGACGTCGAAGGCGCCGGTGAAGTTGAACGGCTCGGTATCGGCAGCGGTGCTGTTGTTGTTCTGGATGATCGTCGAGTTCATCCCCGCGCCGACGAAGGCGACGTTGTGGAGCTCGTTGAACTTGAAGAAGTCGGAGCCGAGGTCGAAGGTCCCGGCGGTGAACTGGACGACGGGGTTGGGGAAGTCGTCCACGTCGGTCGCGGCGTTCTGCACCACGGACTTGAGCGAGCCCGTGATGGTGTTGCCGTTGGCCCCGACCGCCTGGTAGGTGCTGCCGCTGACGTGGCTCACGACGTAGGGCGACGGCGAGCCCGGCGCCGGCGTGACCAGCTGCGGCTTGTTGGCGCCCTCCTTGCTGGTGAACCTGGTCGCCGTGTCGCTGGTGGAGGTGAGGGCGAAGCTCACCAATCCGTTACCCACCCCCGACACGTTCACCTGCTGCCACGTCCCGGCGGTGATCGGACCGGTCGAGGCGATGACCGGGCCGACCGCCGGCGCGTTGGTGAAGTTCGTCGACAACTCGCCCCAGGTGTTGTCGCTCACCGTGCGGACGTCGACGCCGATGGTGTTGCCGGTCTCGGCGAAGAACCGCAGAACCGCCGTGGGACCGGCACCCTGCACGTCAAAGCGGAGGTAGGCGCGCAGCTCCGGCGAGTTGTCAGTGCGCATGTAGATCCTGGTGCCGAAGGTCGAGCTTGGGCTCGACCCGTCGACATAGGTGTCGGCGACCGGGTTGAGGGTCACCGCGCCGGCGGGAGCGGCCCCCACCGTCGCCAAGAGCATCCCCCCCAACAACGCCGCGGCAAGGCTGATCGCCACTCTTCGCAACATGGGTTCCCCCCTGTCCGCGCCGGCGCCGCGCCGGCGATCTCGTTCTCCACCAGGAAGCAAGCTGGTCAATGGCACTCCCCTGTGCCCGCGTCGCTGAACTCCTTGCCGGGCTCGGGAACGAACCGCCAGTCGTAGCGTTCGGTCCCGAGCGTCAGCACGAGCACGCCGAAGGTGTCGCCGTTGCGGACCTCGCTGTTGGGCCTGACCGTCTCGAACCGGTAGTGGTTGGCGCCGCCGGTGCCGACGACGAACTGGCGGATGCCACGGGTGTCGTCGAGGATGCCCTGAGGGTCCTGGGGGGCGAACCGCTCGTAGTCGTGGTCGTGCCCGCTCAGCACGACCTCGGCGCCGGCCTCGTGCAGGGCGCGCCAGAGGCCGTCCAGCTCCGGCTTGTCGCCGTGGTGGCCGGAGCTGAACCGGGGCTCGTGCCAGTAGGCGAGCGTGCAGGCGGCAGGGTGGGCCGCCAGGTCGGCCCGCAGCCACTGCTCCTGGGGTGACCCGGGGCCGCACCCGCCGATGTGGGAACACTCGCTGTTCAGCGCGATCAGGTGCCAGCTCCCGAGGTCGTAGCTGTACCAGCCGTTGGCCGGGTCGCCGGCGACGGCGCCGAAGTAGGAGAAGTAGCCGGCCGCGCCGCGGGTGCCGTACTCGTGGTTGCCGACCGCCGGCCGGCTGATCGCCTTGAACCGGCCCCAGGTCGGGTGGTAGACGGCCTGGAACGAGGCCAGGTCGCCGTCCTGGTACTGCAGGTCGCCCAGGGGCAGGACGGCGTCGAGCCGCAGGCCGGCGAGCAGGTCGGCGGTGGCGCCTTGCCGGCAGGGCCGCTCTCCCGCCGCGATCTCGTCGGGATGGCAGGCGATGTCGCCGGCGGCCGCGACCACCACCTCGCCACCCTCCGCCGCGCCGGCGGGCCTCGCCGGGGTCGCCAGCGGCCGCTGGCTGCCGGTCTGCACCACGAGCTGCGGCGCCAGCGAGGCCGCCTCCCGGCTTGCGTACCGGATGGCGGAGGCGCCGAGCGCCACCAGCGCCATGCCGACCTCGCCGTTGCCCTTCACCAGCGGCGTCACGTTGACGGTGACCCAGGTGCGGGCCCGGACCGGACCGGTGGAGGCGACCGTGGACTGCACCGGCGGGGCGTTGGCGTAGCGCAGCGTGCGCTCCTGCCAGCCGGTGTCGGCCACCCCGCGGACCTCCACGCCGTTGCGGCTGCCGGACTCGGCGAACAGGTGCAGGGTCGCCGACCGGACGGGGCCCGCGAGGCCGGCGACCCGGAAGCGCAGGTAGCTGCGGACGGTGCCCGGGTCGGCGTCGGTGCGCAGCGCCCGCGCGCCGCCGTAGCTCCTGCTGGCGTGCTCGGCGCTGACGTAGCCGTCGGCGACGGGCACGAACGTCCCCAGCGTCGCCGCCTGCCGGCCGGCACCGTTGGTGCCCGCACGGGCGACGGTGAACGCGACGAGGGGGACCACCACCAGCCCGGTGGTCGCCAGCGCCACCCAGGTCCGCCGCTTCGGCCTGCTCAGTGGCACTTGGCCGCCCCGGCGTCGGTGAAGCCCTCCGGCGTGGTCGGCAAGAAGCGCCATTCGTAGCGGTCCGGGCGGAGGGTGAGCTGGAGCACGCCGTAGGCGGCCGCGGTGCGCTTTTCGCTGTTCCGCTGGATCTTCTCGAACCTCTCGAGATGCCTGCCGCCGGTGCCGACCACGAACTGGCGGATGCCACGGACCAGGTCCCGCTGGCCGACGGGGTCCTGGGGGGCGAACCGCTCGTAGTCGTAGGCACGGCCGTTGAGCACGACGTCGGCGCCGCCGGCGTACAGCTCGTGCCAGAACGCGGCCAGGGTGGTCTGGCCGCCGTGCTGGCCGGAGCTGAAGCGCGGCCGGTTCCAGTAGGCCAGCTTGCAGCGCTGCCGGTTGGCCTCCAGGTCGGCCCGCAGCCAGCGGAGCTGGGGTGAGTTGTCGGTGCAGCCGCCGATCTCGTCGCACTCGCTGTTGAGCGCGATCACGTGCCAGCGGCCGACGTTGAAGCTGTACCAGCCACGGCCCGGCTCGCCGGCAGCCGACTTGAAGTAGGCGAAGTAGCCGCCGGCGGGTCGGCCGCTCATGGCGTCCAGGTACTCCTTGTGGCCGGGGACCGGGTGGGTGATACGCCGCAGCCGCCCCCAGGTGAGGCCGTAGGAGCTCTGGAACTTCTCCAGGGTGCCGTCGTCGTACTGCAGGTCCCCGAGCGCGAGCACGGCGGCGGGTCGCAACGAGGCCGCCAGGTCCGCGGTGGCGTTCGCCTGGCAGACCGGCCCGGACGACTCGCGGAGCTCCTCGTCCATGGGCTTCTCGGCCGGGTCGCAGGCGATGTTGCCGGCGGCGACGACCACCGGGTCGCCCGAGGCCGGCGAGTCCGCCGGCGCCGGCTGGGTGGAGGCGTCACCGCCGACCGGGGGGTTGCTCGAGGGCACGCGGACGCGCACGTTCAGGACCGGCGCCAGGGCCGACTCGCGGCTTGCGTACGCCGTCGACGGTGGATGCAGGGCGGTCAGCGCGAGCGTGAGCGGCCCGTCGCCCTTCACCGCCCTGGTGACGTCAACCTTGGTCCACTGCTCGGCGACCACCGGCCCCGAGTTCCCGACGAGCGCACCGACCCTCGGCGACCGCGCGAACGTGAGCGTCCGCTCGTCCCACGAGTGCGGCGCCACCTCGCTGACCACCACGCCGTTCTCGCTGGAGGAGAGCGGATACAGCGACAGGGTCGCCCGCAGCACCTGCCCGGAGACGCCCCGGAGGTCGAACCGCAGGAAGGCGCGAAGCGTCTTGTCGTCGGCGTCCACCACGCGGACCACCGGCTGCACCCCGAAGCTCTCGTCCGGCAGCGCGGAGCTGACGTAAGCATCGGCGCTCGGCGCGAAGACGTAGTGGCGCTCGACCGTCTCGGACCGCCCTTCCCGCACGACCGCCACGCCCACGAGCACGACGACGGGAAGGAGCAGGGCCGCGAGCCGTCCGGGCGACGGACGGGGCAGGCGGAACCGCCCCTTGCGGGGGATCACCGCCCCGTCGTACCTGCCGTCGATCACCTGACTGTCACCTCATTGCGTGCCACGCCCCGGGTTGCGCCGGCCGATCACCACGAGCGTGGATGCGATCACCCCGACGAACCCGACCGCCACCAACCACAGCGCCGTGGGGTGCTGGCTCCGACCGGTCGGGTCGGAGGAGTCGAAGTCGGGCAGGCCCGTGACCGCGGTCTGCTGCATGTCGGCCAGCACCTGCAGATACCGCGAGCCGAACTGCCGGCTTGGCTCGATGTGCGAGTTCTCGCTGAACTCGTTCCAGCTGATCAGGCCGACCGCGTCGGGGGAGGAGTCGAGCGCGACCTGGAACTGCGTGCGGAGCGTGTCCCCGTCCTTCCGCTCCACGACGGTGCTGCCGCCGATCAGGCGGGCGTCGAACCCGGGCGCGGCGGGAGCGATCCACAGGCCCCGGTTGGCGTGGACGAGGTCGCTCATCTCGTTGAGCTTGGGAGTGTGGTTCCGGTTGGTGTCGGGGTTCACCGACGACCAGTAGTACGCGTCGCCGTCGACCAGCCTGGCGATGCGCTCGTAGCCCTTCGGGGACTTCTCCGAGCCGAGCACGAGCAGGCCAGGGCGAAGCTGCCGGGTCACCGCGCCGATGTCCGCGGCGGAGTACTCCCAGGTGCCGGACCAGATCACCAGCGGCCGGTCGAACAGCTCGAAGACCGGGTCGCCGGCGTACCGCTTGGCGAAGCGGCCGAGGTCGGCGGCGACCCTGGCCGCGGGCTGCGGCCGCCGCGAGAAGTCGAGTCCTTGGTAGATGATCGCGAGCTTGAAGTCCTCCTCCTTGGCCACCCGCATGAGCTGCTCGAGCCGCTGGTTGAGGGGGTTGGTGCTCTTCCAGCTCACGATGAAGCCGTCGATGCCGGCCGCCTTGGCCCACCGCACGTGGGTCCGCATGACCGTCTCGTCGTCGCTCGAATAGCGACCGAGCTGGGGATAGTCCGTCTTCGCCCGGTTCCACGACGTCGGGTTGAACCAGATGTAGTAGTAGGCGAGCACCGGCACCGGGCTGTCCGCCGCCACCGCCGGCCGCCGCGCGGGACCGGCCCCGAGCGCCAGGCACAGCCCGGCCTTCATCCCCTGCTCGCGCACGGCATAGATCGCTTCGTACAGCAGGCGCGTGCTCTCGGCTGGAAGAAAGACGAGATCGGCGCCCGCCTCGGCCAGCTGCTCGATGAAACGCAGCGGTTCGTTCGCGGCC
>Ga0209899_1000092_pt1 | contig 15725 bp, 11 predicted proteins | sample GWRWS1_0_10_FD_187228 | JGI IMG/M metagenome (GOLD analysis project Ga0209899, IMG submission 187228) | Riverbed sediment microbial communities from areas with vegetation nearby in Columbia River, Washington, USA - GW-RW S1_0_10 (SPAdes)... | ecosystem: Environmental > Aquatic > Freshwater >...
GAGTCCTATTCATACAGGTTTTCTGCTCGTTTTGATAAGTCTCGCTTTCCTTTTCATAGGGGTGGATAAGGTGAATGAAGCTGTAGATCCCGTATTTGAGGATACCGAAGGGTATCTACTTGATGCTCTAATTATAAAAGACAATGGAGGGGTTCAGAATTTCATTAGTACTTGTTTCGATGGTCAATATAAAATAGTTGCGCAGCATCCACTTTATCCATTGTTACTCTCGCACTTCGCCACGAGAGATCTCTCCTTCTTTCCGAAAGCGAAGCTTCTGTCACTGGTCCTGGGATTGCTGGTCGTGATCAGTCTCTTTTTCATAGTGAAAGAGATGCTCGGTGAAACAGTCGCCTTTGTCGCCTCGGCATTATTAGCTTTTAACACCAGCTTCTTAATTCGATCGTCTCATGTTGACTGCGAACCGTTACTAATACTGTTTATATTACTCAGTTGGTATTTCATCGTTAAGGGGTTTGATAATAGTAAGTATTGGATATGGGCTGGCATCGCAGGCGGGCTCGCTTATATGACCAAGGGAACCGGACTGTTTGTGTTACCCCTATTTGTAATGGCCAATTTGGTGGTTTTTGGATCAAAGGTTATTAAAAATAAATCCTTCTGGTTATTCTTCCTGTTCTTTCTTCTGGCATCGTCGCCTTTAATTATGAGAAATATTATAGTCTATAAGAATCCGCTGTATGAAGGATATATTGCGAATAGCGTTTGGCTAGATAGTTGGGATGACATTTCTGATCCAAAGTATCACTTCATAGTAAATTTCAAAGACCATACCTTCACCGCGAATCAACTACCGACCATGCTCTCATATATTCAAACCCATTCTGTTTCGCAGATTGCAGAAAGAGCTGCGAAGGGTATAGCTGGTGAATCAAGATTGTTCTTAAACACTATGAATATGCTCGTATTTCCTATATGGACGGAGGCGGTTAGTAGCATTCTAGTGGTTTTCAGCGCGATCGGATTAATATTGGATAAGAATAAAAACAGAAGAAATCTCAGCCTCCTATTGATAGCGATATTTGTCCTCCCATTTGCCTGGTACTACCAGGTTATTGCAGAGGAGAGGTACATTGCCCCCTTACTACCGGTTATCGTGATCTATTCCGCTTGGGGTAGCGTTGCATTAGCCAAACATATTGATACAAAGTTGGGGGCAAAGCTTGAGAGCTTCTCATTAGTAGCCAGTATTCCGTATGTTTTAACCACTGTGCTAATTTTAATTACAGTATATGTTGCTGGAACACAGAAAGTGTATCCTCTAATACATTCTGTAGATCTTTCAGAGGATCGATACGAATTATTAGGTTGGTTCAGAGATCATGTCAAAGAGGATGACGTTGTTATTTTCGGGCCTACACAGCATTACTGGGGATTGTTGTGGTATGCAGGGTTCAAGGGCAAATTACCGATAACAGGTAACGGTCCTTTAGTCCAAGATAGTTTGCCAGCATTCAATACATTCCTTAAAACGAGAAATGTAACCCTGCTTGTCCTACATAAAGAGAACTATGGTTCAAGGGCATTGGAGGACTATTTCGAATATGACGACGTTCATGGATTGGTGGAGAAAAGGCCCATCCGAGGCTGGAAATTGGTCTATAAATATTCTAGGAAGCCGACAAAATTTTTGATTTATCAAATAGAGAAGGACGAATCTTTTTAACCTCAACCTAAGGCTCAACTCGTCGGAATATGTGTGGGGTCGCAGGCATTGTAAAACTGACTGGATCCACGACACCTGAAGATGTCGCGGCCGTCCACCGGATGATGGAAGCCCAGATCCACCGCGGGCCCGATGGCTCAGGTCTTTATCAAGACAGCCGGGCAGTACTTGGGCACCGAAGGCTCTCCATCATCGATCTCTCAGAAGCGGGCCGGCAGCCGATGTCCAATGAGACGTGCAGTCAGTGCAGCCAAAGCAAGGGAACGGTCTGGGTGACCTACAATGGAGAAATTTACAATTTCAAAGAGCTGCATGATGAACTGGTCAGCCATGGGCACCACTTCAGATCTAAGACGGATACCGAGGTATTGGTACACGGTTGCGTGGAATGGGAGATTGAAGGGCTCTTAGCCCGCTTGCGCGGGATGTTTGCCTTTGCTCTATATGCCCCCGATCCCCCATCTTCCTCCCGCCTGTATCTCGTAAGGGACCGCTTTGGAATTAAGCCGCTGTACTACGTTCAAGATCAGGAGAAGGTGATCTTCGCCTCCGAAGTGCGAGCCATCATGAAGACCGGGATGGTGCCGGACGAAACAAACCTGGAGGCCCTCGTGCGCTTCCTCCAACTGGGCTCCGTGCCGGTCCCTCTCACCACAAACAAGAACGTCTTGGCTCTTCCTGCCGCCCATTATCTGGCGATAGACGAAAGGCGCATCAAGCTCACACCGTACTGGGACCTTTCACTCCATCATCCTCAGTCGCCAGAAACGTTCACCGATTTCGACAACTGCATCACCACGACGCGACACCACCTCGAAGAAGCCGTCAAATGCCACCTCATCAGCGACGTGCCGCTCGGCATCTTTCTCAGCGGAGGGATTGATTCCTCAGCCTTAGTAGCGCTGGCCAGCCGATTCCAGAACAGACCGCTCACGACCCTCTCCGTTGTCTTTGACGAGCAGAAGTACAGCGAAGCAGCCTACGCCGACCTGACGGCGAAGCGGTACCAGACAAACCACCACCAGGTTTTACTCCGAAGCAGGGACTTCTTTGAAGACCTCCCTCAGATCTTCGCCGCGATGGACCAACCCACAGTGGACGGGGTGAACACTTATTATGTGGCCAAGGCAGCCAAAGAGGCCGGGCTGACAGTGGTGCTCTCCGGAACCGGTGGCGACGAAGTCTTTCTGGGGTACGATCACTACAGAAAGGCGTTCTCTATGGAAAGTTCATGGCGCTTGTTCTCGAGGCTGCCAATCCTGGTTCGGAGAGGCCTCCTGGGAATAGCCATGCGGGCCAAGCCCTTGGTTGGTAGGATAGGATTTGAAAAACTCGAGTATCTCGAAGTTCCATCCCCCGAAAACGCGTACCTGGTCTTCCGTGGCCTTTTCTCCCCACGGCGGATTCAGGACCTTCTCGGAATCAGCGAGAGTGAATTCGGCAGAGTGGCCGCTTTTCCCTGTATTGGTCCCAGAACCAGATCGCTATCTGACCATACAATTCCCCAATCGCTCGTTAACTCCTTTATCTTCCTCGAGTTCGCCCATTATCTCCAAAACGTGCTCCTCAAAGACATCGATGTAATGAGCATGGTCCACTCCATCGAAACGCGTGTGCCGTTCCTGGACCATCACTTGGTGGAACATGTGACCCCTATGCCAGCAAGGGTGAAACTCGACAGCGCCATGAACAAACCGCTTCTGGTGAGAGCGCTCGGGAATGACTTGCCAAGGGAGGTGTGGGATCGGCCGAAGATGGGTTTTGCGTTTCCGTTTACGGACTGGCTCAATGAGCACGCTGAAGAGCTCCAAGCAGAAAGTCTTCAGCAGAAGTTCCTAGACCAGAAGGCGATTAAGAGTGTCTGGAAAGATTTCAAAGACGGCGGTCTGTACTGGTCTCGTCCCTGGGCCACAGTAGTGCTCGCGAGATGGTCAGGAATGAGAAGTGATGGCCTATAGCTCTTCTACCATCAGCGCGATGATCGAACCGTTCTTGAGGCAGGTTCGTTCCTCGACAGCGACAAGTCAGGTATCATAGCCCTTCCGTACTAATCCTCATTTCTGTTAACTGGCCAAGTGTCACCATTTCCAAGTCACTTGTGTATCAGCAAAGATAAGACTTGACCATGGCGTCTACGCAAGAACGAGTTCTGTTGCTCGCAGGTAGCGTATGCATTGCCATCGGTCTGCTATGTAACCAATGGATCCTTACTCGACTGTTCAGCCCAGATGGTCAGCTTACATTGGTCAACAAGATCATTATCGCTATGTTCAATGTCACTAGCCTCACGATCGGCTATCTGTTGCTCACAAAGAGGAAGGAAGGGATACGATACTTTGTGGAACTCTACCGGAGTTTTACGCTCATTTGCTTTAATGTCCTGGTGCTTCTCGTGCTTACGAATTTTGTCATCTATATGGGCGGAATGGTGACACTTGGATCTGACGCTGCGTCCTCTATCGATATACGGGGTGCTAAGTTGTTTGAAGAGGATGGGAGACCCGTAGATAACGGTCGACGTACTGCTTTAGCTATGGGCTGGTTTGACTATACAGCATACGGCGACTATGACCCGGCCTATGTAGGCGAGGTGCTCGATGAGTTTTGGTCTCTAGAGCAAAAGGGATTTTTCTACCAACCATGGGTCCAACACACGGAGCCACTTTTTCAAGGGGAACTTGTATCAATTGTCAGCGATGCTGGTGGGCTTCCGATCAGGAACACTTTGAATCCATCTCAGGATTCCACCAAAGCCGTTATTCGAATTTATGCTTTTGGCGGAAGCACAACATTTGGGTATCTTGTGTCAGATGAGCATACATGGCCCACGTACCTTTCTCGCGTCCTCAATGAGAGAGCCAGAGCTCAAAAGTTAGATGTTCAAGTGGAAGTTGTGAACTATGGGAAAGGATGGTTTGCCCCCAGTCAGGAGACAATCCTACTCATTGATCTATTGAAAAGTGGGCATCGTCCGAGTCTCGTCATTTTTATGGATGGTGTAAATTCTTGGGGCCCAGGTCTGGAAGATGTCCCCTCTTTCACGCAAAAAGCTGAGAAAGGCTTTCTACGGGCCCAACATGGGTTTCCGGACCTAACAACTTGCTTCGATTGGCTCCCTCTGACTCGTATAGCACGGCCTGTTCTGGCTGCGCTTCATGCAGATCGGAATTCCACTCGCAGTGAAGTTGAAGAAGAGGATAATCGCTGGATAGGCGTGATGTCTGACGAAAGCGACGTCGATATGATTGTGAGGCGATTCAGATACAATCGAAAGATATCGAAAAGTGTCAGTAATATGTTTGGCGTTCACACTTTATTTATTCTGCAACCGGATGTTTTCTACAATTATCCGCTCCACCTCTTTCGGCCGACAATCTCTGATGCGGTCAAGCGACCCTTGTTCAATGAGAAGGTGAGGGCATTGCGGCGCATGTTTCATCACAAAATGAAGGAAGAGAAGGATATCATCTATCTTGGAGATCTCTTTCATGAATGGGGAGATGATCGGAAGGCCATAATTGATAGTGCGCACTATAGCCCAGCATTTCACCGTTTTCTTGCTGAGAGAGTTGCGGACTACATCGACTTAAGAAAGCTAACCCCTTCCTCGAAACCAATCGACTCGTCGATCGCCACCGGAGGGATCAGAGGTTCAGCGACGAGGCAGGCGCGCCTCCTTGAGGAGATTCAAACGCCCTGATTTGAAATAGCAGGAGCGGGACGCGGCCCGGTCGTGTCACAGGGCCGGTTGCAACCCTCCGCCTTGATCATACGGGAAAATTTCGTCCGTCGGGGTGGTTGGTGGTCTGTTCAAGGCAGAGGAGGATCATCCACATCTTGCTCGACGGGGTTAGATGCAGGTCATTCCCTAGGATGGTGTCGAGGCGTGGAAGGAATCTCCAACGGTTTGCAGAGTTGAGAAGGGACAACGATGGTTCATGACACTTCAGATTCAGCCTTGAAGGTCGACGATCTAGCAAGTGAGACAGCGGATCCTGAGCTGTCCATTGTGATGCCTTGCTTGAATGAAGCTGAAACCTTGGGAACCTGCATCGAAAAATGCCAACGAATTCTCCGTGAGTATGGAATAGGGGGCGAAATCATCGTAGCGGACAATGGCAGCGTAGATGGATCGCAAGCCATCGCTCTGCGGATGGGAGCCCGCGTCGTCCCTGTCCCCGCCAAAGGCTACGGCAACGCGCTGATGGGAGGCATCGCGGCTGCTCGTGGGCGATACATCATCATGGGGGATGCCGACGACAGTTACGACTTCCTGGAGATCCCCAAATTCCTCGAGAAACTTCGCCAAGGCTACGACCTGGTTCAGGGATGTCGCCTGCCTTCCGGCGGCGGACACGTCATACCTGGAGCCATGCCGTTCTTGCATCGCTGGTGGGGAAACCCGATGTTCTCCCTCATGGCGCGACGATGGTTTTACGCACCGATCCACGACGTGTACTGCGGGTTACGGGGATTCACCAAGGACCTGTACCATCGTCTCAATCTTCGCTGCACGGGGATGGAATTCGCGACGGAGATGATCATCAAGTCGAGTCTCTATAGCTATAAAATTGCCGAAGTCCCTATTACGCTGCACCTAGACGGTCGCACCTCTCATCCGCCACATTTAAAGACCTACCGTGACGGCTGGCGCACTCTACGTTTCTTCTTAATCTATAGTCCGCGCTGGCTGTTTTTTCTCCCTGGCGTTCTGCTGATTCTGCTCGGCCTTGCCGGCTATGCGTTAGCAATGCCTGGAATGACTGTTGGCGGAGTCACCTTTGACGCGCACACCTTGTTGTTCGCCAGTTTGGCTATATTATGTGGTTATCAGTCCACCCTGTTCGCAATTTTTGCCAAGACATTTGCCATCACTGAAGGACTGTTGCCTGAAGATCCAAAACTGAATCGCTTTTTCCAAATTGTGAACCTTGAGAGAGGCCTCCTTCTGGCATCATCCGCTCTGATTGTCGGGTTGATGTTACTCCTCTTAGCCGTGAACGAGTGGCGCGTAGCCGGGTTTGGACCGCTGGATTACGCGAAAACTATGCGCCTCGTCGTCCCCGGCGCGACGCTGACGGCCTTGGGATTCCAAACTATTCTCTCGAGTTTCTTTGTCAGTGTTCTGGGGATGCATCGGCGATGACGGATAAGACCCTCTCAAGTACAGGATTTGACGACTACGCGGAAGGCTATGATGAAGCCCTCGCCAAGGGGTTATCTGTCTCCGGAGAGGATAAGGAGTACTTTGCGAGAGGTCGGGTGTTGTGGCTCAGCGAGTGTCTCCGACAACTTTCAACGAAGCCTCAATCAGTGATGGATTTCGGATGCGGGACGGGATCTGCATCTCAGCTCTTTCTTAATGTGATAGGGGCCGAGTTCGTCCTCGGGATCGATAGCTCGCAAAAACTGCTGGATATCGCAAGACAAACCTGTGGCTCTGAACGCTCAGCTTTTGTGTCGATTGATGAATACCGCCCGTCCGGAACAGCGGATTTGGTATTCTGCAATGGTGTCTTTCACCACATTCCACTCCGAAGTCGCGCCGCTGTGGTCGGGTATATCTATCGCTCATTACGACCGGGAGGAATATTCGCACTCTGGGAAAACAACCCATGGAATCCTGGCACGCGCTATGTCATGAGACGGATTCCGTTTGATCATGACGCTATTACGCTCACCCACGCTGAAACCCGTCGTCTACTGCTTGATGGTGGGTTCGAAGTCCTACGCACGGATTTTATGTTTATCTTTCCAAAAGTGTTGCGTTGGTTTCGATGGATGGAACCTCACTTCTCTCGGCTGCCGATCGGTGCCCAGTATCAAGTCCTAGCCCGGAAACCCGCCTCTAAGTGGACTGCCTTGTGACCAGGTGAACCTGGATGCTTGGCAAATCCGTACGCGACCGATTCTTCTGGATTCGGCGACCAGAGAGGGAAGTGATCGTCGCTGTCGATGCAGGCGAAGGGGAGAATTTCCTCTTCACCGCCACCTTCTTGACGGTCATCCTACTCACGTTTCTCTTTAGTCGCCCAGGCATTCACCAGCTATAACAACCCGAAAGGGAACACGGACACGGAACGGCTCATGCGGACCCTGAAGGAGGCTCCAACACTCAGATCGTGGCTGCTTGATTAATCGGGAGCACTACAATGGGGGCCATCTCGAACCTCAATCGCATTTCCAGGGGGGGCGAAGTCAAAAGAATTGTTGTTCACACCTGTATCGACGAAGCAAGGTAGCTTTACACCTCAATTTAATTGTCCCCAAAATCTCTGCTCCGTCCCGAGTTGTGAGGCCGCCCGTGAAGTTCGCCTTGATCAATTACAATGATGTGTAAGCTGGCGCACGGTCTTCGTAAGTTGTTTTTCTGCTTCTCCGTTCTATTAATATTACTTATCCCTGAGATCTCGGCTCGCTTGCTCTCTAAAGTATCTAAACCACAATCTCCCTTTCCGAACTATCCGTACTACGTAGAGATTAGTCACGGCTATAAGCATGTAGATCAGTTGATCCAAGATTGGAGCGCCGTGTGGGTTCAATATCACGACTATTATATTTATTCGCCTGGACCCGCATCCAGTAAGACGGTTAACTTCACAGATTATTTTGGGGCGCGGGCCACCCCGGCCAGTGCCGATCTTGATGAAGCCGATGAAGTAATCTGGGCATTCGGGGGCTCTACAATGGCGGATCTCGAGACAGACGATGATCTTTCGCTAGCCAATCAAATCGCTGTCGAGCTAAACAAGGACAACGTAAAAGCACGAGTACGCAATTTCGGGGTTGGAGGCTTTCAGAGTTCTCTTGAAACAATAAAATTTCAGGATTTACTTCGCAGGGTTCCGCTGAGGGAGAGGCCCACGACTGTAATTTTCTATGATGGCTTTAACGACGTGGGTTACGGCTATAATTTTGGAGCCGCGAGTTTGCCACGGGATGTGTCCCTCAAACTGAGGGATCTGGTTGACCGCAATTACACAAGACTCCTAGTGTATATTTTCTCAGAGTTGTTATCGCGCCATTCAGTTTTCTGGAAGGATTTCATCAGGAATCGTATCAACAAACGCCTCTACGAAGGCCAGACGACTAACCAGGATTCTGAGAATTTGGACAAGACTGTCTCCTCTTATGTTGTCAATGTCCGCATGACCAGGGGAATTTGTCAGGAACTTCACATCCGCTGTTTGTTTATTCTCCAACCCCTCATCATAACGAAAGCTAATCCGACATCAGTGGAGAGGAAAGTCCTCGATTCTTTTGGCAAGGATTTCGTGCATTTTGCCAGAGGGTTTTATATGAAATCCACACTTCAGTTGCATAATCAAGAAGGCTTTCTTGATCTTTCACATATTCTTGATCAGAGCGAAGAATCAGACTTTTATGACCTCGGTCACACCTCCCCATTTGCTGGAACAACTATTGGTCGGGAGATTGCTACTCAAATAGTCAAGTCAAGAAGGGCTAGCGGGTTAGAAGCGCAAACAGCCAGGACTCCTTAACGATTCAGCCATCGGGATCAGTGATGGGCCATGGCTGTTAGAAATGTCTGTGAACTTGGAGAATCTGGAAAGAAATGAATCGGAGAAATTGCTTTCCACTGCTTATCAGCCTAGTGAAACTAGATGAGGCTCTCTGGATACTCGTGCTCGGAGTATACTGCTCCCCTCTAAGACGAGGGCCACCCGAACTGAGGAGACTGTGGCAGATTCACCCAGGGTAGATCAGGATACTGATGCACATGCTCAAGGAAGAGCTGCATTGGCTCCGGGGTGGACCAGCCCCGGTGAGCCGCAGCAGGGGCCGGCTTCCTGGATCGACTGGTACATCCATCACTACTTCCTTTCAGCCCTGGGCTATAAGACGCCCAGCCAGTGGGAACGCGATTATCAACCCCGCCACGTGACTCAGCCTGCGGCCGCTTGAAAAATGGGGAACGGTACCCAAGTGAGTCCTCAATCAAAGGGACATCTTGAGGCTATGTTCACGATGGAAAAGTACGTTCGGGAGAGGTTTTATCCTCGGCCTGGTGATCCATTCTATTTGCATCTGTCTGACCTGCTCCTGGCTTTGAAAAGGGTGGCAACATCTGAGGCATTTACTATACTGGATTATGGAGCCGGAGCCTCCCCGTACCAGTCGTTATTTCAGAACAGCGAATACCATCGAGCAGATATTGCGGCCTTTGGAGAACTCGAGTATCTCATCAAGGACAACGGAACCATACCCGAGAAATCCAAAATGTTTGATGTGGTGTTGTCTACTCAAGTTCTAGAGCATGTCAATAATCATGAGACCCACTTATCCGAATGTTTTCGTCTCCTCAAGCCAGGTGGAATGTTATTGGTGAGCACGCACGGCTTATATGAGGACCATGGTTGTCCGTACGATTTCCAACGTTGGACGGCGGATGGACTGAAGCGCGATCTAAGAAAAGCCGGTTTTGAAGTTATAAGGATGGATAAATTAACGACCGGACCGCGAGCCATAATGTTCTTAATAGATCGGTACTTCGACACAATGTCCACGCCTACGAAGACTGTACCACGGGTGTTACATTGGGCGTGCAAGACTATGGTTCAAGGCTTTCGCCGCTGGATCCACGTGGTATTGGATCGATATTGCTCTGGGTATCGGAACGTCCCGTCAGAGGCCGGCGAGATTTTTTACATTGCGCTATTCGCCTGCGTTCGCCGTCCACTGTGAGGCCGTTCGTCTTTGAGGAATACGTTGCGCGTGGGACTTGGAGCTCTGGATGAGTAATTCCGCTCAGGAGGTGCCAATCATTTCGATTGTCGTGCCTCTATTTAATGAAAAGGAGAGTCTTCGGCCCCTTTACAGGACCGTTACACACCAGTGTGATTTACTGCACCGGCCCTATGAAATCGTGTTTGTGGACGATGGGAGCCGAGATGGGACAGGTCAGATTCTAAGAGAGATTCACGCAGAAGACCCACAGGTAAAGGTAGTCCGATTCAGAAAAAACTATGGCCAGACTGCTGCGATGGCCGCCGGCTTCAACCATGCACGTGGAGAAATAATCATTAGCATGGATGGAGACCTTCAGAACGAACCGGCTGATATCCCGCTGCTTCTTGCCAAATTGGATGAGGGGTTCGATGTGGTCTGTGGCTGGAGGAGGAATCGGCAGGATAAATTTTGGACGCGCCGTCTTCCGTCAATGATCGCAAATTGGATCATTGGTCAGGTCACGGGAGTGAAGATTCACGACAACGGATGTTCTCTGAAGGCGTATCGGGCGTCGGTCATTAAAAGGGTGCCCCTTTATGGAGAGATGCATCGCTTTATCCCTGCCATGACAACTCAGGCAGATGCACGGATTGCAGAGATCGTGGTGAACCATCATCCTCGGCGTTTCGGAAAGAGCAAGTATGGCATCGGTCGGGTCTGGAGAGTCCTGCTCGATATCATCACAGTGAAAATGATCACCGGCTTTGCGGCGCGTGCGATGCTTTGGTTCGGATTTATGAGCGGATCCGCCATGTTTTTGGGGTTCTCGGTCATGCTTGTTGGGGAATTAAGACGTGCAACTCTGCTTCCTGAGGAATGGACTGTGATTTACACGGTCGGCTTTTTGTTGCTTTTCCTGGGAATCCATTTTATCGCGTTAGGGATCGTTGGCGAACTCACCATGAGAACCGGAGACTTCTCTCCTCAAAAGAGCCTCGTTCGATCGGCTCAGCGCGAAGGACGCTAGGACCATGGAAAGCACGGACGCGATCATCAAAGAGAGCGAGATGCAGCAGAAGGAAACTCCGTCGGAACAAGTCGTACAGTTGTCCGTCGTCATTCCCATCTCTGGACGCTGGGACGATCTTCGAGACATCTACGATCAGTACGCCAAGGAGATCTCGGCCACTGGGCATTCCTATGAGTTTATTTTTGTCCTTGATGGACCAGATCAAGCAGCTCTGCGGCCCCTGCGTGCGCTGAAATTCGAGCATCCCGAGATTCAGGTCATTGCGTTGAATCGATGGTTTGGAGAGGCGACAGCGCTCGCAGTTGGGCTCGAACACTCCCGCGGAGCTGTAATCCTGACATTGCCTGCTTATTCCCAAGTTGAGCCCTGTGAGATTCGGAGATTACTGGGACAACTCAAGGACGGCGGTTATGACATGGTCGTGGCTTGGAGAAATCCACGGATCGATTCCCTCTTCAACCAAGTCCAAGCATGGGTCTTTCGGTGGTTGGTCAGCGTGCTGACTGGAACCCAATATCACGATGTGAGTTGCGGCCTCCGGGCGATGAAGCGAAAAGTCATACAAGAGATTCGCTTGTATGGAGACCTCCATCGTTTTCTCCCTTTGCTGGCTTATGAACAGGGATTCAAGGTTTCAGAGGTGCCCGTACAACAGAGTCGATCTGATATCAAGCGACGGGTTTATAAACCTGGAATCTATCTTCGCCGGCTATTGGATGTCTTAACTCTCCTTTTTCTTCTGAAGTTCACAAAAAAGCCACTTCGATTTTTTGGGTTGGTGGGTTCCGGTCTGTCGTTGGCCGGACTGGTGATGTTGGGATATTTGGGCTTGTACCGCCTCTTGCAGTATGGGCCCATCGCTGGCCGCCCGCTCCTTATACTTGGTGTTCTGCTGACAGTCCTAGGTCTTCAGTTATTTTCCATTGGGCTGCTCGGAGAGCTGATTGTCTTCACCCACGCACGTGAGAGGAAGGACTATCAGATTGAAGAGATCTTGGAATAGAGATGCCCCTAGAACGTCTCTTGTCATTGCGTCACGATGCGATTAGTCCGGTAGGGTTGTTTTGACTGCTTGCAGCACAGATTGATCTCTCCATGATTCATACTCAAATACCATCGTTGCATGTCGGAGAAGTACGTGGGGCTAGCTCAATCTGTCCCATCTTGCTTTTGTCCGCGCCGTTTTCCTCCTTTGCATTCTGTCGTTGCGACACCTCTTTGATGGAGTCTGTCCAGAGCTTCGGGATAATCAGTTTATTACGTGAGTCCGTGGGAAGGATATATCGACTGGAAACGGAGAGATCGTGAACTTCTTTGGCAGGACATTTCAGAAAAGTCATGTGATTTTGATTGGATTGTGCATCGTCAGTCTTTCTTTGAGACTGTGGCTTATAGACAAACAGTGGGTCAACGTGGATGAGGGGGCCCATTTGATGGACGCGGCTCTCGCGTTAGAGGGTCACATCCCCGAAGTGGATTTTTCTTCAAGGCAGCCACTGTATGTCTATGTGCTTGCCGGCTTCGTGAAACTGTTCGGGGCCGACTACATCGCCGGACGGCTTTATGGAATTACTTTCTCCTTGCTGACGGGCATCATTGTCTTCCTCTTGGCAAAAGCTCTCTTTGATGAAAAAGTCGCATTGTTGTCCGCGGCGATGTACTTTATGTTGCCACTGGAATTATTTGGATCAACCCTTGTGAAGACAGAATCGTTGGCCATATTTCTTACCTCTCTTAGTATGTATTCCGTCGTCAGATTTTCGCAATGCGCCCAGAGGCCATGGTTGGTGGCAGCAGGAGCCATTGCAGCCATGGCTTACTATGTCAGGGAATCATCACTCGTTATTCCTGTGGCAGTGCTGACGTTTCTCTTCGTCTTGCACCCTGGGCGAGTTTCTAAGGTTGTTCACAAGTTCGGTTTGTTTCTGGCCGGATATCTGGCTGTTGTGCTCACGGTCATGGCTTTCTACAGTCAGTACGTGGGCCCTGATCGTTTCCTCACCATGTCACCCTTGGGCTTCGTTATCATTTCACTTGCGCGGCTGATGGATCTTTCTGTCGCCTCAGTCACGCCTGTGAATGGCGAACCACTTGTTCACGGGGTCTATGAATCGTTGAGTCTTTACTCCAAATTTCTTACTGAGGCATTTATCCTGAATTCTTTTCTTATCCTTGGCTTCGGGTTGTCGGCAGTGATGTTGGGGTACCGCATGGTTGCCCATAAAGGGGAGGGGGACCTTACGGCAAGCCTTGCGCCTCACATTCTCTTGTACAGCTGGGTGCTGCTCCTCCTGCTGGCGTATTTCTACTACCTTCTCACAACGTCGTTCTATCTCGACTATGCCCGCGAATTTCTTCCACCCTTGGTGATCATTTTCTCGGCTTGGTTGACCTATTCGATTCCTGCCCTTAGAGCACAAGGAGCTATAGAAACATTTGTGGTTGCCATGCTCTTGCTGGCAGCGATCTTGTTTGTTGTCCAGTCCGTGCACAGAGACATTGGACTAGGGTATCTGTCTTCGATGTCCATTGCTCTGTTCGCTCTTGCCAGTTTTGCGCGTGCCTTTGAATTACCGGCGCGCCGACTCTGCTTTCTGTCCATCTTTGTCATGTTGACAGCGTTTATCCTGGTCTCTCGCGACGAACCTTTCAAAGCCTATTTTTCAGGCATTGGTCCATCCCTTGCCATGATTGTCATCATTTACGGCCTCACGTGGATACTGCTGGAACGGACCGCACGGCCTCCGGTGCGAAGTTATGCGACTTTCATCGCTCTCTCTCTTGCAATGGCTTCCTTCGTCGTGAGCGTCAGTTACGCTGGTAGTCTGTTTGATCTTGCATTTGAGGGCCAATGGAGCCCTAAGGCGGTGAACAAGGTGGCCACCTATCTTCGAAGTCATACTAATGATCAGGATGAGGTCATGTCGGGTGGGGTAATCTGGGAGTTCCAGGCCGTGCGTAAGCCATTCCGAATGATTTCCCATCCGTTGAGGTTCGAGCGTGGGGCCTCAGAAGAGGAACGTAGGGCAATCGAAGCCTCCTCGAAGCTGAGCCCTCCGAGGATAATTATTCTCGACGGATATACAGAAAGGACCTATATTCGAATCGTTCCGGAATTAAAGTCACTCGTTCAAGCAAGATATCACCTGGTGCTTGAAGCGGGTCCAGGTTTTGCCCCCGTGAAGGTCTATGAGTTCAATGATATCTCACCGGGGCAGGAATCCGGAGTGCAGAGCGCTCATGCCGGCAAGGCTTAACCTTCTCTATTCTATAGCAGAGGCATCAGCCTTTTTCCCCAGATCGGCTTACTCGTACTGCTTCTGACTCACTCCAGGAGAGACAAGTGAAAGCTCCTAGTCATGTGATTCAGCCCGATACCAGTCTGTTCCACTTGGACTTGCCAGCTCTCTGGCACTACCGTGAGCTTCTGTACTTTTTGGTTTGGCGGGACATCAAGGTCCGCTATAAACAAACGGTGCTAGGAGTTGGGTGGGCGATTATTCAACCCTTGATGATGATGGTTGTCTTCACTGTGGTCTTTGGAAGGTTCGCCAAGATACCCTCCGATGGACTTCCCTATCCGATCTTCGCCTTTGCGGCGCTGTTACCCTGGACCTATTTTTCTGAAGCTCTGAGTAGAGCCAGTATCAGCGTCGTGAACGAAACGAATCTAGTCCAAAAGATTTACTTCCCTCGGCTGCTTCTTCCGATCTCCGGAGTCGTGACACCCTTAGTGGATTTTGTCCCAGCGTTTGGCGTTTTCCTCGTCATGATGGTATGGTACGGTATACTCCCGGCCTGGAGCGTGTGTGCGTTACCCATCTTTGTCCTCCTCGCGTTGCTCACGGCGTTGTCTGTGAGCTTGTGGCTATCTGCACTCAATGTCAAATATCGGGACGTGAAACATACCATACCGTTTCTTGTTCAACTGTGGCTCTACGCGTCGCCGGTGGTTTATCCGATCAGTCTTGTCCCGCAGGAATGGCGCGTTCTTTACAGTCTCAATCCAATGGCGGGAGTGGTTGAAGGGTTTCGATGGGCGCTTTTGAACAAAGAAAGCCCTGATTTTGCCGTTGTGGCTGTCAGCGCGGGAGTTGTGGTGGCATTGCTCGTAGGTGGGTTGACCTTCTTTAATCGGATGGAGCAGACATTCGCCGATGTCATTTGAAGCAAAATCAGGAGGGCGGGCGCGAATAGATAGCAGGAGAAAGACCTGAACTCGCCGGAGGAACAATTGCTGAATGAGCGACGTCGCAATTAGAGTCAAAGAGCTTTCCAAGCGGTATACCATCAGGCTGCCTGGTTCCCAGCATGATA
>Ga0209899_1000093_pt1 | contig 15720 bp, 16 predicted proteins | sample GWRWS1_0_10_FD_187228 | JGI IMG/M metagenome (GOLD analysis project Ga0209899, IMG submission 187228) | Riverbed sediment microbial communities from areas with vegetation nearby in Columbia River, Washington, USA - GW-RW S1_0_10 (SPAdes)... | ecosystem: Environmental > Aquatic > Freshwater >...
GGCATTGCCATCGCCCTCGACGGGCGGCGCCTCGTCGCCCACGCGTGGGGTCCGGGCGCCAGCACAGCGCTCGATGGCCTGCCGGCGCTCCTCGGGCTTCCGGTACGAGCGCTTGCTGGTGAGCGCGTCGAAGCTGTCGGCCACCGCCACGATCCTCGACGCCAGCGATGCCGGTCGCCCACCCGTGAGCGACGGGTACCCCGAGCCGTCATAGGCGGCGTGATGCTCCAGCACGATCCCGACCGCGGGGTGGAGCGGGTCATGCGTGGTCACCGCGACCAGCCCGGCGCCGTCCACCGGGTGGCGCTGAATGAGCCTCCACTGCTCCTCGTCGAGAGCCCCGTCCTTCCGCAGGATCTCTTGGGGGACCTTCACCTTGCCCACGTCGTGAAGGAGGCCGCCGATCCCCAGCACCAAGGACTGCTCGCGGGACAGCCCGATCGCGCGGGCAAGCGCGAGCGACAGGATGGACACGTTCACCATGTGGTGGTACGTGTACTCGTCGTAGGACTTCACCGTGGTGAGCAGGAGCGCCTGCGCCGGGTCCGTCGCGATGAGGTCGGCGAGGTGCTCGGTGAGGCGGACGGTGGCGTGGAGGTCCGCCGGCCGCCCGGCGAGCAGCCGGGCGGCCGTCTGCCGGAGGAGCTCGAGGCCGGCGGCGTAGCTCTGGAGGAGCTCCGCCATGCCGGTGAGGTCGGCCGTCGGGAGGACGGGGGTGGCCCGGTTCACCTTCACCGCCGTCATCTCGTCCAGAGCGGCGTGCTCGCCGACCACCAGCCGAACCAACGCATCGATGTCGAGCTCGGAGACGTGGACCTCGAACTCGAGCGATCGCACGCCCGCGTCGGCCAGCGACCCGGCCAGGCGGTTCAGCGTGAGCGACTCCCACGCCAGCAAGGTCGGTCCAACGTAGAAGTTGCCGCCGGACACGAACAGGGCCGGAGGCGTGCCCCGAACCTCACCGAGCTCTCGGACCAGCTCTGCGATGTCCCGGGCCGCCTCGGTTCGCTTCGGATGCTGGGTGGGATACAGGGCGTAGACCTGGCGGGCGGACGAGAGCGAGCGAAGCAGCTCGCCGGCCGTGCCGATCTCCCCGCGCGCCGGCGGTCGCCCGCTCACGGCGCCGACCCCCTGACTCCTCGTACCAGCTTGCGCGCCAGGCGCCGAACCGACCACGGCGGCCTGGGACGGACGTCTCTCGAGGTGAGGCGTCGTAGGACCTCGAGGCCATCGGGGCTCTGCGCCAGCTGCTCGAAGGCCAGGTTCCGAATGCTGCGGCTGTCCGACGCCGCGGCGACCGCGGCGAGCGCGGCGGCCGACTCAGGCCCCCGGATCGCTCCCAGGGCGCTCACGGCCATGGAACGAACGTCCTCGAGCCGCCCCTCGGCCAGCTCGCGGAGGTGCGGGACGGCCTGGACGCCCCCCGCCGCCACCAGGGCCTGCACGGCTTCCCTCCGGACCTGGGGCGTCTCGTGCCGGGCCGCCGGCGCCAGCAGGTGCAGCACATCGGTCCCGCCCGCGCTTCCGAGCACGAGCACGGCATTTCGCACCACGTACCACCGAGGGTCCCGGAGCCGGGCCGCAACCGGCCCAACGTGGCCCCGGGCGACCGGGCGCAGGGCCGCCAGGAGCACGGCCCGCCGGTGCTGGTCGAGCTCCGCCGCGAGGAGGTCCAGCAAGACCTCGACGGCCCGGTCCCCCAGTGGGGCGAGCAGCTCCTGCAACGGGAACGCGTCACCTGACTGGCCCGCCATGACCAGCTCCATCAGCAGATCCGGCTGGAGAGCCTCCCGGACGTATGCCTTGAACAGGTACTCCCCCTCCCTCTCTTTCGGACCGCCGAGCGCCTCGTGCACGGCATCGAGCAGCTCGCTCACGCGCCTGGGGTCCCGGCTTCGAAGCGCCTCGCCGAGCTCCCCCGCCCACAGATGCAAGACCTCACCCAGTCGCTCCGCGTCCTCCTCAAGGGCCAGGTAGTCGCGGAGAGACAGGAGCGCCGTCCCCCTCCGCTGCTCGTCGGTCCGGGGGAGGGTGGCCTGAACCGCCAGCACGTCGTCGCGCTCCGTGGCGGCGAGGTAGGCGCCGATCGCATCGGTCACGGATCCGGAGGCGGTCTCCGGCCCGCCCTCGGTCAGGTCGATCCCGAGCCGTTCCAGCCCCGCCAGGATGGTGCCGGCCTCTTCGCGCCCCGCCTCCAGCGCGGACGTCAGGTCGACGATGTCGACGTGACGGACCCCGGCTTCGGCGAGCTGCCGGGCGAGCTCGACTGGATCCCGCCGGCCGTCGCGTCCCAGGTCCACCAGCGCCCTGGTCAGCTCGGCGTTGCTCATCGCGCCGATCAGCCGCTCGGCGAGCGGGTCTTCGCGGACCCGGTCCACCAGGATCTCCACGAGCGATCGCCGCAGCTCGGCCGGGAGCTCGGCCACTACGTCGTGCACCGTCGAGTGCAGATCGATCTCCCGCCCGGCCTCGACCGCCAGCTCGGAGACGAGGACCCGGATCCGGTCCAGGAGGACCTCGGCCTGATCGCTCGGCGTTCCCGAGAGATCACCCTTCATGAGCTGAGACGTGATGGTCTGAGCGTCGGGGATGCGACTGGTGCGCATGCCGACCATGTCCTCCGGGACGTGGTCCGCGCCTTCCACCGCCGCGGGCCCGACCGGTGATAGGACGATCGACGTCACCCCCGCCCCGCTGAGCGCCTCTTCGGCCCCTCCCGCTTCTCGCAGATCCTCCTGGGGCATTGACAGGACCGCGTACGTGCGGTCCAGGTCCCGCCCGTCTGGCACTGCCACCACCACGAGCCGCTCGACGCCCCGCTCGAAGCATGCCCGGGCCAGGCGCTCCATCGACCCATCGCCGGGCAGGAGCTCCCCATCGAGGGCGAAGCCCTCGCCTCGGACCTCGACGTCGACCGCCCCCAAGGTCAGGGCGGCTTGCGCGGCGGCCGAGATGCGCTCAGCCGCCGCCACGAAGCCCGGCCGGTCGGGACTCCCCGGGAACAATCGGTACGCGGACAGCCCCAACCAGAGCTGCCTCAGCAGCCCCGCGACGCCCCGGGCCCGCTCCTCATCTCCAGACACGACCACCTCGATGGGACGACCTGCCCCTCCTTCGGCGTTATCGACCGGCGGTTCGTCCGGCCTAAGCCGAGGGGTCCTCGAGGGGCGGTCGGAGCGCCTACCCCCGACCGGGGGACAGCAGGGCGGTCCTGGGGATCAACGGAACCCGCCGAACCGCGGCTCGACGCCGCGCGCCATCGCCGCGGCCATCAGCGCGTTGCCGACCAGCCAGACGTTCGTGATGGGCCCGACGCCGCCCGGGACCGGCGTGATCGCCTCGGCCTTCGCCGCAACGCTGTCGAAGTCGAGGTCGCCGGTCATCCTGATCTTGCCGGTGGCCTCGTCCTTGATCGCGTGGATGCCGACGTCGACGGCCACCACGCCTTCGCTCACCATGTCTCCCGTCACGAGCCCCCGGACCCCGGCGGCGACGATCAGGATGTCGGCCAGGCGGGTGAACTCGGCGAGCCGGCCCGCAGCGTGGGTCCGGCTGTGGCATGCGATGACCGTCGCGTCGCGCTCGAGCCCGAGCCACTGGGCCGGCTTGCCCACGCTGTTCGACCGACCCACGACCACGATCGTCTTCCCCGAGTAGTACGTCGCCGGGTCATGGCCCGACTCCCGGACGTAGGAGTCGAGCAGGTAGTAGACGGAGGCCGGCGTGGAAGGGAGAAACCGGGGCCGCCCCTGCGCGAGCAATCCCGTGTTGTGCGGGTGCACGGCCTCGATGTCCTTCGAAGGGTCGATCGCGCTGTTCACCACCGCTTCCGGGATATGGGCTGGCAGCGGACGAAGGAAGAGGATCCCGGTGATCCGCGGATCGGCGTTCAGCTTGCCGATCGTCGCGGTGACCTCGGCCAGCTCCACGTCGGCCGGCAGGGACTCGCTCTCGTACCGGTACTCCAGCGCCTCGGACAGCCGGCGCACATGGCGCTCGTACGCCTGCGCGGCGTAGTCCTCCCCCACCATCACCGTCGCGAGTCCGGGCTTCACCTCCGACATGCGAAGGACCTTCAGCTCCTCCTCGATACTCCGGCGGAGGTGCTTCGCGATCGTGTTCCCGTCGATCACGTGGGCCACGTCTACCCTCCCCTGCCGCCGGCGGCCTCAGACCCGCCCGAGCCGCTTCAAGAACCCGCCCTCGTCGACGATCTCGACACCGAGCTGCTCGGCCTTCGCTGCCTTCGAGCCGGGGTTGTCCCCCGCCACCACGAAGTCGGTTTTCTTCGACACGCTGGACGCCACGCGCGCGCCGGCTGCGAGCGCTGCCTGCGTGGCCTCGTCCCGGGACATCGCCGACAGCCCGCCGGTCAGCACGATGGTCTTCCCGGCGAGCGGTCCTTTCCCCGCCCCCTTCACCTTCTCGTCGGCCATCTGTACGCCGGCCTTCCGGAGCTTCTCGAGCAGCTTGCGGTTCTGGCGGTCCTGGAACCACTCGTAGACGCTCCGCGCGATCTCCGGGCCGATCTCCTCGACGTCGTCGATCTCGTCGACGCTGGCTTCAGCGAGCTTGTCGCTCGAGCCGAACGCCCGGGCCAGGACCTGCGCCACGTGCGACCCGACGTGCGGGATGTTCAGGGCGACCAACAGCCGCCACAGCGGCCGGTCCTTGGATCGCTCGATTGCCGAGAGCAGGTTCCGGATCTTCTTGTCCTTGAACCCCGGAAGCTGGGCGAGCTTCTCCTCGGTGATCGCGTAAACGTCGCTTGGGTCCCTCACCCAGCCCATCTCGATCAGGAGGATTCCTGTCTTGTAGCCCAGGCCCTCGATGTCCATGGCCCCCCGCGATGCGAATGCGAACAGCCACTCCACGTTCTGCGAGGGGCAGCCCCGCTTGTTCGGACACCGCCAGTACGCCTCGCCCTCCTTGCGCACGAGCGGCGTCCCGCAGGAAGGGCACGCCTTGGGGAACTTCCACGGCCTCGAGCTCTTGGGCCGTTTCGGCAGGACCGGGGCCACCACCTCCGGGATGACGTCGCCCGCCCGGCGCACGATCACCGTGTCCTTCTCCCGGACGTCCTTGCGCCGAACCTCGTCCTCGTTGTGCAGGGTCGCCCTCGAGATCGTGACCCCCCCCACGGAGACCGGCTCGAGTATGGCGAAGGGCGTCACGATGCCGGTTCGTCCCGTGTTGACGGCGATCTCGTGCAGGAGCGTCGTCCGCTCCTCGGGCGGGAACTTATACGCCACGGCCCACCGCGGCGCGTGGCTGGTCGCACCGAGCTCTTCCTGCAACGCGATCTGGTCCACCTTCACCACCACACCGTCGATCTCCCAGTCGACGCTGTGCCGGTGCTCCTCCCACTTGTGGACGTAGGCGATCACGCCGTCCAGGTCGTCGTGGACCTCGCCGGTCGGTGCCACCGGCAGCCCCGCGTCGCGGCACCATGCGAGGAACCCCGAGTGCGAGTCGAACCGGACCCGCTCGGCGTAACCGAAGCTGTGGACCCAAAGCGACAGCGGCCGGCTGGCGCTGATCTTCGGATCCTTCTGGCGGAGGCTGCCGGCGGCGGCGTTGCGAGGGTTGGCGAAGGGACGCTGTCCGGCCGCCGTGAGCTCCTCGTTCAGCTTCTCGAACGCCTTCACCGGGAGGTAGACCTCGCCCCGGACCTCGAGGGCGGTGGGCGGCTCCTTCACCAGCAGTCGCTGCGGCACGGAGCGGACGGTGCGCACGTTCGACGTGATGTCCTCGCCGACCCTTCCATCGCCCCGCGTCGCGCCCTTCACCAGCATGCCGTTCTCGTACGCGAGCGCCACGGCGACGCCGTCGATCTTCAGCTCGCACGAGTAGCGGACGCCGGTGCCCACGCCGCGCTCCACGCGGGTCGCCCACGCCTTCAGCTCTCCCTCGGAGAACGCGTTGTCGAGCGAGAGCATCACGGCCCGGTGCTCGACCGGAGTGAATAGTTCGGCCGGCGTCACCCCTACCCGTTGGGTTGGGCTGTCGGGGGTCACGAACTCCGGATATCGCTCCTCCAGCTCGCGGAGCTCCCCCATGAGCTCGTCGAACTCGGTGTCGGACAGTTCCGGCTCGTCCAGCACGTAGTAGCGGTAGTTGTGGTAGTTGATCTGCTCCCGGAGTTCCTCCACCCGTAGCTTGGCCGCAGCCCGGTCGCGATCCGCGTTCGCCATGTCAGCCGCTCTGCGCTCCGCTGCTTCGCTCTACGCGGCGATCTCCACGCCGCCGGTCATCCCGATGTGCTCGCCGATGATCACGACCCCGCCGGAGACCCCGGGGACCTTCTTCAGGTACTCGAGGGCGAGGTGGAGCCCGTCCCGCTTCGACAGGAGGGCCTGCACGCCGGCGGCGGCCGCGTCGGCCAGCATGCACGAAGAGGCCAGCACGGCGAGCCCGTCCACGTGGGCCCGCCCCCGTCCGAGGTTCGTCGAGACCCCGATGCCCTCACGCCGAGGCTGCACCACCACCGAGATCGGCCCGTTCGGGTTGCGAAGGATGGTGAGCTTCTGCCGCTTCCTGGCCACGATGAAGTAGTCGCCGCCGCACGCCACCGTGAGCTCCGATGCCGAACGAGCCAGGAACCGGCCCACGTGGTCGGCCAGCGCCCCCTGGAACGAGTACATCGGCCCCACCCCGGCCGTTCGTGCCGCCTGCACGATCTCGCGAACGATGTCCGGCGCGTCGGCCGGGACCCGGATGGGCCGCTTGCTGGTTCGGACGCTGGGGTTGCGAAGGGCGTAGGCCTGGAGCTGCTCCCAGAACGACAGGGCCGCCGCCCGCGACTCCTCGTCGAGGTCGGTCCGGGCGGTGATGTTCAGCACCACGTCCTGGACCTGGATGTCGAACGTGCGGGGCTTCCTCCTCAGCAGCCTCAAGCGGACCTCCACGGGGACGTGGGAAACCCCGAAAGCCGATGATAACGAAGCCCCGCGGCCCATCGGCCGCGGGGTTCGGGAGCGACCTCGTCCCGTTCAGGCCGGGAGAGGCTACGACCAGAACGCGTCAGCCTTCGCCTGGTCCTCGGCCGTCCCCCAGAACTCGACGACCTTCCCGTCGCGCACGTGGAAGACCTGCGCGACCGGCATCTCGAGGGTCCGGCCATCCGGGCGGCTGCCCGAGACCCGGACCAGGGCGACCACGTGCTCGTCGTTTCCGACGACGTCGTGGACGTCCAACTTGAAGCTCCCGCCGCTCAGCTCGCCGAGCCTGGCGAAGAAGCCGAACACCTCGTCCTTGCCCTTGTAGGTGCCGCTCAGAGGGTTGTTCCCGGGGACGTGCCACACGATGTCGTCGGCAAACAGCTGCCCGACGGTCCCCATGTCCCGGTTCGCGAACGCCTTCAGCCCCTTCCGGACCAGCTCGGCATTGGGATGGTCTGCCATCGGTCCCTCCCTTCCACTCAGACTCGGCTCGACCCTATCGCCAGGGGGGAACGAACCGCAAGGCGCGGGTCAGCGGATCGCCTCGACGATGCGCGCGCCCCCCAGGAGCTCGTCGCCGTGGTAGACCACGACGCTCTGCCCGGGCGCGACGCCCCGCTGCGGGGTCCGGAACTCCACGCGGAGCCGCTCGCCGTCCGCTTCAACCGCGGCCGGTACGTCCTCGCCCCGGTACCGGAGCCGGACCTCGGCCTCGAACGGGCCACGGGCCGGCGGTGTCCCCGCGACCCACGAGGCGCGGTCCGCCACAAGGCCTCGCCGAGCCAGCAGCTCCCCCGGCCCAACCACGACCCGGTTGGAGTTCGCTTCGATGTCGACCACGTAGGTCCGCTCGTCGGTCGACATGCCGAGGCCTCGCCGCTGCCCCACGGTGAACCGGAACGCGCCCCGGTGACGACCGATCACGTTCCCCTCGGCGTCGACGATGTCGCCCTCGCGCACCAGCCGCGGCGCGTGCTCCTCGACGAACGCGGCGTGGTCGGCGCGGGGGACGAAGCAGACCTCCTGCGAGTCGGGCTTCGCCGCCACCGGCAGGCCGAGGCGATGGGCGATGGCGCGGGTCTCGGACTTCGCCATCCCGCCCACCGGGAACACCGCCCGGGCGAGCTCGCGCTGCCCCATGGTGTGCAGCATGTACGACTGGTCCTTGCCCCGGTCGGCCCCCCGCAGCAGGCGCCACCCTCCGGACTCGTCGCGCGCGGTCCGGACGTAGTGTCCGGTGGCCACGAAGTCGATGCCGAGCCGGTTCGCCCGCTCCAGGAACGCCCCGAACTTGATGTGCTCGTTGCACCGCACGCACGGATTCGGCGTGCGGCCCGCTTCGTGTTCGGCGAAGAAGTCGGCTAGAACCGTCTCCTCGAACGGCCGGGACATGTCGACGACCTCGAAGGCGAACCCGGCGATCCGGGCCACGGCCCCGGCATCGGTCCGGGCCTGGGGGCCGCAGCAGCCGTGATCCATTCCGTCGGCCAGGTGCACGAGCTTCATGTGCGAGCCGAGCACCTCGTAGCCCTGCTCGGCCAGCAGGCACGCGGCGACGGAAGAGTCAACGCCGCCCGACATCGCGACCAGCACGGACCCCTTCGAACCCATGGTGATCCCGAGTGTACCGACGGGGCGTCGGTCCTCCCGGTATCCTCCCCCTGGCCCAGACCCGAGGATCGGATTGCGGTGAACGTCGTCGTCCTGGTGAAGTACGTGCCCGAACCCCAGGGCACGCCCCAGCTCGGCGAGGACCTCCTTCTGAGGCGGGAAGGGGTGGAGGGAGCCCTCGACCCGGGCGATGAGTACGCGCTGGAGGCCGGCCTCCACGTGGCCGAACAGCTCGGGGGGGAGGTCTCTGTGGTGTCGATGGGGCCCGAGGTGGCCATGGCCGCCATCCGAAAGGGACTGTCGATGGGGGCCCACCGTGGCGTGCTGGTGACCGATCCCGCACTTCGCGGCGCCGACGTCCTCGTCACGGCTCGTGTGCTCGCGGCGGCCGTCGGCCGCTCCGCGTTCGACCTGGTGCTCGGGGGGGTCGAGTCCACCGACGGGTACACCGGGACCATGGCCGTGACCGTGGCGGAGCTCCTTTCGATCCCGAGCGCGACGTTCGCCCGAAACGTGGAGGTGGTGGACGGCGCGCTCCGCATCGAGCGGCAGACCGAAGGCGGCTACGACGTCGTGGAGTGCCCGCTCCCCGCCCTCGCCACCGTGACCGGCAGCGCCGCTGAACCCCGGTACCCCACGCTGAAGGGCATCATGCAGGCCAAGCAGAAGCCGGTGGAGCAGCTCGCCCTGGCCAACCTGGGCCTCACTGCCGAGGACGCCGCGCCCACGCAGCGGGTCGTGTCGGTCCAGGCCGCGAAGGAGAAGGGCCCCGGGGAGGTCATCGAGGCGGGCGCCGACGCCGCGGCCCGGATCGCCGCGATCCTAGCTGAAGCGAAGGTGATCTGACGTGCCGAAGGTGTGGGTGTACGCGGAGGTGGGCCCGGGCGGGGTGCACGGGTCGGCGTTCGAACTGCTCACCAAGGCGCGGTCGCTGGCCGATGCCGTCGAGGCCGTGGCCCTGGGGCCCGGCGCGTCCGATGCCGCCGCCGCGCTCGGCGAGTACGGCGCCCGGACCGTGTTCGCGGGCGACGACCCCGCGTACGACGAGTGTCTGGCCCAGCCCTCCGCCCATGCCCTCGTCCGGCTGATCGAGGAGCATCGGCCGGACATGGTGCTGTTCGCCACGACGTACGACTCGCGGGACGTGGCGGGACGGGTTCAGGCCCGGACCGGCTCGACGCTCATGAGCAACGTCACCGACCTCCTCGCCCTCGACCGCGCCCAGACCCAGATCTTCGGCGGGAGCACGCTGGTCGACGTCGAGCTGGCCGGCCCCGCCCCCAAGCTCGTCCTGGTCCGCCCCAAGTCGTTCCCCGCCGAGCCCTCGGGCGGCACGGCGGAGGTGGTGCCGGTCGAGGTGGAGATCCCCGACGACCTCACGCGAGCCCGCCGGGTGGAGCGACATGAGGAGGCGGCCTCCGGCCCCAAGCTGGAGGAGGCCAAGGTAGTGATCGCAGGGGGGCGAGGCCTCCAGGATCCGGCCAACTTCGCGCTCCTCGACGAGCTGGCCGCGGCCATCGGGGGCGCCGCCGTAGGGGCAACTCGAGCCGTGGTCGACGCGGGATGGGTCCCGTACAGCCACCAGGTGGGGCAGACCGGCAAGACCGTTAAGCCCGATGTCTACATCGCCGTCGGCATCAGCGGGGCCACCCAGCACATCGTGGGGATGAAGGGCGCGAAGCGCATCGTCGCCATCAACAAGGACCCCGACGCCCCCATCTTCAAGCTGGCCGACCTCGGCGTGGTGGGCGATGCCCTGATGGTGCTCCCGCAGCTGATCGAGGAGCTCAAGGCCCGGAGGAGCTGAGGGGCCAGCTATGATCGAGGCTCGGTTCGACGACCTCCTGCCCGGGCGGGAACGCTCGTTCCGGTTCATCGGGCCCGTCGGCGTGATCGAGGCCCGCGCGCCCGGCGAGGTCGGGTCGGCCCTGGACGCCGTTGAGGCGGCCGCGGCTCGCGGCCTGTGGGCGGCGGGGTTCGTCGCGTACGAGGCTGCGCCGGGCATTGATCCCTCGCTCCTCGTCCGGACCCGAACCGTGGACGACCCGTACGCCGGGCTCCCGCTGCTGTGGTTCGCCATGTTCGAGGGGCGGGAGGAGGTCCCGCCGTTCCAGCCGGTGGGCCAACCCCCGCCCGACCGGGACGGATCCCCGTGGCGGCCGTCCATCGACCGGACCGCGTTCGACGGCTCCGTGGCCCGGATCCGCGAGCACATCGCGGCCGGCGACACGTACCAGGTGAACTTCACGATCCGCCTCCGGGCCCGGATCGAGGGCGACGAGCGGGACTTCTACCGCGACCTGTGCCTGGCCCAGCGGGGAGGGTATGGCGCGTACCTCTCCGCCAGGAGGTATCGCGTGCTCTCGGCATCCCCGGAGTTGTTCTTCCGGATCGAGGGGGAGCGGATCGTCACCCGGCCCATGAAAGGGACGGCGCCCCGAGGCCGATGGACCGAGGAGGACGATGACGCCGGAGCGCGACTGGCCGCGTCCCCCAAGGACCGGGCGGAGAACGCCATGATCGTCGACCTCCTCCGAAGCGACCTCGGCCGGATCTCGAAGACCGGCAGCGTTCGCGTGGAGCGGCTGTTCGAGGCGGAGCGATACGAGACCGTGTGGCAGCTCACCTCGACCATCGGGTCCGACCTTCGGCCGGGTACCAACCTGGCCGGGGTGTTCCACGCGCTGTTCCCGAGCGGGTCGGTGACCGGGGCCCCCAAGGTGGCCACCATGCGCCTCATCGCCGGCCTTGAGGACTCGCCTCGCGGCGTGTACTGCGGGGCCGTGGGCTACCTGGCGCCGTCTGGGAGCGGCGAGCCTCGGGCCAACTTCAACGTGGCCATCCGCACCGTGGTCTTCGACGCCGAGACCCATCTCGCCGAGTACGGGGTGGGCGGCGGCATCACCCATGACTCGTCGGCGGCCGGCGAGTTCGACGAGGTCCTGGCCAAGGCCAGAGTGCTCAGCGCCCGCCGGCCGTCCTTCGACCTGTTCGAGACCCTCCGCCACGAGGGGGGAGGCGGGTTCCGCCACCTCGGCGAGCACCTGGCCAGATTGGAGGGATCGGCTCGCTACTTCGGGTTCCGGTTCGACCCCAGAGCCGCCGACGAGGCCCTGGAGAAGACCGTGGCAGACCTGGGCGGCAGCGACGGCCGGGTGCGGTTGTCGCTGTCCCGACACGGCTCCCTCTCCGCGGAGGCCTCGTCCGTGCCTCCGGAGACCGATGTGCCGGCTCGCCTGGCCCTGCACCCCGATCCGGTGGACCCTTCGGACGTGTGGCTGTTCCACAAGACCACCCGCCGCGACGCGTACGAGCGGCGCCGGGCGGACCGGCCCGACGTCGACGACGTCCTGCTCGTGAACGTCCGAGGAGAGGTGACCGAGTCCACCGTCGCGAACCTCGCCGTAAGGCTCTCCGGCGAGTGGGTCACGCCGCCGCTGGACTGCGGGCTGCTGCCCGGGACCTTCCGCACAGTGCTGCTGCGGGAGGGACGGCTCAGGGAGCGTCCCGTCCGGGCCGACGAGCTCGGGGCGGCCGAGCAACTTGCCCTGGTGAGCTCGGTCCGGGGGTGGCGACGCGCGGTGCTGGTGCCGTGAGCAGGTCCAGGCGGCGCCCCACCGACCCGTACGTCATCACGGTTCACCTCGGCCAGTTCACCCGGGAGCACGCGAACGCCATCGCCGAGGAGCTGGAGCGGGCGGGCATCGTGTGGTGGTTCAAGGAGCCCGGGTTCCTCAGCCAGGTCTGGGAGTTCGGGGTTCGGCTGTTCGTGGACCGCGAGCGCCTCGATGAGGCAAAAGAGATCGCGGCCAGGGTCGGGGGCCTCAAGTAGCGAATCGGTAGGCCCCGGATCTGACGACCCCCCCTAGGGCTCGCCGCCAGCCGAAGAGGGCTGCTCGCCCGGCCACGCGTGGGGGCGCATCCGGTCCTCGTCGAGGGGGCAGGCGCACAGGGGGCACCGGGGCGGCTCCTCGTACACGAGGACCACGCGCTCGCAGAAGGGGCACTCGGCCTCCCGCATGAGGGGAGGTCCCTCGGTGGCTGCAGGCATCCGGTTGACCGCTTGGTTGGGGGAGCGGTCCCGCCTTTGATTGTCGGTATCGGGTGGGGCGCTCTTTACCGGGGTTCGGGTAACCCGCGGGCTGGGCGGCTCGGGCTACGCGGCCTCTCGGCGCGACTTTCGCTTGCCGCGCGAGATGTACTCGTGCACCGGCTCGTGGTGCCAGCAGTGATCCCACCGGTTGTACACCGACAGCTTGGTGGTGCATGCGGGGGTCGCGCACACCCGATCCTTCTCGTACGTTCGGTTCGCTCTGGGGAGCTCGCGGATGCGGGCTCCGCGGTAGGAGTCCTGTGCCAAGTTCACCCCTCGGGTCGGGCCCGGCCCCCGTCCATGATTCGGGGGCCACCAGGTATTCGAACCGTTTGGGCGGCCGGTTCGTTCCCGGCCGGGACGGGATGCCGGGCGCCGGCTCACCCCAGGGGGGTGGAATTGGCCGAGCCTCAGTCCTTGTTTAGCTGCTGGAGCAGGGCCTTCGTGCCCTGGGTGAGCTGCACGACCCGGGGGGTGAACCCCATCCCCTCCCAGAAGGCCATGGCGCCCTGGTTGGGTGCGAAGGTCTTGAGCTCGATCCACTCCACACCGATCTCCTTGGCGAACCGGGCGGCCTCCTTGACCAGGGCCTGGCCCACCCCCCTTCCCCGGTATCCGGCCCGGACCACCACACCCGAGAGCTCCATGGCCCGCTCGTCGGAGAATCGGGAGGGGACTCGGACCTCTCCGTAGGCCATGCCCACCACCTCGCCGTCGTCCTCGGCCACCAGGACCACCGCGTTCTCTGTGTTCATGGCCTCCCGGTACTTCGCCCCGACCTCGTCGTAGAACCCCGGGCGGGGCGTGAACACCCGCCAGTCGCTCTGCATCCGGTCGAGCTCCTGGAACAGGGCCACCAGGGCCGGGACGTCGTCCAGGGTCGCCTGCCGCACTTTCACTCGGGATCGCCTCCTAGTTCCCCTTGAACTCCGGCTCGCGCTTCTCGAGGAAGGCCTTCATGCCCTCCTTCTGGTCCTCGGTGGCGAACAGACCGACGAACACGTCCCGCTCGACCCCCAGACCCCTTCGGATATCGCCGAGGGCCGCAGCGTTCATAGCCTTCTTGGCCGCGGCGAGCGCGCGGGTGGGCCCCCTCGCGTAGCGGCCGGCGACCTCGGCGGCGACTTGATGTGCCCCGTTGGGAGGCGTGACGGCATCGACCAGGCCGATCCGAAGGGCCTCGTCGGCACCCACCCGGCGCCCCGAGTAGACCAGCTCCCTGGCTCGAGCGTGGCCGACCAGCCGAGGTAGGCGCTGGGTCCCCCCCGCTCCGGGGATGATCCCGAGCGCGATCTCGGGCTGCCCGAGCTCCGCGTCCTGGGCCGCGAACCGGAAGTCGCAAGCCACCGCCAGCTCGCACCCGCCTCCCAGGCAGTAGCCCTCGATGGCGGCCATCGTGAGCTTCGGGACCTCCTCCAGCACCACCAGGGCATCACCGAGCGCCGACACCACCGGCCGGACCTCCTCGGGCCCCCAGCCCACCATGTCCTTGATATCCGCCCCGGCCGCGAAGATCTTCGGGCCCCCCCACACGACCATCGCCCGGACGTCGTCGCGCTCGCCGGCCTCCAGGACGGCGTCACGGAGCTCGTCCGAGACCTGCCGGCTGATGGCGTTGGCCGGGGGGCGGTCGAGCCTGATCGTGGCGACCGCCCCGTCGACGTCCAGCCGGACGAACTCACCCATGTTTCTGATCCCTTCGCGTCGTGCCCTATCTTTCCACGGAAGACGCGGCGCCCCCTCCTTCGTGCGCCGACCGGCCGGCACCACGAATCTCGGGGGGCCCCGCTGAGACGGGGACTTGCAGATGCAAGGTACTGCTACAATCGGCCCGTGATCGAGCGACCCGGCCAGGACGCCATCGGGATCCTGCGAGGGCGGGGCCTTCGGATGACCCCCCAGCGCCGGGCCATCGTGGCCGAGATCATGCGGACCCGGGGACACATCTCCCCGACCGCGCTGGCCCGCAAGGTGCAGGAAGAGATGCCGGGCGTCAACGCCTCCACGATCTATCGAACCCTGTCGCTCCTGGAGGAGATCGGGGTCCTGTCCCACGCGCACCTGGAAGGCGGGGCCGAGTACCACCGGGCCGAGGAAGCCGGCCACGTCCACCTCACGTGTTCGCGGTGCGGCGCGGAGGACGACCTCTCCGTGGCCGAGGCCGAGGAGCTCCAGCAGCTCGTCATGCGCCGGCACGACTTCCTGCCCGACCTGACGCACTTCGCCATCTCGGGCCTGTGCGGCGACTGCCGCCGGAAGGACTCGAAGCTTCCCGCGACGGTCAGGACGTAGCGGGCGGGGCCCACACGCCGTGCGGCCCGGCACCCACTCGGATCCGCCCCACCCGCCGCCGCCTCTCGGCGTTGTAGATGATGAGCCGGCCGTTCGCGTGGTCGGCCACCACGACCCACTTCCCGTCGGCCGTCACCGCGACGTGGTGCGGCTCTCCTGGGAAGGGCCTCGACGTCACGACGTTCCGGGTCCGGACCCTGACCACGAACACCCGGTCCGCGCCGTGGTCGGTGATCCACCCCAGCCGACCGTCTGGAGTGAAAGCGAGGTGATGGGCCTCGATCCCCAGGGGGTGTTGACCCTCGGAGACGAGGTGCTGACACCCGACTCGTCCCGCTTCTGGCCGGTCGACGTGTACGAGCCCGGGCGCGGCCAGCCGTCGTTCGACAAGCAGTTCGTGCGCGACTACTGCGAGTCGCTCGGCTGGGACAAGAAGCCCCCCGGGCCCGAGCTTCCCCCCGAGGTCGTCGACGGGACACGGACCCGCTACGCGGAGGCGTTCGAACGCGTCACCGGGATCCCGTTCGCCGCCTACCTCGCCGACCCCGACGTCGTGCTCCGGTGAGGGCGACGGTGCTCGTCCGCCCGAAGGGCGGCATCCTCGATCCGCAGGGCGAGGCCGTGGAACGCTCGCTCCGCCAGCTCGGGTTTCCGGTCGGCGACGCAAGGGTGGGCCGAGTGATCGACCTCGAGGTCGACGCAGCGAGCAGTGAGGAGGCACGGGCCCAGGTTGAGCAGATGTGCGAGCGCCTGCTGGCCAATCCGCTGATCGAGAGCTACGAG
>Ga0209899_1000094_pt1 | contig 15708 bp, 14 predicted proteins | sample GWRWS1_0_10_FD_187228 | JGI IMG/M metagenome (GOLD analysis project Ga0209899, IMG submission 187228) | Riverbed sediment microbial communities from areas with vegetation nearby in Columbia River, Washington, USA - GW-RW S1_0_10 (SPAdes)... | ecosystem: Environmental > Aquatic > Freshwater >...
GAAGAGGAGTATCGTGAGTTCATCAAGGCACTCAAAACTCATGCCATGGGTCAAATTCTGGATGTGGTCCCCAACCATATGGGGATCGGGGAATCGGTGAACGCCTGGTGGCTAGATGTCCTGGAAAATGGTCCGAGCTCCCGCTATTCGGACTTTTTTGATATAGACTGGCATCCTGTCAAGCGCGAACTGGAAGACAAGGTCTTGCTTCCAATTCTGGGGGATCTGTATGGAACCGTTCTGGAAAACCAGGAGATTACCCTCACCTATGAGGACGGGAGTTTCCACCTCCGGTATTATAACCACAGGCTTCCGGTTTCTCCCGAGTCGTGGGTTCGGATTTTGACCCATCGTCTGGATAATCTGACCCAGCAGACCGAAGCCAAGGATCAGGACGTCCAGGAGCTGCAGAGCATCATTACGGCCCTCAGACACCTACCTTTACGCAACGAGCGGAACGCCCAACGTGTGGCGGAGCGGTACCGCGAGAAGACGATCGCCAAGAAACGATTGACTAAGCTTGTCAGTGAGAGCCGACCAGTCCGCGCGTTCGTGGAGGAGAATGTCAGGCTCTTCAACGGAACGAAGGGCGACCAGAGAAGCTTCGACCTACTGGACGCCCTGCTGGCCGAGCAGGGCTACCGACTGGCCTACTGGCGGGTTGCCTCCGAAGAAATCAACTACCGACGATTTTTTGATATCAATGAGCTGGCTGCCATCCACATGGAGAACCAGGCGGTCTTCCAACACTGCCATCAACTCATTTTCCAGCTCCTCCTGGAAGGCTCGGTCACGGGTCTCCGCATCGATCATGTGGACGGACTCTACGACCCCGGAGAGTATCTTCGGCAGTTACAGGCATGGGCTCAAGCCAGGCTTGCCCCTTCAGAAAAGTTACGGGAATCCGAGGACCGACCGGTCTTTCTCGTCGTCGAAAAGATCCTCAGCAAGGATGAGCCGCTCCCAGAAACCTGGCCGGTTCACGGGACGACTGGGTACGATTTCCTGAACCTGCTCAACGGCCTCTTTGTTAACCGTGCACATGAGCGGGCCGTTGATGAGGTCTACGCACGGTTTATCCAGGACCGGATCTCCTGTGAGGAACTCACTTATGAAACAAAGAAGGTGGTCATGCGCGCGTCCATGGCCAGCGAAATCAATGCGCTCGGGCATCAGTTAAACCGCCTCTCTGAACGAGACCGCCTCTCCCGCGATTTCACGCTCTACAGCCTGACCCACGCGATCCGGGAGATCATCGCCTGCTTTCCCGTGTACCGGACCTATGTGACGGAGAGTGCTGAAGAAGTGATGGAGCGGGATCGCGCGTATATCCGGTTGGCGGTCGCCAAGGCCAAGCGCAAGAACCCTGCTCTGAGTGGACTCGTCTTTGACTTTGTGCGAGGGCTTCTTGTGAAGCAGGCGGATGAGCGTTCTCGACAGGATCGCCTGGAGCAGCTGCGCTTCGTGATGAAATTCCAACAAACCACCAGTCCGGTCACCGCCAAGGGGATCGAGGACACGGCATTTTACATCTATAATCGGCTAGTCTCATTGAACGAGGTGGGAGGAGACCCTGAACAATTCGGAATCCCGGTCTCCACCTTTCACGAGCGGATCCGGCAGCGCCGAGCCCACTGGCCCTACTCCTTCTCGGCTACATCGACCCATGACACCAAGCGGAGTGAAGATGTGCGGGCGCGGATTAATGTTCTCTCGGAGATTCCTCAGGCTTGGAAGGCCCACCTGCTCCGCTGGAGCAAGCTGAACAAGAAACACAAGACCGAGGTAGACGGGCAGCTAGCCCCTGACCGGAACGAGGAATATCTTCTGTACCAGACTCTGATCGGGTCTTGGCCTTTTCCACCCCTTTACGATATCCAGTATCGTGCCTTCTGCGACCGAATTCAGGCTTACATGGTTAAGGCGCTCAAAGAAGCTAAGGTCCACACAAGCTGGGTCAATCCCGATCAGGCCTACGACGAGGCGGTTCATCGCTTCATTGAAGCGATCCTAGACCGGACTGGAGCGAACACTTTTCTGGAGGACTTCATCCCCTTTCAAGAAAGGGTCGCTGAATACGGCATCTACAATTCTCTGTCACAGCTTCTGCTTAAGATTGCGGCTCCAGGCATCCCCGATTTCTACCAAGGGACCGAACTCTGGGACTTTAGCCTTGTTGATCCGGACAATCGCCGGCCGGTTGACCACTCAGTCCGCGCCGACCTGTTGGCTCGATTGCAGGGCGTTGATTCGGGCACTGGCACCGATCGCCGTGGACTGGTCCGTGAACTGCTCGATGGCCGACCAGACGGGAGAATCAAACTGTATGTGACAGCGACCGCTCTGAACTACCGACGAGCCAATGCGCCCCTCTTCCTGGAGGGCGAGTACGTGCCTTTGGAGAGTCAGGGAAACAAGAAAGACCACGTGTGCGCCTTTGCACGGATCTATCAGGACCAAGCCGTTGTGGCAGTCGTCCCGCGTCTCGTGGCTGGGTTGATGCCAGATGGGAAGACGCCGCCCATCGGTTCAGATGTCTGGGGAGACGCCTGGGTCACCGTTCCCTCTTGGCGATCAGCCTCCCGCTATAGGAATATCTTCACAGGCGAAGTCCTGTCTACGACGGCGACCGACGATCGTCAGACCTTGCCACTGGCCCAAATCGTAAGCGAATTCCCGGTGGGCCTTATCGAGAGGGTGGTATGAGCGTGACCAGATTCCGTCGAGATTCCAATATGGAAGACAAAGTTTTTGAAGCCGGCCACTGGAGCGAGTGGCTGAGTGCAGAGGCTCGTGTCAGATTTCAGCCAGAGCGCTCCGCCCTCTACCGTCTTTTCAGAACGCTGGTGCGAGGATTCTCAAGCCCGGTATGGGTCTTCATTGGCGGACTCGCAGTAGGCAGCCTTGTGGCCAATTGTGCGCAGCGAGGCAGACGCCGATCGTGGGAATACATCGGGACAGGGATACTGATGGGCTTGACGCCGGCGCACTGATCGTGCCGTTGGTTTGTATTGTGTTGCCAAGAACACGTTTGACTATCCATCGGATCGTGGAGCAGGTGATGTCGGACTCCTTTCTAACCGGCGCCGGACAGCTTCCCAAGTTGAGACCGATCTTCGAAAAAATGTTCTGGCACGCCAATCACCTAAGACCATTCCGATGGTCGGTTATGGCGGCTGAGCAGGCCAGAGCATGACCTCGGCGACAATCCCTTTGGCTCCGGAGACGGAGGCGAAAGTCCACGAGATTGGCGAGACGGAGATCCTGGTCGGCATTCCCAGTTATAACAACGCTTCCACGATCGGCCATGTGGTCCGCGCGGTCAGCGTCGGACTGGCCAAATATTTTGCAACCACGCGAGCGGTCCTGGTCAACTCGGACGGCGGTTCATCCGACGGAACGCCCGAGACGGTCGCACGAGCGGTCGTGGACTTCGGAGCCATGCTGATCAGCGACCAACAGAGTCCGCTGTACAAGATCATTACGCCGTACCACGGAATCCCTGGTAAAGGCAGCGCGTTTCGGACCATCTTCGAGATCGCACGACGGCTGAAGGCGAAGGCCTGTGCGGTGGTGGACTCGGATCTGCGAAGCATCACGCCCGAATGGATCGAGTTGCTGATCCGGCCGGTATTGAAGGAAGGCTACGACTATGTTGCGCCCTACTACCTCCGCCACAAATACGATGGCACCATCACCAACAGCATCGTCTATCCGCTGACTCGCGCCCTGTACGGACATCGCATTCGCCAGCCCATCGGCGGCGATTTTGGTTTTGCCGGGGCACTGGCGGAACATTATCTTGAGAAACATGTCTGGGAATCTGATGTGGCCCGCTTCGGGATTGATATTTGGATGACCACGGAGGCGATCGCCAGCGGAGCAAGGGTCTGTCAGAGCTTTTTGGGGGCGAAGATCCATAATCCCAAGGACCCGGCTGCCGATCTCTCGGCGATGCTGGTTCAAGTGATGGGAGCCATCTTCGCTTTGATGGAAGAGCACCAAGCAGTCTGGGCTGGGGTGAAAGAATCGAACCCTGTCAAGCTGTTTGGGTTCCAGTACGATGTCGGTGTCGAACCGGTCAACGTCAATGTGGATCGCATGATCAGCAGTTTCCGGCAGGGTCTCGCTGACCTGGAGCCAATCTGGAGGCAAATGCTTGCCCCCGATACGGTGGAGGGGCTCCTTCTCTTAAAGGATTGGCCGCTCCAGGCATTTCACATTCCCGACGAGTTCTGGGCTCGACTCATCTATGATGTCGCTGTGTCCTATCACCGCCGCGCCATGCCACGCGAACACCTGCTCAAGGCGTTCACACCGCTCTATCTGGGACGCACAGCCGCCTTCGTGCTGGAGACACAGGGGCTCACGTCTCTCGAAGCCGAAGGCCGGATCGATTCACTCTGCCAAGCCTTCGAGGATCGCAAGCCCTATCTGGTGGAACGATGGCAGGCCCCCCTCGCTTGATAACGGAGGCGACCATGAAAGAATTCTGGGAAAAAGCCCTGCTGGGACCGTTGGAGACGTTGAGTAGGGAGGTGCTCGTGGTACTGCCGAACGTGCTCGCGATGTCCATCATCCTGCTGGTTGGGCTCGTGGCCGCCTGGTCGATCGGCCATGTGGTGGAACGGCTGCTGCGCGTGATCGGGTTGGATCTTTTGAGCAACCGGCTGGGCGTGAGTGCGGCGCTGGCGCGGGGGGGAGTGAAGACCGACCCGTCTCACCTTGTCGGACGTACGGCCTACTGGCTGGTAGTAGCCTTTGCCATCATGGCTGGGCTGGGGGCACTGAATCTCCAACCGCTCAACCAGTTTGCCCAGTCCTTTTTAGCCTACCTCCCGCGCCTCTTCACTGCTGCGTTGATCCTCGTGGTGGGCTATCTGCTCTCGAACTTCGTCTCGCAGGCTGTCCTGATTGCCGCGGTCAATGCCGGCATCCCGCCCGCGCGGATTGTAGCAGCCTGTTCACGGTGGGGCGTTCAGCTCGTGGCGGTGGCGATGGCGTTGGAGCAGCTCGGTATCGCGCAGAACATTGTGACCGAGGGGTTTGGCATCGTGCTGGGCGGCGTGGTTCTGGCCGGGGCGATTGCGTTCGGGCTGGGCGCAAAGGACCTGGCGAAGGAATTCCTTGAGCGACGGCTTGGCAATAAACCTCGAGACCGCGCTCCCGATGATCTGCGGCATCTCTGAAGAGCGAAATGGATGACATGACTGCAAGAAGAAAGCGTCCGACCGATCGCTTGCCGAGTCGCCCTCCCGATCCACATCAGTCTGACCAATGGTTGGGAGGCGAGGCGCATGTGCGTTTCCAGGGCGGTGGCCGGAGCTGGCGCGACCTGTTTCACAGCCATCGAAAAGGCCTGGGCGGCTTGGCCTTGGCCTTTCTGACCGGGATGGCCGTTGGGATCGGCGTCACCACTCTGACCTGTCGAAAACGCTAATCGACCCACTTTGAGAGGGTCCATGCATGGGCATACGGCGTGCTGACAGTCCCTTTCGCTTTGTGAGCTGCATGGAGTTGCGGGAAGTCATGGGCCAGCGAGCCATGGACGAGCAACGATTGCTCGAACTCATCGAGGAGGTCCCGGCGGACAGCATTTACTACCATACCCACAGCTACTATCTGAGACACGCCTATACGCAGGGGCTGTTCCCGAACGACTTCGCGACCTGGGTGACGCTGCACGCACATGACAGAATGCTGGGAGAACGGCTGGGTATCCTTGACCCCTTTGAGTTCGACGGCATCGAGCAGCTCCGAGGCGAGATCCTGGCGATTATGGGCGAGCATCTGAGTCACATCAAAACCGTCCCGCGCGCTACCAGTGGCGAGCCATTTGAGTTCGTGCGTTCGCACGTGATCGAGGCCGATCTCGGCCTGGAGACCCGGACGCTTCGGGAGTTTCGTGATGCCCTCGCTCACGTGGAGGTCGGGGCGATCTACAACCATGTATGCGAAGCGCGGTTGCGAAAGGGACGACTGTCCGGCGATTTCGCCGATTGGCTGTCCGTTGAAGATGGGTTGAGTCTGCCGGAACTGGCTGCACGGGTTGCTAAGGTAGGCTGTCTGGGATTGAGCTTGGAGGGGATGCGGGAACAGATCGTTCGGTTGTGCGACCGGGAGCTTGCCGCTCAATGAGAGCCCTATCCGGAGGTGCCTCGATGGGAGCGATGCTCGATCAATATCGAGAGGTGGCCCCGCAGGGGACCGTGGAGTTTCTGCGACAACTCGGCCAGCGGGTCGAAGGCAAACGCATGCTGCACGTCAACTCCACCCGCCACGGCGGAGGCGTGGCCGAAATCCTCCAGCGGTTAGTGCCCCTGCTCGAGGAACTGGGAGTCAAGACCAGGTGGGAGGTGATGACAGGCTCCGACCTGTTCTATCGGACGACCAAAAGTTTCCACAACGCACTCCAGGGGACCAAGCAACGGATCACGGCGGAGATGTATGAGGCCTATCTGGAGTGCAACCGCGAGAACGCAAAGCGGTTGGACTTGGAGGCGGATGTCGCCATGATCCACGATCCTCAGCCGGCCGCCCTGATCGATGCTCGTCCTGAGGGCTCTAAGTGGATCTGGCGATGCCACATTGACGTCTCAACGCCCCAGCGAACGGTCTGGCAGTTTCTCCGCCCCTACTTGGTCCGGTACGATGCGGCCATCGTCTCGCTGCCTAAGTTTGCTCAGCGGCTGCCGCTCCCCCAGTACTTGATCTATCCCTCGATTGACCCGCTGAGCGACAAGAATCGTGATCTGACCCCCGAGGAAGTTGACCAGATCCTCGCAAGGCTAGGCGTGCCGAGAGACAAGCCGATTCTACTCCAGGTGTCGCGGTTCGACCGGTTCAAGGACCCAGTTGGGGTCGTAGAGGCCTACCGCCTGGTGAAGAAGAGTCACGACTGCCGGCTGGTGCTGGCCGGCGGGACCGCCACTGACGATCCCGAAGGAGCAGAGGTCCTGGCGGATGTGCAGACATCGGTTGGGACCGACCCTGACGTTCATCTCTTGCTCTTGCCTCCGACAGCAAACCTCGAGATTAACGCGCTGCAACGGGCTGCGACAATCGTGTTCCAGAAGTCCACGCGGGAGGGATTCGGGCTGACAGTCGCGGAGGCGCTCTGGAAAGGCAAGCCAGTGATCGGCGGCGAAACCGGCGGCATCACAGTCCAGATCATCCCAGGTTTGACTGGGTACACGGTGAATTCTCCTGAAGGGGCCGCGTTCTACGCGAAACTCCTACTCAATGACCCGGACCGGATGGCTGCCATGGGCCAGCAGGCCAAGGAGTATGCTCGCCATCGGTTTCTCATCACACGGCACCTTCAGGATTATGTCGGACTTATGATCGCACTGGATCAACAAGGACGATGAGCAGCTCAGAAGGTGTCAAGTCCGGTACCCAACCGACGTTCCCCCGTGTATGCGTATCGGACCTGTCCATGGCGAACAACTCTAGAGAAAGGGCATCAGGGAAAGGGCAATGCATTGAACGAAGAATCCTAGCGGTTTTCGCTTTATTTGTCGCGACGGTCGCTGGATGTGTGCCCATGACCACCCATATGGAGACCCTTGCGGAGCTCGAGGAGACCCGCAAGACCTCAGCCCAGTCCGCTGAAGCGTTCGAAAGCTTCAAGAAGAAATCAGCCGCGGACCTCGAGAGCCTACAGCAAGACAAAGCCAAGCTTTCAAAGGAGCTGACGGCTGCCCTCACTGAGGCTCGTGACAAGGCAAGGGACCTTGAATCCAAGCTAGCGGCAGAGCAGGTGAAAGAGGCGACGCTCAGGGAGGAAAAACAGAAGCTCATGAGCGGAACAACCACGAAGCAGGATGAGATTGCTCGGATCCAGAAGCGCGTCGGAGAGCTTGAGACCGCGGCCGGACGCGTCGGCGATCTAGAGAAGCGGCTCCAGGAGCGCGATCAGGAGATCGGGAAACTGAGGCAGGCTGCAGCTGACCGTGAGCTGTTCGCCTCCAAAGTGGCGGCCTTGACGCAGGAACGTGAGCAACTTATGGCCGAACTTGCCAAACAGCAGCAGGCGATGAAGGCTCAGAAAGACCGGCTGGATGCCAAAAGTGGGGAACCGGGACCTCCAGCACAGGCTCTAGCAGCTAAAGAAGCTGTGAACCAGCGACTCACCAAGATCCATACCGACCTCACCACGTCCCTGAAAGCCGAGATCGCCAAGGGCGACATTCGGATTCAGCAGGTGCGTGACCGGATGACGATCACCATCATGGATTGGCTTCTGTTTGAATCAGGCGAAAGTCAGGTGAAGCAGGCTGGCCTCAAGATACTCAAGCGGGTTGGCGATGTTCTTAAGAATGTGACAGGCCAGGAGGTCCTGGTCGAGGCACGCACCGATAACGTCCAGGGCGGGGCGAAGCTGACGGAGCGGTTCCCTGCTAACTGGAAGCTCTGCACAGCTCGCGCCACAAACGTGGTTCGTTCTCTTGTTGAGAAAGGGGGATTAGATCGAGCGACCTTATCGGCAGTCGGATGCGTGGACACTCGACCGTTGGCAAGGAACGAGACGGAGGGACGTTCAACGAACCGCCACATCGAAATCGTGCTCGTTCTGAAAGACCTGCCTGAATCCACTAGCCGAACGACAGCCCAGTAGATCGGCCGTTATCCTTGCCTTACAGAAAACCGATGTTGAGCTTCGGCCAGCTTACAGCTGAGAAAGAGCGTGGACGATGGTGCCGATTCTCTACTTTGATCAGAAGCGGACGCCGAACGTAAGGCCTGGCATCACGTTTGCGCCAGTTCCTGCTCCGGTGTCGAGATCAGTGAAGTTGAGCAGGAAATCCGCCGTGAGCCTGATGGTCTGGTTCACCGCGAAATCGAGCCCCACTCCGATCGGGATGAGCCAGGACGTATCGTCCCGGAAAAAATCGGAATGGATGAAACCAACTCCGCCTTGAAGGACCAGCCTGGCGCGGTTGTTGGTCTCGGGAAGATCGATCCAGTACTTCCCCTGACCGGAGAAACCGACTTGGTTCATGTCACCGGTGAAGGCAAGCTGCAAGAGAGGACCCAATGAAAACTCCCGAGTAAAGAATCTATCAGCGTTCAGGTTGAACGCAAATGCAGTGTCGTCAGGAGTATTGGCCAAGAATCCGATTGCACCACCGCCTGACCAAGTGCCAGCTCTCGACGGAGGGGCAGACGTCGTCTCCTCAATTGGCTCGGCTGCCTGCACGGTTTCCCATCCCGAGCACAAGATGAGCCCCATGTTCATCCCTACTATGAGCACCCATGCCAAGATCGTTCCTACCTGTCTCATCGCAAGTTCCTCCTTGTCTTTTGATCGCCTTGCGAATTGTGCCGGCCCTGCAGTCTCTGCCCTACCACTTCACTCCACTCGAGAATAGACAGTCGCCAGCTCTCGGCGCGATTGAACTATCCGTTCATGGAGGATCTCGTTCGCCGATGGGGTCATCGCCTCGGCTTCTTCTAGAGCCGCCTTTGCCTCCTGGTACCGTCCCTGTCGCATATAGATGCGGGCGATGGTATCCAGGACATAGGGCCGCAGCGGACCGCCTTGTGCCAGAGCCTGTCGGGCCAGTTGCTCGGCCTCGGTCAAATTCGCACTCAGGGCTAGCTTCATATGCAGTTACCTCCTTGCAGTAGCCACCTTACAATCACCGCTACCGCCACATGCTCGTGGACAGAGCCAATGCACCGGTTAAGACCTTACTTACCTGTCTGTGTGAATCTGTTGATTTATCTGCTCGAGGAGATGATTTACTCAAGGCTCATTTAGCGCTCTCCTGAGGGACCGTTGAGGGGATGTTGGGCTTGCCCGGCACGACCGGCGCCGTGCTATTCTGTGGAATTTGCAACGTAATAGACGTGGCATGCCCCTCTGGTGTGACCCTGGCCTCGATCTTGTCTCCAACCTTCACCTTCACCGTGCCATCCAACTTGGTTTCCTTGTTCACGTGCAGACGCACCTCATGGCCGGTGATATCCTTCACAATGTAGAACTCACCTTCAGTCATCAGCACATCGCCCTTGACGATCTGTTCAGGCATCGCCATTGTCTGGGAAGAATCGGTCAGAATTGGCTCGACCGTACTACTGAGTGCCACTAGTCCAAAGCTCAGCACCGCTGCCATGACCAGAGTCTCTGTGCCCTTCATGCCGACACCTCCTTTACAGGTTTGGCCTCTGCGCAACATGCGGCCAACCTGCGCCTCTTGGAGTTGATACCTTAGAATCTTATGTCTGTGAATCTGGATTCGGTCGGTCCGCTTCGTAGGTGAATCGGACGAAACTCCGCGTCACCTGGTACTTTCGGCTGGCCATATGCGACCTGCTGCTGTGGTTGCTCCTGGAGGGTGACCGTGATGTCCTGGTTGGCTCCGTTTCTCAGGATACTCAACGTGATTGTTTGCCCAACCTTGAGCGCCGTGAACACCCTCATGTACTGTTCAACAGTTGTGACATCGAGGCCGTTCACTGCCACCAGAATGTCACCGCCGAACACCCAGGGTTCCCCTTCGATAGTCACGCTTAGTACCCCGGCCCGTAGGCCGGCCTTCTGAGCCGGGCTGTCGTCGTCAATGTGCACAACGAGTAAGCCCTTTGCCAGCGGAATCGCGAAAAGGTCGATGACTTCTTCTGAAAGCATCTTCCCGGTAATACCAAGCCATGGCCGGATGACATGACCATGTGTTCGCAACTCGGCCATGACAGTTTTGGCGGTGTTGATCGGGATCGCAAATCCGATGTTCTGTCCGCCCGCGAGGATGGCGGTATTGATGCCGATGACACGGCCTCCCGTATCCACGAGTGGCCCGCCGCTGTTCCCCGGGTTGATGGCTGCGCTCGTCTGGATGACTCGCTCGTGGAAGTTGGCCCGAGGTTCTGGAGGTGTCCCAAACCCGCTGACCACTCCAGTGGTTAGCGCATAGCCCAACCCGAACGGGTGGCCGATTGCCACGACTTCTTGTCCGATCTCAACGCGATCGGAATCGCCCAGTTGGGCCGTGGTGTGATGACCCTTGGGAAGTCCTACGCGCAGCAAGGCCAGGTCCGTTACCGGGTCGGTACCCACCAAGGTGGCAGTCAGCCGGCTGCCGTCATGCAGCGTAACCAAGATTTTGGCAGCACCGTCCACCACGTGGGCGTTCGTGAGGATGAAGCCTTGGGTATCCAGGAGCACTCCGGATCCAATGCCACTGTTCCCCCTGCCAATCAGGTATTCGGCCACGAGGGCCGTCTTGATGAAGACGGTGGCAGGAGCCACTTTCTTATAGATACGGACGGGGTTCTCCTGATTGGCCTCCTTGGCTTGCGTGGCCGTGTGGAACCCGCCACAAGCCCAAGTGGATAAGAGAATGGATAGCGCAAGCGCGAGCTGTCGCGAAGTGATACGCACCATCCTTATCATAAGGTCACCCCCACTTCGACGTCTTCTGACTGATGGGATCATCAGCCCTTCGGCTCAGGAGCAATCTTCAGGTCGGGTGCGGTCCTAACAATCTTCATGACCCTTCCCTGCACATCCAGTTCGAGACTGACACGGTCCCCCTTGGTCAATCCTTTGATGACCTCTGCGTTCGCGACCGGCAGAGACAACGTTTCCCCCTGATTGGTCTTGATGGTGACTTTCAAACCAGCCAAGTCAATCTCCTCGATCGTGCTTCCTATGAACGTAGTGGACGCGATCAGAGTACCTTGGCTCGGTGAGAATGTGACTCCCAGAAGGAGCAGCAGACTGATCATCCCAAAGACGAACGGTTTCATAGAACTACCTCCTCCTCCTCCTACTTGTTTGCGGAAAGGCCACCATAGACCATAATCGACTTTGTGATTCGGGCGCGCCATGTCGGGTCGGTGTGGTCTTGAACATCCCGCTGGCGATCTCTCCTCCTCCAGTTTGGTGCACACATGATCTCCACGGTCATTCCCTTTGAATTCATCCCAATTCACAGATCCGCTTGGGTGACTGCTCTTAACTCTGTTGAGCAAGTGACGGACCACTGCACGAAGGAGGCAGGCTTCCCAAGAAAAATGATGAATTCTCAATAGGATAGTGACTAAATCCCTGAGGATACATCTCAAGGGCTGCTCGGCGTCAGCGGAGCATCTTGTCGGCCTATGCCACAGGGTGCGGCGTTGGATCTCCCGTCGTCACGGGAGATTTTTAATGATGGACAAGTTGTCCAGCAGAGAACAGTCCGTCCTGGGAAAGGAGGAGTTAGGGCAGGCCGTACCGGCGTAGCTTGCGTTGCAGAGTCTTGCGGTGGATGCCGAGGACCTCAGCAGTCCGACTGAGATCATGCTGGTGCGTTTCAAGTGCGCGCAAGATATGGTTCCGCTCGAGAGCCTCAAGGGTCATCCAGCCACCGCCTTGGTTGCCGGTCGCTGCCGCTGCAGACTTAACTTCTTGAGGAAGGTCATCGAGCAGGATGATGGAATGCGGCGTCAACGCTACCGCGCGCTCGATCGCGTGTTCCAGTTCACGCACATTGCCGGGCCACGAGTATTGGCTGAGCAGCGCCATTGCATCGGGTGCGATGCCCGTGACCGGCTTCTCTTTGGCGGTCCCGTATTTCTGGACAAAGGACTGCGCCAGCATCGGAATATCTTCAAGTCGCTCGCGCAGCGGCGGAACGGCAATCGTGACGACGTTCAGCCGGTAGTATAAATCCTCACGGAACTTGCCGGCTTCCACGAGAGCTTTTAAGTCTTTGTTGGACGCCGCAATGACTCGCACATCGACGGGAATGGTGTCGTTCCCTCCGACGCGCCGAATCTCGCGCTCCTGGATCACCCGGAGCAGCTTACTCTGGAGAGTAGGTGAAATGTCGGCAACTTCATCCAGAAAACAGGTGCCGAGATGAGCCTTCTCAAGCAGGCCCTTGTGGGTGGCCGTGGCCCCGGTAAACGCGCCCCGCTCGTGCCCGAACAATTCCGATTCAAGCAGGCTTTCAGCCAACATCCCGCTATCCACGGCTACAAACGGGCCTGAGCTCCGTTGGCTGTTGGCATGAATGGCCCGGGCGGCAAGTTCCTTGCCGGTTCCACTTTCGCCTTGCAGTAAGACCGTACTATCCGTCTGAGCCACGCGCGCGATCATTTTATACACAGCGACCATGCCGGAGCTGCTCCCGACAATCTTTTCAAATCGGTATCGGTCTTTGAGTTGTTCCCGCAGGGCCAGATTTTCACTGAGGACTTGCTTGTGCTCGATAGCGCGCCGAACCACCAGCCGGACGTCGTCGACGATGAAGGGCTTCGCCAGGTAATCGAACGCGCCAGCCTTGATCCCATCAACAGCAGTCCTGAGCGATCCGAAAGCCGTGGCCAGAATCACCAAGGTCTTCGGAACACGAACCCGAAGCTCCGTGAGGAGTGCTACGCCGTCCATCCCAGGCATTTGGATGTCTGTGATCACCACGTGGGGTTCTCCTTGAGAAACCTGGCGAAGAGCCTCCTCGGCACTCTCCGCGGTTTGAACCTGGTAGCCCTCCTTGGCAAGAATCTCGCGAAGAAGTTCCAGCGTTTCCGTGTCGTCGTCAACGACGAGTACACGCGATGGCCCCATCATGAGAGCGCTCCTTCCGAAGCCGGCAAGAGCACACGGAATCGCGTTCCCTTGCCCGGTTCGCTTTCCACAACGATCTGACCTCCATGCGATCGGACGGTCTCATGCGTGATCGACAGCCCCAACCCCGTCCCGCGCCCGGCCTTCTTGGTCGTAAAGAACGGCTGAAAGATCTTGGCTCGATGTTCAGAGGCAATACCTTGCCCCGTGTCGGCAATGTCAACCGCCAGCCAGCCAGAGGTCTTTTCTGCTGGTCGTGCCTCGATGCCATGACTCCGAATGGTCAAGGTGCCTCCATCCGGCATGGCGTCCAGGGCGTTTTCAATCAAATTGCAGAAGACCTCCTGCATTTGCTGCTGGTCGGCTTTCACCTTCTGCAAGCCCTGGCTCAACAGCAGGGTGAGGATAACGTTACGTCGGTCTATCTCTGGACGCAAGAGCGCCACGCATTCCTCCAGGCAGGCATTAATATCCATCGGGGACAGCAGCGGCTCCGGCTTGCGAGCATAAATCAGGAGATCCTGAATGATCCGAGAGGCCCGGTCGATTTGAGCTTCCACGATCTTGAGGCGTTTGCGCGCTTCAGCCCCCAGTTGTGGATCTTCTTCCAGTAATTGCATGTGGCCGGAGAGCGCGGTCAACGGTGTGCCGATCTGGTGCGCCACGGTCGCAGCCAACTGGCCAATGGCTGAGAGCCGATGAGCGCGCGCCGCCTCCCGCTGAGTGGTTGACAGGAGCTCGATGGTCTTGGCCAGTTCCCGGTTCTTCTGGCGAAGCTCGGCCGTGGCTTCCTCTACTTTGACCTGGAGTTCATCATGCGAATGCTGAAGCTTTTCGAACAGCCGGCTATTGTCCTCCGTCGCGGCTCGGATCCTCTCCACCATCAGATTGAACCTCTCACCGAGCTGGCCGATCTCGTCCCGGCCACGAACAGGCACTGTTGTGAGCAGTTTGCCGCGGATGCCGGCCTCCACCGCCGAGAGGAGAGCCTTCACGGGACGGTGAACCCTGAAATACAAGAAGAGGTTGATCGCCAGAACAACGACCAAGCCTTTCAGCAGGATCCTGGTTAGCTCCAGCTGTCGCTGAGAGGTCTGGATTTCGTCAAAGTGGGCCGTCGAAAATTCCGCATAGGTGGCGCCGACGAGGCGACCGTCCTTCGTAATCGGAGAGGCCACGTTCACGCGATGCGCAGTTTCCCATCCCCTCAGGTCGCTGACCGATGTGTCTTCCAATAACGCCTGTTCGATCAGTGGAGGGGCGCGTTCCAGTGTAGGGAGAGTGGTGATACCCGCACTCACGACAAGCATGGGTGGTCCGGGCTTTTCCTCCGGCAGGGCATAGAGTGCCACATCAAGGAGGTCTGGCCGATTCGCCCTGAGCTTATTCAATTCCATTTCTCGGGCCGCCTGGTCGCGGAGATCCGAAGGCGTGGTGATTTCCGCACCAACCTGCCGGACCACACCCATGATCTCTTGGAGGTAATTTCCCTGAACAAGGCTCCCGATGTATTGCCGCTCGAAGTACTCGACGGAGACCGCCGATATCCCCACGATCAGGAGGATGACCAGGGAAACCTTTGTGGACAGGCTCATTCTGCTCCAAGGCGAAGTGATGGCCTTATGATAGTCCTGTCTTCCCAAGCGTGTAAACCGGATCGTGACCTCATCCCCCCCGCTACCAACGGGGGCAGCCTCCATGGTAGGACGAGATGCAAGCTCTTCTGATGGTATGACCTGCCTCAATCCTTCTTCCCCTCGGACAGACTGCGCCGACCAGGAAAACCTGTCAGTCACAAAAATCCCAAGATAGAACGGTCAGTTAGAGCAATGCGTTTGCCAAACTCGGGACAGGATGTCTCGCTCACCCCTGATTCAAACGACACTTTCTTGATCGCCTGAACCTCCATATCCATTTGAACATTGGTCTGTTCTTACTGCGTGGTGACTCGGCGTGTATCAGGGACTGCCCCTTGCACGGATGAACGGTCATAGTGACGGACAATCATCCTTGCAAGGTACCTGCCTGTCTTCGCAACTCGGCAGGATGAATCCGGGGGCTTAGCATCAAGGACGTTCAGCGCAGGGAGGTCCGATATGAACTGCCACAGCGTGAAGATCGCGCGAGGGTTTTTTCTACTGTTGGTCGTC
>Ga0209899_1000100_pt1 | contig 15343 bp, 12 predicted proteins | sample GWRWS1_0_10_FD_187228 | JGI IMG/M metagenome (GOLD analysis project Ga0209899, IMG submission 187228) | Riverbed sediment microbial communities from areas with vegetation nearby in Columbia River, Washington, USA - GW-RW S1_0_10 (SPAdes)... | ecosystem: Environmental > Aquatic > Freshwater >...
CGCCCAAGCCGGTCAAAAAGAAATAACGTGCAACCCAAGCTCAAATCCAAAGTCAGATGCACCGACCGGGAGGTCGGCGAAGTCACGAGGATCATCGTCGATCCCTTGTCACGCGAGGTCAGCCACATCGTAGTGGGACGGAATGGCGCCGGTGTGCCCGAGCGCCAGATCCCCGCGTCCACGATTCAGGCAGTGACGGACGATACGGTCGAGCTGCGGGCCCCGTCAAGCGAGTTGAATCAATTCCCGGTCTTCCGGCGGGATGAGTATGTGACTATCCATGAGGTGGAGATCGCGCACCTCGAGGATCATCTGCACGTCCAGCCTGGCGAGGTGTTGGTGCCGCTGCCCGAGCTGGAGCGCAACGTCAAGCGCCGGACCTTTTTCACCAACCTGACGCATGCGATCGGCGCCTTAATCGCCCTCCCGCTGGTGTATCCGGTTCTCAGGTACGTGATGAAGCCCATGTATGCGCCGTTCGACAACCGGTGGCTCAAAATCGGCAACGTGAACAGGATCAAAGCGGATGATGTAGGCGTCCAGTTCAAGTTCAAAAAGACCGTCAAGGAAGCCTTCATGCCGGAGGCTGAGGTCGACAAGAATGTCTGGGTCCTGAAAGCCTCGCCCCCGGTCCTGGAGGAGGTGTACAAGAGCAAGGATATGGAGTTCCGCGATCATACCGGCGGCGTGATCTGGACGAACAAGCGGGACGTTCCCTATGTGGCCTATTCGGGCAAGTGCCCTCACCTGGGGTGTGGGTACAAGTGGCGGAACGTGCCGAAGCTCGGTCGGCAAATCTTCCTGTGCCCCTGTCATTTGAGCATCTACGATGCCAGCGGAAAAGTGCTGGATGGGCCGGCCCCTCGCCCGCTGGACCCTGTTCCGATCCGCGTGGCGACCAACGGTGACATCGAAATTATCGATGTCGAGTACAAGGCTGGTACGAAAGTCCAAACTCGGATCGTCTGATGAACAGCCAACCGTCCCTGCTGGAGAAAGTGTTCGCGTTCGTGGATGAGCGGGTAGGCCTGAAGACCCTTCAGGCCAAGATGCTCAATGAGCCGGTGCCCGGCGGATCGCGCTGGGCCTACGTGTTCGGCTCCTGCCTCCTGTTCATCTTCATCATGCAGGCGGTGACCGGCATCCTGCTCATGTTCTATTACGTCCCGAGCGCGGACCACGCCTACGCCAGTACCCAATACATCATCCACGAAGTGGATTATGGGTGGTTCCTGTTGAGTTACCACTTCTGGGGATCGTCGGCGATGGTGGTGATGGTGTTCACTCATATGTCACAGGTCTTTCTATGGGGTGCGTACAAGAAGCCGCGCGAGATGGTCTGGCTGGTCGGGCTGGCGTTGTTTGGTCTCGTGATGGCGTTCGGCTTTACCGGGTATCTGCTTCCGTGGGATCAGCGTGCCTACTGGGCGACCACGGTTGGCGTGGAGATCATGGACAAGACGCCCGTTGTAGGCGACTTCATCGCCCGGTTCCTGAAAGGCGGACCCACTCCGGGCCAAATGACCCTCAGCCGGTTCTTCGTGATTCACGTCATGATCCTTCCGGCGGCGCTGATGGGACTGGCGGGGCTCCATCTCTTCCTGTTCCGGAAAGCTGGTCCTGCAGGTCCATTTCAAGGAAGCGTGGAGGAGCTGAAGGCCAAGACCGACTACTTCTTTCCGCGGCAGGTCTGGAAGGACGTGGTCGCGATGGCCGCGGTGTTCTTCGCAATCTGTAGCCTGGCCTTCATCGAGCCGGTTCAGCTGCTGGAGGAAGCGACGCCGGATCCGGGGGACTATCACCCGGAGCCGGAGTGGTACTTCCTGTTTCTGTTCCAAATGTTGCGCTGGAAGATCTTTTCCGGGGAGTTTGGGCAGTTCCTGGCCGGGGTGGCCATTCCGAATGCTTTCCTATTGCTGCTGGCCGCGCTGCCATTTATCGACCGGAATCCGGAGCGGAATATTTTCAAGCGGCCGATTGCATTGGTCGGCTGGATCGTCGTGATGGCTGGCATTCTGATTTTCACTGTCTCGGCGATCATTAATCGAGAGTTCCTGGACTAGTGTCGTCATTCATCCTGCAACGTTCATAATTTGAATCGTGGTATGACCGGTCAGGCCTCGAACATGTCGTCAGTAAAGCTGGGTCTGGCTGTCGCATGGCCGGCTTTCTGGACGGGCGTTCCGATCAAGGTTGTCATAGCCCTGCTGCTCCTGGCGACGGGCCTGCATCCGTGGGAGATGCCCGGGCTGGCATTTCTTCTTCTGCTCTCCATTCCCATCGACATCTGGGCCCTTGGTCTGAGCTCCAGGACGGTCTTCCTGGAGCGACTCCACCTTCAACCACCGGCCCTGGTCGGACTGACTCTGTGGTGGCAGGCGACGCTGTTCAGTGCCCTGTACCTGCCGATTGCCTACCTCATCGGGAGCCAGGCGGTCGCCGGCGCCCAGGCCGTCGCGAGCAGAATGTTTGAACTGGAACTGCTCAAGACCATGCCGGTGCCGGAGCGGATCAGCATCGAGCTCACCATGTGGGGCAGCGCTGCCGCCGTGGTCTTGCTGGTCCTGGCGCTGGGATGGTTGTTCGGATTTGGTCGGATTGTCGGTAGGCAGGTGGCCACAGCCAGGCCGGCGGCGGAGCCCTATCAGGCGCTCGTCCGTCAGTGGGACCTCCTGAGGGTTCCCGACGACCAACCTCTTGTCTTGACTGTGCTCGCGGCATCCGGCGTGACGCTGGTCGTCTTGTTTTGGGCGTTCATGCCGGTCAGCACTCCGCATCCCCACGAACTGTATGAAAAGCCGCAGGAGAAAGTGGGGCCGCCCCTCAAGCCGGCTGAGGCCTTGCAGAAGACCGAGAAACTCATCGCTCAGGCCGAATCGGCTGTCCAGGCGCTTGAGGCCAAGGCGAAGAAGGACGTCAAAAACAAGGGCAAGAACAAGGGAACCGGGAAGGAAGCCGCCCCGTCGAAGGCCGACCAGCCCAAGGCCGGCAAAACGGAGACGACTCCTGGGAATGCCGCTGCGCCGACGCGTTGAGACCGCACAGGCCTTCCCCTGCGCGCGGACGAGGAGATGTCCATGACAACCCACGGCGAACATCCGAGGCGACTCATCAGCTTGCTGCGCAGACGGGGATCGTCGCTCGCGGGGCTGCTCTCACTCATCGGTCTGCTACTCGCGCCTGCGCTGGGCTTGGCACAGGAGGCCTCGAGTGCGGCGGCAGTCGCCTATCGTGATATTCCTCAACTCGGCGGCAGCCGGAACATTATCTGGGTCATCGCGCAGCAGCATCTGCTCCTGGCCGGATTCGTGCTGGGGGTCCCGATCTTTGCATGGGTCTGCGAGATTGTGGGCTGGAAGACCGGTGAGAAGCGGTACGACAAGCTGGCCAAGGAGTTCACGAAGCTCCTCACCTCCGCCTACGCGACCACCGCCCTGTTCGGGGGGATCCTCCTCTTCCTGCTCATCGGCTTCTACCCGAAACTGATGAACTACCTGGCGGACATCTTTTTTCCGTCCTTCGTCGTGTATAGCGCCTTGTTCCTTCTGGAAACGGTGACGCTCTATCTCTACTGGTATGGCTGGGACACGATGCAGGGAGGCGGCATGAAAGTGCTGCACCTGTTTCTGGGCTTTCTCCTGAACGTGTTCGCGTTCTTCATCATGATCGTCCCGAACTCGTGGGCCACGTTCCAGGCCAGCCCCGTCGTGATCACGGAAGGGTCCAGCCTGGCCCGTGCCTGGGCTGCCACCTGGAACCCCACCTGGTGGCCGGTGAATGTGCACAGACTGATTGCCAATGTCGTGCTGGGTGGCTTCATCTGCGGCGCCTATGCTGGCGTTCGATACCTGTCGGTGACCACAGCAGAAGAGCGCGAACATTACGACTGGATGGGCTATGTCGGGAACTTCATCGGTGTCTTCGGCATGCTGCCGCTGCCCTTCGCCGGATACTGGTTGATGCGCGAGGTGTATCAGTACAACCAGCAGATGGGGATTACGTTGATGGGCGGGTTCCTCTCCTGGTTGTTCATCCTGCAGGCCGTGCTGATCGGCGCGCTCTTTCTGGGCGCGAACTATTATTTCTGGTTGGGGATCACGCACCGCATCCCGGGGGCCGAAGCGAAATACCGCAAGCCGATCATGGCCATGCTGATCATCCTCTTGCTCTGCCTGGGTGTCTGGATGACCCCCCATTCCCTCGTCGCCAGCCTGGAAGAAGCTCAGAAAATGGGCGGGACCCATCATCCCCTCTTGGGGGTGTTCGGGGTGATGTCGGCCAAGATGACCGTGGTCAATCTCATGATCCTGGTGACGTTCATGAGCTTTGTCATCTACTGGCGAGCCGGCAAGCAGGAGACAGCCACCTGGGCCAAAGTCGCCAATGCGGTCATGGGCGGTGTGCTCGGCATCGCCGCGATCGTGGTGATCGTGCTGGGCGTCTGGGGGTACTTCGTACCGGCCATCGTCCGGATCAACACCTTCTCGGTGGCCCAGGTGTTGATCGTCTTGTTCGTGATGCTGACGATCACGCCATTGACCGCGGTGCTTTTGCGCAGCGCCAGAACCACCACCGAAATGGTCTGGGGGCGCATGCCGCCGAGGGCCGGCTATGCGCTCGTCATGAACGCGGTCATGGTAATTCTGCTCATGACCCTCATGGGCTACGCGCGGTCCTCCTCCCGGGTGCACTGGCACATCTACGGGGTGATGCGAGACTCTTCGCAGTACGCCTATTCGCCGGCGCTGGGCTATGCGGCGGCCTTCATGTCTCTCAATACGTTTATGTTTTGCATGCTCGTGGCCTTTATTTTCTGGGTGGCCACGATGGGGGATCAGGGAAAGGCGACGGGCTCGGGAGCCAAGGGGAAGGTTCCTGCGGGCGCGTTTCCGGCCATGGCTGGGGGGTCGGCGGCGCTGGATGAGACGGGGCGAAAGGGCTGATCCCCGTGCTCGGGCACCGCCCACTTAGAAGAGACGGCTCAGTGGCGACCAGGGAATTCCCGTGCTCCCGCAGCGCGCGGCCTCGGAAGGCCCTCGCTGGACGGGCGCAGTAGGAATCCCCTGGTCGCCCTGCTCGAAAAAGGGGCTGCCGGTCGAAGAGGTATCCGCTGGACGGCCGCAGTTGGGTCAGCCTATCCGCCCCTCAGGGCAACACTCCAACGCCTTGTAGGGGAGGGTAAGAGGAAGAGACTATGAGCGAAGTCGCTTTGCTACAGTTGATTGGCTTGTGTGTGGTGGGCGTCGGAGTGGCGATCCTCCTGTTTATCCAGGCTCGATTTGTTCGAGTGGTGGGTTTCGTCATTATTTTGCTGGGAATCTTTGCTCTGATTGCTCTAGGCGTTCCCCAGATGGCGTCGCTCCCGCCGGCGGAGGAGAAGTTCGACGTGGCTAGCATTAAGACCCCGGCAGATATGGCCGCGATCGGCCAGAAGATTTTCTTTAGCAAGGGGCAGTGTGCCCTCTGCCACTCAATCGGGCCCAGCGAGTCGGCTCGCTGCCCGGACTTGAAGGGAATCGGCGCCAAACTGACCAGAGAATTCATGTATGAGAGCCTGACGCAGCCCCAGGCCTATATTTACCTGGACTACCGGCACGAGGGGCCGCCGAAGCAATACCCGGCACGGATGCCATTCATCAACAAGAACCCGATCGGGCTGACAAACAATGAAATTCTCTCCGTGATCGCGTTCTTGCAGGAAATGAGCGGAGAACCGATTACGGTGAGCCCGTCTGAGATCACGGCGCCGACGCAAACGGCGGCCGTGATTCCGATGGCCCATTGGCAATAACTGTCCCGCTTCGACTGGAGGAAAGGTAGGGCTATGAAAAGGAAGGGTAGGGCTCTAAAAGGCGGCGCATTGCTCAGCCCCGCGATCCTGATCGTCGGCATGTATCTGTTCTTGAAATTCGTCTTGCCCTTGTTCACGGCCCCACTGCCGGCCAGCCTCATTTTTCTGTACCTCGCGCTGACCGTCACCGGTATTCTGATTTTCAACACCCTCAGCGGTGGTTCAATGGAGGCCTTCTTCGGCCCGATCTTCCGCTTTTTGAGTGGAGATGGACAGGCTGGTCCAATGAAAGTTGCGCGTCTCCTGGTGCTCATCCTGTTTCCGCTACTGGTGGGCTGGCAGGCCTATGCGAGTACCGCTCCCAGCGAACAGCCACCGGCGGAAAACCGGACGATTCATCCGGCCCCGCCCGGCGAGTTCGTCGGGCTTTCCAACCCGGTGCCGAACACGCCGGAGAATGTCATGATGGGCAAGGGGCTCTTTGCAGCATTCTGTTCGCCATGCCACGGGAACTTCGACGGCAAGGGGCCGGCCGCCAAGGGGTTCACTCCTCCACCGGCGAACTTCGTGGATCCTGGAACTATCGCGCAGCTCCAGGAGTCGTATGTGTTCTGGAGAATCAAGAACGGCGGGGTCGGCTTGCCCATCGAGGGGATGCCCTGGAAATCGGCGATGCCGCGGTGGGAGGTTGAGCTGAAGGACGAGCAGATTTGGAAAATCATCATGGGCGAATACGACGGGGCGCACCAGAAACCGAGGACGTGGGAATAAGTGTAGAGATGACGAAGATTTGCAGGAGAGAAAGGGCTGATCAATGAGGGGAGCGCATCGGCTGAGTGTTTGGTGTTTTGGCGGGATTGCTCTTTTCTTCGGCACTGCGGCCACTAATTCCGGCTTCGCCCAAGAGAGCGTGGCGGTTCGGGCCGTGATGGTCAAGGGAGGAGTGCCCGGAGAGGACCCGAGCGCGGCTGCCTGGAATACCGTTCCCGTCTCGGAGTTCCCGCTGTCTCCTCAAGTTCACTGGGCGCCGAGGATCGGTGAGGTCACCGCCAAGTCGGTCAAGGTGCGTGCCATGCATGACGGCCAGCGAATGGCCGTCATGTTGGAGTACGCAGATCCCAGCGAGGATCCTGACGACGCGGCGGCGCTGGAGTTCATGATCGGCGACAAGAAGGCGCACTTCGCCCATGGTCAGCCGATGGCCCAAGTGGAAGGGGGGCCGGTCAACATCTGGTACTGGAAAAACAAGGACGCGAAGGTCCTGGACATGAATGCCAAAGGGTTCGGCACGCTGAAGGCTCAGAGTCAGCAGGATGTGACAGGCAAAGGGGTGTATCAAAACGGAACCTGGAAGGTCGTCTTCACGCGTTCCCTCACGACCGGCGATGTGGACCACGATACCCAGTTCAAGCCTGGAGAGTTTATCAATATCGCGTTTGCGATCTGGGACGGGAAGAAGCTGGAGAGCGGCGATCTCAAGGAGAAAGGCTCGCAGAAGGCCGTGTCCTCCTGGTGGTATTTTCGCGCTGAGCCGCCGCCGGATTACTCGGCCTATCTGTATGCTGCGCTGGCGGTAGGGCTCGCCGCAGTCTTTCAATTTGTCATTATCCGGAAGCTGAGGAAAGGGCGCTCCACATGAGAGCTGCTGCGCACATGGTGGCAACAGGCCGTGGTTGGAAGTTTCTGCCGGTGGCCGTGGTCATGGGAATTGCGGCGGCGGCTGGGGGCGTGAGCTGCACACTCTTTCAGAGCGAGCTTGTCTCGAAAGGACAAGCCCTCTACGAGCATTACTGCATGCACTGCCATGGTGAGAACGGCCGCCAGAACGAAGGGTACAACTGGGGGCACATGCCGGACCCACGTCCCAAAGATCTTTCGGCGAAGGAGGAAATGTCCACCTTCAAAGACGAGGAAATCTTTGGCACGATCTCCCGCGATATGAAGGATACGACCCCGGAGCTGGGCGACAAGATCGGGGATGATGAATTTGCCGTGCCGACGATGCCGACCTTCAAATACACGTTGTCAGACGAAGAAATCTGGGCGATCGTGGCATATGTTCGGACACTCCACGGCATGAAGTTGGAATTCAATGTGGAGGGACGAAAGAAAGAGCTCCAGGACCAGCTGCAGGCCTCCCAACAGGCTTTCGACCAAGCTAAGCAGGCCTTGGAAGCGGCCGAAAAGAAAGCCGAGGCGGAGGCGGAAAAGACAGGCGGCGAAGTGGACGACGCTGCGATGGCCAAAGAGCAAGAGGCTCTGGCCGTGACCTCAAAGGAGTTGGAGAAGGCCAAGACCGCGGTCGCGAACTTCACCGCTCGCCCGAAGTTTGCCGCTGTTTCAAGACCAGAGCTGACGACGTCACCGGCCGAAGCCGCGAAGGTGGCCGGACTCGGGAAACGCCTCTACACGAACAAATACGGTTGCAATGCCTGTCATCAGGTTGGGGAAGAAGGCGGGGTCGTTGGGCCGGCATTGGACCGAGCGGGCTTTCGGCTCAACTCCGCTTGGGTCTATCGGTGGATCAAGTACCCGCAGAGCATGAAGCCGGAGACGCGGATGCCGAATCTCGGGATTCGCGATCAGGATGCCAAGGCCATCGTCATGTACCTTGGGACGTTGCGGGCGCCGGGGCCTGACAAATCCGAGCCGAAGACTCAGGCTAAGGTTGAGTAGCCTCAACCTAAACCGCAACCTTCACAAAAACCCCGCCCAGATTCCAGCTAAGATCGCCCACCCCACCCAGACATGTTGCTTGAACAGGCCGAATGCCATGACTGGTGAGACTGGCCCTCGCAACTTCCAGACCTGGTTGGTCAAAAACCCCGCCACCGCCACGAGCATGACGTAAAACGCCGGGCCGATGCCGACCAGCCAGCCTGTGACCGCCAGCAGCAGCAACATTCCACAGACTGAGGCTCCCACCCCGATCCAGGCCCGAGCTCCGAAAAGGATCGCCGACGACTTCACGCCGATCCGCGCATCATCCGTTCGGTCCTGCAGCGCATAGATCGTGTCGTAGGCCACAGCCCAGAACACCGTGGCGGCGTACAGGAGCCAGACCTGGTTATCCAGCGAGTTCCGGACTGCCGCCCACGCCATGACCACGCCCCACCCGAACGCGATACCCAGCACAGCCTGCGGAAGCTGAATGACCCGCTTTGAGAAGGGATAGAGGGTTGCGAACAGCAGCGCGACCGGGCTTAACTGAATCGTGAGCCGATTGAGGAAGACCAGCAGACTGGCTGCCATCAGCGCCAGGATGGTTGCGATGGCGAGCGCTTCCGGTGCGGTCAGCGCGCCGCTGGCCAAGGGGCGCATCCGAGTGCGGTCTACTTGACGATCAAGAGACCGGTCCGCCAGATCGTTGATTACGACCCCCGCACTGCGCATGAGGAACGAGCCGGCCACAAAGATGGCAAGCAGGCTCACTGATGGCTTGCCATGGGACGCAAGGACGAGCGCCCACAGGGTCGGGAGCATCAGGAGCATTGTGCCGGATTGATTAGAAAGGCGAATCAGGCTGGACAGTGTCGACCAATTTAGGCCGCGGCCTGGTTGTGCTGTGCCTGTTCGGCCAACCCAGTGAGAGGGATCCGGCATGGCGGCGACCTTAACGCAAGGGGAAAAGGCTGTCAATGCAGGGCCGGTTGTCTTCTCCCGCCGTTTCCGGTATAAGCATCCTCCTGTGTGGCTGTTTCACCTCGCCGCTGCCATTGCGCCTTCCGTGCATTTTCTCGTCGCTCGACCTGTCCTTGTAGCCGTCCTGCTGACAGGTCTTGTAGGCTGTGATTGGTTCTCGTCTCGAACCGGCGGCGACTCCGAAGGCTACTGGCTTCCCTTGACGGTCAAGCTTCGGCTGGATCCCAGCGTCACCGAAGCAGAGCTGGCTTACCACGACGCCTGCGGGCAACCCCGCACGCTTCCGATCGGCGATCGTCTGAAAAGGGACTTGGAGCGACAAATCGGGATGGTGTTTGAGCATCTGCAGACCGAGTCGTCTTCAGCGAAGCATGGTCCACCGGATGGAACGGTGGAAGTTGTGCTGGGACTCAAGGAAATCGAACTGTTGATCTCACGGAAAGGGAAGCACCAGTACCCTGCCACCGTCACGGTGGGGGCGACGGTCTCCTATATTGATGCAGCCGGCGCGCTGCTCCATACGAAGAAGCTGCGGACCGATTTCCGCGATGAGATTGAGATAAAGAGCGAGGGATGCGAGGTCCATGGATTGGATAGGGTCGCCTACACAGCGGTGGGCACGTTGGCCCAAGGTCTCAAGGAACAGCTTGGCAACTCGATCAGAATTCGGGAAGCAGCAGAGGCGAAGGCGAAGGGGATGCGACCGACGGTCGCGCGATCACAGGCAGACGCCGGATCGGCAACGATAGCCGGACCGGCTCAATTGTCGTTCCGTGCCATGCTCGTGGAAGAACACAAGAACCAAGTGCTTGAAAGTGGAGAAAAGCTGACGGTGACGGTGGAAGTCACCAACGCCGGCCCAGGCGTCGCGCAGCACGTGCAGGTCATGCTCGATGGAAGCCCGGCGCTGGTCCAGCGCTTCCCCAATCCCATTGAGGTCGGAGACCTGCAACCGGGGGAAACGAAGGTTGTCGAGGCCAGCGGCAAGGTGCCTCTCGTCTCGGCGGCTGAGCAGGCTGAGCTGGTCATCTCGCTCTCGTCGTCCGGCGACGTGCAGGGGCCGGCTCAGAAGAAATTCGTCGCGGCGCTTCGTCCCGCCAAATTGGAACAGGTCGAAGTGCTGTCGGTGGACGTGGATCAAGTCCCAGAGCGGGTGCCGGGGTATGAGCGACGAAAGGCGGTCGGGATCGCGATCGGGGTTGGGACTTATCGTGATCCTCAAGTGCCAGGCGTGAAGTTTGCCGTCCGTGATGCAGAGGTTGTAGCCAGTTACTTTCGGACAGTCGGGGGAATTCCGGCTAGGCAGGTCAAGGTGTTAACGGATGGCCATGCGCTCAAGGACGATCTCGCCCAACTGTTCGAGGGCTGGCTGCCCCAACATGTCGGTTCGGACAGCGTCGTGCTGGTCTTTTTCTCCGGTCGAGCCTCGATGGATCCTTCGACCGGCGCGGTCTCGCTGATCCCCCACGACGGAAGCCCGGCGGCTTCCCCTCGCTTATTCTCGTTGCGTCGCCTACATGCAGCCCTCGCGGGTCTCTCGATTCAGCGGGCAGTGCTGTTGCTTGACGTCTCGCTCACTGTCCCTTCAACCTCTCAGAATCATAGGAGTCCGGTCTGGGATACCGGCGCGCCTGGCCTGCAAGATGGAAAGCTGGTGCAGATACTCGGAATCCACGGAATCCAGAATGCCCATCAGTATGAGCAGGGCCAGCACGGATTGTTCACCTACTATCTGCTGAAAGGGCTTGGCGGGACAGCGGATAAGGACCGAGACGGAATCGTGGCGGTGGGAGAAATCTTCGACTACCTGCGCGTACAGGTCCCCAAGACCGCCAAGGCGGAGTATGGAAATGAGCAGGAGCCCTCGTGTGTGCCGGTACTCACTGCGCGCGCTCCAGGCCGGGGGATTCCGTTGGCGCGCGTCAGATAGGACGGATGCTGATACAATAACCCGTCTTACGTCCCTCGCTGATAGATTGGCAGCCGGCGTAGCTCAGTGGCAGAGCAGCTGATTCGTAATCAGCAGGTCGGTGGTTCGACCCCACTCGCCGGCTCCAGTTTTTTCAATCCCTTCTGAAGGACTATCAGCGGGTGTATTTCACGATGGTTTCGTCCCCATCCTCCAGATCGACATCTCACGTCGCTCGTCCTTCATTTCACGCTTCCCGAGTTTCAGCCTCACCGATTCCCGAGATCTCACACATCTTCTCGCGAGATTTCGCAAGTCACGAGATATCGGCGCTTGCCGATTTTCCCTCACCTGATTCTAAGTCGCTGAACTTCCATCGTTCTCGTTCGATTCTACGTGCTGGCATCGATGTTGCCATAGGGACTCGGCATAGGGTCATCCACTCACAACAAGGAGCAGCATGATGACGACGATTTACGATTTGGTCACAGCTCACCTCACCATCACTACCCGACGGTCCAACCAATTGCATTCCGCGCCCGCGAGAGGAAGGAGGCACGCCATGAAGTCACCCCACATCATCGGGTTCGCCGCGGCTGCTCTGCTCGCCTGTGCCTCTCCCAGCTCGGGCACAGAGTCGACGGTGGCGCCCGCGCCGCCGAGGAGCCTTTCTGACACGGTCCCCCTCTACACGAACCTCGGCTCCCACCACAAACGCATCTCCACTCGAGTCCCGGCCACACAGCAGTACTTCGACCAGGGCCTGCGACTCGTCTACGGATTCAATCACGCGGAAGCGATCCGCTCGTTCACGCGCGCCGCAGAGCTCGATTCCACCTGCGCCATGTGCTACTGGGGGATCGCACTCGCCTACGGCCCGCACGTCAACGCTCCAATGGACTCGGCGAGCGGAGTCGCCGCGTACGCGGCGGCGCAGAAAGCGCTGGCGCTCAAGTCCCACGCCACGGCGCCTGAGCGCGCGTACATCAAGGCGGTCGCGCAGCGCTACGCGGCGGTCCCGCCGACCGATCGTGCCCGGTTGGACACGTTGTACTCGCGCGCGATGGAGCGGGTCGCCAACACCTACGCCAACGACCTCGACGCCGCGACCCTGTACGCCGAATCGCTGATGGACCTCCGCCCGTGGAACTACTGGCGACCCGACGGTACTCCCTACCCCGGCACGAATGAAATCGTACGCCAGCTCCGGAGAGTCATCTCGCGCAACCCGAACCACCCCGGCGCGTGCCATTACTACATCCACGCGGTCGAAGCGGTGAACCCGCAGGCCGCGGTGCCGTGCGCCGAGCGGCTCGCTCGGCTCATGCCGGGCGCAGGGCACATGGTCCACATGCCCGCACACATCTACATCCGCGTCGGACGGTGGAACGACGCCGTGCAGGCCAACCAACACGCCATCCACACCGACGAGGTGTTCATCGAAGGGCAGCACCCGATGGGCGTCTATCCGCTCGCGTACTACCCGCACAACATCCACTTCCTCGCCTTCGCCTCCACGATGGCGGGCCGCAGTGCGCAGGCGATCGAGGCGTCCAATACACTCACCTCCAAGGTGAACCTCGACGCCGCGCGCCAGGTCGGGATGCTGCAGGAGATGCTGCCGTACCATGCGCTCACGCTCACGACGTTCGGAAAATGGGACGACGTGCTTGCCGAACCGCTCCCGCCGGCGGACATCCGCTTCTCGTACGCCATGGCGTACTACGCCGGCGGCGTGGCGCACGCCGCCAAGGGACAGTGGGCTGAGGCGCAAGCCGCGCTCGACACGGTGACCGCGATCAACGCCGCGACGCCCGAAGGTGCCGATGGCAAGACGGCGCTCTCGATCGCCGTGCACGCGCTGTCCGGCGAGATCGCCACCCGCCGCGGCGACCTCGACGCGGGCATCAACCACTTCCGGGAGGCGGCCAAGATCGAGGACGCGGGACTCTACTTCGAACCGCCCAAGTGGTACTACCCGATTCGGCACTCGCTCGGCGCCGCGCTGTTGAAGGCGGGACAAAATGCCGAGGCCGAGAAGGTGTATCGCGAGGACCTTCGGCGCTTCCCCGGGAACGGCTGGTCCCTGTTCGGGCTCGCGCAGGCGCTCCGGGCGCAGGGGAAGAACACCGAAGCGGCCGCAGCGGAAGCGCGCTTCCGCCGAGCGTGGGCGAGCACGGACGTGACGCTGACGGCATCGAGGTTCTAGCTGATGGAGAAATCTTTGCAATAGTCAGTATGTGCGGCAGCTTGGTAAGAGCAAAGGAACAGTCCCCTAGAGGCTCTCTAATGCGCTACATTGGGTGATCGGAAGTACTTTACCTTCCGGCCACACTTCCCAAAGCCTACCCCCGGTAGATCAGGCTCACTGGACGGACCACCCGCTGAATCGAGCCTTGTTGAACCGCCGGTAGGCGAGGCGCATATAGGTACCTATAAAAAGTATAGGGTCCCCTTTATATTAGGGACCCAAAAGAGTGCCTCAGTTCCTAATGCGCAGGCCCCGGGCTGCCGGAGGACCTCGTCCCAAGGCTACCCCCGGCCACGGAGAGCCTCCGCTGTAACGATTATTGTAACGGTTTGGCCACTACTCCCCGCAACTCAAGGGGACTACAGGGTAGTTGTTAATCCGCAGGCTCCTCGTGCTTCTCTGCGGAAGTACTCGTATTTGGTGGGCAATCGAGTAGGGGAAGAGGAGGCTGCTACTCGTATTCGTAAACCGCAGGTCAGGGTTGTAGCCTCGCTCAACATCCGTGGCACTGGTGCCGACTTGGTGCCAAAACACCCTGGCACACAATGATCCATGCCGTAGTATCTCATTCCTCAGCTTTGCTGTTATCGCGTGATTGGTCTTCCTGGATCTGCTGTGGTCGGTCTTTGACAGGATTCGTAATCAGCAGGTCGGGGGTTCGACCCCACTCGCCGGCTCCAGTCCCATTTAATCAATACTCTAATGGTGCAGTAGGCTCACCGGCCTTAGAGCGAGCCGGCGGGTTTCGTGAGGGGGATGGTCGTCTCCGCATTGGTGCTGGTTTCCCGCAGCTTCACCTCCGAGGCGTCAATCGCCGCGACTTGAATCTTGCCCTCGACCGTGTCTCCGACCCGCACGATGAAGATGGCTTGTCCTTTCCCCAGGAACGCTTGCTGTTCGCCTCGCTGCGTGAGGTACCCGAGAAAACGGTACTGCGCCATCAGCTGGCGTGCCTGTTGGGCCGCCTGTTCCTTTTGCTGACGCGCCTGTTGCTCCGCCCGTTCCTATTGCTGCCACGCAAGTTCTTGTTGCTTGCGCGCAAATTTTTCGGCGATCGCCAATGCCACCCAGGAAACGTGCACCTTCACGCTTCCTCCAGCCGACGTGCGGTGTTCCCCTCACAGCAGGAATTTCAGGCCGACTGCGTAAAGCCCCTCCCACCCAAAGGGCAAGTGCCGGACCCATCGCACCTCGGCAAGCGTCGGCGTCCTGGCCCAGGGCACCGGCATCGGCACGTGCAGTCGCAGCACCTCATGCACCTCCGGAGCATGCTCGATCAAGAGGCACAGGCCACCGTTGCCGACATTGACGGTCAGGCCGGCGCCTTCATCGCCGTGACGGACCGCCTCCTGATCAAGCTGATCAAGCGGCGCACTGTATTCGTAACCCACCAGCCGCATTAGTGGGAACCGGTCTCCTCGTTGTTGCTTCCCTGTAACCTCGCTCCACTCGGCCCACTTGTTGTTATGCAGGGGAACCATGTGCAGCTTAGCCCGGGAACCACGAGCCCCAGTCCCCATACCGGGGAATTTGCGCGACACAGTTACTCCACGATCGACAGAGAAACGTGGGCGATACGGAGAGGTTCTACGCCAGATTGAGGAGAGCGGCAATCCCCTCAAACGAGGGCCCCCTCGAACGAGGGGGGTTGACTTCTTGAAATGGAAATCGTTAGGCTCCGGCCCCAGTATTCATGATGCCGTCGCTTTGTGGATTCCCCTTCAAGCTGGGCTGAGTTCTCAGAAAATTG
>Ga0209899_1000102_pt1 | contig 15167 bp, 10 predicted proteins | sample GWRWS1_0_10_FD_187228 | JGI IMG/M metagenome (GOLD analysis project Ga0209899, IMG submission 187228) | Riverbed sediment microbial communities from areas with vegetation nearby in Columbia River, Washington, USA - GW-RW S1_0_10 (SPAdes)... | ecosystem: Environmental > Aquatic > Freshwater >...
CGCCGAGGGTGGGCCACCGAAACTGAGATTGGCGATCTTCGCCCCATGATCGGCCGCGTAGACGAGGGCATCCGCTGCCATGGACGCCGTCCCGACACCACAGGTCCCGCCTGACTCTCCGAGGATCCGCAGCGGCATGATCAGGGCTCCTCGCCAGTTTACGCCGGCAACGCCGGCCACGTTATTTGTCAGCGCAGCGATCGTCCCGGCAACATGCATCCCATGGCTCAGATCATTGCGATCCCTTGTGCAGCCCGGATCAGTGGGGTCGGCATCACCGGAAAAAAAGTCGAAACCCGCGACCCACGTGAGATCGGGATGCGGCCGTATTCCGCTGTCGATCACGGCCACGATGACGCAATCGGGCCCGGTGACAACGTCCCAGGCCGCGGGAAGGTTAATCGCCGGATAGTGCCATTGTTCTGGATAGAAGGTATCGTTCGGAGTTGCTGTGGCGTGGACGTACGGATCATTTTCAACGAATTCGACAAGTGGTGAGGCTCGATACGATAGCGTTGCCCGTGCCATGTTCGCGCCGTCGACCCCCACCACGTGCACATTGAGCTTCGGAATGATCCGGATGACCGACGCACCGGCTTGTTGATGCACGGATTGCACCGCCGCAGCCTGAGCGCCGGGGCTAAACTTGACCAACAGTCTGTCTGGCGCGTACCGGGGCAGGGTCGCGGGCCTCCTGCGGATCACGGCTGGGCCCCGTGAAACGGGCGAACTGGGTGGACTGATCGTTGCACCCAATGTAGCCACGCAGGAAGGTGGCGCCACGCCCGTCGCGGAACCTCCGCAGGCAGAGGCGAGCAGAGCCAGCACTACTAGAATCGAGCGTCTGGATTTTGACATGCGCAGGGACCCCATTGGTTATTTCGCCCTCGTGCTACATTCTCATTTGCCCTTTGTTTTGGGGCACGGCCGATGGCCTCACGGGAGCGACTGGCTCTCCGAAGTCACTGTCTCCTGCTATCTCCCGCTCCTCGACGCAATCAGTGCGCTCGCCGCTGACGGCATCAGTCCGCGCGCGACCATCAACATCTCGCCCGTCCTCGCGGAGCAGCTTGCCGCCCCGTCGTTTCCTGCGGAGATCGAAGAGTTTCTCCGCACGCGACTTGCCGCTGCGCGAGAGAACCGTGATCACTTCACCCGAGAGGGTCGCAGTGATCTCGCCGGACTCACGCAGTTTTGGGAGCGGTTGTATCACGACCGGCTCGCCCAATTTGAGCGCCTGAACGGCAACCTCATTCAGGCGTTTCGTCATCTTGCCGACGAGGGACACATACACCTCATCACCTGCGCGGCAACCCACGCTTATCTTCCGCTCTTAAGCCGTGAGGAGTCCATCGACCTGCAGATCCGGCTCGCCGTCGCCACGCACACGCGGCACTTCGGCCGCGCCCCCGAGGGCATCTGGCTGCCGGAGTGTGCCTACCGTCCTCGATACGAGTGGACGCCACCCTTGGGTTCCCAGCGAGGACGGGTGCGGCTCCGCCGGCGGGGCCTGGAAGAGTTTCTGTCCGACCACGGCCTGAAGTTTTTCTTCACCGATTTGCACCTGGTCCGAGGGGGCGGCGCACTGTCGGCGTACCGAGATTTCTTTCCCGCGCTCAAAACGCTGAGTCCCGTCGAGGGCACGTTGCGCGAGCGCGAAGGGACTCCGTACCACCCCTACCTCGCCGCCTCCCGCGGCGGATCTGGATCGGCGGTGGCGTTTGTGCGGGATCCGGAGAGCACGATGCAGGTGTGGAGCCGCGACCTCGGATATCCGGGCGACGACTGGTATCTCGAATTCCATAAGAAACACTTTCCCGGCGGTCTACAGTACTGGCGTGTGACACAGCCCAAGAGCGACCTTGGACTCAAGGAGCCCTACGATCCGGATCGAGCGAGTGCGCGCACCGAAGCGCACGCCGACCATTTCGTGGCGCTTCTTCGTCGCGTCCTGACCGATTATCGCGCGTCGACTCGAGACCCGGGCCTCTCGTGCAGTCCTTATGACACTGAGCTCTTTGGGCACTGGTGGTTCGAAGGACCGAGATGGCTTCAGCAGGTCTACCGGCGACTCGCACATTCGGATATCGATGTGACCGACTGCCGGACCTACCTGGATCGAGTCGGATCCGCGCCTGCGTTGGGGCTCTTGGAGGGATCCTGGGGCGAGGGCGGGGATCACCGCGTGTGGCTGAACAGGGACACGGAGTGGACCTGGGAGATGATTTACCGCGCCGAGGAAGAGTTCTGGGCGCTGGCACGGCAGTTCCGCGCTCGGCAAGAGCCGCTGCTGCGCCGCGTCATGGCCCAACTCTCCCGCGAGATGGTGCTGCTGCAGGCATCTGACTGGCAATTCCTCATCACGACCTGGGCCGCCCGCGACTACGCCGAAGCGCGATTCATCGAACACTTCGGGAACGTAAACAGTTTTGCTGCGCTGCTGCGACGGCTTGCCGACGGTGGGCAGATGACCCCCGGTGATGAGGAGCTCCTCGGCGCACGGGAGCGCCAGAACTTTGCCTTCGCCGACATCGCGGCGCACGTCGACAAGTCGTGCGACGTACCGGCCGCCTGAACTGTGGCGAGCCCTCGCGTCCTCGCCTTCATCCTCGCCGGCGGCCGGGGGGAACGTCTCGATCCGCTGACGCGGGACCGCGGCAAACCCGCCGTGCCCTTCGGCGGCAAATACCGCATCGTGGACTTCGTGCTCAGCAACTTCGTGAATTCAGGGATCTACGCGATCTACGTCCTCGTTCAGTACAAGGCCCAGTCGCTCATCGAGCATCTCCGAAACGCGTGGCGCCTCGGCGGAATGCCCGATCACTTCGTCATCGTTGTTCCCCCACAGATGCGCCGCGGCGAGATCTGGTATCAAGGCACTGCAGACGCGGTGTTTCAGAATCTCAATCTGATGCGAGATTTCCGGCCGGACATCGTGGCAATCTTCGGCGCAGACCACGTGTACCGCATGGACCTCGGCCAGATGCTGGAGTTCCATCACACACATGGAGCAGGCGCGACCGTTGCCGCCCTGCCGATGGCGCTCGAACTCGCCTCAGGGTTTGGCATCATTGCGGCGGATGACGGGGGCCGCATTCAGCGCTTCGAGGAGAAGCCGCCTCGCCCGACGCCAATGGCGTCCAACCCGGAGCAGGCGCTGGTGTCGATGGGCAACTACCTGTTCACGCGCGATGTGCTGCTGGAAACGCTGACCGAGGATGCGCGTCGCAGCACCGACCACGACTTCGGCCGGACGATCATCCCTGAACTGGTGCCGCACGCTCCTGTATACGCGTACAACTTCCAACACAACTCGATTCCTGACCAGAAACCCTACGAAGAAGCGGGCTACTGGCGCGACATCGGGACCATCGGCGCGTACTGGGAGGCGAACATGGACCTGCTCGGCCGCACGCCGCGTCTGGATCTTGCCAACCCGCGCTGGCCGATACTTACCGCATCCTTCCCCGGCCCTTCGGCCCGTGTGATCGACGGAGAGCTGGTCGACTCACTCGTCGGCGAGGGCAGCCGCATCGAAGGCGCTACCGTCCGTCACTCCATCATCGGCCGGGCAGTGCACGTACAGCCAGGAGCCGTCATCGAGGATTCGCTCGTCATGGATCACACCATCGTGGAATCTGAGGCACGCCTCCGCCGGGTCATCGCCGACCGCTACAACGTGGTCCCGAAGGGCACGCGCATCGGCCTCGACGCCGCCGACGACCGCCGCCGCTTCCACGTCGACCCCTCAGGGATCATCGTCCTGCCCCGCGGTCCTACCCGTTTCCTCTAAGAATGAATGCAGGTACCTGACGCATATTACGTAACGGCACTCGGCAGAGGCGGGGCCAAAGGGGTCCCCGTATCAGTTGTAGTCGGGGAAGGGCTCCGCCTCTGCCGGGTGCCGGCACCCAGAACTGCGGGCATGACTAACCTGTCATGAGTTCTCGCTTCCTGTGCATCCATGGGCATTTCTATCAACCCTCCAGGGAAAACCCGTGGCTCGACGCCATCGAGGTGCAGGATTCGGCCGCCCCATTTCATGACTGGAACGAGCGGGTGACGGCCGAGTGCTACGCGCGCAACGCCTCCTCACGTATCCTGGACAGCGACGAGCGCATCGCCCGCATCGTCAACAACTATGCCAAGATCAGCTTCAACATCGGGCCAACGCTGCTGCGCTGGCTTGCCCGCCACCGTAACGACGTCTACCTCCAGATTCTCGAAGCAGACGCGCAGAGCCGCCGGGCCCAATACGGTCACGGGAACGCGATTGCCACAGTTTACAACCACCTGATCATGCCGCTTGCGACCAAGCGCGACAAGCTCACGCAGATCCAATGGGGTATTCGTGATTTCGAGCGTCGCTTTCGTCGCCGGCCTGAAGGCATGTGGCTTGCCGAGCTCGCCGTTGATCTGGAATCCCTGGAACTGTTGGCCGCGCACCATGTCGGCTTCACCATCCTTGCCCCGCATCAGGCCCGGCGCGTCCGGGCGTTCTCCGAGGGGACCTGGACCGAAGTCACCGAGGCGACGATGGATGTCACCGTCCCCTATCGCTGCCGGCTGCCAAGCGGGCGTTCCGTGGCAATCTTCTTCTACGATGGGCCGCTGTCGCGCGCGATCGCTTTTGGAGGGCTACTGCATGATGGCGCGGAGTTCACCGCCAGGTTGGTAGCACGCGCCGCTGCGGGCGGTCCACCAAAAATTCTCCTGGTCGCCACCGACGGCGAGTCCTATGGGCATCATCACCGTTTCGGTGAGATGGCCCTCTCGTTTGCGCTCCAGCAGATCGCCGCGCAAAACGCGCCCACGCTGACAAACCTCGGCGCGTATCTGACCGCACATCCACCGGTGCACGAGGTTGAGATCCAAGAGCGGACATCATGGAGTTGCGCGCACGGCATCGAGCGCTGGCGCTCAGATTGCGGTTGTAACACAGGCCAAGGACAGCACCAGCGATGGCGAGGACCATTGCGCGAGGGCATGACGTGGCTGAAAGAGGAGCTCGACACGATCTTCGAGCGGGAGGGACGCACGTTCTTCAGCGATCCATGGGCGGCTCGCGATGAGGCCGTCGACATTGCCGACCGCGAGGTCGGCGCTGTGGACGGATTTCTGGGCCGCCATTTGACCGGAGAGCAGTCCGCGTCCCGGCGCACGACGGCGTTGAAGCTCATGGAAATGCAGCGTCAGGGAATGCTCATGCAGAGCAGCGACGGGTGGTTCTTCGACGACATTTCGGGCCTGGAAACGGTCCAGGTCCTTGCGCATGCCGCGCGCGCGATTGAGCTGGCCGCCGGATTCGGCGCGAGCCTCGAAGATGGGTTGCTCGAGTTCCTCAGACGCGCCCCGGGCAACCTCCCCTCATATCCCGACGGCGGCGCGGTGTACACGGCGCTGGTCCGACCGATGGCCGTGTCCCCTGAACGGCTCGTTGCGCATTACGCCATTAAGTCCAACTCCATGCTCTCTCCCCTCAGGGGAGAGAGTGGGAGTGAGGGGAAGCCCATGCTCTCTCCCCCAGCAGGGGGAGAGCGAGGGAGTGAGAGGGTCTACTCCACCCTGATCCGCGAGCAGAGCCGGGACGCAGCCTCCGCAGGACAACATTCCCTCGTGACTGGACGCGTTCAGGTCCAATCAATGATCACAGAGGAGGCGCACGAGGCGGCCTACGCCCTGCTGCACTTCGGCGGACACGAAGTGCACTGCGCGGTCCGGATCGGTTGGTCCGCGCGAGAGTATGAGCCGGTCCGAGCCGATCTGCACGCGCGCTTCGGCCGTGAGATTCTGAGCGCGATTGTGCGGAGAGTCGACGAAGCGTTCGGTCCTGCGTACTTTACACTTCAGGACCTCATGCTCGAGGACCGAAGGCGGGTGCTGTCCACGCTCACCGCGCAGACGCTCACCCAGGTCGAAGAAGCCTACCGGCGGCTCTTCGTCGAACACCGGCCACTCATGCAGTACCTCCGCGATGCGAAGGCAGAGATTCCGGCCCCGATGCTCGTCGCCGCTGTATTTGTGCTGACTCGGGATCTGGAACGAGAGCTGGCCGGATCCGCCGATCTGCCGCTATCCGGAAGCGCCTTTTCATTGGTCACGGAACTGCAATCATGGGGCCGCGATGTGCTCCCCGAGCGGTTCGAGCCTTTGATGCGCAGCAGGCTCGAAGCTGCGCTGGCGGGCAACGGGCCGGCGCGTGACCAGCTGCGGGGAGCCAATCGGGTTCTCGACCTCGCGGATGCCGCCGGCTTCGCGCTCAACCTGTGGGATGCGCAGAACCAGTTCTTTCAGCTCGTGAAGAACGCGCCCCCCTCCGCGGCAGATGAGCTGCGAGCGGTCGGCGAACGACTCCACTTCAACATGGACCGCATTCTCGTGGACGTGAGAGCAGGATGACAGCGCCATTCGAGTTCGTTGCCTGTCTGCAGCTCAGGGAAATGCTTGGTCGCACCGCGTGGGACGAGCGTGAACTGCTCACGGGCATTGAGCACGTGCCGGCGGACTCGATCTATTACCATACCCACAGCTCGTTCCTCCGCAGCCGCTACCCTTCCGCACCTTATCCAAACGATTTTGCAACCTGGGTCGCAACTCAGGTGCGGGATCCCATCCTCGGCGAGCAACTGGCCGTCGTCGATCCATTCATGTTTGACGATCTCGAGCGCCTCCGCAATGCGATGCTGGCCATCCTCGACGATCACCTTCAGGCAGAGGAACCGGCGCCGCGTGTCGGGGCGGTGGGCCGCGCGGGCGAGCCCTTCCACTTCATGCAATCGACCATCATTGAAGTCCCGACGGGAGTGCGCGCGCGAACTCTGGGGGAATTCGCGGACGCGCTGCACCATCTCGACGTCAGTGTCATCTTCTATCACATGTTCCGTCCGGTCATGAACTCGGGAACTGTCTCCGACCCCGCGCAGTGGCTGGAACGTGAGCTCGGCCTGCCGGCGCTCGCCAGCCGAGTGCGACTCTTAAGTCCGTACGCCCGCGACCTGGAGGGTCTGCGCTCCGATTTGCTGAGCCTCGTCGAAGAGGCGCGGGAACGAGAGGCATGACGGCGATACAACCTAGTCTCAGGGACTACGAGGGCGTGGCTCCGCCAGGGTCGGTCGACCTGCTGCGCCGGCTCGCGGACCGGGTGCGAGGCCGATCGATGCTGCATGTGAACTCAACACGCGTGGGCGGCGGGGTTGTCGAGATGCTCGAGCGATACATACCACTGCTCAGCGAACTGGGACTCGAGCCGCGGTGGGAAGTGCTCAACGGTTCCGACGAGTTCTTCCACGTCACCAAATCATTTCACAATGCCCTGCAGGGACAGGAACAAGAATTCACTGCTGAGATGTTGCGCGCGTATGTAGAAACCAACCGCGCGAATGCGTCCAGGCTCGACCTCGATGCCGACGCGGTGTTCATTCATGATCCGCAGCCGGCGGCGCTGATCGAGTTTGCCCCGCGCCGGGGGATGTGGATTTGGCGATGCCACATCGACATGTCGCGCCCTCAGCGGGAGGCTTGGAACTTCCTGCGCCGCTACGTGACGCAGTACGATGCCGCCGTATTTTCACTGCCGAAGTACGCGCAGCGCCTGCCTCTTCCCCAATTTCTCATTCATCCCAGCATCGACCCGCTCGCCGACAAGAATCGCGAGTTGTCCGATGGTGAGGTCGTGGACGTGCTCGCCCGGCTGGTCGTGCCGCGGGATAAACCCATCCTTGTTCAAGTGTCGCGGTTCGACCGGTTCAAAGACCCGGTCGGCGTGATCGAGGCCTACCGACTTGCTAAGAGATCTGATGACTGCCGCCTCGTGCTTGCCGGAGGTGGCGCGGACGATGATCCTGAAGGCGCTGCGGTCCTGGCCGACGTGCGGGAGGCCGCGCGAGGCGATCCTGACATCCACGTGCTCGTGCTGCCGCCGACCGCCAAGCATGAGATCAACGCCCTGCAGCATGCGGCCGCGATCATCATTCAGAAATCGACCAGGGAAGGCTTCGGTCTGACGGTCACCGAGGGGATGTGGAAGGGCAAACCGGTCATCGGCGGGGCCGCGGGCGGGATCGCCGTTCAGATAGTCGACGGCGTCACTGGTTACACCGTGAACTCAGTCGAAGGCTGCGCCTTCCGCATTAGCTACCTGCTGCGCAATCCAGACGCCGCCCGGCGGGTGGGTCAGAACGCCCGAGAGCATGTGCGGGAAAACTTCCTCATTACGCGAGATCTGTCCGAGCACGTCGCCCTGATCATTTCATTGCTTCGCTAAACCCGGCACCAAGCAAAATTCCCCCGGCCTCGCTGCAGCTCGGCCTCTGTGCGCCGCCGGCCTGCGCGCAGGCAACACCGGTGGGCGCCACCTTCTATTCCGGCGCTTCGGCACGGTCCAGGACTTCCTCCACGAATCCGGCTACCTCGCCACCCAGCAGGACATCCAACGCAATCAGATAGACCCAGATGAGAAACACGACCAGTCCGGCCAGCGGGCCATAGACCAGTGGATAGTCGGCCAGCGTACTCAGGTACCAAAGGAACGCCTGGGTCGTCCCTTCGACAAGGAGAAGCCCGGTCAATGTACCGGCCAGCACACTCCTCCACCGCAACCGGCGGTTCGGGAGAAAGCGGTATATGATCATGAGCGCCAGCCCTGTAAACACCACGGGGCCTACGACCGCAAGCGCCGGCGCCGACGGATTCTGAAAGATGAACTCCGCAAGCCGCCCGACGGCTCGTACACGAGAGAACGCGGTCAGCATTGTGCTCGCGATCAGCGAAAGGCTCAGCGCGATCCCGCCGAGCGCGATCAACGCAAGATCGACCAGCTTGCGGTGCCAGAAGGCGCGCACCACCCTCAGGTGCAGCACTTGATTGAGTCCGTGGCGCAGCGCGCCGGCTACTGCGGTGCCGCTCCAGAACAGGGCGAGTACTGCCAGGAATCCCGCAACTTCGCGTGTGTTGAAGACATCCTCGAGCGTTCTGCGCACCAGTTCGAGGGCGTCTCTCGGAAGATACGGAGACAGCGCGGTCAGAACCACGCGCTGGGCTTCTGCCTCGGACGCGAACCGGCTGAGCAGCACGACGAGACCGACGAGCAGCGGGAAAATCGAAAGCAACGCCGCGTAGGCGATCGATGAGGCCAGCGTGAGGATGTCATCTTTTCCGAGGCGCTCGATGATCGCCGGGGTCCGCACGAGTCCTATCCAAGCGCGACGGCGAGGGTAGTCTCCCACGACTGACGCGGCAGAAGCGCAATCGGCCAGAGCGCCACGCAGGTCAGTCCCTGGAAAATGCGCTCAAACCCCGCTTCGGAGTTCGATACCGTCCATACCGGCATCACCCATACCCGGGCCGCGGAGAACTTCAGGGTCACCGGCCCGGGCCAGCCATCGTCACGGAGCACGACCTGCGTGACTGCTGCGACGTCATGCAGATCTGAGACAGCATAGCGCCGCCCGTCGAGCAGTACTGTGGCAGCGGGATCAAAGATCGCCCAGTTTGTCTCGACTGCGAGAGTCGAGGCAACGGATTCGGCGCCGGCGTTCTCCAAGCGGTAACGTGCCGAAAGACGCGGCCCCTCTATGCCGATCTCTTTGTTTATGCGCACAAGTCCCACAACTTCTGGGCGGCTGACCTCCTCGCCGCGCCAGAACCCGTTCGCGCTCGCGTTGACGTGGAGGAAGTGCTCCAAGAAACTGGCTTTGCGACCTCGATCGTAGATCAACAACTGATCGAGGCCCCCTTCCTTAACGCGGATTCGCGGTGTGTGAATGGTCTCGACCCCATGCCCGGCGGCCTGGGCCGCCCCCTCGGTGGCGAGGGTGGGGGTGAGGGGTGGCACCCGCAGTTGCTCATGATACGGTTCACGGCGGCGCGCCATCACGTTGGTCAGGTTGATCCGCGCAGGCCGCCAGTCCCACTCCACTACGCCGCCGCCCTCGTCGTGATCGATGAGCACAACCATCTCAGTGTTCGCAATCTCAACCTCCTCCGCGCCGTCTCCATCGAAATCGCCCGCGATCTGTCGCACCGGATCGGTCTCGTCGGCCAGTGCCTCGGCCGCGATGAGGTGGCCGAATGTCGCCCGGCGAATGTGCGGCAGGTAAATGCCACCGAAAACGCCGTGCCAGTATGGGCAGTTGCACTGTCCCTGCCACAACTCGTCGAGCGCCCGCTGCCGAGATGATCCGTCGGGCATCTGCCACACTTTGTCGCTCACGCGCAGCATCCGCTTGTGCATCGTGTTGATCTCGGGATATTTGACCAGGAACTGCCGCCAGAAACCTCCGGACCACTCCATCATCTCGTCGTACGACGCGGCGGGCACGTAGACGCGTCCGGCGGCAGGGCGCTGGAGCGCGTCGCTCGGCGTCACCGTCTGCACCCAGGACTGAGCCTCGAGCGCGCTCAGGAATGACTCGACCCACCCCTGCTCCCAGCAATGCGCATACGTGCCCGGCCAGAGGCCGAACTTCTCCCCATCATCGCCCATCAACAACAGCGCTGCGCCCGACTCCGCGCGGTCGCGAAGATAGGCCATCACATCGCCTACAGGCTGCCAGGGAATCAAGTACCGCAGCCGCCGCAGACTTGGGAAAATGGCCAGCATCTTTCCTTCCTCTTCGGTCAAGAAATGGCCGGTGAGTTGATCTTCAGTCAATCCAGCAGCGATAAAGTGTGCGTCATCGAGGATCGTGTACTGCACGCCTGCTTGCGCCAGGGGCTTTGGAAGCTGCGGCTCCCACACGCGTTCCGCGAGCCACAGTCCTTGTGCACGCGCCCCGAAGCGGCGGAGCAGAAACTCGGTCATTTTCCGGATCTGACCGTGCTTGTCACGGTCCGGGATGATCGTAAGGATTGGCTCGTAGTAACCTCCGGTGAGGAGCTCGACCTGCCCGCGGTCGACGAGGCCTTGCAGCAGCGGGAAGAATTCAGGATGCGCACCCTCGAGCCAGTCCAGGACGGGTCCGCTGTAGTGCAGACCTACGCGGATCGTGGGATGCTGCCCAAGCGCGGAGAGCATCGGAAGATAACTCTGCCTGTACGCGGCGTCGAAGACTTCAGGGAAATTGCCGACAGGTTGATGGTTGTGAAAGACGAGCGAGAGGAGCAACGGGCTACAGACGGGCCACGAAGCGGCCGGGGTTGAGGATTCCGGCTGGGTCAAACTGCCGCTTGATCTCCGCCATAATGGACAGGCCCGGCGGAGGAGGGCCCCAAACGTCGACGACCTCCTTCACATGTGGAGGCGCCGCGGCCACGATGGCGTGTCCGCGATTGCTGGTCGCGAGCGCCGAGAGACGGGCGAACCAACCAGCGACGTCGCCGACATCGGAAGCAACCCAAAGCGTCCCCGCGCCCATGTGCGCGACGATCTGGGGTGTGGGAGACCAACCGTCGATCGTCGAAATGGCTCCGCCGATCGCACCCAGACGGAGCGTTAGTCTGTACAGCGGGCCTGACACGATGCTGGTGAAGTCACAGATGGATTTCCATAGCGTTTGATGCTGCGAATCTTCCAACGCCTCGGCCGACATGCCCGCGGCCTTTGCCATGGTTCGGAGGTCGTTGAGATGTCGCTCCACCGCTTCCGAAAAACCTTCGACCCACACGAGGACGAGATAGTCTGATTCCTGTTTCCTGATTCCTGATTCCGCCGTAAGTTGAACTGCCGCTCGCGCGTTGACCAGTGTCACCGCGCACGGCAGCAGTGCGGAAGCCTCAATCTGCTCCACCATCTTCAGCGCCTGCGCGATTGTGCCTGAGGCGAGCACGCTCGCCGATCGCTCCGGAACCGGCGCCATCCTGAGCGTGACCTCGGTGATGACGCCGAGGGTGCCGAGCGAACCGGTGAACAGTTTGCACATGTCGTATCCGGCGACGTTTTTGACGACCTTGCCCCCGGATTTCACCTGCTCCCCGGTGGCCAGCACGCACTTCATGCCGATCACCTGGTCACGCACGCCTCCGTAGTGCATCCGGCGGGGACCGTTTGTATTGGCTGCCACCACACCACCGATGGTCGCCTCCGCGGTCTGCGGAGGATCGATCGCAAGGAACTGATGCCGCCCCGCCAGGATCTGCTGAAGCTCTGCCACTCGCATCCCCGCCTGCGCCGTCGCGGTGAGGTTTGCGTCGTCATGCTCGATCAAACCAGTGAAGCGCTCAAGGCTGAGCACCACGTCGACGCGAGATGGCCGGTTGCCGAGCCCGATGCTCGTCCCCCCGCCCCACGGCACCACTGCTGCATGATCCTCAGTGCAGATCTTGAGCACCTCGCTGATCTGCGCGGCATCCTGCGGCGCGACTCTCACCGAGGGAACCATGCCGTCCACGGTATGAGCCCTCAGCGCCGCGGCATCTTGTTGGACAGCGTGCCGGCCAAGAATGGATTCCAGGCGCGCGGTCAGCGTGTCCGCAGCGGTTTTCATATCGTTTCCGCGTTCCCGCGTTCCCCCGTTCCCGCGTTCCCGTAGGCCTTGTCGAGTAAATCCATCAGATGATACACGGGAACATTGGGCCCAAACTTCTTCCCGCCGAAGCGGAGCTGCAGCATGCAGCCGGGATTCGGCGCCACCACCGCCTGCGCACCCGTATGATCCACCATCCGCATCTTCTCGGACAGCACCGTCTGGGACATCTCGGGGTGAGTAATGTTGTAGATCCCTGCGCTGCCGCAGCAGCGGTCTGAGCCATCCATTTCCACAAGTCGCAGCCCCGGGATACTTGCCAAAAGGATCCTCGGCTGCGTGCGAACGCGTTGCCCATGAGCGAGATGGCACGGGTCTTGGTACGTGACGGTGAGATCAACGCGGCCTTGCGGGGGAACGACTCCAAGCTCGGCAAGAAACTCGGCCGCATCCTTTGTCAGACGCCCGAATTGCTCGGCCTTCTCTTTGTATGCAGGATCGTCGTGAAGCAGATGACCGTATTCCTTCATGGTGGCCCCACACCCGGCTGCGTTGACTATCACGGCATCTACACCGGACCCAAGGAAGATGTCGATATTTCGGCGCGCCATCGCCTTCGCCGCCACCGTCTCCCCGTTGTGCACGTTCAGCGCGCCGCAGCACCCCTGCGCGTTTGGGATCACGACCTCGCAGCCGTTCCTGCGCAGCACGCGAACTGTGGCCTCGTTCACATCTGCAAACAGCACGCTCATCACACAGCCTGAAAGCACGCCTACGCGAGCGCGCCGGGGACCGATGGCTGGCAACACCTCTGCCTCAGGCGAGAAGAAACGGTCGGGCACCTGCGGCAGCATAGCCTCCATCTCGCGCAGCCGCCTGGGTAGGAGCGGGCGCACTAACACCGCGAGGCCGCTGCGCTGGTAGAGGCGCAACCCTACGGCGACCCACCGCAGCCGCCGAAGCGAGGGTAGCAGGCGTCTGAAGGCAAACATCTGGACCGCCCGCGCGAACGGAGATCCGGGAGGACCCAGCACCTCCCGTGCCGCCTCGGCGATCCGGCCATATTGCACCCCGGCGGGGCAGGCCGTTTCACACGCACGGCACATCAAGCACAGATAGATGTGTTCGCCAAAACGCTCATTGGGCTCGATGCGCCCCTGAGATGCAGCTTGGACAAGATGGATTCTGCCGCGCGGAGATTCAGGCTCGAGAGATGTGACGCGATAGGTCGGGCAGTGATTCAGACATAAACCGCAGTGCACGCATGCATCCAGCTCCGGAATGCTCAGCTGTCGCGTTACCGCGGTCATATCCATAGTCCCGCCGGAATCTTCGCCGGGACCAGACGCATCTCGGCGCAGGTGATCGGCGTCGGGAACACCTTGGCCGGATTGAACCGGCCGTCGGGGTCGAATGCCTTCCGCACCTTTGCCATCGCATCGAGATCCTGCTGCGAGAACAAAAGTGTGATCGAATTCCGTTTCTCGAGCCCAACCCCGTGCTCGCCGGTGATGCTGCCCCCCGCTGCGACGCACGCGCGAAGGATGGCGTCGCTGGCCTCGATCACGCGGTCCAGCTCGCCGGGGGTACGCATATCAAACAGGATATTTGGATGGAGGTTGCCGTCCCCGGCGTGAAACACATTGGCGATGCGCAGCCCGAATCGCGTGCTGATCGCGGCCACTTCCCGCATGATCTCGGGAAGCCGGCTGCGCGGGACGACGCCGTCCTGCACGTAATAATGGGGGGCGAGGCGCCCCATCGACCCAAACGCTTCCTTTCGTCCTTTCCACAAACGCTGACGTTCGGCCGCATCCTGCGCCACCTTTACCTGCCGGGCGCCCGTTTGCTCGCAGATTTCACGTACGAGCGCCACCGCCCGGTCGCAATGCTCTCGGACGCCTTCGACCTCCACGAGGAGCACGGCTTCGGCGCCTTTGGGATAACCCAGCGACGATCCCATTTCGACCGCCTCGATCGTGACTTTGTCCATCATCTCGAGCGCGGCCGGAATGATCCCTCGTCCGGTGATCTCCACAACCGATTGCGTGGCGGCATCCATGCGGTCGAACACGGCGAGGAGGGTTTGAACGGCTTCGCGCGTCCGCATCAATCGGACGAGCGCCTTGGTGACGATTCCCACTGTCCCTTCTGACCCCACGAAGACGCCGCACAGATCATAGCCCGGGGTGTCCGGGACTGCGCCCCCGAGCCAGACAACTTGTCCGTCGTCGAGCACGACCTCGACGCCCAGCACGTGGTTCGTGGTCACGCCGTAGGCCAGCGTGTGCGGACCGCCTGAGTTATTGGCCACGTTGCCGCCGATCGAACAGGCGGCCTGGCTGCTGGGATCAGGCGCATAAAACAGGCCATGGCTCGCGGCAGCCTTCGTGACGTCGAGATTAATGACGCCGGCTTCCAGCAGCGCAGTGCGGTTGCGGGGGTCGACCTCGAGGATCCTGTTCATGCGTGCCAGTGAGACGACGACGCCGCCTTCGGCCGGCACGGCGCCGCCCGCGAGCCCGGTCCCGGAACCGCGGGGCACAATCGGGACGTTCGCCCGTTTTGCCGCGCGCACGACCGCGGCGACCTGGGCAGTATCGGCCGGCAGGGCGACAACCTCCGGCATCACCTGAATGATTGAGCCGTCCCGCTCGTACACGATGACATCCTCGGGCTCAACGAGGACGTACTTCTCTCCGAGGGCCTCGCGCAGTTCGCTGTGGAGTGACACCGTGATACCCATTATATGCGTCTACCCTGTCT
>Ga0209899_1000106_pt1 | contig 15069 bp, 17 predicted proteins | sample GWRWS1_0_10_FD_187228 | JGI IMG/M metagenome (GOLD analysis project Ga0209899, IMG submission 187228) | Riverbed sediment microbial communities from areas with vegetation nearby in Columbia River, Washington, USA - GW-RW S1_0_10 (SPAdes)... | ecosystem: Environmental > Aquatic > Freshwater >...
CGACCGGGTCACGTCGATCGTCGCGTTCCATCACATGGAGAATCAGGAATCGGCCCTCGCGGAGATGCGACGAGTTCTGAGGGACTCCGGGCGCCTCATGCTCTTCGAGCTACCGCCCTCTCGTGCTCCCGGGCCGATCTACCGATGGATCGCCGGATACCGGCACGCAGGCCACATGGCGTTCCACGGTCCCGATGAGCTCACCGAGAAATTGCGAGCCGCCGGATTCAAAGAGGTGTCCGACCGCCCGGGCGTCACCGGGTACTTTGTGTGGGGGACGAAATGATGCGTTGTCCTCCCATCTGGGCCAAGAGACCCCCCAAGTATATCGACCTGCTCGGCGCCATCTCGGATGAGGGCCTATGTGATGTCGGGTTCCGCTGCTGATTCGCTCGCGCGAGACGTGAGGAAGTTCGTCTTCGACCACTTCTTGGAGCACGCCGTCCCGCCTGTGCTCGAACAAATCATGGAGCGGTACCACCTCGATCGCGTCGATGCGTTCGCGATTCTGAAGGCGCTCGAGGACGCGCGCCATCTGAAACTGGTGCCCGGCACCCAACGGATTCTGATGGCCTTCCCGTTCTCGGCCGTCGCAACGCCGTTTCTAGTCACGCGGCCCGTGATTGGCCGGCGATACTACGCGAACTGCGCCTGGGACGCCGTCGCGTTCCATGCGATGCTGCATGAAATTATCCGGATCGAAGGGCGTTGCCATCATTGCGCAGAACTGATTTCGATCGAGCTCGCGGGCGGGAAGTCGCGTGCATCGCCTCCGGGGCCCGTTGTCTATCTCGCGCTTCCCGCATCCCAATGGTGGAATGACATTGTCGTCACCTGCTCGAACCACATGGTGTTCTTCTCCTCCGAGTCGCACGCAGACGAATGGCGGAAAGCGACTCAGGCGCCGGAGGGGGCGGTGCTCACGCTTGAAGAGACGCATGCCCTCAGCGTGCCCATCTACAAAGACAAGCTGCGGCCCGACTACGTTCGGCCCGGCAAGGACCAGCTCATCACCCATTTCCGCTCGCTCGGATTAACGGGAGAGTTCTGGCGGCTCTAGCCGATTCGCGCTTACGAGACCACACTCGCCTTCCGGATCGTGACCTTCGTCCGAGGTCGGTCATCGTGGTCCGTCGGCGTGCGGCTAATTACGTCGACGACTTCCATCCCACCGGCGACACGACCAAACACCGGATGCTTCCGGTCCAGTCGGTGGTTGTCGACGACGTTGATGAAGAACTGGCTGCCCCCGGTGTTCGGCCCCGCGTTCGCCATAGAGATGGTTCCCCGCGCGTTTCGGTTGTCGGCCGGGAGCTCGTCCTTGATCGTGTATCCAGGCCCTCCCATCCCGGTCCCCTCCGGGTCCCCACCTTGGATCATGAAGTTCGGGATCACGCGGTGAAAGATCGTTCCATCGTAGAACCCCTGCGAGACGAGCTTCCGGAAGTTACCCACCGTGGTTGGCATCGTTTTGTCGAGGAGCTCGATCTTCACATCGCCCATCGTGGTCTGCAAAAGGACCATCGTCATGCGGCCGCCATCCGCTCCGTCTACGTAAAGGGTGTTGTCTCCTCGCCCGTGAGCCGAACGCGGCGAGGTACTCCCTCACCTTTCTCGCGGTTGGGGTGACGAAGCGGAACCACTGACCCGCTAGAAGTTTTCGCGATTCGGTGAAGGGGGAGGCGCCTGCCGCTTCCGCCTCCGCCGCACCCACAAGACGAGGGCGACGGCCGCGATCACCGCGACGACGAAAGCGAGGAACGGCCAAGAAGTCAGGAGAGCGGGGAATGCGTTGGCCACGACGGTCACGTTCCACTCTCGCGAGGCAACAAGTGCGCCATCGGACACCGTGACGTTCACGGCGTGGGTGCCCGGAGCCGCGGACGCGAAATTCATCGCGCTCGTGTTCCCGCCGGTGATGGCATCGTCGATCCGCCAGGTGTACATCAGGACATCCCCGTCGGGATCCCACGCGATGACGGTGAACGTCTGCGTCGCGCCTGCGTCGACCGTCAGAGGGCCGAGTCCCGGTGTGCTCGACGTGATTTGAGGCGCCCGGTCTCGGACGGCGAGGGTCTGTGTCGTATGGTTCGCGAGGCCGTGGTTGTCCACGACCGTGAGCTCGACTCCGAAGATCCCCTTCGCGGCGTACGTGTGCGACACCTGGACTCCCGAGCCCAAGTATCCGTCGCCGAAGTCCCAGTCATGGGAGGCGATGGTCCCGTCGGGGTCGGTCGACGCAGAGCCATCGAACGTGACGCTAACCCCGATGTAGATCGTCGTCGGAGCAAATTGGAAGGCGGCATGTGGCGGCGCGTTGACCGTCACCTGGTGCGTCGCGCTCGAGGAAAGGCTCTGGTTGTCGATGACGGTGAGGTTGACCGTGAAGACGCCGGGGTTTGCGTACGCGTGTATCGCGACGACACCGCTGTCCACGGTGGAATCCCCGAATTCCCAGGCGTACGAAACGATCGTCCCATCCGGGTCGAATGAGGCGGACGCGTCGAACGTCACCGGAGAACCGGGGTTGGTCGACGTTGGATTGACCACGAAATCAGCGACCGGCGGCCTGGGCCCGGGGGGCGCCGGTTGCACGACGACGTCACGATACGCGGTCGCGTTCAAGGCGTCGTTGTCGGTGATGTTCAGGGTGACGTTGTACGTTCCCGCGATCGGGTACGGATGAGTTGTGATCGCGCCTCTACCGGTCGTGGAGTCTCCGAAGTCCCACGCATAGGTCACGATATTGCCATCGGGATCGCCGGAGGCGGACGCGTCGAATGTCACGGTCGCCCCGACGACGGCTGGGTTCGGAGCCGCCGTGAACGAGGCGATCGGCGGTGCGTGAACGACGACGTCCCGGTAGGCCGTCGCGGTGAACGATTCATTGTCGGTGACCGTGAGGGTCACGTTGAACGTGCCGAAGGTCAAGTACGGGTGGGACGCAGTGACCCCGCTACCGACCGTCGAGTCCCCGAAATCCCAGGCGTAGGCGACGATCGTTCCATCCGGGTCCGAGGAGGCCGAGGCGTCGAAGGCCACCGCCGCTCCGACGATGGTGGGATTCGGAGTCGCGGTGAAGGACGCGACGGGAGGCTTACCGGAGTCCCAATACCGATAGATCGTGCTCGGCGTACTCAGCCAGATCGCCCCGTCCGGTCCGGCCTCGACCGCGATGATGGGTGCTGGCGCGGTCCAGAGGATGTCGTCCGAGGCAACGGAATCGTAGTTTGGCGGAACCAAGTCAAGGCGGTGGAATCGATAGGGGTTGTTGCACTCGCCCATGAACAGGTCGCCTTGCCAAGCGGGGAAAGACGGACCTCGGTAGATTGCAGCGTTCGTCGGGCAGATCGTGGGCCCCCACCACCAGATCGGTAGCACAGGATTGGGGCCGTCCCGGTTCGTGTCGGCGGGAGGCGGCAGGCTGCCGCACGAGGCGGTCGGTCCCCAGCCGAAGTTCCGGTCGGGAGCGGTGAGGTTCGGTAGCAGGTTCACTTCGTCGTTGCAGTTCGGCCCGTTCTCCGTGACATACGGACGGCCCGTGATCGGGTGGAACGCGAGTCCGAACATGTTCCGGTGGCCGTACGTGTACGTGAGGTTGAACCAAGCGGGGTTGCCGTAGAACGGATTGTCGCTCGGCGCACTTCCGTTGACCTCCATCCGCAAGACCTTTCCCATCGGGCTCAACGGGTCCTGAGATCGCGCCGGAATATTATTCTCGCCGACGACCGCGTATAGTTTGCCGTCCGGGCCGAACGCGATCACACCACCGTTATGGTTCGTCGCGCTGGTCAACGGCGGCATCCGGAGAATCACGGAGTACGAGACTCCCGCGTTCCCGCTCGCGAGGATCCGGACGATGCGGTTGTAGATCGTCCCGTTCGCGAGGTCGTTGTACGTCTGGTACGCGTACACGTACGGGGTCGAAGGAAACCCGGGGTCGAGCGCAAGGCCGAGCAGACCCCGCTCACCCGTATTCTGGGTGTTCGGGAGCGTGTAGAATGGCGTCGGCAGCAGCGTCCGGTTCGCGAGATAAATGATGCGGATGCTCCCGGTGTCCTTTTCCGCGAAGAAGATTCGGCCGTCCGAGGAGAACGCGAGGGCGATCGGAAAGTTCAGCCCCGTCTTGTACACCTCGATTTGACCCGCGGCGGCGACCGGTGTCGCGGGCGCGAGAATCACGATGGAGCCGGCGACCATCAGGAGGACGAGTCCGAAAACGGCACGCCGCACGGGCAGAGGATGTTCAGCCCTCGCTTGAGGATGTTGACACGGTTTTCATCCCCGATTGTGTCGGTCCCGGTGCGGCTCTCAATGGATTCCTGTCGTTTCGTGGCCGAGCCATGCGAATAGGCCCACGGGCAGGATGCTCCCCAGGAAGGCGAGGTACACCCACGCGGCCGGAGCGCTCCAGTTCACTTCGCCGGCATACCGCGCAACCGCGATGAATTGCAGGACCGCGAAGGCGATGTAGCCGCCGGCCAGCGGCCGGATCCGGCCGAAATCGTTCTCGCGGCTCGCATGGAACGCGGCGAAGCCGATCCCGATGAGCCACGCCCCGATCGCCCGCGCGGTCAAGGGCGTCAGCCCCCAAGGCCACACCTGCTTCACCATGTCCGGTGCCAGGAAGAGGCCCACACCGACGGCGAGCATGCCGACTCCCTGAGTGAGGACCGCGATTCGCATCCACATCGGAGCGGGAGGCCCGCGGGGCGGATCGCTTCCCGGTGCCCGGAGCTGGAGCATCCAGATGATCAGCATCGCGACGGGAACCCCCGCATAAATCGCAAGCCAGAACCACGCGGCGCCTTGGGCGCTCGCAATCGAGCTCGAGAAGTGAAATTGGTCGAAGTGGAGCAGCGTGGCCACGAGAGTTAGCGTTGTGAAGAGCCAGATTGCGGGGACGGCGACTCGGGCGCTCGCCCAGGTGGACTGGCGGGCCGCGATGACTTCGACGGGGACGGCGGCCCAGTACGACGCTCCGAGGAATGCCCCGGTCAGCGGCTTGGCGATTGTCCATGCAAAGTAGGTCACCGTCTGTTCGGTGAAGACCGTGAGCTGGAGGCCGGCCAGGAACACGAGCGCGCTCGCCGCGTACAGAAGCCACCGCATCGGGGCGATTAACGGCCGAACGCCCGGAGGTGCTTCCAAAGTCGACATGCCCGGCCCGCATGGGGGGAACGGTTCGGGCCATAAGAACCATGCTGGAGGTCGGGTCGGCCGCGAGACTTTCTCTCCACCTCGATTCTGCGTTCGTCACTGAACTCGCACTCGGACATCCGTTCCTTGGAATCCCTTCAAAGAGTTTAAGTATATCGCGATATATCGCAATGGACCATGCAGTCCTCCCGTATGGAATCGGTCACCGGCGAATTCCCGGTCCACCTGGAGGGACTGGGCAAGGAGTACGGTCACTTCACCGCCCTGAAATCCCTCGATCTCACGGTCCCGAGTGGCACATCCCTCGGCTTCCTTGGTCCGAACGGCGCGGGGAAGTCCACGACGATCAAGATCATGACGAACCTGATCCGGCCCTCCCGCGGCCGGGCCACCTTGTTCGGCATCGATGTCCGTCAGGAGCCGACCCGCGCTCTCGCCCGCATCGGCGCAGTGATTGAGACGCCGGAGTTCTACGGCTACCTCTCGCCGCTCGAGACGCTTGCGTACGTGGGACGCCTCCGCGGCATGTCGTCCTCAGAGCTCGAGCGCCGCAGCGAGGCCGTCTTGAAAGAGGTCAAGTTGACCGACTGGGCGGACCACCGGATCCAGGAGTTCTCGAAGGGAATGAAGCAACGCCTCGCCATTGCGCAGGCGCTCCTCCACGAGCCCGAACTGCTCATCTTGGACGAGCCCACATCGGGATTGGACCCGAGGGGCATGGCCGAGGTCCGCGATGTGATCAAGTCGCTGAAGGATCAGGGCCGAACGATCTTCATGAGTTCCCACCTCCTCGGCGAGGTCCAGGAGGTGTGCGACGATGTCGCCCTCCTGAACCATGGGGAACTCCTGATCCACGGCTCCGTGCGGGACCTCTCGCGGGGCGCGGACACGTCCACGTTCCAGACGACCTTCCTGAGTTCGCCGACGCCGCAAGACCTCGAGGCACTCGCAACTGTGCCGGGGATTGTGGAGATCAAGGACGGCGGCGACTCGACGATCGACCTCCGGATCTCTGGCGGCGAGGAGGCACAAGCCCGCGTTCTCGAAGCGATGGTCTCGCGGGGCTTGAAGGTCACGACATATCGGCCGCTCGGCTCGTCACTCGAGCAGCTCTACCTCGACCGCATCCAGGAGTCCGATCGGCTATGACCGCGAGTCCGGTTGCCCAGGTCGTCACCGTCGCGAGCTACGAGATTCGCAAGTACATCCGGGGCCGCCGCCTCCTCGGGATCCTGATCCTCGTCGGGCTGATCGTCGGCCTGTTCCTCGGTCTGCCGCCGGCCCTCGGCATCGCGTACGCGTCGACGCCAAACGCGTTCGTCTCGACATTCGCCACGTTCGCGAGCCTCCTCGTCATCCTCGGCGGCGTCCTCTTCGCGGCGGACGCGCTGGTGTCGGAACATGAGAAGCGGACGGGGTACTTCCTCTTCCCCAATCCGGTACGACGCGAGGTGTTGGTCCTCGGCAAAATCGCCGCCAGCCTGATCGTCTGCGCCGCGGTCCTGACCCTGTACTATGGCGCCGCCGCGATTGCGGCGCTCGCCATCACGCACTCCCTGACATGGGACATCGGCCTCTCTTACCTCTACGCACTGGCGTACATGACCGCCGTCGTCGGAATCGCGTATCTCATCTCATCATTGCTGAAGAGCACGGTCGCGGCGACCGTCCTGACGTTCTTCCTTTTCACACTGATCTTCAGCATCGTCGGAGGGATCCTCCCCCTCGCCAAGATCGCGCCGTGGTTCATTCCGACGTCCGCATCAGGGATCATCGCCGATGCGCTCGGGGGACCCGCGGTCGGGCCGGGTCCCGGAGGCGGGCCGGGTGCCAGCTTCATTCCGGATCCCGCGACTTCGGTCATTGTCTTCCTCGCGTACGCGGTGGCGGGCGCCGTCCTCGCGATCCTCCTGTTCCGGCGGCGGGAGCTCTCCTCATGAGCAGCCCGGAGAAGTTCGGCGGCTTCTTCCACTTCTTCGGAAAGGGCGACTTCAAAGGTCTCGTCCTGCACCTGCTCGAGGAACGCCCGATGCACGGGTATGAGATCATCAAGGCGATCGAGGAACGGTACCACGGATTCTACAAGCCGAGTGCGGGGGCGATCTATCCGGCCTTGAGGGCCCTCCTGCGCAAAGGATACCTTTCCATGAGCGGCGAGGAACGCCGCAAGACGTACCGGATCACCCGCGACGGCAAGGCCTACCTCCGGAGCCGCCGCAAAGAGATCGAGGAGCGCTTCCGCGCCTTCGAATCCGCGGTCGGGCCGGAGCGGGCTGCGCTTTTCCGAGAGTTCCGGGCGACGGGCAAGCTTCTCCGGACGAACATGAGCGAGGTGACCGCGAAGCAGGCGGACCAGATCCGTCGCGTGGTGATCGACATGCGAGAGAAAGTGCTGAGGATCCTGTCGAAGTAGCGGTTTCGATCCTCTCCCGTAATCGCGCGATCCGGAGTGGTTCGCTCGGCCTCGCTCCCACCGGTGGGGCAGCCGCTCTTCGACGGGGCTCACGTCGGCGAGATGTTTTGGTTGTGACGGAAGACGTTCTCCGAATCGTACTTGGTCTTGGCCTCACAGAGACGATCGTAGTTCCGGCCGAAATTCGCGCGAACGCGATTCATGTCGTCCCCGGCCGCGAAGTTGATGTACCCGCCTTCCTCGGCGTGGGGCGCCAAGGCCTTGTAGTAATCCCGCACCCATCGGACATTGGCCTCGTTCTGCGTGGAATCGGGCCACATGCCGGCGATGACCATCGCATACTTCGCATCGCGATGGCCGAACGCCGTGGCGTCCGGGGCGACATCGTGGACCGCCCCGTTAATCGGATAGATGTGCATCGTCGAGTTGACGACCGGGATCTTCGGCCCGTGCTCGAGGTGGGCGCCGATCGCTCCGTCCGAGAGATCCTTCGCGAACACGGCCTTCCAATAGTGCTGCAACCCCGGCGGGACGAGTCCGTCGAACGCGCTGTTGAGTGCCGGATACGGCATCGGTCCGACGTGCGCGGCGACCACGTCCGCCGCTCCTTGGAGAGGGGCCAGGGCCTCCGTCGCCTCGGACGGCGGGCCGGTCCAGCACGCGACCAACGCGCAGAACGTGTCGCCGTGTCGGTCTTCCGGAATGAACGGAAGGGGCGGCGCGATCTGCCACGCGAAGAAGGCGCCCAGCTCTCGGGGCGCGCGAGAGATGTACGCATCGAAGGCGCGCATCACCTTCTCCGCATCTTCCACCTCGAAGAACATCGGACCGCCGACGATATTCTTCAGGGGCTGGAGCTTGTACTCGAAGTTCGTCACGACGCCGAAGTTGCCGCCTCCGCCGCGCAGCGCCCAGAACAGATCGGGGTTCGTGTCGGCGCTCGCGGTGACGAACGAGCCGTCCGCCAGAACGACGTCGGCGGAGACGAGGTTGTCGAGCGACAGTCCCGCGCCACGAGTGAGGTATCCGATGCCGCCGCCGAGGGTGAGTCCCGCGATGCCCGTCGTGGAGATGATGCCACCCGTGGTGGCCAAGCCGAAGGCGTGCGTGGCATGGTTGAAGTCGCCCCACGTCGCCCCACCTTCCGCTCGGACGGTCTTCGCCTCCGGGTCGACGCGAATCCCTCGCATTCTCCCGAGGTCGATGACGACCGCCTCGTCCGCGGTGCCGAAACCGGGCACGCTATGACCGCCTCCGCGGATCGCGATCGCCAAACCTTCGGCCCGGGCCGCCTTGACCGCGGCGATGACGTCCGCGACCCCGGTGCACCGAACGACCACCGCGGGCCGCTTGTCGATCATCGCGTTGTACACTTTGCGCGCGTCGTCGTACCGGCCGTCGTTCGGCAGGATGACCTCACCGCGCACCGACCCCTTTAGCTCCGTCGCCACCTTCTCAGTTATCAACAGGAACCCTCCCCCTTCGCAGGGACGGCCCGGTATCGCCAGGACTCCTTTAACGCTTCGCTACCTCCCGAAACGGAGGGCTAAGCGAGTCGGGTCCGGCGTCGCTTGCTGCCCCGCGCGGCCGAAATCATGGGTCGCTGTTGGCGATTCGCGCTCCCGCCGACCAAGGGGTTATCCGCGACGAAGCGCTCCCGCGAGCGAGACGATGACCTCCGATCCCTTCGAGGCATTCAAGGAGAGCCAGCGGCAAGTCTGGAAGTCGTTCGCGCCACTCGCTCAATCGACGACTCCGAGTGCGGCGAGGCTCGTGCACTTCGCGGGCGTGCGTCCGGGGCAGAAAGTGCTCGACGTCGGGTGCGGCACCGGCGTGGTGGCCATCACCGCGCGACGCGCGGGGGCCGTCGTGACTGGCGTCGACCTCACGCCGGAGCTGCTCACGGTCGCGAAGGAGAACGCGGCGATCGCCGAGGTCGACGACATCGTATGGAAGGAGGGCGACGTGGAGAACCTGCCCTTCCGAGACGGCGAGTTCGACGTGGTGTTGAGCCAATTCGCGCACATCTTCGCGCCTCGTCCGGAGATTGCCATGAAGGAATTGCTCCGCGTCCTGAAACGGGGTGGCGTGATCGCCTTTCACACGTGGCCGTCGGAGTTGTTATTTGGTCGCGTCTTTGGTCTCGTCTCGCGATACATGCCGCCACCCGCGGACCCGAAGCCCGCGCCACCGAGCCAGTGGGGCGATCCGACGATCGTATTGCAGCGGCTCGGGAGCGCGGTTCGCGACCTGACGTTCGACCGAGGAATCCAAGTCACGTCCGCGCTGAGCCCCCAGCATTACCGTCACATGATCGAACAGAGCGGCGGGCCCATCGTCCGACTTCTGCAAACCCTGAAGGACGATCCCGCGCGCTTGGCCCAGTTCCGACGCGAATACGACGAAATCGTTTCTCAGTACTTCGACCGCAACGTCGTGCGCCAGGATTTCTTGGAGACTCGAGCGATCAAGGTCTAACGGCCGTCGGTCGCAATCAACGTTGCTGTCCGCGCTTCGAGTGTTCAGCGAAGCATCGATTCTATTTCTCGATGCTCTCTCGGACCAGGCGATGAACGAATTCGGTTCCGAACATCATTTCTCGATTCAAGGAAACTTGCACTGAGGTCACGTCGGGGAGACGCTCGAGGGCGTGGTTCTTCGATGTCAGCTCGCCGAGGCTATCGGCCCGGCAGAACAGGTACTTCTTCGGAGTGTCCTGGGTCTCATGAATCAACTCCGCGTCGCCAAGCACACGCTTCAGGTCCGCGAAGGATGCGGTCCCCGCGACCACGAGATGGCAAACGACCCTCGTCGACCTGGCGGAGGCTTCGCAGCACGTCGGGGAAGTGCTCTTAGTGAGCGAGGCGAAATGAGGTCGGGCGACGAGTTAGCGCGATGAGCGCCACTCAAGGGAACTTGAATATACCTCGCTCCAGATATCGATGGGATCCCGAGTAGGAACACGCCGGCTCTTTTCCCGACGCAACGGGATCAGCGGAGGGTTGGATTGCGAATCATGCCTCGCGCCCAGGGGGGCGCGTTAGAAGTTCCCGAATCCTGCATTGCGCGGGAGGAGGTGACATAGTGACGAAGCAGAAGACTCTGGAAGACATCAAGGAGACGTTCGGATTCGTTCCGGGCTTCTTCGAGGACTTCAAGTGGGACGAACTGGCCCTGAGCGGTGGCTGGGAGTTGTTCAAGAAGTTCGAGCTCAGCGAGACGAACATCCCGCTGAAGTACAAACACCTGATCGCGTTGGCCGCGGCCGGGGCGGTCAAGTGCCCCTACTGCACGAAATTCCACACGGCAGCCGCGGAGCTGTTCGGCGCCACGGAGACGGAACTCCAGGAGACGGCGTACACGACGTCGCTCGTGGGATATTTCAGTAACTACCTCCACGGTCGGCGATATCCGCTCGAGAAGTTCGACGAAGAACTGAATCATATCGTCAAGAACTTCCAAGCGGCGGCAGCGGCCGGAAAGCCGTGAGTCGACGCAAGCCAACTCGTCTCCACCTTTTTGGGAGAGACAATCGCGAATCCGCGCATTCTCAGGGAATTCCATCGATCCGAGCGGGGCGACGGAGCGACGACGCGACAAGACTTATCTCTCCCTAGGGCGCTCCCGCGTGTCGAGGCTGCCAAGTGGCGAGATGATGACGAAAGACCCCCGACGGGACTGGGCTGGTGTTCCCGAATATCGTATCCGGGTCTCGTTCGGCGTCCCGCTCGACTTTGCGTTCACCTGGTGCACCGATTACACTCCCGAGGATGCAAGCATGGAAGGGGAGTCGTACCAGCGGAAGATCATCGAGCGCACCCCTGATTCTGTCGTCTTCGAGGACCTCGAGGATTCCGACACCGGGTGGAATTGGTCGCGGGAGGTCGTCACGCTGCATCCTCCGAACCGGTGGCACATGGACGGCATCGGCAACCGCCGCGACGTCACGGCCGACTACCTCCTGTCGCCGCTCCCGGACGGCCGGACCCGGTTCGACCTCCGATGGAAGCGCCGGCCGAATGTCCCCGAGGCGAAGAAGCTCACGAAGGCCGCGCGGGAGGCCTCCGCGATGCGCGCCTGGAAGCGGTTCGGCGCCGCAATGGAACGGGATTACCGGCGTTCGCGACGCCGCGGGACGAAGTAAGCTAACGGCGTCGGTCGAAGCGACCGCGGCCACGATTCGCGTACGCGCGGCGTGGGACATGGGATCGGACCGCCCCTTCGTGACCTCGGGTCTTCGGAGGCGGGGGTGCCCGGTAGTCGAAATCTGGGAGGGTGACGCGTGGGATCGTCTTCCCGAGTGTCCGCTCGATGCCGCGCACGTCCCCTTCCTCCTCCGGCGACACGAAGGTGATCGCCTCTCCCTCCGCCTCCATCCGCGCCGTCCTCCCGACTCGGTGCACATAGTCCGTGGGGACCGTCGGCACGTCGTAGTTGATCACGTGGGAGATGCCCTCGACATCGATCCCGCGCGCCGCGACGTCCGTGGCAATCAGGACCTGGTGTCGCCCGCTCCGGAAGCCCGCGAGCGCCGTCTCCCGCTGACTCTGGCTGCGGTCCCCGTGGATCCGGGCGACGTCAAAGCCGGCCTGGCCGACTTGACGGGCCACGCGGTCCGCGCGTCGCTTCGTGCGGACGAAGACGAGGACGGACATCATGTCCTCCCGGCCGAGGAGGCGGACGAGGAGACTTGTCTTGAGATGTTGAGGGACAGGGTAGACCTCGTGTCGGATCGTCGACGGCGGGCGGTGGGGCGGAGAGACGGAGATGCGGACGGGGTTGCGCATGATCGTCCGGGAGAGGGACTCGATTTCCGGCGCCATCGTTGCGGAGAAGAGCAGAGTCTGCCGCTCTCGCGGGAGCGTGTCGACGATCCGGCGAACATCGGGCAGGAAGCCCATGTCCAACATGCGGTCGGCTTCGTCGAGGACGAGGACCTGGAGGCCGCGGAAGTCAACGTTGCGGCGGGACATATGGTCGAGGAGACGGCCGGGTGTCGCGACGACGACGTCCACCCCGGAACGGAGGGCGTGTTCCTGAGGGGCCATGCCGACGCCGCCGTAGACCGCATGGCCGCGGATCTTCGTCCCTTTCGCGAGGCCGCGAAGGGCGACCTCGGTCTGGGCCGCGAGTTCGCGGGTCGGGGACAGGACGAGCGCGCGCGTTCGGCCTGGCGATTGCTTGTGGATGCGCTGAAGGATCGGAAGGAGGAAGGCGGCCGTCTTGCCGGAACCGGTCTGGGCCGTGCCGATCACATCGCGGCCGGACAAGATGGCGGGGATCGCCTCTTTCTGAATCGGTGTAGGGGCCTCGTATCCGAGGCCGTAAACGGCTCGAAGCAGGATCGGATCGAGACCGAGTTGATCGAAGGGATTCTTCGTATGCGTTGCTTGCATCGGAGGTCCTACGGGTTCATCGGCTTAAGGGTTCCCATCACGGACGAATCCAATCGCGCGCGACACGATTGCGAAGACGGAACCGCCGGATTATTTCTCCAGCGTGATCCAGGTCAGCGTTGCGTACGGCTGCCCCGGGTAATAGGAGATCCGAACGAATCGGCGGCCGACGAGGGCGGCGAGCTGGACGAACCCGTCGCTGCCCGTCTCGAGCTCTCCGATCGGCTCCAGGTCCGCATCGACGATGCTCATGATCCGCTTCGTGGCGCCCGCGGGAAACCATCCGGAATACGGATCGAGATGGAGGATTTTCTTTCGCAGGTCCTCGACTCGCGGGTCGAGCCTCGTCCGCGACCTCGGTTTGCCTGAGCCCTTTCTTTTCTTGACCATCTCCCCTCCCGATGCGGTCGCCATACATATCGTTGACTGGACCGCCAACGTTGAAAGTCTGACCGGTCCGGTCGGGAGGTGCGTGAAACGCAAGATGCGGCGCGCGGTATTTCAGCAGCGGAGAAACGCAGTCGGAAATAACAAGGATTACGGATCAGGATAAAAGGGGACGAACCGGTTAAACCGCGGCCCGTCCGTGAGTCGTTGATTCAATACTTCGAAAACGCCGGGAGCGTCTCAGTCGAGAGCACGCCGGGCATGCTCTGGACCTTCGTCACGACGGACTCGAGGAGGTTCTCGCGGGGGTCCGCGCTGATGCGGGCCACGATGTCCGAATCTCCGGTCGTGCCGATGATCTCCTGGATCTCGGGGACCTTCTTCAACTCGCTCATCGTCTTCTGCGTGTCGTTCGAGCGAATGAGGAGGTACGCGTTGCTTGCGTGACCATTGGTCTTCTTCTGGGTCCAGTCTTGGAGTGCCGGATAGCTCCGGAACGCCCAGACGTGGTCCATCAGTTGGACCTCGGACGCGAATGCGCGCAGCTCGTCCGTGTTCCGGAAGCCGCCCGCAATGGCGATATCATGGCGCCCAAAGACGGCCTCGGCCTTCGCCACGTTCGGCTTGGCCCGGAGGGTCGTCAACGTTCTCTCTACATAACCTGGCGCCACTTTGACAAAGATGACGCTTGTTCCAAATAGTTCGCTAGGCATTCAAAACACCTTCGTCTCTCCTGACAGGGTCCTCCCACTTAAGGGTGCCTACGACCCGCGACCCGAATAGACCACATGTGGTTGATTCGCGTCCGCGAATAGACCATACATGGTTAATCACCGTGTGGACACGTCACATGGAGAATCTCCGAGCGAGAATCGCTCGATCAGAGGAATTATGGTTAAACGGGAGTGGGGCGTCGCGAGCGACATGTGATTCAGGATGAAGCGGACTGAGCGAATGCGTAAGCGGATTCCGTCAACTGCGCCCACGCTAACTCTCAGCACAAGGTCCAAGTAATACCATCGTATTACTATCACCCGTGGAGACGATCAGTCTAAAACTCACGAAAGGTCAAGCCCGACTCCTGGAAAAAACGGCGAAGGAAGCGGGTTTCCCCTCGAAGTCCGAGTTCGTACGGTATGCCCTAGCGCGCGCGCTCGAGGAACGGCTCAGCGTCGAGACGATTGAGGAAATCTTCGAGGCGCGACGCCAGGTCCGAGCGGGCAAGACCGTTCCTTGGGAACGCTTGAAGAAAGAGAGATGAAGTCCTGACCTTCCGGGTCGAATTCACTCAACTGGCGGCCGCGAAGTACCGCACGCTCGACAAGAACGTGAAAGAGCGAATCGCTCGCAAGCTCGACGATGTAGCGGCCGACCCGAGACGGTTCCTGTCTCGCCTCAGCTCCGTAGAGGCATACAAGCTCCGAGTCGGTGAGTACCGAGTCATCATCGAGGTAGATTGGGACCGCAAGCTGCTCATCGTGCTCACGCTTGGCCATCGTAGCACAATCTATCGCTGATCGCACAGGGCCGGCCCAACTGAAAATTGACTCGGAAGCTTTCTTAAACAGGACCGTCCTCGGGGGCGGCTATGGCCGTCGACCTTCGAGACACGAACATCGACCCCGCGCGGCCCGAGTACCGAAGGATGCTGGAGAACCTCCAGAGCAACATCCTCAAGCCTCACGGCCGGAAAGAATCGGACCATCTCGTCGT
>Ga0209899_1000107_pt1 | contig 15053 bp, 14 predicted proteins | sample GWRWS1_0_10_FD_187228 | JGI IMG/M metagenome (GOLD analysis project Ga0209899, IMG submission 187228) | Riverbed sediment microbial communities from areas with vegetation nearby in Columbia River, Washington, USA - GW-RW S1_0_10 (SPAdes)... | ecosystem: Environmental > Aquatic > Freshwater >...
GCCGTCATGATTCCAGTAGACTTTGCCTGGTCCGATGTCGGCAGTTGGAGCAGTCTGGAGGAAGTCGCTCAACGCGATCAATCGGGCAATGTCGTCAGCGGCCGAGTCGTGGATCTGGACAGCCGAGACTCGATTTTGTACGCAGACCGCCGGCTGGTGGCCACAATCGGCCTCTCCGGCATGGTCGTCGTGGACACTCCGGATGCCACGCTGATTTGTCCGAAGGACCGAAGCCAGGACGTGAAAAAGGTAGTGGAGATCCTCAAGCAGCAGGGGGCGCCGGAACATTTGGAACACCTGACTGTGTTTCGTCCCTGGGGCTCTTATACGGTGCTGGAGGAGGGACCCGGCTACAAGGTCAAGCGGGTCACGGTGAACCCCGGGGGGCGGCTCTCGTTGCAACTGCACCATCAACGCGCCGAGCACTGGGTCGTCATCGCTGGAACGGCTCGCGTGACCTGTGGGGAGCGTGTCTTCGAGCTCGCAGTGGGACAGAGTACGGGGATTCCTGTCGAGACCCGTCACCGTCTGGAGAATCCCGGCTCCGATACCCTCCATATTATTGAAGTCCAGAACGGACCGTACCTTGGCGAGGACGACATCGTTCGGTTTCAGGATGACTATGGACGCGGCGTGAATACGCCGCGCAGTCCGAAAGTCTAAAAGTCAGTTAAGTCGAAGACTTTAAGACTTTATGACTTTCGAGTTTTCGACTGGCACAATCGATGGCACTCTTTCGCGAATATGATATCCGAGGCATTGTCGGCAAGGAGCTAACGGACGAGGTCGCCGAGCAGATCGGCAGGGCCTTCGCGACTATTGGGCGAGAACAAGGCATGAAAACGGTCAGCGTCGGCCGTGACGGGCGATCCAGCTCGCCGGCCTTACGCGATCGCCTGATCCGCGGCCTCACGACCGGTGGTCTGAACGTCCTTGACATCGGGGTCTGTCCGACGCCCGTGCTGTACTTCTCGCTCTTTCAGCTTTCGGTTGACGGAGGAGTGATGATCACCGGCAGCCACAATGCCGCTGAGTACAATGGGTTCAAACTCTGTGTGGGAAAAGAGGCGCTGCACGGAGAAGAGATTCAGCACCTGAGGAAGGTCATAGAGGGCGGCCGGTTCTCCACCGGCTCAGGGACCGTAATCGATAGACCTCTCCTGAAGGACTATCTGGCCTATCTGAAGCGGAACTTTTCGTCCGTGAAGGGCGAGCGTCTCCACGTTGTGATTGATTGTGGCAACGGTGCTGCCTCGCTGGCCGCTAAGCAAGCGCTTGAACAGATGGGCTGCAGCGTGACCGGCCTCTACTGCGAGTTGGACGGTCGGTTCCCCAACCACCATCCTGACCCAACCGTCGTGGAGAATCTCCAGGATCTGATCAAGGTCGTGAAAAAAACCGGTGCGGATGTAGGGATCGGCTATGACGGCGATGCGGACCGGATCGGGGCGGTGGATGAGCAGGGGAACATTTTATGGGGTGATCGGCTGCTGGTCGTCTATTCCCGCGATATTCTGGCAAGCCGCCCCGGGAGCACCATCATCTCAGAGGTGAAGGCCTCCCAGAGCCTCTATGATGACATCGAGCGGCATGGAGGACGGCCCATCATGTGGAAGACCGGCCATTCACTGATCAAAGCCAAGATGAAGGCTGAATCGGCTGTCCTGGCCGGCGAGATGTCCGGCCACATGTTCTTCGCGGACCGGTATTTCGGCTATGACGACGCGATCTATGCCTCCTGCAGACTGATCGAGATCCTGGCCAAGACCGGGAAGCCGCTTTCGATTCTGGTGGAAGACCTGCCGACTACCTCCGTGACGCCCGAGATCCGCGTAGACTGTCCTGATGAAATGAAATTTGATCTCGTGAAACGAACCCAGGCGCGATTTCTTGACTACGCAAGAGCAGGCCGTTCACCAGGCGCTGCAGGCCTGAAGATTCGTGAGGTCGTGACGATTGATGGCGTCCGCGTGGTGTTCGAGGATGGATGGGGTCTGATCAGGGCCTCCAACACCCAACCAGCGCTGGTGCTCCGGTTTGAAGCCACGTCTCCCGACCGCGTGGTAGCCATCCGGACGCTGATGGAATCCGAGTTGAAGGAATCGCAACGTTTGTTAGCCACGTGACCGGTGTCCCACTTCAGCCTTGGCATCTCCCGCCCGACCTCCCTCCTCCGTCTTGTCCTTCTCGCCCTGCTGCTTGTTCCTGATTCACCCGCCCAGCCGTCGTTAGAACAATCAGAGCGACTGTCGATTGTAAGCGCTCCGCCGTTCGCGGCCGGCGAGCGCTTAACCTATGCCCTCTCCTGGTTCAACATCCAGGCCGGAACCGCTGTGATGGAGGTGGCGGAATCCAAGCCGATTCAGGGCCGCGCGACGCTCAGGCTCCTGACCACCGCCACGTCAGGCCCCTTGGTTACCAAGTTCTACCCCGTGGATAACCGGGTTGAATCCATCGTTGACGCAGCCAAGCTCTCTCCGCAACACTTGGTCTTCCGCCGACGAGAAGGGAAGAGAAAGAATGATTTTGACGTGACCTTTCACCATGCAGAAGGTACCGTCACGGCCATCAAGGATGGGGTCGCCGACACGCTTCCGATTCCGCCTGAAACTCACGACACGATCTCATGCCTGTATTATATCCGAAGCCTCCCTTCGCTCGTGCCGGGGACGTCGCTGATCATGAATGTGCACCATGACAAGAAGAATTACCGGCTTGAGCTGCAGATCGAAAGAGTGGAGAGGGTGAAGGGTCCGTGGGGGGAGGTTGAGACGCTGCGGATCTTGGCCATCATGCCGTTCAAGGGGATTTTCCTGAATGAGGGAAACATTCGGGTGTGGGTGACGAACGACGCGCGACGTCTGCCGGTGATGATGAAGGCCAAGGTCATCATCGGATCAGTCGCGGCCAAGTTGGTGGATGGGTTTGAGAGGCCTTCGGCAAAGTGAATCTCTGTACACGCTGATTGCTCAGCTTTCCGAAAACCGATATAATCTCAAGTCAACGGACTTGGCTCATAGGCAAACCGTGACCGGAAGGTAACTCCGTGGGGCCCTTTCCCATTACCCTGACGCGACATATCATCGAGAAGCAGGCGGCGCACCCGGCCGCGACCGGCGAGTTTTCGGCCCTCATGGTCCAGATCGGCCTGGTGGGAAAGATGATCGCCCATGACCTCCGGCGAGCCGGCTTGATCAATATCCTGGGGGCGACCGGGGAAACCAATATCCAGGGCGAGGCGGTCAAGAAACTGGATGGGATCGCCAATGAGACGTTTCTCAAGGTATTCCATTATAGCGAACTCGTGTGTGCCGTAGCTTCCGAGGAGATGGAAAAGCCGGTGCACCTCCCAGAAAACTGTCCGAGGGGCAAGTATATGCTGCTGTTCGATCCACTAGATGGATCGTCCAATACCGACGTCAACATGCCTCTTGGCTCGATCTTTTCCGTCCTGCGTTACGAGGGGAAGGCCGGACTCCCGTCCGAAGCGGAGCTAATCCGTCGGGGAACTGAGCAGGTGGCAGCCGGATATCTCATATACGGGTCGAGCACCATGCTGGTCTTTACCGCCGGGCAGGGGGTCCACGGGTTTACGCTGGACCCAGGCGTCGGCGAATATCTACTCTCGCACGAGAACATTCGGATTCCGGCCAAAGGCAAAGTGTACGCGGTCAACGAGGGCAACTTCCACAAGTGGCCGGCCGGCACTCGGCAGTTTGTGGAGTATCTGAAGACCCCTGACAAGGCAACAGGGCGGCCCTATAGTACCCGGTATTCGGGCTGTCTGGTGGCGGATGTCCATCGCATGCTCCTCGAGGGGGGGATCTACCTCTATCCCGGCGAGACGGCCAAACCGGAGGGAAAGCTCCGTCTGCTGTATGAGGCAAACCCCTTGGCGATGGTGGTCGAGCAGGCAGGAGGACGTGCCAGCACCGGAACCATGCGGATTTTAGAGGTGGAGCCCAAAGGCCTTCACCAGCGAGTTCCGCTATTCATCGGAAGTCCTGAGGACGTCAGTCTAGCTGAAGCCTGTATCCAGGGGCGCCGCTAATCCGGTCACGGTTCAGCATGATGTGTGGAGGTGGATCATGAACGATCGCGTCCGAGAGATCCTAAGCTGGTACGGAAGCGACAACGCGGGCACGCGAACCAATCTGGCTCGATTGCTGGGACATGGCAAGCTGGCCGGAACGGGCAAGCTGGTGATCCTTCCGGTTGACCAAGGATTCGAGCATGGGCCGGCACGGAGTTTTGCGCCCAACCCTCCTGGCTACAATCCGCTCTATCATTTCGAGCTGGCCGTGGACGCCGGTTGCAATGCCTACGCCGCGCCTCTCGGCTTTCTCGAAGCCGGGGCCAGCCAATTCGCGGGTAGAATTCCGCTGATCCTGAAGCTCAACAATCACGATGTGCTGCATGACGATAAGGACCCGCTGCCGGCCGTGACCGGAAGTGTGCGGGAAGCCTTGCGCTTGGGCTGTTCGGCTGTCGGGTTCACGGTCTATCCCGGATCTACCCATTGCACGGCGATGTACCAGCAGCTCCGTGAGATCGCGGAGGAGGCGAAACGTTACGGATTAGCCGTCGTCGTCTGGTCCTACCCGCGCGGGTCCGCGTTGAGCAAAGAAGGAGAGACGGCGATCGACGTAGTGGCTTATGCGGCCCAGATTGCCGCGCAGCTCGGGGCTCACGTCATCAAGGTGAAGCTCCCGACGGCCCATTTGGAACAAGCGGCGGCCAAGAAGGTGTATGAGGCCGAGCAGGTTCCGATTAAGACGCTCTCCGAGCGAGTCAGCCATGTCGTGCAGAGCGCGTTCGCTGGCCGCCGGATCGTGATCTTCTCAGGTGGTGCCAAGAGCGAGGACAGGGCCTTCTTCGAAGAAGCGCGCGCGATTCGCGATGGAGGAGGATTCGGGTCGATCATCGGACGGAATTCCTTCCAACGTCCCAAGGCTGAGGCGATCAAGTTCCTCCAGACGGTCATGGGGATCTACGCAGGAGAGATTCCATAATTCAGCAGGTCAAAGCTAAGGTTGAGGTTCAGGTGAAAGAACAAGAGCTTACTCAACCTCAATCTAAACCTTTCGCGAGGAGAAGATGGTGACCGATCGCGAAACACCCAGTTCTAAGCAGCCGCGAACCCGATCGTGGGTGCTCAGCGGCCTTCTGCTCGCGGCTGGGATCCTGATCGGGGTCGTATTGGCCTCGGACTTGGGGTGGCTGCCGTTCGGACATGCCGTCCCGGACTCCCCGGTCAAGCCAGGCCAGCTCGCCCAAACGACGGTCTCGACCCCTGCTTCCGTCAGCGGGGACCGGAATTTCGTGGCGGTCTCGAAAGCGGTCAAGCCCGCAGTCGTGAACATCTTCACCACTCGGACGACCAAGAGCGGCGAAGGTCCGCACTCGATGCCTTTTAACGATCCATTCTTCCGCCGGTTTTTTGGGGAAGAGTTCTACAGGCAGTTCGAAGTGCCCCGGGAACGAAAGGAGCGAAGCCTGGGTTCAGGCGTCATCGTGGATCCCAAGGGGCTCATCATTACCAACAATCACGTGGTCAGTAAGGCGGACGAGATCAAGGTCTTAATTTCCGACAAGCGTGAGTTCAAGGCAAAGCTAATCGGGACCGATTCCAAGACCGACCTCGCCGTGCTGAAGATTGACGCCGAAGGTCTCCACACGGTTCCCTGGGCGGACTCGGACAAGCTCGAAGTGGGAGAATTCGTGCTAGCCGTCGGGAACCCGTTCGGGCTCAACCTGACCGTCACGCTGGGGATTGTCAGCGCCATTGGGCGGGCCAGTATGGGCATTGCGGAGTACGAAGATTTTATCCAGACTGATGCCGCCATCAATCCTGGCAACTCCGGGGGGCCGCTGGTCAATGCCCGGGGAGAGCTCGTCGGGGTCAATACGGCGATTTTTAGCCAGAGTGGAGGCAACATGGGGATCGGGTTCGCGGTCCCCAGCAACATGGTTCGGGCAATTCTGGATCAACTGGTCAAGACCGGTCGGGTGGTCCGGGGCTGGCTCGGTGTGTCCATCCAGGATTTGTCGTCGGACCTTGCGTCACAGTTCGGCGTGTCGGATCCAAAAGGCGTGCTGGTCAGCGATGTTCTGGATGGAAGCCCGGCCAAGCGCGCGGGCCTGGAGCGTGGCGATGTCATCGTCGAATTCGACGGAAAGGCGGTCGAGAACCCGACCCAACTGCGAAACGCCGTGGCCCAGACCACGATCGGGAAGAAGGCCACCGTGAAATTTATTCGCGATAAGGGGACCCGCTCGGTGGAGGTCGCGATCGTGGAACAGCCGAAAACCGTGGCTCAAGCCGGAAGTGAGGAGTCCGGCGAGTCGGCGAGCCCAGCCAGCCTTCTGTCCGATATCGAGGTGCGCGAGCTGAACGGCGACCTAGCCAGCCGCCTTGGGCTTTCCACGGGAGAGCGGGGTGTGGTCATCGTCCGGATTCGGACTAGCAGTGTGGCTGACGAGGCCGGGTTGAAGGAAGGGGACATCATCCTGGAGGTGAATCGCAAGACTGTGCCCAACGTGGCGGCGTACGAGCGAGTGGCCTCGAAAGTCGGCAAAGAGCAAACAGTGCTGCTCCTGATTAAGCGCCAGGGCCGCACCAGTTTTATCACGCTCAAACCGTAACGAATGCGCGTCGTGGATCCGAGTTTTTTAGTCGAAGATCACTATCAAAGGGGGTGGACCTATGGCACAACGAGCCCTGTTCGTGCTTCTGAGTGCCCTGGCTGGCATGGCCCTCTTCTTGAGAGGCGAGGAACCAAACGGCCCTTTCCTCTTCGTGGGGTTTGCCCTTGGGGCGGGCGCAGCCGGGCTGATTCTGGTTGCAGAGTATGCACTGCAGAAGTTGTCGTTCGGCATCATAGTTGGTGGAACAGCCGGTCTGGCTGTCGGACTTATCCTCACTGGTCTGGTCGAATGGGTCGGCAGCATCATCTTTGATATCGAGACGGTCTTGTTTCATATCGGCGGCCTGGTGTTTCTTCTCGGTCTGCCATATCTGGGGCTCATGCTGGGCGCACGGTTCGGGCATGAGAAGTTCGCGGGGCCGGCCAAACACGCGGAACACACGGCCATCGGCACGAACAAGATCCTTGACACCAGTGTGATCATTGACGGGCGGGTGGCGGATCTCTGCGAGACCGGCTTTCTGGAGGGCACGTTCATCGTCCCGCAGTTCATCCTGCACGAGCTTCAGCATATCGCCGACTCGTCTGACTCCCTGAAGCGCGCGCGCGGTCGGCGGGGGCTGGATATTCTCAACAAGATCCAGAAGATGGTGGACATAGACGTCCGCATCGTGGAGGACGATTTTCTACATGTCAAAGATGTGGACTCCAAGATCGTGGTGCTGGCCAAAAAGGTGGGCGCCAAAATCATCACCAACGATCTGAATCTGAACAAAGTGGCCGAACTCCAGGGTGTGCGGGTGCTGAACATCAACGAATTGTGTAACGCGCTCCGGCCGGTCGTGTTGCCTGGCGAGACCATCCGGGTGTTTGTTCTGAAAGAGGGGAAGGAAGCCGGCCAGGGGGTAGCCTACCTTGATGACGGCACGATGATCGTGGTGGACAACGCCAAGCGCTGTATCGGGAGGAACGTGGACGTGGTCGTGACCAGCGTCCTGCAGACGACAGCCGGCCGGATGATTTTCACGCGACTCAAAGAAGAGGCCGAAAACCTGGAGTTCCAGATCGCGCGTGGGTAGCCGTACCGTTGCTCTCGTCCCTGCCGCCGGTCGTGGACTCCGTATGGGGAGCCACGTCCCGAAGCAGTTTTTGACCCTGGGAGGCCAGCCGGTTCTGGTCCATGCTCTTCGGACGCTTGAAGCAGCGGACCCGATCGATGGCATCATCCTGGCCGTGCCAGAGGCCGAGCGCGAGTTCTGCCTGACGGAGATCGTATCCCGCCACGGGTTCAAAAAAGTCACCAAGATTGTGTCTGGGGGAGATCAGCGACAGGACTCCGTGCGCCAGGCACTCTTCGCCGTGAGTGAGGAGACTGCTCTCGTCATAGTGCATGATGCGGTCCGTCCATTCCTCACACAGGAGATGATCAGGCTCGTGATCGAACAGGCCACGAAGCACGGGGCGGCGATGGTGGCGATTCCAATGCGGGATACAGTGAAGCAGGTCGGACCGGATGGGTTGATTGAGCGGACGGTTGACCGGCGTAACCTCTGGCTCGCGCAGACCCCTCAGGCATTCAGACGCAAGCTCTTGCAGGAGGCGCACCAGAAGGCTGAACGAGATGGCTTCCACGCGACCGACGATGCCCAACTGGTCGAGCGGCTTGGACATCGCGTGGCGATCGTGCAGGGGAGCACGGAGAACATCAAGATCACACGGCCGGAAGATCTCGCGATCGGCGAGGCTATCTTGGCGGCGCGGCAGGGAAGATAGTGGACAGATGACGATGGAGGACGAATGCGCATCGGTTTAGGCTACGATATCCATCCCTTAGGGAGCGGCCGGAAGCTGATTCTTGGAGGCGTGGAGATTCCGCACACGCAAGGCTTGGTCGGCCATTCAGATGCTGATGCGTTGGTCCATGCAGTGTGCGATGCCCTGCTTGGGGCAATGGGAGAAGGGGACTTAGGGAAGCACTATCCCAGCTCCGAACCGCGGTTCAAGAATATCTCCAGCTTAGTTCTCCTTGAGGAGATTGCCGGGCTGCTTGGGAAGAAAAGGTTTCGTCTGGTGAATCTGGACACCGTGATCACTGCACAGGCGCCACGCCTGAGTCCCCACCTGGCCGACATGCAAGACCGGATGGCAAAGGTGTTAGGGGTGAACCGCAATGTAGTGAACGTCAAGGTCAAGAGCGGAGAGGGCTTGGATGCGATCGGGAGAGAAGAGGCCATCGCCGCCCAGGCAGTCTGTTTGATTGAAGCAATCAAGAGCTGACGCGTGACCGATGTTTAAGACGATTAAACAGGATTTGAACGTCGTGTTCGAGCGGGACCCGGCTGCGACCAGCACGCTGGAAGTGATTCTGACTTATGCCGGCTTCCACGCCTTGCTGGCCTATCGGCTCTCCCACTGGCTCAAGTCCAGGGGAGTGCCATTTATCCCTCGGGCTATCTCACAAATCGCCCGTTGGCTCACCGGGATCGAAATCCATCCCGCCGCCGAGATCGGGACCGGCTTCTTCATTGATCACGGCATGGGCGTCGTCATCGGCGAAACAGCGGAGATCGGCAATTACGTGACCCTGTTTCAAGGCGTGACATTAGGCGGGACCGGAAAGGAGCGGGGCAAACGTCACCCGACGCTGGGGAACCACGTGGTTGTCGGCGCCGGATCGAAGATCCTGGGAGGCATCAGGATCGGTGACAATGTAAAGATCGGCGCCAATTCAGTCGTGCTGAAGTCGGTTCCAGCCAATTCCACCGTGATCGGTGTGCCTGCGCGGGTCATCAAAATGGAAGGCGAACGCCTCCCCGAAGCGACAATGGACCACACCAACATCCCCGATCCCATCGCCGATCGCTTCGAAGCCCTCGAGCGCGAACTGATCGAGCTGCGGAAGAAGCTCGAGAGTCAAGAGAAAGAGTCCTAGCCGAATCACATGGAGAGAGCGGAGGACCGCTCGCCTCCAAGCCGCAACTAGTAATCCACACGCGCCAGATAGAGGCCGTGCGGGGGGGCGGTCATGCCGGCTACACGACGATTTCTTGCCTCCAAAATCTCCTTCACGCTCTTGGGTGATCGCTTGCCCTGACCCACCTCGACGAGCGTTCCTACAATTGCCCGCACCATCTGCTTGAGAAACCGGTCCGCTTGCGATTCGATTCGGATCAGTGTCTGCTCCTGCCTGATCTCTAACCGTCGCAGATCACAGATCGGATTCTCGTTGTCAGTGGGGGAGCCCTGGAAAGAAGAGAAATCGTGGTGTCCTACGAGCAGGCTCGCCGCTTCTCGCATGGCTGCCAGATCCAGGGGTTTGCGAATGTGCCAGGCGCGCTTGTGGTCCAAGGCCGACCGCTCCATTTGGTTCAAGATCCGGTATTCATAGAGCTTCCCATTGGCGGAATAACGGGCGTGGAAATCATCGGCCATGCGCTCGGCCGACCGCACGCTAATGTCCTTGGGTAACAATGCGTTCAACGCCCGTCCCCATTCCTCAACCGACAATGCCTTCTCCGTTCGGAAGCTCGCGACCTGCCCCAAGGCATGCACACCCGCATCGGTGCGTCCAGCTCCAATCACCGGGATATAGGTTTGTGTGATGCGTTGGATGGCGGCTTCGACGGCGGCTTGCACCGTTGGTTGGACCGGCTGGCGCTGCCAGCCGGCGTAGCCTGTGCCGTCATACTCGATCGTCAGCTTAAGGGTGGCCATGGACGACGAGGGTGCCGGTTGTCAGACAGCGAGTGGATTCAGAAGTAGGCTGCCTGGCTATTCCGACAGCACTCTCTCACTCTGCCGTGCGGAAGTCTGATGTGGATTGACGAAGGCTTTGATCCCTTGGAATAGAGCTTCGGCGATGCGGGATAGGAAGGCATCGCTCTGCATCAGTTGTTCCTCGGTGGGATTGGAGATGAAGGCAATCTCGGCCAGGATGCTCGGCATGCTGGTGAATCGGAGCACGTAAAACGGAGCGGTCTTGACCCCGTGATCCACCAGGTCGTAGCGGCTGTCTAGATGGGAGACCATGGCCTGCTTGGTGGTCCAGGCAAAGGCGAGCGAGTCTTCGATTTTCTTGGTCGTGAGGAGGTCCGCCACCAAGTACTGCCATCCTACGCCGGTCTCATCCAGGGGAGTGCCGTTTTCACGCGCTGCCACCTCCAATGCGCGTCGATCACTGGCCTCCCCGAAATGATAGACCTCCAATCCTTTCGTTGATCGTTGCGGATGAGAGTTGACGTGAATCGAGACAAAGAGGTCGGCGTCCTTGCTGTTGGCGAACTTCGCACGATCCTCCAGCTCCACGAACACGTCCTTGTCCCGAGTCATCAGGACCCGCTTTCCGAGGTGCTGGGTAATCAGATCGCGAAGGCGAAGTCCGACTTTCAGGGTGATGTCTTTCTCCTCAGTCCCGTGGCGACCGATGGCTCCGGCGTCCTTTCCACCGTGACCAGGATCGATGACGATAGTCCGGACTTCCTCTCTTGATGGCAGTTGCGCTGTTCTGGGCGGCGCAACAGGTGTGGCTGGAGCGGTTTGGGATGAGTTGATGAGGTCCACAACCAGTCTGGCCGGACGATTCAGCGGCTGTACTCGATAATCACTGATCGTTTCCAGGTTCAGGGACACGGTCACGGCACGGGGGTGGGGCTGCGCAATGGCAATTTCATCTGGAAATTCCTTGCCGTTAAGCTTGGCCCGAGCGGCTTTGCCCAGCGTTGCGTTCTGCAACTTGATCACGACCCGATTGGGGTTTTTTTGGCGAGACTGGGTAAAGCTGACGTTCCGCTGCAGGTCCAGCACGACGCGGGTAAAGTCGGGATGGGCCTTGACACGGAGGTCGCGCACGACATTGAGCCCCTTTGCCGGTAGCTTCCTTGCTGTGCTCACCGGGCGGACTGCGAGCGGGCTATCGCTTTCCAGGTCCAGACGAGCCGTGGGTGGCGACGCGGCAAAGACCGGTGACGGGCTGGCCATGGGCGAGCCCAGAAAGACAACAAGAAAACCGACGACTGCGAGGTAGCGGGACAGTCTCATAGCGATCAGGGCCCTGTATGCATATCTTTTCTCAGATGTGACTCGGTTTGTCAATAGGTTAGGCCAACACTTGACAGGGGTGATGCCCCATCTTAGAGGAGACACTAGGGAATGACACTCGGTATCCACTGGGGACATTCGCTCGCATTTGACAGCCCTTGTGACTATGGACTAGTTTGCTAAGGAGCCATGAATACTCACGTAATCGTTGATGGGTACAATCTGCTGGGGGCAAGGGGGCAGGTTGGTCCGGATCTAGAATTCGCGCGCGAGCAACTGCTGCGAGACCTCTCGACCTATAGGCAACGGAAGGGCCATCCGGTCACCGTGGTCTTCGACGGCTGGCAGCAGGCGATAGGCGCGGAGCGTCGAGAACACCGGATGGGCGTCCAGGTGGTGTATTCCAAGCGTGGAGAACGAGCCGACCAGGTTATCCAAAGGTTGGCAGAAGAGTTCGGGCGCGACTGCGCCGTCGTCTCTTCAGATTGGGAAGTAGCGGGTTTTGCCAAAAGCCGTGGCGCCTTTGTGATGGGGTCTGTTGAGTTTGATTCCAAGCTCCGCACTGCGCCTGTTGCGTTCGCACGGTCTGGTCTCAAACAGAAGGCAGAGGAAGACTACTTGCCACAGCGTACTGCTGACAAGAAGGGGAATGCCAGGAAGCTCCCGAAGGCTCTCCGCAGACGCAACCGCCAGCTCAGGGGATTTTGAACCCACTGGCCCCTTAGGACTATGAGCCCTTTCTAAGTCAATCTGTAGAAAAACAGGCTCTTAGTCTGCTGCGCTAGTGTGCTCTGCTTTCGCCTTCTCTGCGTTTGGAGGTACTATCTTCGAGTCTTCTGGAACGCGACTGCGCCATCTACAAGCACGAACACCGCGATCAGCATGAGCAAGGCGCCTCCCGTAAACCACCCAGTAGCCCCGAATTTCCACAGATGTTCTGTCGCTCCCGCCAGTAGACCGAGCAATCCACAGGCAAAGCCGACTGCAGCGGCGATGCGGGCAATTGTCGTCCGCTTATAACCCACTTCCATAGTGCACCTCCCATGTTTATCCTACCGCGCATTTTCTGATTGACCTCTTTCCGGTGTACCATAGGGGATTTTGAACAGCCGACACGCATTCTGCGACGTGAGACCTTCAACTTCCTGGACGCTCATCGGCTCCGTTGAGCCTTTCAATTCGGCGATCTTTTCAGCTATGAGCTTTACGTAGGCCGGTTCGTTACGCTTACCACGGTGCGGCGCCGGCGTCAAATAGGGACAGTCGGTTTCCACCAGGAGACGGTCCATCGGGACTGTTTTCATGATGTCCCGCAGCATCGTCGCGTTCTGGAAAGTGACGACCCCCGAGAACGACAAAAAGAACCCCAAGTTCAGCGCATCTTTCGCCAGCCAGGCATCTCCCGAGAAACAGTGAAAGACCCCGCCCACCTCTGAGCCCTTCTCTTCTTTCAAAATCTTGATCGTGTCTTCCTGGGCCTCCCTCGTGTGAATCACAAGGGGCAAGCGCAATTCGCGCGCCAAGCAGACCTGCTCCCGGAACCGGTCCCGTTGGAGCTTGGGCGGCGAATGGTTGTAATGATAGTCCAACCCGATCTCGCCGTATGCGACAACCTTAGGATGCTGGGCTAGTCGGCGCAGCTCATCATACCAATCGTCACCGATACACTTGACCTCGTGGGGATGCACGCCGACTGTCGCATAGATGAACGGATACCGATCAGCCAGTGAGACGGCCGCTCGACTGGTTGCCAGGTCACAGCCGATCGTGATAAAGGCCTCGACGCCGGCCTCGCGCGCTCGTGTGATCACCGCGTCCCGGTCCCCGTCAAAACGGGCATCATCCAGATGCGTATGGGTGTCGATCAACACGGTTTTCTCTCCAAGAGGGCCAACCTCCTGGCCGTGGAGCGTAGCATGATGGAGTTCCGCTTGAGAAGCAAGAGCCAGAACTTTGCGCGGTTGACAGAGGTGTAAGTTTCTGCTACAAGCACCCCGCCCATGATCCGCTCTGCTTCCTCGACCCTCGCTCGTCCGATCGTTACTGCCACAGTCTCCCTGATCCTGGCGCTCGTCCTTGTCGCGCTGGCGCCCTTTGCGGCCGCACTCGAACTCCATCACATGCTGGCGGCTGCGGATCAGGACGGGCACCAGCACTCTGATTCAGACCTCTGCCAATGGGTGCAGCACAATACCGGCAGCTCGATGCTGGTCTGTGCGCCCACGGTCGAGTCCCATGCCACATCGGAACAACATCAGTTCCAACCTCCGCATATCCTCCTATCCGTCCGCTTCGTTCAAGTCGGTCCTTCTCGCGCACCGCCAATTTCCTAATCACAGCCATCGGTCCTCCATGCGTGCTCTTTGGCGCTGATGGCCCACTTCATGTGGACAGCCCATGTGTGCGTGTGGTGTTTAGGCCATCGTCCAACCTACCTGACCTAGTGGGTTGTGGCTTATGGCCTGTGACAAGGCAGTCATTCATAACGGTGCGCTGAGAGAATGTCATGGCGGATTCATACTCACGCAGTCTCAATCGTCTGTTGCTCGTAACGATGTTCTTGCTTGGCCTTCTGCCGGCACATGGGCTTCTCAAAGTTGAAGCTCAGGAACCGAAGTCCTCGCTCGAGGCACGCACCATCACCGGGTCAGTTCAGAACCAGGATCTGCGGCGTGTTGACCAGGCGATCGTCCAAGTTCGAGATCAGGAAGGGACCGTCGTCACGTCCGGCGTCACGAATCAGGCCGGCGAGTTCTCGATTACAGTGCCGCAAGAGGGAACCTATTCCCTCAGTGCGGTCCAGGAGACCTTCAAGAGCGAATATGTGATTGTGAAGATCGGGACGGAAAAGCCGGCTCCGGTAATCCTGACCCTTGCTCTCACGCAAGAAATCGCTTTGGAGATCGTCTCGCCCTTGCCGGCGATCCAATACAAAGCTTCCAGCGAGACTTACCAGTTAAGCCGGAAAGATATCGAGATTTTGCCGAAGGGCAACAACAACGAAGTGGCTGACGTGTTGTTGACGGTCCCAAGCGTCGTCTATGGGGCCCTGAAGCAAACCCATATCCGTCAGGACCACGCTAATCAGCAGTTCCGTATCGATGGCATCCCTATTCCCGACACCGTGACCGGCGCCTTCGCCGATATCGTGCCGCCGCGCGCATGGGAGCGGGCGGACATTATCCTGGGCGGCATGGAGGCACAATATGGGAACAAGACCGCGCTCGTCGTGGACATTACCAGTAAGAGCGGGACAAAGCCGGGGTTCGGGTCGCTCCAAATGTTCGGCGGCTCCTTCGAAACAGTGAACCCGTCTCTTGAGTATGGCGGTGCGATCGGGGAGAAGTTCCGCTACTACATCCTCGACAG
>Ga0209899_1000110_pt1 | contig 14901 bp, 14 predicted proteins | sample GWRWS1_0_10_FD_187228 | JGI IMG/M metagenome (GOLD analysis project Ga0209899, IMG submission 187228) | Riverbed sediment microbial communities from areas with vegetation nearby in Columbia River, Washington, USA - GW-RW S1_0_10 (SPAdes)... | ecosystem: Environmental > Aquatic > Freshwater >...
CGAGGTTTCTTGGGACGTCCCCACGTTATAGGTGCCCTGCACCTCCTTTCCCATCACCGCGAGATTCGCCTCCACGACGTCGTCCACAAACACAAAGTCCCTGGTCTGACGGCCATTCCCGTTGATGATCGGTTGCTCCCCGCTCAACAACTTCTGGATGAAGATCGCCACCACTCCTGCTTCTCCCTCTGGGTCCTGTCGTGGCCCATACACATTCGCGTATCGAAGACTCACGAATTGAATTCCGCTCACTCGCTGGTAGTAGGCCAGGTATTGCTCTCCGCTCAACTTGCTGATGCCATAGGGCGAGAGCGGCTGGGTCGCATGAGACTCAGGAGCGGGAAAATGCTCCTGCTCTCCGTAGATGGCTCCTCCTGACGAGGAGAAGACGACCTTCCTGGTCCCGTGTCTCACGGCTTGTTCCAGAAGGTTCAACATCCCCAGAATATTCACCTGCGCATCAAAGACTGGATCCTCCACCGAACGACGCACGTCCATTTGAGCCGCGAGATGCATGACCAGCGAAGGCCGTTCGTTTCTAAACACCCTGGCCAGACGAGCACTTTGAATGTCCAGCTTGTAAAACCGCGCCGATCGGTTGAGATTTCTCCGTTTGCCGGTGGAGAGATTGTCCACCACCACCACCTCGTGTCCCTCCTGAACAAGACGATCGACAAGATGGGACCCGATGAATCCGGCACCCCCCGTCACCAACACTTTCATGTCACCCTCGTGCTCTTTCCCTCAATCATTGCCACAAGCGGTCAGGGCGTCCTTCGGCTACATGACCAGTCAGCTCGCCAAGCGTTTCGCCGTCCGCTGGAATCCGACCAACACTTCACGGTTCCCCTTTTGCCCAAGAATCGGAGAGTCCAGAACACCGACGCACCTCAGGCCTAACTGGTCCCCGCAAACGAGTATCTTGTCGGTTACGGCGCGGCGCTGCTGATCATGGCGCACGATTCCACCTCGCCCCACTTGCCCCCGCCCCACCTCGAATTGAGGCTTGACCAGGGTGATCACCCAAGCCTCCTGCCCCAGAAAGCAGCTGACGCATGGCAGCACGATCGTGAGCGAGATAAAGGAGACATCGACCACTGCCAGATCGATCGAATCTGGAACCAACGACCTGTCGAGGTATCGAATGTTCTGCCGTTCCAACACCACCACTCTCGGGTCCTGGCGTAGCCGCCAGTCCAGTTGACCATACCCAACATCCACTGCGTACACTCGACGTGCCCCCTGCTGGAGGAGGCAGTCGGTGAATCCTCCAGTGGACACGCCGACATCCAGCGCAACCAGCCCGTTGGGATCCACGCCGAACGCCTCAAGCGCCGCGGCGAGTTTTCCCCCGGCGCGGCTTACGAACGGAGCCTCTTTCAGCGCGACTTCGATCTTTGCACCAACCGACACAAGCCTGGCTTGCTTATCGGCGAGCATGCCGTTCACTTTGACCGCACCGGTCAGGATCAACCGACTGGCCTGTTCCCGACTCTCGGCCAACCCACGGGTGACCAACGCGCGATCCAACCGTTCCCGAAACGATGAGCTCTTATGGGTCATGAGGAACAGCCACCGAGGTGGTAGTGCTCATATGCGGTGAAGGCTCAGGCGGAAGGTGAGGACTCATCGGTTTCTTCCTCGTCGGGACTGTAGGCACGAAGCCGCTTCTTCCCGTCCTTGTCCTGAATCAGAATCTCGACTTTGCGTTCAGCGTCATCAAGCATCTTGAGACAGGTTTTAGACAGCTTGATGCCTTCCTCGAAAATCTTTAACGACTCGTCGAGGGGAAGGTCTCCATGTTCCAGTTCCGAGACGATCGTTTCGAGCCGGGCCATGGCGTCCTCAAATTTCAACGTCGCCATCGGAAGCTCTCCTCCTCGCACTCACCATTGGGCCAGCGTCCCGCTCGAAGGCTCTTCCTTCCGTGCTTTAGGGAGAGCGCGTGCCTGCCCGCTCGACTCAATTGAACCGCCCCGCACCGCCGAGACATCTCGAACCCACGGGAGGATGCAGCGTGGCGGTTATATACTGCCGTTGTCCGCAAGGTCAAGCGACTCAGGCAAGACTTGGCGAACCGAGGCTAGCAGTTGGCCCTCCGCAAATCTTGCGCGGATTTCGTCGCCCACGGAGACATCCCTTGCCCTTCTGACAATGAGGCCGTCCGGAACCGTCTGCACAATGCTGTAGCCACGACCCAGGATGGCCAGGGGGCTCAGGCCGTCCAGCGCGGCCGCGATCGACCGCACCGCTTGCCGCCTGAAGGCGAGCACAGCCAACATCCGCTGCTCCACTCGCTTGAGAAGTTGGGGCACCAGAATCAGCGCGTTTCTGACAGGGGAGAGAGGGCTGAATATTTGCAAGTGGTGCCGGCAGGTCACCACCCGTTGTCGAAAGATCGATAGCATGTCCCCCGACGACACCCCCAGCCGCTCGGTGAAATCATCCAGACGCTGCGCATCACGCTGGATCAGCAACTTCAGGACCGGTGACACCCCGTCGTAGTCCTGCACCTGCTGACGGACGATGGAGAGCTGTCTCCGCATCACTTGCGCCAACCGGCCCTGTAGGCTGCGAATGGTTCCGACCAAGTCATCCAGGACAGGGACGACAGCCTCGGCGGCCGCCGAGGGCGTTGGGGCTCGGTAGTCCGCCGCAAAATCAGCCAGGGTATAATCGATCTCGTGGCCGACGGCGGACACCACCGGCACTGCAGACTCGGCGATCGCGCGCACCACGATCTCTTCATTGAAGCACCAGAGATCCTCTAAAGACCCGCCTCCTCGCCCCACGATTATGACATCGACCTTGCCGGACGCGCTGAGTACCCGGATCGCGCCCGCGATCCGCGGCGCCGCGTTCTCCCCCTGGACAGGCACCGGCGCGATCAGCACGCCCACGGATGGACACCGACGCGTGAGCACGGCCAAGATGTCACGGACGGCCGCGCCCGACAAGGAGGTTACGAGGCCGACCGTCCGCGGGAGAAACGGCAGAGGCCGTTTCCTGGACTGGTCAAACAGCCCCTCACGGGCCAGTTTCTCTTTCAACTGGTCCAGGGCGATCTGGAGCGCGCCGATTCCCTTGGGTTCCACGTAATCCAGAACCGCCTGGTACTCTCCTCGCGGCCCATAGACCGTCAGATGCCCGCGAACGATCACGTGAAGCCCCTCGTGCAAGGCGAATCGAAGGCGCTGGGCGCCGGCCTTGAACAGCACAGCCCGGAGCTGGCTATGTTCATCCTTGAGGGTGAAATAGAAATGTCCGGAGGAAGGCGTACGCAGGTTGGAGAGCTCGCCCTCCACCCAGATGTCAGGAAACCGTTCCTCGAGTCGGTCCCTGACCAGGAGGGTCAGCTCGGAAACAGTGAGAATCCGTTTCGGCTGCTCGCTCACGAGTGTTCAGCGGCAAGAGCGACGCGGGAAGCCTTTCTGCAAGGCCCGCTCACCACTAGTCCGGAATTCGGAAACGTTGAATGCGAATGGCTTTGCCGATCTGCCCATCCAGCTCGATCAGCACGGCGCTGAAGACAGCCGGTCCCGAAGCCACTTCGAAGCGGCGCGGCATCTGAGTCAGAAACTTCTCAATCGCGAGCTCTTTTTTGATGCCGATCACGGAATTAACCGGACCGGTCATTCCGATGTCAGTGATGTAGGCGGTCCCTTTTGGCAGAATCTGTTCATCCGCGGTCTGAACATGGGTGTGAGTGCCGACCACCGCTGACACCTCCCCGTCCAGGAAATGGCCCATCGCCATCTTCTCCGACGTCGCCTCCGCATGCATGTCCACAATGATGGCGTGAGTCTCGGCCTTGAGCCGCGCCACCTCGCGCCGGGCCACCTGGAAGGGACAGTCCAGAGTCGGCATGAAGGTCCGCCCCATGAGCTGAAGCACGGCGAGTCGCTCTCCGGCCGGAGTTTCTACCACTATACTGCCCTGCCCGGGAGCTCCGCTGGGATAGTTCGCTGGGCGCAACAGCCTCGGCTCCTGTCGAATGAAGTCCAGAATCTCCCTTCTGTCCCAGGCGTGGTTGCCGGTGGTGATCACCGAGAGGCCCATCTCAAACAGTTCCTGAGCCAGCTCCGGCGTGATCCCAAACCCGCCGGCCACGTTTTCCCCGTTCCCGATCACCAGATCCACGACTTGCTGGGTCACCACCTTGGGAAGCAGGCGGGACATCGCCCGGCGCCCAGGTTCACCCATGATGTCACCGATGAAGAGAACGTTCATGATCTCTCTACAGGTGCTTCTTCAGGTCCGTGAAGGGTACGGTGTGAGGCGTTAGGCGCGAGAGGATCTCCGGATTCCTCCCCTAAGCCTTCACGTTTCACGCCTCACGGTCATTTGGCGATGTCCACGAATCGACTCTCTCGAATCACGGTGACTTTGATCTGTCCGGGATAGGTCAGCTCCTGTTCGATCTTCTTGGCCAGGTCTCGAGAGAGTTGGGACGACTCGGTATCGCCGACCTCTTCCTGTCGGACGATGACGCGAATCTCGCGACCCGCCTGGATCGCGTAGGCTTTCTGCACCCCTTTGAAGCTGACCGCTAACGACTCGAGCTTCTCCAGCCGCTTGACGTATGACTCCAGCGCCTCCCGGCGAGCCCCAGGCCTGGCGGCCGACAAGGCCTCCGCCGCGGCGACCAACACGGTTTCAGGACAAATCGGCTCGACCTGCTCGTGGTGAGCCGCAATCGCGTTCACGATTCTGGCTGACTCGCCGTACCGTTTCGCAAGGTCGGCGCCCAGCATGGCGTGGGGGCCCTCCTCTTCGTGACTGACCGCCTTGCCGATATCATGAAGCAAGGCGCCGCGTTTGGCTAGCTTCACGTCCAGCCCCAACTCAGCCGCCATGATGCCGCAGATAAACGCCGCCTCACGAGCATGGTAGAGGTTGTTCTGTCCGTAACTAAGCCGGTACTTCAGCCGTCCCAGGACCTTGACGAGGTCGGGGTGGAAATCCGAGAGCCCCACCTCAAAGATAATCTTCTCGGCTTCTTCCACCATCAACTTATCGAGGTCGGTTTTGACTTTCTCGACGATCTCCTCGATCCGCGTAGGATGAATCCGACCATCCTGCATCAACCGCTCGAGGGAAACCTTCGCCACCTCCCGTCGCAACGGATCGAAGCCGGAAATAACCACCGCTTCCGGTGTTTCGTCGATGATCAAGTCGATCCCCGTCGCAGCCTCGATGGCACGGATGTTTCGCCCCTCTCGCCCGATGATTCGGCCTTTCATGCCGTCATTCGGAATCGGCACCACGGAAATGGTGGCCTCCGACACATAATCCCTTGTCACCCGCTGGATCGACCGGGCGATGATCTCCCGTGCCTCCCGCTCGGCACCCTCCTTCGCTTCATCAATGATCCGCTTCGAGACACTTGCCGCATCAAGCCTGGCCTCGCTTTCAATTTCGCTGAGGAGTTGCCGCTTGGCCTCTTCCACAGTCATCCCGGCAACCCTTTCCAGCGCTTGCCGGTGTTCCTTGAGAGCTCGGTCACAGTCGGCCTGCTTCTCCGCAAGGGTGTCTTCCCGCTTCGCGAGCATGAGTTCGTGCTTCTGTGCCTCCGTTTCACGTTTGTCCACCCCGCTCGCTTTTCGTTCCAGGTTCTCCTCTCGCTGGAACAAGCGCTTCTCTTGGGTAGCAAGCTCCGATCGTTTTTCTTTCTGCTCCTTCTCAAGGTCAGCCTTCGCTTGAAACAGCAGATCCTTGGCTTCAAGCTTGGCCTCTTTGACCAGATTTTCCGCTTCCCGTTCCGCTCCCATGACGGTCTGGCGAGCTTGTTCTTCAGCCTGTCCCCGCTTGGCCGTCAGCAATTTCCGGCGAACCACTGCGTTGACGCCAATCCCCGCCAGGGCGCCGAGGATTCCCACGATCACGTATGTGGCAATAGTTGTCAGAATGACGCCCACCCCCTTCGTCTCATGTGGCGCAACCGAACTCTCCGGTCACGCCGTCTTCGGTGTGGTGAACAGGACGAGTAGGAATGGCATGGAGTGGCGAGAAATCAGCGCGGCGCGGATCGGGAGTCGCTAAGAGCCGGCAAGAGGCATTACGCGAAGGACGGGCTACATCTTAACGGGACTGAACGAGCGAAGCACATGGGGACTCGGTCGTCCTCTGGCAAGCGAGGAGATGAATTGTGGGCCGACCAGAGTCCATCGCCCGAGGAGCGCATGAACGGGCTGGCCTCTCCCCCACTCATTCCGCAGTGCCAAGAGGTTGATACCAAGAGAGATCGCGCGATCTCCCCACACAACCGTTCGGGTTACGACCTTTTTGAGCACTCGACGCAACCGAATCCCGCTCACAACCAGGAAACCCTTTGGCCTCGCAACATTCAGTACACCGGTCGTCACTTACGATCCTTTTGCCTCTTCAAAGTTGCCGTCTGCCGCCACTACCTGATGCTCTGCATCCTCACTCGTGTGAGCTATTTTCACTGACTCACGGTATCAAATGCCGGCCTCCAATGCAAGCCCTATAACAGTTTACCGGTGCCTGGTGGACGGCATCAGATCTTCGATCGATTCCATCAGAGAAAGCACCCGCTGGTCAACGTCTGCCTCGCCCCTTTCCCGAAGCTGCTCAGACTGAAAGAGTTGATGGGCGATATTGATCGCCGCCAACACTGCTAGCTTCGAGAACGTGGCGGTCCTCATCCCTTGCGCCAAACTTCTCATGTTTTCATCAACAAACCGTGCCAGCCGCTTGACGTAGTCTTCATCAGCATCACCCCTGATGGCATACCGTTGGCCGAAGATCTCGATTTCGATGGTCTTAGTCAAGCGCCACCTCCTTGGATTCCTCCAGGCACTCGAGAGACTCTAGCCCCTCCAAGACCTTTTCGATCCTGGATCGAATATCGCTTCGCTCCTCTTCCCAGCGATGATTCATCTGATTCTGCTTCGACAGACGATCACGCGCCGCTCGCAGATCTTCTTCCAAGGCAGCGATTTTCTGCTTCAGCTCCTGAACCAGATCAACCAGTCCCCGGATGCGCGCCTCAAGCGCCTCCATCCGCTCCAGGGCCATGACTCATCTCCAGTCTCACTCGCCACAAAAGTCGGGGCGAACTATAGAAGCTTCAGCATACCTTGTCAAGGGAACGGGCAGCGCAGGGTCCGCGTTCAAGACGATGGTATTCTCGATAGCTGCGGAGGACCCGCTTCACATACTGACGAGTTTCCTGATAAGGGATGAGTTCGACAAATTCGTCCGGCTGCTTGTCCCCACGTTTCAGAATCCAGTCGGATACCGCCGCCGGCCCCGCGTTGTAAGCCGCCACCGTGTACATCACGTTCCCTGAAAACTGCTGGAGCAACTGCGCCAGATACCCGACCCCGAGCCGAATGTTGGTCTCTTGATTGAACAATTCATCCCGCACGACGTTTGGGACACCCAAGCTGCGAGCCACCGTTTGGGCAGTGGCCGGCATGACCTGCATGAGCCCCACTGCTCCGACGCGCGAGACGGCACGCGAATCATACTGGCTCTCTTCCCGAATGATCGCGGCCACCAGATAGGGGTCTACCTGATTCCCGGTATAGGCTTGGATCGTCGGCAAGTACCCGGTCGGGTAAGCGACACGCCAGAGGGCCGGAGGGACTGCTTCCCCTCCGCGTTCAAGACCGTCACGGAAATGGAGCCTGGCTATCCGAAGGGCTTGATGATATGCACCAGCCTCGCTCAACAGCACCGAGAGCTCCAGCAGCGCTCTTCGATCACGGGCATAGGATTCTGTCAGCCAGGCCAGCTCCCTGGCTGCCTCCTGATCCAGCCCAAGTAACTTCAGTTCCATGGCTTTCCGATAGTGAGGATCTCTCCACAGATCCGCTCTAGTTCCATCGGACATGGAAGCCGAGGCCTCTGGACTTACGCTCCCAGAGGCCGTGATCGAAGAAGACGCCGCGGCGCACGACTGTGCCAACTGACCGTAGTAGCTCAGCGGATACTGGCGGCACAATTGCGCATAGACGTCGGTTATCTTATCGTCCTTCTGGCTTTCCAGAGCCCGCGCCATCCAGTACAGAACCTGTGGAGTAAACTGCCCGTCATCCTTCCCATTCACCATCTGTTGAAAACTCTCGACCGCCTCACGGAAACGACCGGTCTGATATTGAATCCACCCGGTCCGCCACAATGCCTCCGACTTCTGTTCGGAATCTCCTGCCGTCTGCGCTGCTTGCCGATAGGTCGCGAGCGCCTGGTCATTCTGCACCTGGTCTTCTTGCCACATTCCCGCAAACAGCAGGATGGCGGCTTTCTGTTCAGCGGACAGGGACAGCTTGGGAAATGACTGGGGCATGGCCAGCAATCGATCGCCGTCCCCCTGCCTGAGATAGATCCTCGCAAGCCACACTGCAGCTTCGCTCGATTCTGAGACGCGCTCGGCGACCAAATCCTGGAAGACTTGCCGAGCCTGCTCGTATCGCTTCAGGCGGACCAACGATGTGCCCAGCTTGAGCCTTGCCTCGTTGCGTCGAGGATGCTGTGGAGCAGCTGACAGGAACTTCTGAAGCTCATCCACCGCCTCTCCATGCAGGGAGAGAGTGAAATACGCGCGGGCCCTTGCATACAGATCGTCAGGCGTAGGACGCCACATATCGCTGCCCATGCTCGCAACTAAGCGGGCCATCGCCTCGCGTGCCTCGGGCGTCTGAGGATACTGAATCCAAGCCTGTCTTAGCGTGGCATAGCCCTCTGCGGTGCGGTTCTGTTGAAGCTGACAGTCCGCCAGGCTCAACAACGCAGATGGCGAAGCAGGATCCTGGGGACTTTGGGACACAACTCGAGTCAACAAATCAATCGCCTTCCGACATTGACCGGCTCTGTACCAGGCTTCCCCGCCTCGAAACGCCACGCGATTCGCGAGGAGCGTATCCGGCACAGCCTCCGGGACCGATCCGAACAGCATGGCGGCTGGTACCGCATCACCCATCTTCAGCGACGCCTCTCCCAGCCAGAACCGGATGTAATCTTCAAGAAAAGGAAAGTCCCGCTGAGCGGCTCTCAGGAAGCGAACAGCATCGGCTGGCTCCCGCTCAACCAAGAGGACGCCCATCACCAGGCCTGCGCGCTTGGCCCATAAGGACCCGGGATATTGCTCCATGACGAGCCGAAGCCGCTCGACCCTCGCTCGCAGCAGGTCTTCCTGAGTCGTGGTCTTATCAGGTGGACGTTTCTGTGATGCCGCGGCGCGAAAACAGTCCTCCGCCGACTCGCAGACGTCGTTGGAACGAGCACTCATTGTGTCATCATCTGTCGCGAAGGAGGAGCCGTGGAGCAGGACCACGGCAGCAAGCAGAACACAAGCAATCAGAGAGGATCTCACTCGCTTTTGCAGAGACACGATGGACCTGTCTCGTCGTAAGCAGTGCTGGCTGTCAACGATCACCATTATACCAATATATCAAAGATCGTGATCGAGGCCATGACCGCATCGCCGGCAGACGCCTTGTCACGCGCTTTTTACCTGTGTTAGGCTCACCACATGCCTATCAGAACGAGACGGCGCGCTGTGCCGCTCGCAGCCCTCACCAACCTGTTGGAGCTTAACCTAGACTCGGCCGAGCAGTTCGTACGAGACCTCGGCTGGCCGCGGTACAGGGCACAACAGATCTTCCGTTGGCTACACCGACGGCGCGCTAGGGATATCAAGCGAATGACGGACCTCTCGCAAGCCGAGCGTGCGCGACTTAGCACCATCGCCAGAATCGGGCGATTGGAGGACTGTCAGATCCTGAGGTCAGTGGACGGGACACGCAAATTCCTGGCTCGCCTGGAAGATGGGCTCCTGGTCGAGAGCGTCCTCATTCCTGATGCAGACCGGCTTACGCTCTGTCTTTCTACGCAGGTGGGCTGTACCCTCGACTGCGGCTTCTGCCTCACGGGGAAGATGGGACTCAAACGGAACCTCAAGGCGCATGAAATCGTGGATCAGGTCCTGACGGTTCAGGACTACCTCGAGGCCGGAGAACGAGTGACCAACCTCGTCCTGATGGGAATGGGCGAACCCCTCGCCAATCTCGAGGCGGTCTCGGACGCCATCACTCGGTTGACCAACGCGAGCTGGGGGCTTGGAATTGCGACGCGGCGCATTACCCTCTCCACCGCAGGGTTGTCTCCCCGTCTGAAGGACGTCGCAGCCCTCAGGGTCAACCTGGCCGTCTCGCTGAATGCCACGACCAATGAACAGCGCGACCGGTTGATGCCGGCCGTCAATCGAGTTTATCCCTTGGATGAATTGCTGGCAGCCTGTCGAAACTATGTCCTGCTGACCCGCCGGCGATTAACCTTTGAATATGTCCTCCTGGCTGGGGTGAATGACACGGAGCAGGACGCCAAGCGATTCACGAAACTACTCAACGGAATACGCTGCAAGGTCAATCTCATTCCCTTCAATGAATTTCCCGGCAGTCCCTTCAAACGACCAACGGACTCCGCAGTCCTCGGCTTCCAGTCGGTTCTGAGACGCGCAGGACTGGATGTGTTTGTGCGGAAGAGTAAAGGACGCGATGTGCTTGGAGCCTGTGGGCAGCTCGGCCGCCTACCTGGTGACCAGGACCCGGCTCCCTTGACACTTGCGGGAGCCAGTTGTTAGCATGCGCCGCCTCTCGAGAGATTCCGCCTGCATGCTTCTGTATCACGTCGGTCGCACGGCTCTTCTCGCCCTCCCAGTCCTGTTGTCATTGTGGCAAACCCCTTCCTCGTACGCATCAGAAGTGCGCGAGTCTGTCCTGACGAACGGGTTGAAAGTCCTCTTGGTCGAAGTGCCTAAAGCTCCGGTCGTCACGGTTCAAGTCTGGTATAAGGTCGGTTCACGCAATGAGGTCATGGGCCGGGCCGGCCTGTCCCACATGCTCGAGCACATGATGTTCAAGGGAACCGCCAAGTACCCCAAAGGAACCTTCTCGCGCACCATTCGAAAAAACGGCGGGAACGACAACGCCTTCACCAGCCAAGACTTCACCGCCTACTTCGAGAATCTAGCGGGGGATCGAGTGGAACTGACCCTGGAGCTCGAGGCCGACCGGATGCAGGGGCTGATCCTCGATGAAAAGGAGTTCCAGCTCGAACGTGAGGTGGTGAAGGAAGAGCGCCGCCTTCGGTCAGAAGACGATCCTCAGTCGTTTCTGGTCGAGTCCCTCTTCGCCCAAGCGTTTCTGATCCACCCTTACCACTGGCCGATCATCGGGTGGTTTCCTGATCTTAACGCCATGACCCTGGAAGACCTCCAGCGCCACTATGACCTCTTTTACTCCCCGAACAACGCCACGCTGGTCATTGTGGGAGATATCAAGGCCGAGTCGCTGCTGCCCACGATTAAGCGCCTGTTCGAACCCATTCCCAAGGGCCCCAGTCCGCCACCGCAGTCGATTGTGGAGCCTGAGCAGCGGGGAGAGCGACGGATCGTCGTGAAGAAGGAAGCCCAGGTGCCGTTCGTGATGGCCGGGTATCGCGTCCCGAACTACACAAGCGAGGACTCCTATGCATTGATGATCCTCGAGTCGATTCTGTCGCACGGCAAGAGTTCTCGGCTGTACCGGAGCCTCGTGTACGAACAAAAAACCGCGCTCGCGGTGGGGGCCGAATACAGCCTACTCCAAGCCGATCCTGATCTGTTCTACTGTTTCGCTCTGGTCAAGCCGGGTCAGAAGGTTCAGGAGGTCGAGCAGGCGCTGTACCGGGAGATCGAACAGATTCAGGCCGCCCCCCCGACTGAGCAGGAACTCCAGCGGGCGAAGAATCAGGTTGAGGCCTCTTATGTGTTTGGACAGGACTCCATCTTTCGTCAGGCCATGCTGCTTGGCCAGGCCGAGTCGGTCGGAGCTGGGTGGCGCCACGTGGAGCAGTTCCTGACTCGCATTCGAAGCGTCACGACCGAGGACGTTCAACAGGTAACCCGCCGTTACTTCGTCGAGGATGCCCGCACAGTCGGGATCCTGATTCCGATTCCGCCTCGCAGTGAATCGGCTGCCCTGAGTGAGGCGCGCTGATGCAGATAAGGCAGAGAACAGTCGGATGGTTCCGGGAACAAGAAGGCGGTCAAGGCTGGTCGCCTCTAGCCACCTCTTTGCTTTTGGTGGTAACCCTCCTGTCGTCAGCCAGACCGGCACAAGCGGCGGACATCAATCCAGTCCGCTTCGTTGCACCAAACGGGTTGACGGTGCTGGTGCTGGAGCAACATTGGCTGCCAATCGTCCAGCTCCACGCCTTGATTAGGGCTGGAGCGGCTCAGGACCCCCCGGAGAAAGCCGGGCTGGCCAATCTCGTGGCCAGCTTATTAGATGAGGGCACGACAACCCGCACCGCCAAGCAGCTTGCCGAACAAATCGAGTTTGTGGGCGGCACGCTGGCCAGCAAGGCCGTAGAGGATTTCACGACTGCATCAGCCCTGGTTCTGAAGAAGGATACGGAACTGGGGTTCGAGCTCCTCGCCGACATTTTGCTCCATCCCACGTTTCCCGAGCAGGAAGTGAAGCGTGTCCGGAGCCAGATTCTAGGGGAAATGCAGAGCGAAAAGGACGACCCGGGGCTGGTCGCGGGCAAGGCGTTCCACCAACTGGTGTTCGACGGACATCCTTACCGTTGGCCGGTGAACGGCACCGAGGAGAGCGTTCCCAAAATCACCCGTGCCGACATTCTGAACTTTTTTTCTCGCGAGTATCTTCCGAATCAGACGATCCTGGCAATCGTGGGAGATATTTCCATTGAGCAGGCACGTGCGCTCGTTGCCAAACACTTCGGCTCCTGGAAGCGCGGCACTCTACCGTCTCGGACAGTCGTGAAGCCGGCCCCGATTGAAAAACCGACTGTCCGGCTCATCGAGAAAGATCTGACGCAGGCGACCATCATGCTAGGGCACGTGGGGATCAGCCGAACCAACCCGGACTTCTACGCGGTGTCGGTCATGAACCATATTCTTGGGGCCGGCGGGTTCTCCTCGCGGCTGATGGACTCGATCCGCGATCGGCAGGGGCTGGTGTACGGCGTCGGCAGCCATTTCGAAGCCAACCTGATGCCTGGGGCCTTCCTGGTCAACCTTCAGACTCGGAACGAGACGGCCAATCAGGCCATCTCCGGCGTCCTGACCGAACTGAAGAGCATCCGAGAGGCACCGGTTACCGACCAGGAACTGGCTGACGCCAAAGCCTACCTGATGGGAAGTTTCCCCCTCCGCCTCGACACTACCGCGAAGCTGGCCCAAGTTTTGTCTCTCGTGGAGCTATACGGCCTCGGGCTCGACTACTTCAGTCAGTACCCACATTGGATCGAGAAAGTTACCAAGGAAGACGTGCTTCGGGTGGCCAAGCAATACCTGCATCCGAACCGCTACGCTCTCGTCGTCGTCGGAGACTTAGCGAAGGCAAAAGTGAAACAATAGGCCTTCGCTTCTAGCCTTGGATTTTTTCAGCCATGCCACAGAACAAGTTGCTGAAGATGCAGAACCTCCTTCAGGGGATGGAGTCTGTCCTCGTGGCCTTCTCAGGCGGCATCGACAGCTCGCTGGTCCTCAAGATCGCCCACGATTCGCTGGGCTCTGGGGCCATCGCCGTCACGGCTGTGTCTCCTACCTTTCCAGAGATTGAGCTGAAGACCGCCCGCCGGGTAGGACAAGAGATCGGCGTCCGTCACTTGATCATCGAAACCGATCAACTCGCCATCCCGGACTTCGTCCGAAACGACGCTGGCCGCTGCTACCACTGCAAGACGGACCTCTACCAGGCTCTGCAGAAGCTCCAACTCGAACTGAACATGGGCGCGATGGTGGATGGGACCAACCTGGATGACCTCGGCGACGACCGCCCCGGCATCGTCGCTGCCCGTGACTGGGGGGTTCGGAGCCCCCTGGTTGAAGTCGAGCTGTCCAAAGCGGAGGTCCGCACCCTTGCCAAGGAACTGGGACTGTCGAATTGGGATAAGCCTGCGGCAGCCTGCCTCTCCTCACGTATCCCGCGCGGAACCGTCATCACGCGGGAGAAGCTGACCCGAGTTGAGCAGGCCGAGGCTCTACTCGTTCAGGAGGGATTCAGGCAATTTCGGGTCCGTGACCACGGCGAGATTGCCAGGATCGAGATGGAGGAAGAGGAGTTATCCCGATGGCTTGACCCGGAGCGAAGGACACGCGTCAGCACTCAACTGAAAGCACTTGGATTCCGGTTTGTGACGTTGGACTTGGAGGGGTATCGCCGAGGCGGGGGGAATCCTAAACCGTGAGGCGTTAGAGGTGATGCGCATAAAGAAACGCACTCGCTCTCCTTACGCCTGACCCCTTACCCCTTACGGTGAGTTTCAGCGACTGCCTCTAACGCTTCGTCTGCCAGACGACGATGGTCCTGGTCGTTAAGGGTCCGCCCCACCACTTTTTCGGCGACTAATAGGGCGAGATCGGTCGTCTGCGCGCGAATCTCCTGAATGGCCTTGCGACGCTCATGGTCGATCTCGCGCGCGGTGTCGCCTTTGATCCGCTCCGCATCCGCCGCGAGGCGTTGCTCATTTTCCTCAAGTAGACGTTGCGCCCGTTCCTTCGCCTGGGCCATGACCGCTTCGGCATCTCGCGAAGCTGCGTTCAACTTGGCTTCATACTCCTGCAGCTTGCGTTCGGCCTCTAACCGATGCCGTTCGGCCTGCTCCAAATTCTCCCGGATCTTGCGCTCCCGCTCCTCCAAGATCTTTAGGATCGGCGGAAAGGCGAACTTATAGAGTACCCACAGCAGGATGCCGAAGGACACGACCTCCCAGAAAATCAGAGAGGAAAAGAAGTGTGATTCAAACTGCGGCATAAGCACCTTCGGTGCAGTTCTGAGTAATGAGTTGTGAGTTCATGACAACTCTACACTCAGAACTCTCAATTCATGACCTGTCCGCGTCACTTGCGCAGCCCCATGATGA
>Ga0209899_1000112_pt1 | contig 14851 bp, 14 predicted proteins | sample GWRWS1_0_10_FD_187228 | JGI IMG/M metagenome (GOLD analysis project Ga0209899, IMG submission 187228) | Riverbed sediment microbial communities from areas with vegetation nearby in Columbia River, Washington, USA - GW-RW S1_0_10 (SPAdes)... | ecosystem: Environmental > Aquatic > Freshwater >...
CGTCGAGCGCCAGCTGGCCCGACCTCAGACGGCGCCGGGCGACTCGAGCTCAGAAACCACCCGCGCGACTCGGCGCGCTCTCCCTCGAGCGATCAACTCGAGCGGCTTCTGATCGTCGAGCGCCTCGATCGGCCTCGACAGCCAGACAGGGATGTAGTCCGGCTGGATCACGCGAGCCAGCCGGTCGACGATCTCCGCGAGCTCGGCGACGCGCTCGGCTCGCTTGCCCGTCGGAGAGCTCCGACGGGCGAACCAGTCGCGCACCGTGCTCGGCGCCGCCCCGACCGCCCGACCAATCTGAGCGTCCGAAAGATGAGCGACCTCGTGGATGCGCACCGCTTCCTCTGCAAAGATGGCAGCCATGCTCCCAGATTAGCGGCTCCGTCGCTAATCCGTCAAGTTTCCGCGAGAGACTCACGAAGAACTCGCGATCCGCACGGCCGGATCGACCCGCTCCCGCGATCGGGCGCCGCAGTGCGGCTTCGACTCCCAGCGAATAATCGCCCGACAGGAGCCGCTGAACGTGCGCGAAACCCCAGCGGCCGTCGCTATTGCGCAGCGGCGGAGGGCCGCAAGGGGGACTCCCCGTGCCCGTACCCGATCCGCAACCGGGCTTGATCCCGCGCGGCCCCTGAGCGTCCGCCTGCCGCCAGGCTCGGGCCGAGGCAGAGGCACGGATTTCGGGAAGCCACGCGCCCGATACGATTGTGCGAGCGGCGGAGGACGGGCGTCGCGTTCACGCTTTGCGCGGAAGGGGATGAGCACGTGCCGTCGGAGGATCACTCGGGAGTCAGTCGTGGCACGCTTCTGCTCGCCGACATCACCGGTGCGGCGCAACGGGCTGGATCCGTCGCTCGCCGCCAGTGTGCTCGGGTGGAGGCCGTGGACGCACCTCGAAGACGGGCTCGGCGAAACGGTGGCCTACCTTCGGGGGGTCCGAGGCTCCGCGCTCGAGCGAAGCAGGCGGCGGATCTCCTTGTAGACCGCCGCGGGGGTCCGGCCGGAGGCGGAGGCCAGGATCTCGAGGTCCGCGGCTCGGATCGTCACCGTCTCGGCCTCGGCCTCGGCCTCGGTCTCACCCCGGAGCTCGAGGATCTCCTGGACGAACGTGGCGAGCATCCGCCCCTCGGGACCTCCGATCGAGGTCGCCCTGGCGATGTCGACGACTAGCTCGGGGCGGCCTTCCCACGCGCGGACCGCGCTGGCGAGAAGCCGGTCCGGCTCCACCCCGTACAACGACGCGAGCTCGCAGAACCGCTCCAGGGAGATGCTCCGCTCGGCCCGCTCGTAGCCCGCGAGCGAGGTCGGCTTGAAGCCCCCGCCGGAAAGGCGGGAGGACTCGCGCAGCGTGAGTCCGCGCTCTCGGCGAGCTCGCCGGAGCGCTCTGCCGATCTCTGCCGCCAGACGCTCCAATCGCCTGTGTCTCCCGCTGGGCCGTCACCCGGCGAACGGGGTCCGCCGAAGGTCGGACAAAATCAAGACAGTTTAAGGGGTCGGATACGTTTCCGTCCCAGCGTAGGTCGCATGGGAATTCCTCCGTTCATCCGGACGCGGAAGAGTAGCCGCCTAGGGGCTTTCCACAGGGGAGGAACGAACGCGAAGAGCGTTCCGGCCCAGGTCAGAGCGTATAAAACGCGGTAGTCTATCGTCCCTACGCGGCGGTCCGCCGGTCAACGTACAGCAACTTGCGTAGAACGCACTCCGCGTTCTATGCTTCGCGGCATTCTGGGAGCGAAACGGAGGGGAGGTAGGTGGCCGAGGTTGTTCGGCGGCTGAGGGAGAATCACGGGACGGCGATCCTTCGCGGACTGTCCTTCGACCTCGCGACAGCCAATGGAACGGATCACGCAGCGGAGGTCACGGCCGCGTGGGTCCGGAAGACCATGGGGGAGGCGTCCGTACGCCTCGCCCTGCCCGATCGCGCCGGTCGACTCCGCATCGCGTCGGGGGACGGAGATCCGGGCAACCCGGGCCGGCGCCGCTCCGCGAGGAGGCGGCAGGCCCTCCTCGGCCGGCGGCCCATCCGGCTGGATCTGCACGATGGCGGGCAGCGAACGCTCGGTGTGTTCCCGCTGTTCTTCGGCGATGTTGACGTCGGTGTCCTCGAGGTGGCCGCCCCGCGAGAGGCGTTCCTCCGTCGGTGGGACCTCGTCGAGACGATCGCGGCGCTCCTGGCCGCCAGCATCTGGCATCTGTCCGAGCGGCGCCGCCAGCAGCGCGACATCGAGATACTGCAGCAAGCCGCCGGTCTAGGCCTGGACCTGCTGCGCGCCGGCAGCCAGTCGGGGGCGGTCCGGGAGGCGGTTCGCTTCACGGCTAAGCGGTTCGAGATCCCCGTCGCAGGCTGGGTCGCCGCGCCGGGTTCAGGCAGGTACACACTCACGTCCGTCCGTGGCCTAGGCGCCCGGAAGCGGCGCGAGCTGCGCATGGCTTTCGACGGAACGGCGGTGAGGGCAGCGCTGCCGTCGGAGCAGCGTGAAGCTCTGATCCGGCGCTTCGGCGACGTCCTTGGGACGCGGGATGTCGCGGTGATCGACGCGAGGAGCGCGCTCCTGCTCGCCGCGTACGCGCCCACGTCGACCTTGTCCGCGATGGGGACCCTCGGGACGCTGCTCGAAGGGATCCTCGAACTGCTGGCCCTGGCTGCGCACGCCGAGCGCCGGAACGAGCAGCTCGACATGGGGATTGCCTGGACCGCTCACGAGCTGAGAGCCCCTCTTCTCGGGGTGAAGGCGGTCCTCGAGCTTCTCCTCAGGGGTGACACGCGTACCCCGATCACGCTGGCGATGCTGCGTCGCTCGCTCCGCGAGCTCGAACAGCTCGCCGAGACGACCGAGGGACTGCTCGGCTGGGCCGTCGGGGCTCGGCCGCTCCGCCGGCGCACCGCGGACGTCGTGCGGCTCGTCGATGAGGCCGTGCGCTCGTGCGAGCTCGAGGGCGGAGAAGAGCGCGTACAGGTCTCCGCTGATGGTCCGGCGATGGCCCTCGTGGATTCGGCCCACTTCCGTCGGGCCGTGGCCAACGTCGTGCGGAACGCCCTGATCTACTCCGCCGGGGACACCAAGGTATCGGTCGCCGTGGGCACCGTGGGTGACCTCGCCACCGTGACCGTCACGGATCAGGGTCCGGGGATCCCCGAGGCCGAGCGGAGCTGGATCTTCGACCCCTTCATGAGGGGAAGCAATGGTGGACGCTCCGATCGCGGGAGCACGGGATTGGGCTTGTTCATCGCACGCCGGATCGTGGAAGCACACGAAGGACGGATATGGGTGGATTCGAGTCGCAAGGGAACGACGTTCACGCTGCAGGTGCCGAGCGCAAGGGCTCGTCGCTCCGCGTCCTGATCGTCGACGACCACATGCTCTTCGCCGAGGCGATCAGGTTCGCCGTGGCCGGTATCGGCATCGAGGTCGTCGCCGTCGCAACCACGGGGGAAGAGGGCGTGAAGGAGGTCCGCCGGAGCCGGCCCGATCTCGTCCTGATGGACGTAGTTCTCCCCGACCAGAGCGGGCTCGCGGCAGGGAGGCGGATATTGGATGAGGTACCCGACACGAAGATCCTCGCCCTGACCGCCCTGGATGATCAGTCAGTGGCCGACGAGGCCATCCAGATCGGCTTCCACGGGTACCTCACCAAGGACACTCCGGTCACGCTGTTCATGAACTCGATCCGCGCCGTCCTCGACGGACAGATGGTCCTGCCCCACCGGCTGGGGCCGGCGCGCCGCAGCGGGAGAGTGACGGAAGCCGCACTGATGGCAGCGCAGCTCACCGATCGTGAGCGCGAGGTCCTGGCACGGCTCGTCCGAGGCGAGAGTGGGCGCGAGATCGCCGCACACCTTGGAATCAGCCGCAACACGGTGCGGACACACGTCCAGGGGATCCTCACCAAGCTCCAGGTCCACTCGCGACTCGAGGCGGCGGCGTTCGCTGTGCGGCACCGGATCGTGAAGCTGCCCTCCACCTCGAACCCCTCGATGGCAGATCCGAGCCGGGCGCCCGCGACCGGCTGAGCGCCTCATCCACTCGTCGTAGAACGGATACGCCCCACAGCGCGTGTGGAGGCGCGGGACACGCAGGTAGCGTGTTCCCGCGTGGGTAGCTCCTCACACGCGAAGGGAGAATCCTTCTTTGAGCGACACCCCGGATCCGATCAGGATCCTGCTCGCCGACCAGCACGCGCTGTTCCGCGAGGCCATGCGGACGGTCCTCGAGGGTGAGGAGGACCTGAGCGTCGTGGCCGAGGCCAGGAACGCGCTCGAGGCGATCTCGGAGACCGAACGGACGCTCCCACACGTCGCGATCTTGGACAGCGACCTCCCGATGTCGGATGGAGCGCGGACGACCTCGATGATCAAGGAGCGCGTGCCCGACTGCCGGGTACTCGTCTTGTCTGCCAGGGAGGACTACCGTGCCCTGATCGAGGTCCTCGACGCCGGCGCGAGCGGGTACCTCACGAAGGAGTCTCCGCTCGCGGACCTGATCCACGCCACGCGTGCGGTCCATCGGGGGGACACGCTGGTCCCCCCACGGATGTTGGGACCGCTCCTGTCCGGCCTCCTTCGCCGCAGGAAGGAGCAGGACCGTGCGTACGAACGCATGTCACACCTTACCCGCCGCGAACGCGAAGTCCTGGCGCTGCTGACCGAGGGGGCCGACAACGGGGCGATCGCACAGGCCCTCGTGATCAGCCCCCAGACCGCTCGAACGCACATCCAGAACATCCTGAGCAAGCTCGCGGTCCACTCGCGCCTGGAGGCGGCGGCGTTCGTCACGCAGAACGGCATCATGCGCGAGCTGGTGTCGGTCGGCCGATGAGGTCGACCGATGCGGACGTTTCCCGTCACGAGGCTCGGACGCGGCTGAACGACGGGAAAGGGTGGCGTCACCCCGCATCCCAGACGCGCGCCGTTCGAGCACTGGTGACCGGCGCTGCAGGGTTCATCGGGAGCCATCTGACCGAGCGGCTCGCCGCCGAAGGTCACGCGGTGCGGGCGGTCGACTGTCTCACCCCCTACTATGATCGCTCGCTGAAGCGCGCGAACCTCGAGGCGCTGGCTCGGCTCCCCGGCTGTGAGGTCGTCGAGGCCGATCTGCGGAGGTCCGACCTCGGGTCGCTCCTGGGCGGGATCGACGTGGTCTTCCATCAGGCCGGTCAGCCCGGGACGCGCGCCTCGTGGCGAGACGGGTTCGCGATCTACGTCGAGCACAACGTGCTCGCGACGCAGCGGCTCCTCGAGGCGGCGAGGGACGTGCCGCTCGGGCGCTTCGTGTTCGCGTCCAGTTCGTCGGTCTACGGCAACGCCTCCGCGTACCCGACCACCGAGGACGACCTCCCGGCGCCACACAACCCGTACGGCGTGACAAAGCTCGCCGCCGAGCAGCTGTGCTGCCTGTACGCGAGGAACTGGGGGCTGCCCACGGTCTCTCTCCGGTACTTTACGGTCTACGGCCCGAGGCAGCGTCCGGACATGGCCGTCCAGCGGTTGGTCGAGGCCGCTGTGGACGACCGGTCCTTCCCCGTGTTCGGGAATGGTACGCAGGTCCGCGACTTCACGTACGTCGATGACGTGGTCGAGGCGAACCTCCTCGCAGCGTTCGCGGACGTTCCTGTCGGCTCGGTGGTCAACATCGCGGGCGGAGCCTCCGCCTCCTTGCTCGAGGTGGTGTCGATCGTCGAGGAGCTGGTAGGTCGCCGGGTTCGACTGGAACGTCAGCCGGCCCAGCCGGGTGACGTCGCCCGGACGGGAGGCTCGATCGAGCGCGCGGCCGAGCTGCTCGGCTGGTGTCCTCAGGTACGCCTGCGCGAGGGGCTCGCCCGGCAGGTCGACTGGCACGTCGGCCGCGGCTGGGGGATCGCGAGCGCGATCCCGGTCACGGCCGGCTGATAACGTCCCGCGCGGACACCGCCCGCCGCTTCCGCGCCGCCAGCCAGACGAGGATCACCGCCACGACGCCGATCACGTCGGCGCCGAAGTCGACGAGCTCGACATCGCGCCCCACGAGCGCCTGTGCGGCCTCCATCACGGCGCCGAGCGCGACGACCGCGAGCGCGGCGGCTGCAACCCACGCCGACGCGCGCATGTGCCGCCTCGGCTTCCACGCCACGAGGAGGCACCCCGTGAGCGCCGCGTACGCGATCGCGTGCGGCAGGCCCGCCCACAGGCCAGGCAGGTCGGGCACCGGGAGCGGGCCAACCGACAGAGCGACGATCGCTGCCAGGATCAGAACGGCGAGCGTTCGGGCCGCCCGGGATGAGACCGACCGCGACGAGGTGGGCGCAGCAGCGTCTTCCGGCGCGCCCCTGGCCGAGTCACTGGGTCTCGCTTCTCCCACGCGACCGGCCGTCGGACCGTCACCACCCGTTCCCGGTCAGGCGGATGCGGGGACGCCCGCGGACGCTCCCAGGCCCTGCAGGGAGGCCATCGTCCGCGCCAAGCCCTCGGCGAGCGGCACGACCGGCTCCCAGCCCAGCCGGGTCCGTGCCAGGGTCGTGTCGGGGCAGCGGACCTCCGGGTCGTCGACGGGGCGGTCGACGAAGACGATCTCCGAAGCGCTACCCGCAACCGAGCGCACGAGCTCGGCGAGCTCGAGCACCGTGACCTCCTGTCGGCTCCCGAGGTTGACGGGGCCCGGCAGGTCGGACCTCAGCAACCGCCAGATGCCCTCGACGAGGTCGTCCACGTAGCACAGCGAACGGGTCTGGGAGCCGTCGCCGTGGACGGTGATCCGCTCGCCTCGGACCGCCTGCGCCATGAAGGTCGGCACCGCCCGCCCGTCATCGCGCCGCATCCGCGGGCCGTACGTGTTGAAGATCCTGACGATCTTCACCCGCATCCCATGGACCCGGTGGTATGCGGTCGTCACTGCCTCCGCGTACCGCTTGGCCTCGTCGTACACCGACCGCGGTCCGATCGGGTTCACGTTGCCCCAGTAGCTTTCGGGCTGCGGGTGGACCTTGGGGTCCCCGTACACCTCGGACGTCGATGCCAGCAGGAAGTTCGTCCCCTTTGCCTTCGCGAGCCCCAGGCAGTTGAGCGTTCCGAGGGCGCCGACCTTCAAGGTGGCGATCGGGTGCTCGAGGTAGTCCCTCGGCGAGGCTGGGGAGGCGAAGTGAAGGACCCAGTCGACCGGCCCTTCCACCTCGAGTTCGTCCGTGACGTTTCCCTGCCGGAACGAGAAGCGCTTGTGCGACAGCGCGCTCGCGAGGTTGTCGGTGGCCCCCGTGAGGAGCGAATCGATGCACACGACCTCCCAGCCTTCGGCGAGGAGGCGGTCGCACAAGTGGGAGCCGACGAACCCAGCTCCACCCGTGACAACGGCCCGAGGGCCGCTCATCCCGCGATCTCGACGGGGCCGAGCGCGGCGGTGCGCTCCCCCGTCGGGCGCCGTTTGAGGTTCGAGGACGGAGAGCCATCCTGCAGGACCGGCGGCCGGCCCATCGGGTAGTACCAGAAGCCGGCCCCGCCCACCTCGGCCGGGTCGAGCAGGTTCCTTCCGTCCACGATCACCGGGTAGGCCATGAGCTCGTGGAGGGCCGGGAGGTCCAGCGACCGGAACTCCTCCCACTCGGTCGCCACGACCAGGCAGTGGGCCCCGGACGCGGCCTCGTACGGGTCGCTCGCGAGCTCCAGCTCCGACAGGTCCTCCTTGGCCGCACGCGCGGCGCGCGGGTCGTATCCGATGACGTGCGCCCCTGAGGCGAGGAGCCGTCGGGCGAGGGCCAGGGCCGGGGAGAACCGCACGTCGTCGGTGCCCGCCTTGAACGCGAGGCCGAGGAGCGCGATCCTCTTGTCCTCGAGGTTCCACAGGGCCTCCTCGACCATCCCCGCAGCCGCCTCGACCGACTCCTCGTTCAGCCGCGCCACCTCCTGCAGCAGCGTGAACGTGTACCCGAGGCGCGCCCCCAGGCGCTCCAGCGCCGCGACGTCCTTCGGGAAGCAGTAGCCGCCGTAGCCGAGGCCGGCGTTCAGGAACGCTCGGCCGATCCTGGGATCTGCTCCCATCACGTCGGCCACCGCCGTGACGTCGGCACCGGTGCGCTCGCACAACCGAGCCAGGGCGTTGGCGAAGGAGATCTTCATCGCCAGGAAGGCGTTGCTCGCGTGCTTGGCGAGCTCCGCGGTGCGGATGTCCGTGACGATCAACCGGGCCCCGCTGCGGGTGATGGGCTCGTACAGGCGCCGGAGCACGTCGAGGCCGCGCTCGGACTCGACGCCGATCACGATGCGGTCCGGCTTGAGCGAATCATCGAGCGCGGTGCCCTCCCTAAGGAACTCGGGGTTCGACGCCACGTGGAAGGTCCGTCCATCGCCCTCGCGGTGCAGCGTGAGCCGGACGCGATCCGCCGTGCCGGCGGGGACCGTGGACTTCTCCACGACGACGGCTCCGTCCCTGCCGTGGCGCGCGATCGCGCTCGCCGACAGCTCCATGGCCAGCAGATTCGCCTGGCCGTCTGCGCGGGCCGGGGTTCCGACGCAGATGAACACCGCCTCGGCGCCACGAAGCGCCTCGGACGCCTCGAGCGTGAACGATAGGCGTCCGCTCGCCATCTCCCGGACCAAGGCATCATCGAGCCCGGGCTCGTAGAACGGCGAGACGCCGCGGCGAAGGGCGTCGATCTTCTCGGCATCGACATCGGTCCCGGTCACGTCGTGACCGATGCTCGCGAAGGCCACGCAGGTCACCAGACCGACGTGGCCGGTTCCCATCACGGCAACCTTCACGGGCACCTCCGGCATTGGAGTCGCATCTGCCAGAGCCTAGTGGGGGTGTATGCCGGTGCCGACCGACGAGAGCGGTAGGTTGGCTACGCACGTCGACGTAGCGGTGGTCGTTCGCCGAGCGCCGCCACCGTTCGTGAAGCGTTCCGACTCCGGAAGCTTGCGTTCACGATCCATTCGTACTTCGTTCGTCGTAGGGAACGTACTTCAAGGGGCGCTTCACCGCGGGGGGACCGGCGCGTCACGCTCGCCTGGTCCGGAAGTTGTCGTCAGGAGCCACCCGCAGTGGAGCCAGATCTCGCGTCTCCCCGCCACGGACCTGCAGCGGTCCAGTCGGCTGTAACTGCTCGACGCCCCCGACCGAGGGGCAGGGTCGTGGCTGACGTCGGCCTGCAGCGCGTCGCCCTCGCGGCCGATCGACCCCGCTCCGGGGGCACGGCCTACTTCGTGGCGAAGCGCGTCGGCGACGTGGTGATCGCCTCGCTCCTCCTCGTGCTCGTGTCGCCACTGCTTCTGATCGTCGCGATCGCGATCAAGCTCGACAGCCCCGGCCCGGTGATCTTCGCCCAGCAACGGATCCGGGGCCGGCGGACCCGTACGGACGGCGAGACCACCTGGGTGATCGAGCCGTTCACCCTCTACAAGTTCCGGACGATGCAGGTCGCGACCGACACCTCCTTGCACCGCGACTACATCACGGCCTACATGCGGGGCGACGAGGTCCGGCTGGCCGAGCTCCGGCCCGGGCGCCGCGAGGGCGAGTCCTTCCGTCCGGCCGCCGACCCGCGCGCGACGACGGTGGGTCGCGTCCTCCGCACGTTGAGCCTGGACGAGCTGCCCCAACTGTGGAACGTGGTGCGGGGCGACATGAGCCTGGTGGGGCCGCGGCCGCCGCTCGACTACGAGGTCGAGATGTACGAGGAGCAGCACCTGACCCGGTTGTTCGGTCCGTCCGGCATCACGGGGTGGGCCCAGGTCAAGGGCCGCTGCTCGATCGACTTCGAGGAGGCATGCCGCCTGGATCTCGAGTACTTGGCGAATCGGTCCCTCTGGCTCGACCTGAAGATCATGCTGCTGACGATCCCCGTGGTCCTCTCGAGGAAGGGAGCCGATTGAGGTGTCGCGTCTGAAGGTCGGCATCATCGGCTGCGGCTACTGGGGGCCGAACCTGGTCCGAGCGTTCGTGGAGATCCCCGAGGCCTCCGTGCGCGCCGTCTCGGATCTCAACACCGCGCGGCTCGAGCATATAGCCGTCCGGCACCCCCAGATCGAGCACCTCGTCGTGGACCACCGTCAGCTGTTCGACCTCGGGCTCGATGCCGTCGTCGTGAGCACCCCGCCCGACACCCACTACGAGATCGTCCGGACCTGTCTCGAGCGTGGCCTCGACGTATTCGTCGAGAAGCCGCTCGCGACGGGATCACGGCATGCGTTGCAGCTCGTCGAGCTCGCCGAGCGGCACGACCGGATCCTGATGGTCGGCCACATCGGCGTGTACAACCCGGCCGTGCGGGCGCTGAAGCAGATGGTCGACGGCGGTGAACTCGGTGAGATCCGCTACATCGACGCCGTGCGCGTGGGGCTCGGGCTGTTCAACCCCACGATGAACGTGATCTGGGACCTGGCACCGCACGACCTCGCGATCCTCATGTTCCTGCTTGGTGAGTCGCCTTGGACCGTGAGCACGCGGGGCATGGCGTGCGTCCAGGAGGCGATCGAGGACGTCGCGTACGTGACCCTAACGTTCCCGAGCGGGATCCTGGCTCATGCCCGCATGAGCTGGCTCGACCCCAGCAAGACCAGGCGGATCACGGTCGTGGGGAGCAAGAAGATGGCGGTGTACGATGACCTGGAGAGCCTCGAGAAGGTCAAGGTCTACGACAAGAGCGTCAACGCGATCCGCCAGACCGACACGTTCGGCGAGTCGCAGTTCGCCTATCACTACGGCAGCGTCGTGAGCCCCTACATCCACTTCGACGAGCCGCTTCGGCTCGAGTGCCTCCACTTCCTGCGGTGCGTGTCGGACCGGACCCAGCCGCTCACCGACGGCCGGCACGGCCTCCAGGTCGTCCAGGTGATCGAGGCCGCGCAGCGGTCGCTCCGGGACGGAGGCTCCCAGGTCTCGATCGACGGGCACGGGGATGCCGGCCCACCCGCGGGCGACGGGAGGCGGCCCGGCGCTCGGCGGGGGCAAGGGGATGACGACGTCGTGGACGTGACGGACGGCGCGATCGGCAACGGCGACGTCGAGATGGTGCAGGCGTGATGCGGGGAGGGATCCTGTGGAACTGAGGCGCTACCTCCAGATCATCAGGGCGTGGTGGTGGCTCGTCCTCATCGCGTTCGTCGTCACGGCCGGGGCGACGCTCGCCCTCGTGCTGCCGCAGCCGCCCGTCTACGAGTCCAAGGGCACGTTCGTCGTCCGCCCTCGCTCGCTCGACTCGGAGGAGGTCGTGAACGCGTTCGACACGCTGATCCGCGGGGTGGAGATCAACGCGACGTACGCGGCGATCGCCAGGAGCGACCTCATCCGGAGCCGGGCCGAGGAGCGGGTCGGCCCTGAAGTCTCGACCTCGGACCTGAGCGTCGACGCACAGGTCGTCACCGGGACCAACATCGTGTCGATCTCCGTGCGGGGACTGGACAGGGATTCCGCGCAAGCGTTCGCCGAGGCGGTCGGCGCCGAAACGGTTGCGTACGTGGTGGAGCTGAACGACGCCTACCAGCTGGATCCGCTCGACCCAGCCACCAGCCCCGCCTCGCCTGCGGGTCCGAACAAGCGGCTCACGCTCGTGCTGGGGCTCATGTTCGGCGCCGCGCTCGGGGTCGGGCTGGCGCTCTTCGCCGAGTACCTACGGGGAGCGAAGACCCCGTCCTCCTCCGGCACACAGGAGGAGGAGGAGGAGGAGGAAGCGAGCGTCTTCAACATCATCGACCCGCAGACCGACGTCTACAACGAGCCGTTCTTCCGGATCCGGCTTCACCAGGAGATCAGCCGCGCGAAACGGACCGGTCGGTCCTTCAGCTTCGCCGTCCTGCACGTCGCTCCGAGCTGGGACGACGGGAGCCTGCTCCCCCGCGGTCCGGCGAGCCGGGATCGGCGTCGGGTGGCGGAGGGCCTCAAGGAGGGGCTGCACGAGGAGGCCGTCCTCGCATCGTTGGATGACGGGACGTTCGCCCTCCTCCTGCCCGAGATGTCGGTGAGCGAGGCGCGGGAGCTCGCGGTCGACTGGGAGGTTGAGCTCGAAGCGCGCATCGACGGTGACGGGAACGGCTCCGGGCCGAGGATCTCGATCGTCGGTGTCTGTGAGTACCGCGACCCGGCCTTCCTGGGGGATCCGGAGGCCGAGCGCGTCGCCCGGAGGCTCACCGAGGCGCGTCCTCGATGATCAAGTACCGCAAGGGGCGTCCGCCCACCTGGAAGAAGCGCGCGCGGCGGTGACCGGGAGCGTCGACGGGGCAGGGCGGTCGGAGACCTCGTCCCGATCCGAACAGGACATCCTGGAAGCGGCCAAGGGTGGAGGCTTCCTCGCGGGAGGGAGCTTCTTCGAGTTCGCGACCCGGTTCCTCATCGCGATCCTTCTGGCCCGAACGCTCGGCGCGCAGGACTACGGCCTCTACGTGCTGGCGATCAGCGCCGCCAGCCTCTTCGCCGGGATATCGCTGCTGGGGCTGGACGACGCCATGGTCCGGTACGTGGCGATCCTGGCCGGCCGGCGTGACCATCCCGGTGTTTCCGGCACCCTCCAGATCGGACTCGGCGTGTCTACCGCGGCCGGTCTGCTGATGGGCGCGGTGCTCTTGCTGGCGGCCCAGCCCATCGCCGAGGGCCTGTTCCACGAGCCGCGTCTCGAGTCCCTCCTCCGCCTGTTCGCCGTGATCGTGCCGTTCCTCACGGTGAGCAACGTGCTCGCCGGCGTGACCCGCGGGTTCAGGAAGATGCATCACGTGGTCCTCGCCGAGAACGTGGTCCAGTCGGTCGTTCGGGTGGCGCTGCTCGCCGTACTCGCCCTCGCGGGGACGCTGAACCTCTACGCAGCGGCGCTGGTGTTCGGCATCTCGGACGTGGCCGCCTCGGTCACGATGATCGTCCTGTTGAACCAGCGATTCCCGCTCGCCAGGTCGTTCGGTCCCGGCGTCCGCCGCGACGCGAAGGAGATCTTCGGGTTCGCGCTTCCGTTGTGGCTCTCGGGCGTATTGCGCCAGTTCCGAAGGAACATCGAGACCGTGATGCTCGGCGCGCTCAGCAGCGCGTCCAGCGTCGGCGTGTTCTCGGTCGCGGCCAAGGTCAACCTCGTCGGGCACGTCTTCCTGCTGTCGATGCTGGGGTCCGTCAAGCCGATCCTGGCCCATGCGCACGACCGGAACGACCACGAGGCGCTGTCGCGGCTGTACCGCGCGTCGACGAGGTGGACGCTCGGGCTGAGCCTCCCCTTCTTCCTGATCACGGTGCTCTATGCGGAGCCGATGCTGCGGATCTTCGGCCAGGCTTTCGTCTCGGGCAGCACGGCGCTGGTCGTCCTCGCGTTCGCCGAACTGGCGAACGCCGCGACTGGTGTCTGCGGTCCGGTGCTGGACATGACCGGGCATACTCGGGTCAAGCTCGCGAACACGGCGCTGTGGACGGTGCTCCTCATCGGCGGCAGCGCCGTGTTCATCCCCCGTTGGGGCGTGCTCGGTGCGGCGGTCGCGACGCTCATCGCCGTCGCGACGGTGAACGTCCTCACCGTGATCGAGGTGCGGATACTGGAACGGCTCTCGCCGTACGACGCGAGCTTCTGGAAGCCCGTCGTGGCCGGGATCGGGGCGCTGGTGGTCGGGCTCGCGTTGCGGATGTGGATTCCGGTCGGGATGACGATCGCGCCGGCGATGCTGCAGGCCGTCGTTGTCGGGGCCGTGTACAGCGGCCTCACCCTCCTGTTCGGGCTCGCGCCCGATGATCGGATGGTGGTTGATCGGGTGCTGAGGAAGGTCCGCCTGCCGTTCGGTCGGGTTCGGACGGCGGGGAGGTCGTTGTGAGCCCCATCCGCGTGCGACCGGCCGAGGCGGTGGGGTCTTCCCCGACGGAGACCTCCGGACCGGGCGTCGCCGGACCGATCCACATCGGCGGCCTCGACCGCAGCGGGAAGACGACGATTGCTGCGTTCCTCACGTCGCATCCGAACATCTCGATCCCCGACGTCGGCTCCAACATGTGGACGTACTTCTACGGCCGGTTCGGCGACCTCGGCCAGCCCGAGAACCTCGACCGGTGCCTGTCGTCGATGTTCCGGTATACCCACATCCGCTACCTGGAACCGGATCCCGAAAGGATCCGCCGCGAGTTCTGCGGAGGTCCGCCGACGTACGCGCGGCTCTTCGAGCTGTTCCTAGCGCACCACGCCGAGCGGGAGGGCAAACCCCGGTGGGGCGTGCAGACCGGCCTGATCGAGCGCTACGCCGACCGGCTGTTCGATGCGTACCCGGGGGTCCGTGTGATCCACATGGTGCGCGACCCCCGCGACCGGTACGAGGCGTCCCTCTCACTCTGGCCCGAGGGCAAGGGCCGGTCGGGAGGCGCGACCGCCAGATGGCGGTACTCGGTGCGCCTGGCGGAGCGCAACCTCCGCCGGCATCCCGACGGATACATGGTCGTCCGGTACGAGGACCTCGTCTCCGACACCGAGCGGACGCTGCGTGTCGTCTGTGGCTTCCTCGGCGAGGTCTTCCAGCAGGCGATGCTCGGGATGCCGGGCGCGCCCCAGAGGCGTGACAAGCTGATCGCCCGCTCGAGGGAGACCTCGAGCGACGCGCTGCTGTCGAGGGCTTACCTCGGCCGGTTCCGGGGCCGAGTGGCGCCGCGGGAGCTCGCGTTCATCCAGCTCCACGCCGGACGCCTGATGAGCTCGTACGGGTACGAACCCGAGCGTCTGGATCTCTCGGTGGGGAATTGGGCACGGTTCGCCGCGCTCGACTGGCCGAGCCAGGCGGCGCGTATGGCAGCCTGGCGGTCGGTCGAGGCCCTCGGGCAGCGGTTCCCGGCGCGTTTCGGACCCGCGCCGGACCGGCGCACGATCGTCGACGAGCCGATCGGGGTGCCGGCATGAGCGGCGAGCGCGGTCCGATCTTCCTCGGCGGGCTGTCCCACTC
>Ga0209899_1000113_pt1 | contig 14811 bp, 11 predicted proteins | sample GWRWS1_0_10_FD_187228 | JGI IMG/M metagenome (GOLD analysis project Ga0209899, IMG submission 187228) | Riverbed sediment microbial communities from areas with vegetation nearby in Columbia River, Washington, USA - GW-RW S1_0_10 (SPAdes)... | ecosystem: Environmental > Aquatic > Freshwater >...
ATCGTCTCGCAAACGCTCCACGCCGCCCGAGCTGATCCAATCATTGATGGCGACATGGGCGTCACCCGCCTCTCGCACCAGCATCAGGCTCAGCAAAATGACCGGCAGGACTCCGAGGACCATGATTCCTGCGGTCAGCACAGAAGCTGACAACGTCTCACGCCCACGGAAGAAGGTCGTCAGCCGAGCATGCAGAGGAAAAGTGAGGTGGGCCAGGATCACCGCCCAGAGCACAGGGAACAGAAAGGGGCTGAAAACCAGCGCGACCTCGTAGAGCAAGAGGAGGACAACGGCGAAGAAGCAGAGGGTAAAGACCTGGCGTCGCGTCATGCGGAGGGCCGGGCGCTAGTGGTCCGTGAACTTGGGTAGGCGTTTCTCCAAGAAGGCGGTTGTGCCTTCCTTCTTGTCGGCCGTCTCGCACAGCTCCCCGAACAGCTCGGACTCGCGCGCCAAGCCTTCGGCCAACGCGCTATCGAGGCTGGTCCGGATCGCTCGTAGCGCCGCCTGCGTGGCCAGGCGACCCTTGGCCGTGACAATAGCGCCCATCGCCTTGGCGTCTTGCAGGACCTCCTGGGCCGGCACAACCCGATTGACCAACCCCATGGCCAGTGCCTGCTCCGACGTGATGATTTCCCCTGTCAGGATCAACTCGGCGGCCTTTGATGGTCCAATGATTCGGGAAAGCCGCTGAGTCCCGCCGAACCCCGGGATGATTCCGAGCTTGATCTCCGGCAGGCCGAGTGGAATCTCCGCTGCCGCCACTCGCATGTGGCAGGCCATTGCCAACTCGAGCCCGCCCCCGAGGCAGGTTCCGTTGATTGCCGCGATCACCGGTTTGTCGAATCGTTCGATCCGGTTGAGCAGGGCCTGTCCCCGGCCGGAAAATTCGGCCCCCTGATGCATCGTGCTGATTTCTGCTAGCTCTTTAATATCGGCGCCGGTACAAAAAGAGCGACCGGAGGCGGTCAGGATGACGACCCGAACCGCAAGGTCAGCCTCCAATGTACCAAAGAGTTGATCCAGCTCTTTGAGGACTGGCGTGTTGAGGAGATTCGACGGCGGGTTGTTCAAGGTGACCGTCGCAATGCGCTCGGCAATCGCAACCATCACGAACTGGTGCGGCATCGGAGTCCCTCCTCGCTCGTCATCTGCAGCGGGGCACACGAGTGGCGGCGTGCATCTTAGCAGAGTCCCGGTCTTCACGCTATCGTGGATGTGCTAAAATCGTTCTTATGGAGGTAGCACCTCCGTGATCGCCGATCGTTTCGCCGACTATACCCGGTCGTTGTCCTATACCCGTCTCCCGACTGCCGCCGTCCACGAAGTCAAACGCCGCGTCCTAGACAGCATGGGTTGCGCGTTCGGCGCCTGGAACGCGCCGCCTTGCCGGATCGCTCGCCGACTGGCCCAGTCGGTCAACGTTGCAAACGGCGCGACCCTGTGGGGCACCAAGCATAAAACACTGCCGGACCTTGCCGCCTTCGCCAACGGTTCGTTGGTCCGGTATCTGGATTTCAATGACACCTACTTGTCGAAAGAGCCGGCGCATCCGTCAGACAATCTTGCGGCGGTTCTCGCCGCCGGAGAGACCGTTCACGCCTCCGGCAAGCAGGTCATTGAAGCTCTGGCCCTCGCCTACGAAGTCCAGTGTCGCCTCTGCGACGCCGCGGCGCTCCGACCCCGCGGCTGGGACCACGTCACCTATGGTCCCTTCTCGTCAGCCCTGGCCTCGGCCAAGGTCTTGAACCTGTCGAGGGCGCAAACCGTCCAGGCGGTCAATCTGGCCGGCGTGGCCAATGTGGCGCTTCGACAAACGAGGGTCGGTGATCTCTCCATGTGGAAGGCCTGTGCCTTTTCGAATGCGACGCGAAACGGTCTGTTCGCCGCCATGCTCGCGCAGCAGGGCATGACCGGACCGTCGCCGATTTTCGAGGGAGAGAAGGGCTTCATGAAGCTGGTGTCCGGGCCGCTGGATCTGCCCCTGTTCGGTGGCGAGAAAGGCGGTCACTTCATGATCCTGGACACGTACATCAAACACTATCCGGTGGAATATCACGCTCAAACGGCGGTAGCATCGGCGCTTGTCGTTCGGGAGGAGCTGATAAAGGCGGAGGGACGCCAGGGCCTCGCCGGCATCACCGAGGTGGAAATCGGCAGCTATGATGTGGCGATTGAGATCATCGGGCGCGATCCGGAGAAATGGCACCCGCGAACGAGAGAAACCGCGGACCATAGTTTTCCCTATGCTGTGGCCGTGGCCCTGCTGGATGGAACCGTCACGCTCCAGTCCTTTGGGCCGAAACGGCTGAACGACGCGGCCCTCCAAGCCCTGATGCAAAAGGTCCGCGTGGTCGAGCAGGAGGAATTCAAGGGCTGGTACCCGCAGGCTATGCCCACGCGAGTCTCAGTCCGGACGGCCATGGGCAAGGAGTACGTGAAGCAGGTGGATTTTCCACTGGGCCATCCACGGAACCCCATGTCCGATCGGGAAGTTGAGGAGAAGTTCCGTGCCCTCGCGGCGGGGAAGCTCGACCGTGCTCAGGCCGGGAAGGTGATCGACCTCGTGTGGAAGCTGGACAGATTGAAAGACATCGGATCGTTGATGCCGCTGTTGAAGGTGACGCGAAGGGGATAAATGACCATGAATCATTCGGACAAACAGGGACCGACCAAGGCGCGCCGGCTGCGGGAATTGATCGCGCGGCGCGTGGTGATGATGCCCGGCGCGTTTAATGCGCTGACGGCCATGCAGATCGAACGAGCCGGCTTCGAGGCAATCTACGTGTCCGGCGCCAGCCTGGCAGCGGCGCGAGGACTTCCTGATATCGGCCTGCTGTCCATGGCTGAGGTCGCGTCCGACGCCAAGACCATTGCGAACGCTGTGGCGATCCCTGCCCTCGCCGATGCCGACACCGGCTATGGGGCTCCCCTCACGGTGATGCGGACGGTCCGCGAGTTTGAGCGAGCCGGGCTGGCCGGGATCCACTTGGAAGACCAGAGGGATCCCAAGAAGTGCGGGCACCTGTCAGGAAAGAGCCTGATCCCGATCACCGAGATGGCTCGAAAGATCGGCGCAGCTGTAGAGGCCCGACGAGACCCGGATTTCCTGGTCGCAGCCAGGACGGACGCCCGCGCGCTCGAAGGGTTGGAGGGAGCTGTCCGGCGGGCTCGAGCCTATGCGCGAGCGGGCGCTGATGCAATCTTCCCCGAGGCCCTCGAGTCAGTCGAAGAGTTCCGGACTTTTGCGGAGCATCTCGCAAAGGAAGGGGTCAAGGTTCCGCTGATCGCCAACATGACCGAATTCGGCAAGACGCCCTACCTGAGCGCAAGAGAGTTCGAAGACCTGGGCTATCGCATCATCCTGTTCCCGGTCACGGCGCTGCGGATCGCCGCGAGGGGCGTCGAAGAGATGCTGGACAAGTTACGATCGCTGGGCACGCAGCGGGAGCTGTTGGGGCAGATGCAGACCCGCGAGCAGCTGCATGATCTCCTGCGATACGAGGACTACGAGAAGCGGGACAAGGACTGGTATGAGCGATACGGGCGGGAACCCAAAGACTGACCGGAGAGAAGCTGGGTATAGCCCTGGACTCGAGGGAGTGCTCGCAGGCGAGTCGGCCCTCTGCCAGGTGGACGAGGGAGCGTCCGGTCTTCGGTACCGAGGCTACGCGATCGGCGACCTGGCAGAACAGGCGTCGTTCGAAGAAGTCGCCTACCTGCTCCTGCTCGGCAGGCTCCCAACACGTAAGGAACTCGACGACTTCTCCGCGCAGTTGCGCGCGCAATGGGTCTTGCCCGGTCCGGTGGAGGCCTTCATCGGGGTCGTGCCCCCGGACGCCCATCCCATGGACATCTTACGGACCGGCGTGTCCCTGCTGGGCATGACCGATCCCGACGCAGCCGACGGCTCCCATGAGGCCAATATCCGCAAGTCCATCCGGTTGCTGGCGCAAATCCCCGTTCTCATCGCCTCTGCGTACCGCCTTGGCCATGCAAAACGGCAGGTCCAACCGAGCGCCGACCTGAACTTCTCGGAGAACCTGCTGTATCTGTTGACCGACCGGCAGGGGGACAAGACCGCCAGGGCGATGGCCCGCGTCTTGGATGTCTCGCTGATCCTCTACGCCGAGCACGAGTTCAACGCCTCCACCTTTGCAGCGCGGGTAGCCGCCTCGACGCTGACGGACCTGCATGCTGCAATCACCGCCGCGATCGGGACTCTCAAGGGCCCGTTGCATGGAGGCGCCAATGAGGCCGTCGCGGCCATGCTGCTGGAGATCAAGAGTCGTGATCGAGCCGAGCGTTGGGTTCGTGAGGCCCTGGCGTCGAAGCGCCGGGTGATGGGGTTCGGCCATCGGGTGCTGAAGCAAGGCGATGCCCGTTCGGCCATTATTCAGCGCCAGGCCGAAATTTTGAGCCGGACCTGCGGCGACACCCGCTGGTACGAGATCGCGACGATCCTGGATCGGACCATGCAGCAGGAAAAGGGCCTGTATCCCAACCTGGATTTCTACACGGCCGTGGCCTATCTCCTGATGGGCATCCCCCGCGACCTCTACACACCGGCCTTCGTCTGCTCGCGCATCGCCGGCTGGGGCGCACACGTGATCGAACAGCAGGATCACAACCGGCTGATTCGGCCCCGCGCACTCTACACTGGGCCTCCGCCGCAAACTTATGTCCCTCTCGCGCAACGAACCTGAGTACGATAAAGAGATTCTCTGGCGTCCCACGCCGGAGTACGTAAAGCGGAGCCGGCTGCTTCGCTTCATGCAGCGGCATGGAATCGCTGACTATCCCGCGCTCTACGAGCGGTCAATCGCGGACCTTGAGTGGTTCTGGGAGGCAGCGCTTGAGGAGATGGGGATTGAGTGGACTCGTCCGTACACGCGGGTGTTGGACCTGAGCAAAGGGATCCAGTGGCCCCGCTGGTTTGTGGGCGGCCGTCTGAATTTGGTGCATAACTGCGTAGACAAGTACCGCAGTGGCCCCCGGGCCGATCACCTTGCGATCCGTTGGGAAGGCGAAGACGGATCACAGCGGTCCTTCACCTACCGGCAACTGGATGCCGAGGTCCGCCGTGCAGCAGCCATGCTCCGGCGATTGGGAGTGCGCCGAGCAGACCGGGTGGCGGTCTTTCTCCCTATGATTCCAGAAGTCGCGATCATCACCCTGGCTTGCTCCAAGATTGGAGCGATCTACACGCCCATCTTCTCGGGCTATGGAGCGGAGGCCGTGGCCACGCGGGTGCAGGACTGTGAGGCAAGGCTGCTAGTGACAGCCGACGGCTTCTCCCGTCGCGGCGGGTTGGTGAAGATGAAGCAGGTCGGGGATGAGGCGGCAGCTCGTTGCCCAACGGTGGACCATCTGCTGGTCGTGCGGCGGGCTGGCTGCCCGGTCTCCTGGAAAGCCGGACGCGATGTGTGGTGGCATGAATCGGAGCCTGGCGAGGCTGAGGGGCCTCCGACGGAGGTCATGGAGGCCGAGGAGCCCTTCATGATCATCTACACGTCGGGCACAACCGGGCGTCCCAAAGGCACCGTGCACGTGCATAGCGGCTTCCCTCTCAAGGCTGCCCAAGACCTGGCGTTTCATTTCGATTGTCAGCCCGAGGACACACTGTTCTGGCTCACTGACATGGGCTGGATGATGGGGCCGTGGGAGATCATGGGAGCACTCACGTTGGGAGCGACGTGCCTGCTGTACGAAGGGGTCCCAGATTGGCCGCACGCAGGGCGGCTCTGGGAACTTGTGGAACGTCACCGAGTGACAACCCTCGGACTGTCCCCCACCGCTGTTCGAGCCCTTATGCGGCATGGCGAAGTGCCGGTGGATCAGCATGATCTCAGCTCCCTGCGCGTGCTTGGCTCGACCGGTGAGCCTTGGACGCCAGATGCCTATCTCTGGTACTTCCAACATGTCGGCCAAGGGCGCTGCCCGATCATCAACTACTCCGGAGGTACCGAGGTCTCCGGTGGCATTGTGGGGGGCACGGTCCTGCACCCTTGTAAGCCCTGTGCCTTTACTGGCCCTTGCCTTGGGATGGCCGCCGAAATTTTTGACGCCGAAGGCCAACCGGTGCGGGGGGAAGTGGGGGAACTGGTGGTCACGAAACCGTGGCCTGGGATGACGCACGGATTCTGGCGCGATCCGCAACGCTATCTGGACACCTACTGGTCACGGTGGCCGCAGGTCTGGGTGCATGGCGACTGGGCTGCGACTGATCCGGAAGGGTTCTGGTACATCCTGGGCCGCTCAGATGACACCATCAAAGTGGCTGGCAAGCGCCTGGGGCCGGCCGAAGTTGAAGCGATCCTGACTGGCCATCGGGCGGTGAGCGAGGCAGCCGCGATCGGCGTCCCACACCCCGTGAAAGGCGAGGCACTGGTCTGCTTCGTGGTTCTTCGCCAAGGGTGGACCGCCAGTGAGGCGCTCACGAGCGAGCTTGCGAGCCACGTGGTCGAGCAGCTTGGAAAGCCCCTTCGCCCAGCCGCGGTGCATGCGGTGCCGGATCTTCCCAAAACCAGGAATGCGAAAATTCTTCGGCGGGTCATCCGGGCAGTGTTTCTTGGTCAGGACCCCGGCGATCTTTCCAGTCTCGAGAACCCCCAAGCCGTTGCGGCTATCAAGCAGCTCTGCTCCCCTGTAGGACCCGATTAGCCCGCATTATTTGTGGACGCTCTTGCTGCAATCGCGGATTCGCCGCTACAACAAAGCCCGCACGCGGCTCTGGCGTGCTGAGAGCAGCATTAGCGCGCTCACCGTTTTACCTGATTGCCACCGCCCATCTTGGCGCGATACAGAGCTCTATAAGCTGCCTTGACCACCTGATCTGGAGTGGGCTTGCGATCATCCCGTTCGGCGACGCCGACACTGACCGTCACAGAGAGTTCTTCATCGGAAGAACTGTCTCCACTCGGCTGTTCTGATTGCTCCCGGAGACGGCCGCCACTACGCAGGGCAAAGCGTGCGGTCTCGACCGTTTTCCTCATGGTCTCCAGGTGGGCGAGGGTATCACCCGCCGATTTGCCAGAAAAGACGACGGCGAATTCTTCCCCGCTATAGCGGAAAGCCTTTCCACCGCCGGGCACGCTTGCAATCTTCCTGGCGACCATTTGCAACACCTGGTCACCCACACCCTTCCCATACTGGTTGTTGAACTCCTTGAGGTGATCGAGGTCCACCACCGCCACTGAATATCGACTGCCCAATCCGGGCAGGGTTTGGTCCAGGGCCAGCCGGCCCGGCACTCCGGTCAGCTCGTCGTGGTAGGTCATTTTGTAGGATTCCTCAAGAAGAGCAAGAAAGAGGATCAGTCCGGCCGTGGCAAAGTAATTCGTCGGGTTCCACCCGAAACGGCTGCCGTGGAGAGCGATGAACGAGGCGACTAACGCCCACATGAAACCGCTCTCGATGGGATTCTTATAGAACATGAAACGGGCCAGTTGGAGCACCGAGGCCACGACGAACACAAAGAGCGCCGGTTGAGCGATGGGGGTCCATCTGGTCAAGCGCGGATCAAAGTATGCAAACTCCAGCGACGCAGCCAGCTCTGCCAGCCCGGGGCGGCAGATCCACGCCACGAGGAACAGTTGCGAGAGGGTTACGCCCAGCCAGACTACCCCGCTACGGACCAGCGCGCCGCGCTCGGTCATCAAGGAGAGCGCCAAAAGGTTCAGCGGGAGCAGGAACGCGACTGCGTTGAAGACAATGCGGCCGACACCCTCCGTTGCACCCCCCCCGGCTGCAAGGATCAGCAAAGCTCCATCGGCCAAGGCCAGGCTCAGCATGGCGAGCACCATCCGGCTGCGATCGAAATGCCAGCCGAACAGGAGTCCGACCACCAGGACAATATAGGGATAGACAGCTACGAGCGGCTGCATCCAGCCGGGCAAGCCCAGCGGGCGCAGGAATCCCAGGGCGGCGAGCACCAGCAGGCCGCCGGGCACGACTAATGAATATAGCCATCTCCAAGTGGGAGATTTTAAGACCATACCCTCTTTTCCAACGATGATTCTGCCAGAAGGGGAGCGCTTTCCCTAATTTTTTCTGTTTTTTTGCCACGTCAGCTCCACCACACCTCCATGATAGGGAGATTCACTGATATGGAGCTGAAGTGGCAGGCAGTCTGGAAGAGGCTGGAGACGGAAGGTCTCGCGCGCTTTTCGAATGAGACGGTGCCGGATGCGATGAGGGCGGTTCGTTTAACTTTGGCAGGATGGCTGGTCAAAGACCGCCCGGTCCAATCCCTTCCAGAACTGGTGCCAAGCCTCGGCGGTCTCCCGCGCCCCGGCCGCGACCTGCGCAAGCGCGGCCGGGGAGCCGGCCGTTTTGCGCACTGCCTCCACCAGCCACTGACTGTGCTGTTGTTCTTCCTGCACGTGCAGCTCAAAGAAGGCCAGGTCCTCGGCCGTGAATTCGGGATACTTCTGTAAGCCTGGATAGAGATACTGGAACTCTGACGCCGCCGTCGTTTCCACAGCCAGCTCCGCGCCCAAGGCAACCAGATAGTCCGTTTCCAGAAACAGGCGACGCAGGACCTGTAGGTAGGATTCCACTTCGGGGAGCGGTTGGGTCTGGTTCAGATCAGGCTCGCTGAGTCCCAGGGCTCTGGCGAACCGCTCGAGCTGCCTGACATGAGCCTGCTCGAGCGAGCCGGAGCCGAGCTCCGAATGAAGGGTCTTGATCAGCTCGACGCGCATCTCGATTTCGTCATTAGGGGTTTTATAGAGCAGCCCTTCCAAAAGTTTGACGAAGTGTTTGCAGAAGTAATGATACTGCCGCAAGAAGCGCTGCAACTGATCGCGGCTCAGGCGCTGCTCCTTGAAACGCTGAAAGAACTTGTTGGAATTCACGGGATGCGTGGTGAGCTCCTCCATCATCCCCTGCAACGACAGTGGGTCGGCCTGCGTCAGATCCATACGTTCAGTGGTTATCCCAGTCCGGGTACTCCTTTCTTGCGCATTCATCGCACACACCGTGGGTGAACACCGCCTCTGAACGGTCCTTGATATAGTCTTCCACCTGATTCCAGTAGCCCTTGTCGTCGCGGATCCTCTTGCAAGACGCGCAGATAGGCAACAATCCGCGCAAGGTCTTAATATTCCCCACCGCATCCTGGAGCTGAAGAAGAAGCCCCTTTCGTTCCTGTTCCACACAGGAGCGCTCGATGAATTGGCCGATCTTGATGCCGATATCGGCCATCATCTGCAGCAGACTGGTGTCAGGTGGACGGATGTCCCGGCTGAAGAACTCGATGACGCCAAGGGTCTCGCCCCGGCTCTTGATCGGAAAGCCAAACGCCCCGTGCAAGCCCGCTTTGGCCGCCAGGCGCGCCCGTGGAAAGTTTGAATCCTTCAGGACGTTCGGAATCCACGCCGGTTCACCGCTTGCCCACACACGACCGGGCAACCCGATCCCGCTGGAAAACGTGACCTCACGGCTGAGCGCCACGAACTCCGCGGCGTTCACCGACGGGACATGCCAGACGATGTCGCAGCGCAGGACCTGGGCGTCATGGTCTATGAGCCAAATGACACCGAGTTCCCATCCGACGATGTCGCAGACAGCTCGGAGGAAGCGAGGAGCCGCTTCGCGGAGCGTGTCGGAATCCACCAACGCAAGACTGACGGCCAATTGCGCAGCGAGGCGATTATCGGCCCGTTTGCGATCTGAGATGTCACGGATAATCCCGCTAAAGTAGTTTTCCCCTTTGGTCTTCCATGTGGCCAGTGAGAGTTCCAAAGGGAATTCGCTCCCGTCTTTGCGGAGTCCCTGCAGCTCAACCGTTTGTCCAACGAGGCGAGACTCGCCTGTTGAACGCACTCGCTCCAGCCCCCTTCGATGCGCCTCCCGGTATCGTTCAGGGATCAACTGCGTCAACGGCTTGCCCACCATTTCCTGTTCCCTATAGCCGAAGGTAGTGGCTGCGGCTTTGTTCCAGGACACGACGTTCCCATTGTTATCGGCGAGAATAATGGCGTCAACCGCCGATTGGACTACCGACGTGAGCCTGACCTCCGACTCCAGCAACTTTTCTTCGGCTCTCTTGTGGTCAGCCTGTTGGCGGTCCAACCTGACACAGAGCCACCCGACGACGCTCATCACCACCACGGCAAAGACCCGATTGACGAGAGCCATGCCGAGGTCTTCGTCAGACACAGGCCATGTCCCCAGGATGGTCAAGCCGATTGCCAGGATCGTGACGGCCATGACGGCCCTTTGGCCCCGCCACCATAAGGCCGTCAGAATCGAGACCGGGTAGAGCGCCCACACGGCAATCTCAACCGGCATCAAGAGGTCCATGCCGAATGTAAGGAGAAGTAGCCCGATCGTGATGAGGCCAAGGAAGGGCTGACGCCAACGAGTCGCTAGATTTTCTAGAGAAGGGAGCATCTCCCACCCGCTCGTCAACAGTCCTACGACGCGCTGATGCGGAGAAAGGACCACTGCTTTCCGTTCAAGGTCCCATCGGCGGTATTGTAGCGGAGGCCGTTTCGCTCCACAACAGTGAACTTCTCGCCAGCCTGGACTGTTCCTCTGGCGGAAGACAGTAAGTGTTCGTGCAGAAAGCTAGCTCAGATCTTGGAGGAAGGTGGTCTGGAACCGAGTCGAGGAGGAAGAATTCCAGGGCAATCGCACAGTGTACAACTACAGGCTGCAGATGTAGGAGATCCACTACGGGGGAAGAGGCTTGCAAATCAATGGAATGCGCTTGTTGAAGCCAGGGGGGTGAATCCTTTTCCCTTCGGCTCGCTTGTTCAGCAACCGCGCAAGGCAGCCCAGCGAGTCGAATGATCAACAAAATTAGCAGGTTCCACCAGGCTCAGTCTCCTCCCAATCAGGCATTGCATTTGCTCATCCAGGAGAGGCGGACTGATTGCGCACTCGTGGCTTTCAAAGGTGTCACCATGAGCACTCATGGGTTTCAGAGGATCCTTTCCTACTGCTTAGCAAGAGGTAAGAATGCTGTCAAAACAGAGAAACAGATTGAACCTCCGCAAGATTGCCTCAGCACAACCGTTCCATTCCGTCGGCAAACCAGGCAGACGGAGCGACTTATGCTAAGGCGTGCTTGCTCCTATGAAATGATTGAGGGGCTCGGTGAGGACGCGATCGTCATCCACCAAGGTGAGGCACTCGCGCTCAACATTAGCTCCGAGGGTATCCTGCTCCTGATGGACCAGGTCCCGCAGGTACAACAGTTGATCGAAATTCATACGGCGAACTCAAAAAAGAGCCATATCTTAACGCTGTTCGAAGTGTGCTGGACCCGTCAGATTCAATCTAGGACGCATGACTGTCAGTGCTTGGTTGGGTGCCGGTTGAGCTTCGGTCCCTCTCCGCACCTCCTCTTCAAGAGAAAGGACGTTGAGCACAGCGTCGCACATTCTCTCTGTTGAAAGTCCGCCCCTTCCTGCGAAGCCCTGACTCATGCCGATCGGAGTGGGGTTCGATGATGCGGTGAGCCAGAGCGTCAGCCTCAGGACGAATTTCCTGCTCAACTTCACCGACCTCGACACAGGTTTTGGGACCGGCGCTAACGTGATGCCTGGACTCACCTTCGGTGTCCGCTTCTAAGGACCGACCTGGAAGACTCTCCTTCTTTCGCGAGCCGTAACCAGAAAATTCAAGAATCCGGGGTACCCGCCAGCTCACGAGAGTGGTCTGGTAAGAATAAAAGAAGAAATTGACCGAGACCGGAAAGGCTGGCATCATAGTCATGGATCGGAGACTCAGCGGAGAGAGGCAGCCTATGGTGAAAATGTGGGGGTGGTTGGTTCAGTACGGGAGTGGCATCATCTTGGCCCTGCTGCTCGGCGCCATTCTTGGAAGTATCCCGCTGTTCAACGAGACCTCTCTGGGCGACACGAAGCTCACGGCATCCCGGATCGTGCAGTTTATGGGATACGGTAGCGCGCTCCTGCTGCTCTGGCTGCTTGGCCAGCGGGTGGCCATGGAGCTTTCCGAGGATGGCAAGGGCGCCTCGTTTCTACGTCAGATAATCGTCCCCCTGGTCACATTGGTCGTCGTGTCGTCTGGATACAAGGTGCTTTGGTTGCTTGTTGGTCCGTTCCTCGGACAGACCGGAAAGACCATTTATAACTGGACCTTCGTGGTCGGGATCGTGGGGGCGGCTTTATGGCTTGCCGTGGCCTGGTTCCGTCACTCGCCTCTGCTGTTTGAGTCCTTGCAGGAGTTGGAACGAGCGGGGAAACCTAGCGCTCGCCAGCAATCTCTCGACTGTCCTGAATGCGGTGCGTCCGTCCCTGCCGGCGTGGAGTACTGCGGCAAGTGCGGGAAGAGAATATTCATCGCCTGAGCAATCCCAAACATTTCCGCCCTCAGAAGACTTCATGGATGGAGATGGCCGGGTCCCTCGCTTCTCTGAAAAGCGAGACAGGACCCGGCCGAGGCAGCCGGTATCTCCAGGAGGACTAGAGACGCCGGCCGAACCTACTGATCCTTATCACAGTGAAATCGAGGCCTGTCGACGATGCGCGTAGTATACGTCTAGCAGAAAAGAGGGTGAGCTGGTATGAACTAGATCACATGCGGGCGCACTTGCTACAACCCAAACCGGCGCTTGACCCTATCCCAGAACCCGCCGCCGTGGACCGCACAATAGTCGGTTGGTTCAGTCCCCTCAATGAAGACTTCAGACACAACCTCCGGGCATTCCGAGGTCGCAAGTTGCCCGGTTTGCGGATCTACGTCGCGGGTGATCACTTCGGTTGGAATGGGGAAATTGGGGGAATTGGACGGGATGACCTGACGGGCAAAGTCGGTCCAGATGGGAAGCGCCGCCTGGGCCCCAGTGAGACGGAGGTCGCTCCCGTCATCAAATCCGACCCACACGCCGATCACGAGGTCAGGGGTATAGCCGACGAACCAGGCATCCCGATAGTCGTCCGTCGTTCCGGTCTTTCCCGCCACAATTCCTTGCAACCCCATGGCCTTGGCCCTGGCAGCGGTGCCTCGCTCCACCACCCCCTTCAACAGAGCGGTCACTAGATAGGCAGACTGGGGAGAGGCTGCCTGGTGCCTCTCGATGATTGCGTGCCATAGGGGCTCTCCTGTCGGCGCGATCACGGATCGGATGGGGGTTGGTGGGACAACAAGTCCGCCCTGCGCTATGGCGCCGAAGGCAGCGGTAATCTCGAGCAGGGAAACTTCCGAGGTTCCCAAAGCGATGGAGAGGTTTTCCTCCAGCGGGCTGCGGATCCCCAGATCACGCACGAGCTGGGTGATCCTGTGGGTCCCGACCGACTGGGCGATGCGCACCGTTGGGACATTGAGAGACTGTTCCAGAGCGGTCCGGACCGTTACGTTTCCCCGAAACTGTCGGTCATAATTTTGAGGGGACCAGGAGCCGGTCCCCGAATCGAAACTCACAGGGGCGTCCATGACCAAGCTGGCAGGCGTGACGGCTTCAATCGCTGCCTCGCGACTGGCTTCAAATGCAGCGAGGTACACGAACGGCTTAAACAGCGAGCCTGGTTGCCGTCTGGCCTGTACCGCCCGGTTGAACTGGCTGAGGCGGTAGTCTCTGCCGCCGGCCATCGCCAGGATGCCGCCCGTCTTTGGATCCAGTACGACCAAGGCTCCCTGTAGGGTTTCTTTCTTTCGTTTCAGGAACTGAGAGCTCGATTCGAGACGCTTCAGCCCTGCCTGCAACGAATCCTCCGCGATCCGCTGCATCACTGGATCCAGAGTGGTCATGACCTTCGCACCGGGAGGGAGTGCTCCTCCAAGGGATTCTTCGGATTGGCGGAGCAGGTAGTCCACGAAGTAGGGGGCATCCGTGAGGCTTTCTTGACTCAGGGCGACCTGCACTGGACTGTCGACCGCTTCTTTCCACTCTTGCTCAGACAGGTGCCCCTCGTCACGAAGACGCCGCAGCACCACATCCCTCCGTTGTTTGGCCAGAATGGGAGCCTTGACCGGCGAGTAGGTATTGGGCCCCTTGATCAAGCCGACCAGCAGGGCCGTCTCCGCATTCGAGAGCCCCTGCAGCGGTTTTCCGAAATACCGATCGGCTGCCTCGCCGACACCGTAAATCGACACGGCCCCGGTCTGGCCAAGATAAATTTCATTCAAATAGCTTTCCAGAATTTCGTCTTTCCCATACTTCAGCTCTAAGATGAGGGCGGCCAGAGACTCCTTCAGTTTCCGCACGAAGGTTCGTTGGGGGGAATAGTAGAGGTTTTTAGCCAGTTGCTGGGTGATCGTGCTCCCGCCTTGCACCACCTGCCCGCTCTTGAGGTTTGTCCAAGCGGCCCTGGCCATCGCAATCGGATCAATCCCAGGGTGAGAATAAAACCGATGGTCTTCGATCGCCAGGACCGCGTTGCTCACCTGCCGTGGAATGGAGGCAATGGGGACCCATTCTCGGACCTGGCGGGACTTACCCAGCACACCGCTCAGCAACGGTGGCTCGAGAGAAACGGGGAAGACCTCTTCGTTTTGTGCGAGCGAGAGAACCTGTGCGATCCTCCCTTCTTCGAGAATGAGCCGAAGTGGGAACGCCTGCCTATGCCCGTCCGGATAGTCGTGTAGATAAATATCGAGATACTCGGGAGTCATTCGATAGTCGCCGGGAGACTTGATTTCCCCGACAACCTGATGATAGCCGAGGCGATCAAGGCGTTCCTTGAGACGAGCTTCCTCGATGGACAGGCCGGGCTGAAGAAGAAAGGATGCCCCATAGATCAACAGAGGCGGATGCTCCTCGCTCCGCGGCAGCGCCAGGGTGGCCGAGAGGTACAAGCCATAGAGGCCCAGACAGCAGAGAGTGACGACACCGCTCCA
>Ga0209899_1000114_pt1 | contig 14658 bp, 15 predicted proteins | sample GWRWS1_0_10_FD_187228 | JGI IMG/M metagenome (GOLD analysis project Ga0209899, IMG submission 187228) | Riverbed sediment microbial communities from areas with vegetation nearby in Columbia River, Washington, USA - GW-RW S1_0_10 (SPAdes)... | ecosystem: Environmental > Aquatic > Freshwater >...
ACCGATGGGTGTGTACGCGAACACCGCCTCGGCAGATCGCATCATGTTCGGCGTGACCGACGAGATGAACGAACGGTGGAGAGGAGCCCCTCACGCTGCGAAGTCAGCAAGTTGACGGACGTGACCTGCCTCTGTTTGCTTGCTCTGGTGTCGGAGGGGGGATTTGACCCTGAAGGGTACGTTTTCTTTGATCCATCACGCGGCCACCGGTTCGTATTCGTGGATCAGGCCGCCGAGGACATCGATCCGGCGAACGCGTGTCGCGTCGGGTGAGATCGGCCGCTCGGACGCTCCGGCGCTGCCGGCGCGGCCCTCTCAGCAAAGCAAGCACCGATTCGGCATCTGGACCTACAATCAGGCGTTGCCCTGACCGGGCCCAGGCAGAGCGGTTCACGAGGAGGGGGAGAGCCATGGCCAAGCCCAGCATCGTCGACCTCCGGGCGCAGGTTCGTGGAGCGGTGATCACGGCCGAAGACCCGGGTTACGAGGAGGCGCGGAAGGTCTACAACGCCATGATCGACCGGCGACCTCTGGTGGTCGTCCAGCCCATGAACGCCGGCGACGTCATGGCCGCGGTGAACTTCGCGAGGGAGAACGGGGTCGACCTGGCCGTTCGCGGCGGCGGGCACAGCGTTCCCGGCTACGGAACGTGCGACGGCGGCGTAGTCATCGACCTGTCGCGCATGCGCAGCGTGCGGGTCGATCCCGGCAGCTTCACGGCGCGTCTGGAAGGTGGCGCTACGTGGGGCGACTATCACGCCGCAACCTACGCCTTCGGACTGGCCAGCACGGGAGGGCTCATCTCCACCACCGGCGTTGGCGGGCTCACGCTGAACGGCGGCATCGGTTACCTCGCTCGTGGGATCGGCCTTGCCATCGACAACCTGCTGTCGGCCGACGTGGTGACCGCCGACGGCCGGTTCCTGGTGGCCAGCGAGAAGGAGAACGACGACCTGTTCTGGGCCATCCGGGGAGGCGGGGGCAACTTCGGCGTGATGACCTCGTTCGAGTTCCGGCTCCACCCGATCAAGGACATCTACGGCGGCCCCATGTTCTTCGAGCTCGACCGGGCCGGCGACCTGTTCCGCTTCTACCGGGAGTTCATCGTCGACGCACCGGAGCAGCTCGGGTTGTTCCCGGCCTTTCAGATCGCGCCGCCGCTTCCGTTCATCCCTGAGGAACGGCACGGGGAGACCTTCATCGCCATGGTGGCGTGCTGGGCCGGGCCGCTCGAAGAGGGAGAGCGCGCCCTGCAGCCGATCCACGACGCAGCGCCCGTGGTCGCCGAGCATGTCGGCCCCATGCCCTATGCGGCCCTGGCCGGCGCGTTCGACGCCCTGCTCCCCCCGGGCCTGCAGCAGTACTGGAAAGGGAACTTCTACGCGCAGCTCACCGATCAGGCCATCGAGGCGCACCTGGAACACGGTCCGAAGGTGCCGACGGTGAACTCCACCATGCACCTCTATTCGATCAACGGCGCAGTCAGCCGGGTGGCCCCCGACGCCACGGCCTTCGCCTACCGCGACGCCACCTTCGCCTCCGTGATCGCCGGCGCGTGGCCGGACCCGGCCGACAACGAAGCCAACATCAAGTGGGTCCGGGACTACTCCGAGGCGACGGCACCCCACTCGGAAGAGGGCGGTTACATCGGGTTCATGGCGGACGACGACCAGGGCCGGATCAAGGCGAACTACCGCGGGAACTACGAGCGCCTGGTCCAGATCAAGAGGAAGTACGACCCGGACAACGTCTTCCACCTGAACCAGAACATCAAACCGTAGCGGCCCGCGAACGGCCTGACCGATGGGGGCGGGCGCGTGGCTTCTGGCGGCTTCCCTGTCGATCGCGCTCGGCATCTGGCCGGACCTGGGGTCCCTCATGGTCGCCGTCTTCGTCGTCCCGGTCTACGTCACGGTCAGGTCGGCCCACATCCCCGAGCTGTAGTGCTCCCTGATGTTGCAGATCAGCGCGTAGTGGCCGGCTTCCAAGGTGACTGTGAGGTCCTGCGTGGCCCCGCTCTGGATGTCCGCAATCTCGTCGATCACCTCGATGCCCGGTGCCTGAGGGGTGCACTTATTGAGATCCGGCCGTTGACCTGGTGTCTTGCAGGCGGCCAACTCATGGGGTCGGGGCGAGCCCCCAACGGTGACGAGTGGCCCGACTCAGCCGGCACCGACTGAGGACTCGCGGGTCCAACCCTGAGCGCCTTCCAAAGCCCAGCTTCCGTGTGGTGCGGTCCGGGAAACCCAGCCAGCTTCCACGGACAGGCCGAGCCCTGCTTCTGAGCCAGGTCCAAATGCCCTGCTTACGAGTGTGAACCGAGTAAATGCACCCACACGCTACGATCGGTCAGGGTCGCCGGGAAGGAGGACAGAACCGGTGGCGAATCCGGTCATCAAGGCGTTCGATACCTATACGCTCTCATACCGGAGTGGGCATCCCTCACTCGAAGCGCGCATTTACTGCTGGAGCGGCTCGACCCGAGTTGGGACGATCGATTTCTTGAAAGAAGGAGCGAACCTTCCGGACAATTCCCACGACTCCAGCCCCGGAGGATGGGGCGTGTACATCCATCATCCCCTCAGCCGATTCAACGATGTCACAGCGGTGCTGAGGCACGAGAAGCCTCTTCACTCGTACTTCACTCCTGACACCCTCGACGCAGGAATCATCACAACTACGCGCGAGCCGCTCGGTGAGTTAGAGCCCTAGTTCTGCGACCCGGGGCTCTCCGTCGGATGCGACGCACGGCAGCTTGAGGCAATGGCCTGCCGCGAAAGCGCGTTTGCACTCTGTGGTGGAGCAGAGGGGGCGGCTCGCCCAGGTACATGCCCCCCCTTGGGGCAACCGCCGAGCGAGCCACCCTGCCCCTTCGGTTCTCCTTGTACCTGCCGAAGGTCGGGAGAGCCGAGAGGGGCACGTGCAACTCGCCAGTCTGGTACGAGATGCGCTCGGGCTCAAGAACCATCGGGTCGAGGCCGTGGGGCGGGACGACGGCAAGATCACGGTCCTGGTCGAGCGGATCCGCGGACGATGGCTCCCCTGTTCGGGCTGCGGGACGTTCGACAAGATGAGGGACCGCCTGCCCGAGCGCCGCTGGCGCCACCTGCCGATCTGGGACGTCCCCGTCGAACTCCGGTACCGGCCGGCTCGGGTCGCCTGCTCGGGCTGCGGCACCCCCAGGGTCGAGGTCATCCCCTGGGCGATGGGCAAGAGCACGCTCTCCAGGCCCCTCATCGTGGAGCTGGCCACCTGGTCGCGGTTGCTGGCCTGGGACGTCGTTGCCCGGCTCTTCGGGGTGTCGTGGTCGACCGTGGTCGGGGCGGTGGACCAGGCGGTGGCCTACGGGCTGGCCCGCAGGGAGCTGTCGGGGCTCAGGGTCATCGGGGTGGACGAGCTCAGCAGGAGGAAGCACCACGTCTATCACACCAACGTGTACGACATCGGCTCCGAGCCCAAGCGCCTGATCTGGTCGGGGGAGGGGCGGAAGGAGAAGACCCTCGAGGCGTTCTTCCGGTTCCTCGGTCCTGAGCAGGCAAAGCGCCTGGAGGCGGTGTGCTGCGACATGTGGGCCCCCTACGTGGACGTGATCCGGGAGCAGGCCTCCCAGGCCACGCTCGTCTTCGACAAGTTCCACATCGTCCGCCATCTGCTGGACGCGGTGAACGACGTCCGCAAGGCCGAGGCCCGAGCCCTGCAGGCCAGCCATCCGGAGCCTCTTCGGGGGACCCGGTACGTCTGGCTCAAGAACCCCGAGAACCTCACCGACCGCCAGCGCCTGCGCCTCGCCGAGCTCGAGAAGCGCGGCGGGCTGAAGGTGCTGCGGGCCTACGAGCAGAAGGAGTTGTTCAAGAAGCTGTGGGACTACCGCTCTAGAGCCTGGGCCCGGGGCTACCTGGACCGATGGTTCTGGTGGGCCACCCACTCGGGGCTGGAGCCGCTGCGGGAATTCGCCTGGATGCTTCGGCGCCAAGAGGAGGGCGTCCTCGCCTACTTCGACCACCGGATCGACAACGGAGCGGTGGAGGCCATGAACAACAACGCCATGGCGATCGCCCACCGGGCTCGGGGGTTCCGCTCCGAGAAGGCGTTCACCCTGGCGATGCTTCATTGCTTGGGCGGACTGGAGCTCCCGGAGCGGTGACCGTCACAACCCGGAAGACCCCCTCACAGGCTGCACGAATTCTCGAGAGGTCCCTAGATAGTTTCCTTGCGGAGGACCTACGACCTACGAACTATTGCTCAGATCAACGTATCCACCGTAGCCTCCAGTTGAGTAGGCCGTCCGGGGGACGGTCGGGAGGCAAAGGGTGGCAGGGGCGACTTCCTCGACTTCCTCAGAACGCGCTTCCGCGCTCATACGAGTGGTGGTCGTCGAATCGGTGGGGGTCGTTCGAGCCAGCCTTCGCCTGCTCTTCGCGTCCGAGCCCGACCTCGTAATCCTGGGCGACGTCGCAGACGCGGACGAGGGGCTGGAGCTGGTCGCCTCGCTCCCAGGGCGGGGGCCGGCCGTCGCGCTGGTGGGGCTCGAGCTGGGCGGTAATCACGACTCCTTCTGGCTGATCCGCTCGATCCGCGAGCGCTCACCGGAGCTCGTCATCCTCGCGACCGGCTCCGACCTGGATCGGAACGCGGTGTCGCAGGGCCTGTTCGCCGGCGCCGACGGCTTCGTGCACAAGAACTCGGCGCCAGAGCGGTTCGTCGAGGCGACTCGCCGGGCCGCCGCCGGCGAGCTCGTGCTCGAGGGTCTTCCGCGGGGTGCTCTCGGCGGCATCGTCGAGGGCATCGAGCGGCACGCCTCGTCGGCGGTCCTGACCCATCGGGAGCGGAGCGTCCTCGCCGCGGCAGCCGACGGCCTGACTGCCCGCGAGATCGGCCGACGGCTCGGAGTAAGCGACCGCACCGTGAGCACGCATCTCAACCACATCTACCGCAAGCTCGACGCGAGCGGCAGGGTCGCCGCCCTGTCCGCGGCCTGGCGTCTCGGCATCATCACCATCCCGGCGGCGAGCGTCGCATCAGCCGCCGAACACGTCGCTTCCTGATCCGGCGCGTACGGCCTCCAGACGGGCCTTCCTCGCGTCGCCGCGCAGACTGCGTAGGCGGTTGCACGTACGCAGAGGCTCCGAGCCGGGCTCCACAGCACTCGGGATACCGCCGCCGTAGCGGCCGTCGCTATCGTCGCCGAGAGCAACGAGAGACGGCCGGGCGACGTCGCGGCGCGAGGTCTCCCCGGCCCTTCACGTGGGAAGGAGGTGAGGATCTGCATGCTACTTCAGGCCTACACCCGGATCCGCGTGGCGGCCGGTGACCTTCGCTCACGGATGCGCGACCGGCTCGTCCAGCTGACGCGCAGCGAGGTCGGTGCGACTGCGGCGGAGTACGCGCTGCTCGTTTCGCTGATCGCGATCGTGATCGTTGCCGGCGCCTACTTCCTGGGCACCAGCATCAACACGCGGCTGAACAACACCGGCACATGTGTCGCCGGCGCTCCGTCCGCCACCTGTTAGTCGTCGCGCGGCGGGAGAGAGCGGCTCCGGCCGCTCTCTCTTCCCCGGCTGGCCCGGGGAAGAGACGGAGGCCGGAAACGGCGAGGAGACGAAGGGGATCCGAAGTGAGATGGCGGGAAGAACGGGGCGCCGTGGCGGTCGAGTTCGCGCTGCTCTTGCCGCTCCTGGTCGTGATCCTGTTCGCGATCTTCGCGGTCGGCATCGCGCTCGTCCGAACGGTGAGCTACGTGAGCGCGGCGCGCGAGGGCGCGCGCTACGCAGCGGTGCACTGCCGGCCCGAGGCCACAGTGTGCACGCCGGACCTGATTCAGGCTCGTGTGACGCAGGCCGCCAACGGGAATCCCATCGGGCCGGGGACGCCGGCCGCCGACCGCAACTGCGCAGTCACTCCGGGGTCGCCCGTCACGGTGTCCTGGGATCAGGTCGTTCCGGTGCGGATCCCGCTCCTTCCGGATCTCACGTTCACGATGACCATCGCGGGGACGTTCCGATGCGAGTGACGGACCGGCTCCGGGATGAGTCCGGCGCGACGGCCGTGATCGTCGCGATCCTCATTGTCGTACTCGTCGGCATGCTCGCCCTCACCGTCGACGGCGGACTCCTGTGGGCCAAGTACCGCAGGATCCGGACGGCAAACGACGCCGCGGCGCTCGCGGCCGCGTACTCGTGCGCGACCGGAGAAGGCCAGGGCGTCGCCGAAACGACGGCTGCCAGCATCGCCGGCTCGAACGTGTCCGACGCCTCGGCGACGCAGCCCGGCGACTACCCGCAGGGATGCGTGGTGGAGGGCGGCCAGGTCACGGTGTTCTTCGGCGGGCAGCAGGGTCTGATGTTCGGGCCCGCGATCGGCGTGTCATCGCCGAAGCCGGTCGCGGCGCAGGCGACCGCCATCTGGGGAGGCGCCGGAGGCGCCTCGAACGTGGCACCCCTGATGCTGTCGCTGGACCGCCTGTCCGACTGCGACATCCCCGACGGCCCGGACCTGGTGGTCGACGTCTCCCGGTGCTTCTTCTGGTGGGACAACGGGACCCGCAACGACACGACGGCCCTCACGAACGCCGAGTGGGGCCTCGTCGACTTGACCACCTGGGGCGTCGAGCCGTGGGGAGCCTGCGGCGGCAACGTGAGCCAGAGCGACGTCGGCACATGGATCGGCACCGGTTTCCCGGGCTCGCTGCTCATCGACCCGTCGCCCGAGTACGTGTGCCGAGGCAACGGCTTCCAGGGAAACGCGTTGAACAACGACGTCAACGCGCAGGCCGGAGAGACCTTGTTCTTCCCGGTCAATGATCCCATGCAGCAGGTGCAATCGGGCGGCACGCTCTGCCGGCCGAACGGTCTCGACGGGCCGTGCACCGTCGAGAAGTACGCCATCGTCGGGTTCGCCGCGCTCGAGGTGGTGCGCGTGTGGACGGGCCAGGACGCGCAGACGAATTGCGGCCAGGTCTCCGACAACAACGGAAGTCTTCGCTGCCTCGAGGCCGTATGGCAGGGCTTCGTGCCGGGCGGCCTCAGCCCCACAGCGAACGTCCCGAACCTCGGGTTGTTCGCGGTCGCGCTCACCGGATGAGATCGAGGAGGAGATCGACGTGAAGCGAGGAGTCCTCACCGCGATGGTCGTCGTGCTGCTCGCAGTGGCGGCGGCGGGCGGTGTCTTCCTGTTCATGAACAGCGTCCGCGAGAAGGCGGACGCGGGGCGCGTCACGGTCGACGTGATCGTGGCCACGCAGGACGTACCGGCCGGGCAGGACCTTGATCCGCTCATCGAGAACGACGTGTTCCGCACGAAGGCCGTCGACAGCGCGGACCTCGTGCCCGGCGTGATCACGGACGTCTACCAGCTCAGCGGCCAGCGGACCGCGTACCCGATCCTGGCCGAGGAGCAGATCGCCGCGGCCAGGCTCTCGGGACCGTTGCAGGCGGGGGGCGGCGTCCTGGGTATCCCCGACGGGTTCCAGGCCGCCTCGATCACCCTCGAGCCACAGCGCGTCGTCGCCGGCGCGCTCCAGCAGGGGGACCACGTGGAGGTGTTCGGCACCTTCAGCGACCGAGCCAACGGCGCACAGACCACGCGCGTGGTGATCGCGGACGCCCTCGTCCTCGCGGTCGCGAGGCCGGAGGCGAGCGGAGGCGTCGGCGTGAGCGGGCCCGGAACGGTGACGCTCGCGGTCACGCCTGAGCAAGCCTCGCTGTTGATCTTCGCGCAGGAGCAGGGACACGTCTGGCTGACGCTGCTGCCGCCGAACGAGACCGGAGTCGAGCTTCCGCCAGTGTCACTGAAGGCGCTGCCATGACGGACCCCCGCGTTGTGGCGGTCGGCGGGTCGGAGGCCTTCCCGGCGGACGTCGCTCGGGCGCTTGGGGCGTCTCCGGACGCCGTGTCCTGGCTGCCCTCCATCGCGAGCGCCCAGCGGGCGATGGCCGGCGGGCAGGAGTCATTCGACATCGTCGTGCTGGCGCCGTCGGTGAGCGACGACGAAGCGATCGCGCTGGCCGAGTTCGCGGGCAGGGAGTCGCCGGCCACAGCCGTGCTCCTCGTTCGCGACATCCCGGTGGACGGGACCTTCCCGAGGCTGGTGCGGGGCGGCGTTCGCGATGTAGTCGACCTGACGAAGGGCAGGAGTGAGTTCAGGGACGCGCTCCGCCGGGCGGTCGAGTGGAGCAGCGGGATGCGCGGCTCGCCGAACGGCAATGGGTCGGACGGAGCGACCGGCGTCATCGTGTCCATCTTCTCCACGAAGGGCGGGACCGGTAAGACGTTCCTCGCCTGCAACCTGGCGGCCGCGCTCGCCGAGCGCTCGGGTTCGCGCATCGGGCTGCTGGACCTCGACCACGACCTCGGCGACGTCTTCGCCTACTTCCGGGCGGAGCCGAGCCGGACGTTGCAGGAGCTCCTCACACTCGACGAGGGCGCGGACGTCGAGGCGGTCGCGAAGCTCGGCACGCCGCTTGCGGAGGGCATCACCGGCTTCGGTTCACGGCCGGATCCACGGGCCGAGCCGATCCCGGGCGCCGCGATCGCCAGGATGCTCGCCACGCTCAAGGAGACGTTCGCCTTCACGGTCGTCGACGCCACCTCCGAGTACTCAGACCACGTCCTGGCCGCGCTCGACCTGTCCGACGCGGTCTGCCTCGTCACGACGCTCGACGCGATCGGAGTGCGCCACCTATCGATCGCGATGCAGACGCTCCAGAGCCTCGGCATCCCGCGCAACCGGCTTCGCTTCGTCGTGAACGGGGCGAACAGCAAGGTGGATCTCAGGGTCGAGGACATCGAGCGGCTGATTGGCGTTCGCATGGACGGCCGGATCCCCTCGAGCCCGCTCGTCCCGCGATCGATCAACCGCGGGCGGCTCCTGTGGTCCGACCAGCGCCGCTCCGAGGTCGCCAAGGGAGTCGAGGCGTTCGCCGACCAGCTCCGCGCGACGCTCACACCGGAGCTCGTCGCGGCAAACGGACATCGGCGTTGGAGGAGGGGATAGGAAGGTGTCACTCGCGGAGCGACTGTCCCGGCAAGAGCGACCCGAGCGGAGCGTGGAGGTGCGCGAACGTGTTCAAGAGCGGCTCGTCGAAGTTCTGGGAGCGCGTCTGTACGACGACGCGATGTCGGACGGCGACCTTCGACGGCTGGTCGACGGCCGGCTGCGCGAGCTCCTCGAAGAGGAGGAGGTGCCGCTGTCGGTCCAGGAGAAGGCGGAGGTCATCCAGCAGATCGGCGACAACATTCTGGGTCTCGGACCGCTCGAGCCGTTCATCCGTGACCCGGAGATCACGGAGATCATGGTGAACGGGCATCGCTCTGTGTACATCGAGCGGGCTGGCAAGATCCACCGGACCGAGGCGGAGTTCAGGAGCGAGGAGGACCTCCGGCGGGCGATCGACAAGATCGTGGCGCGGGTCGGGCGGCGCGTGGACGATGCCTCGCCCTACGTCGACGCCCGCCTGGCCGACGGATCGCGCGTGAACGCGATCATCCCGCCGCTCGCCGTCAAGGGCTCCGCCCTCACCGTCCGCAAGTTCTCGGCCGACCCCTTCACCGCCCAGGACCTGGTCGATTTCGGGACGCTGACCCCGGAGCTCGTCGGATTCCTCGGCGCGTGCGTCCGCGGCCGGCTGAACATCCTCGTGTCGGGCGGCACCGGCGCCGGGAAGACGACGCTGCTGAACGTACTCTCCGGCTTCCTGCCCGAGGACGAGCGGATCATCACGATCGAGGACTCGGCAGAGCTCCGGCTCCAGCAGCCGCACGTGGTTTCGCTGGAGTACCGCCCGCCGAACATCGAGGGCGAGGGAGAGGTCTCGATCCGGGATCTCGTCCGCAACGCCCTGCGGATGCGGCCGGACCGCATCGTGGTCGGAGAGGTCCGCGGCGGCGAGACGCTCGACATGCTCCAGGCCATGAACACGGGCCACGACGGGTCGATCAGCACGGTTCACGCAAACTCGCCGCGCGACGTCCTCTCCCGCCTTGAGACGCTCGCCCTCATGACCGGCATGGAGCTAACCGTCCGCGCCCTGCGCGAGCAGATCGCGGCCGCGATCGACCTCGTCGTCCACGTTGCCCGCTTCCAGGACGGGATCCGCAGGGTGGCGAACGTGACGGAGGTGGTGGGCATGGAGGGCGACACCGTCACGATGCAGGATCTGTTCCTCTTCCACGTCGAGGGCGGGCTCGACGAACACGGTCGCGTCCGAGGCCGGATGGCGCCGACGGGGCTTCGTCCGCACTTCCTTGAGCGGCTGTCGGAGCGCAATGTGTATCTCGAGACCTCGTGGTTCGCGCCGCCGCCGGGGATGGAGCCCTGGTGATCCGTCGCGCCGCCTTGGTCGTGCTCGCCTGCGTAACGGTGCTTGCGGCTACGGCGATCTCCACTCCCACGGCGGTCTCCGCCGCGGGCGTCTCGATCCGCGAGGTGGACGTCTCCGAGTTCCCGACGGTTCGCCTCGTCGTGTCCACGCAGGAGGCAGTCTCCGCGGATCTCGGCGACGTCGAGGTCGTCGAGAACGGCGCGCCGGTCGAGGTGGCGGACGTGCACCTCCTCGGCGCGGAGAGCCGAGGGGTGGACGCGGTGCTCGCGATCGACGTCTCGAACAGCATGCGCGGCCGGCCCCTGAGCACGGCACTGGCGGCGGCGAGGACGTTCCTCGCCGGCGTGCCGAACTCGATGCCACTGGGCGTCGTCACGTTCTCGGACCGGCCGGTCGTCCTCTCGGACGTGTCAGACGACCGCACGTCCGTGGAGCGGTCGGTCCGGTCGATCGGGGGATCCACGTCGCAAGGTACGGCGTTGTTCGACGCGGTCGCGACCGCTGCGACCCTGTTCGAGCCGGAGAGCGGTGCTCAACACAACTTGATCCTGGTGACCGACGGTCGAAACACGGGGGGAGGTCACAACCTCGCCGAAGCGGTGGCGGCTGCCCAGACCGCCGGGATGCACGTCTTTGCCGTTGGTCTCGCGGGCCCGACGACCGACGAAGCGACTCTTCAGACGCTTGCGCGCGATACCGGCGGCGCGTACGCGTCCATCTCGCCGGACGAGCTCGCGAGCATCTACGCGGGGTTGGCGCAGGAGTTTTCGCGGCAGTACGTGGTGGAGTATCGATCGAAAGCGCCCCTGGGGACGGCCGCGACGGTGTCCGTGCGACTTCCCGTGGGATCCGCCTCGGCCGCGTTCCTCGCGCCTGGCTACCACGAGCTTCCGGCAGGAAGCCGAGAAGGTACCGGGACGACCCCCTTCTGGTCCGAGCCGATCGGGATGGGTCTGGTCGTCGGCCTTACGTTCCTCGCAGTCTTCGCCTTCGGCCTCCTCGTGCTCCGGGTCAGGGCACGGTGGCGCCGCGAGCGGCAGTTGCGCTCACGCCTGCCGCGGACCGAGCCGGCATTGGACACGGACGACGCCCCGCGAGCCGAGTTGACGACGATCATCCCGAAGCAGCTCGCCGACGTCACCGAAAGAATGGCGGCCAGAATTGGTGCGGGGCAACGACTCGCCCACCGGCTCGAGCACGCAGGCTGGACCATCCGGAGCGGGGAGTTCCTGTCGGTGATAGCGATCGTCGCGATCCTCGTGGGACTGGCCGGCTTCGTGGTCGCGAGTATGGTCGGCGCACTCGCGGGCGCGGCGCTCGCGGTCCTCGTGCCGTTCGCCGCGCTCTCTCACGCAGCGGGCCGGCGGCGGGCCGCGATCCAGGCCCAGCTCGCCGACACCCTAATGGTCATCGCGAGCTCGATGCGGGCAGGCCACAGCTTCATCCAGTCGCTCGACTCCGCGGCGAAGGAGATCGACGACCCCGCGGCGGGGGAGTTCGGCCGCGTCCTTACCGAGATCCGGCTCGGTCGCGACACGGACGACGCCCTCGAAGCGCTGGTCGAGCGGGTCGGGAGCCAGGACCTCGAATGGGCGGTGACCGCGATCAAGATCCAGCGAAAGATTGGCGGGAACCTCGCCGAGGTGCTCGAGACGGTCGCGAAGATGATCCGAGAGCGGGAAACGCTTCGACGACAGGTGCGGGTGCTCTCGGCGGAGGGCCGGATCTCCGTCGTCGTCCTTACGGTGCTGCCGATCCTTATCGCCGCCTACCTGATGGTCGTGAACCCCGAGTATCTGCGCACGCTCACCACGACCACCCCCGGCATCGTCATCTCAGTCTCCGCCGGTGTGCTCATGGCGCTCGGCTATCTCTGGATGAGGAGGATCGTGAGGCTCGATGTCTGACCAGGCCTACGTCATGCTCGCCGTCCTGGGGACCTTCCTCGCCGTCCTCCTGACCGGCACCGCCGTCGTGACGGTGTCTCGCAGCCGCCGATCGGCGAACGTCCTCCAGGGTCAGCTCAAGAGCGCGGGAGTCCAGGTCGCGCACTCCACCGCCGCCGCGTCGTTCTCCGAGCGTGTCCTCGCACCGGCGATCGCGAGGTTCTCCCGGGCGGCGGCCCGGATCACCCCGGCCGGCCTTCGGGCGGGTCTGGCCCGGCGCCTGGTGCTCGCGGGGAGCTCCGGCCGGTGGACGGCCGAGGCGCTTCTCGCAGGTCAGCTCGCCGTCACGCTGGGCGCAGGCGCGCTCGGGTTCCTGGTCGGGATGAACGGGAACCCGCGGTTCCTGGGTCCCTTCTGGATCCCACTCCTCGCGTTCGTCGCCTACATCGTCCCGGTCGCGGGTCTCGACCGGAGGGCCCAGAACCGGCAGGAGCACATCCGACGGATGCTGGCCGACACGATCGATCTGCTCACGATCAGCGTCGAGGCAGGGCTCGCGTTCGACGCGGCGCTGCTGCAGGGTCGCCGCTCTATGAAAGGACCGCTCTCGGAGGAGATCGGCCGCATGCTCCACGAGATGCAGCTCGGGATCCGCCGGAGCGACGCCATGCGAAACCTCTCCGAGCGGACGAACGTCGAGGAGCTGCGGAGCTTCGTTCTCGCGATGGTGCAGGCCGACGTCTTCGGCGTGAGCGTCGCGAACGTCCTGCGCTCGCAATCGCAGGAGCTTCGCACGAAGCGCCGGCAACGGGCCGAGGAGCGGGCGATGAAGATGCCGGTGAAGCTCCTCTTCCCCATGATCGCCTGCATCCTCCCCGCCCTCTTGGTGCTCGTCGTGGGACCGGGAGCGATCCGCATCGCAGACGTCCTCATCCTCTAGAGAGGACGGGCCGGAGCGTGATCGCCGTACGCACCGATGACGCCGGGCTGGCGGCAACCCATCGCTCCTCGGCGCGGATCCGTGGCCGTGGTGGCGAGGGGCAGAGCGCCGGTCGCTGGATGCTCGTTGCCTGCACCCTGCCCGGGCTCGTGATGCTTCTTCCAGTGCTCTCGACGATCGACGTCGGATACGGGGTCCGCGCGGGAGAGATCATGCTCGACACTGGCGACGTCCTTCGGACGGATCCCTTCGGACTGGCAACCGGAGGCGGCCCGTGGCTGAACCAGCAGTGGCTGTCCGAGATCGTCTTCGCGCTCGTGTATCGAGCCGGCGGCTGGCAGGCGCTCATCGTGGCCCGCGCGGTGCTCTTCTCCGTCATCTTCTCGCTCGTGTACGCGGTCTGTCGCGCTCGCGGCGCAGGCGTGAGACCCTCGGCGCTTCTCACGATCGGCGCGTTCGTCGTGGCCTTGGGCCTCGAGCTGCGAGCCGAGCTCCTCGGCATGGCCCTGTTCGCCCTCACGTTCTGGATCGTCGCGATCAGACATCGGCGACCCGCTGCCCTGTGGGCTACCCTCGCCATCATCGCCGTTTGGAGCAACGTCCATGGCAGCTTCCTTCTGGGTCCGATCATCCTGGGGCTTGCGTACCTGGAGGATCGCTCCGATCGGCCGCAGATCGCCGGGCGGACGCTCTTGGTTGCGATCCTCGGGCTCGTGGCCACGATAGTGAATCCCTTCGGGCTGGGTGTGTGGCCGTACGCCCTGGGTCTCTCCACCAGCCGCCAAGTCACGGAGATGGTGATGGAGTGGGGGCCCACGACGGTCCGGAGTGCGATCGGGATCCTGTTCTACGCGTCCACCGCCGGCGTGACGTGGTTCCTCGCTCGCCGCCCGGGCCCCGTTCCCCGCACTTCGCTCCTCGGTCTGGGGCTCTTCGCCGCCGGGGCGCTCTGGGCGATCAGGGGCGTCGCGTGGTGGGCGCTCGCGGTCCCGCCGATCCTGGCCCCACTGCTTCCGCGAGACGTTGCGGGAACTCGAGGAACCGAGCAAGGTCGGCGGGTCCACGCCGTTTCCGCCACGATCCTCGCCCTTCTTGCCGTCGCGTTCTTGCTGTGGTGGCGCACGGTCGAGCGGCCGGCGGGTGCGGTGCTTCGGTTCGCGCCCACCAGATTGACGGGGGAGCTGCGCCAGGTGACGGGACCGCAGACGCGGATGTTCAACCCACAGCTGTGGGGATCCTGGTTCGAGCTCGCTCTGCCGGGCCGCGCGACTTTCGTGGATGCTCGGATCGAGATCCAGCCCGAGTTCGTGTGGCGGGACTACTTCGCGATCTCCGGCGCTCATGCGGGATGGGAGATGCTCGTCGAGCGGTGGGACTTCGACGTCATCGTCGCCGAACACTCGTCGCAGGGGCCGTTGGTCGACGCCCTCGGCCACAGCAGTGACTGGCAACAGATCTACGGCGACGACCAGGGGGTTATCTTCGTTCGGCGACTATGACGAGATCGTGTTTCG